>Ga0129310_1000401_pt1 | contig 54062 bp, 36 predicted proteins | sample Go1ome_2_FD_94433 | JGI IMG/M metagenome (GOLD analysis project Ga0129310, IMG submission 94433) | Western lowland gorrila individual fecal microbial communities from Wisconsin, USA - Go1022A metagenome | ecosystem: Host-associated > Mammals > Digestive system > Large intestine > Fecal | place...
GTATTCCTGGTAACGGCCTGTATTCTCTGCTGCATCGTTTCGCTGGCAACCGGTTCATCCTGGTCAACCGCAGGCTCTATGGGTGTGGCACTGATGGGCGTTGGCGCGGCGCTGGGGTTCCCGGCCGCGATGACAGCCGGCGCGGTAGTATCCGGCGCGTATTTTGGCGACAAGATGTCTCCGTTATCGGATACGACGAATTTGGCGCCCGCGATGGCAGGCGCGACCCTGTTCGGACATATCAAACATATGGTTTATACGACCGGTACATCCCTGATCATCGCGTTGGTGGCCTATGCGGTCATGGGCTTTATGCACGCGTCGAGCAACGAGCCGGATATGTCTGTCATGCAGGAAATTCTGGATTTCATTGCGGCATCCTCAAATATCAGTCTTTTGACGCTGATTCCGCCGCTGTTCGTTATCATCGCGGTCGCGATGAAGCTTCCGGCGATCCCTTCGCTGGTCGGCGGCGCGCTGCTGGGAGTTCCGCTGATGTTCTTCAATCACGTCGCTATCGAAAACGCGATTGGCGACAAGGTCATCAACAACGTATTTTCCATTATGAACAACGGAATTTCTTTGGGTATTGTGCCGGAGGACGCGTCTCCGGTCATCTCAAAGCTCAGTGACCTCCTGTCCTCTTCGAGCGTGCAGGGCATGATGTGGACGATTTCCATTATCTTAGCGGCCATGTGCTTCGGCGGCATTTTGGACTGCACCGGCATGATGGCATCTGTCGCCGCGGTCTTCCTCAAGGTCGCGAAAGGCAGAGGCGGTTTGGTGCTTTCGACAGAACTGATGTGCATCATTACCAACGCGGTATGCTGCGATCAGTATTTATCCCTGGTACTGCCGGGCAGAATGTTCAAGGAATCTTTCGAGGATATGCGGCTGCGTCCGGAAAATCTTTCGAGATGTCTGGAAGACGCGGGTACGATTACATCCAACTTCTTCGCGTGGAATACCTGCGGCGCAACCATGAGAAACTTTTTAGGCGTGGATTCCAGCTATATTCCTTACGCGATTCTGAACTGGCTGAATCCGATTGTATCGATATTCTACGGTTACGCGGGTATTACGATGACCCAGCTGTCGGAAGAGGAATATCAAAAAATCCTCAACGAAAGAGAAGCAGAAAAGCAGGCGGCTCTCAAGGCGCTGGAAGCTTAGTTCTGATTGAGAAAGTCCTCCCGAAGGTGAGGGAAATAAATAAAGACGAAGGAGTCGGGCGCGCGCGTCCGGCTTTTTCGTTGTGCAGGAAATATCGCCTGTGATATTTTCGGAATCCAGGCAAAAGCACCTTGCGAAGCGCCTGCCATGCATGACAGGCATGTGCACGAAAATCCGAGGTTTGTTATCTGCTTTTGTCTCGCCAAAAAAGCCGCGCGATTTGTTAAAACAATGCCTAAACTTTCCAAAAAGACTTCTAAAGCGGGAAAATTGTGCTAAACTGAAAATGACAGAAAGGTTGTGTGTAAATAAAGAAAGGAAGCCCGAAATGAAGTCCGATATGATGAAGTGGCTGCTTCTGGTGCTGCTGTTTCCGCTTTGCGATTTTGTCTTTTACTTTTTGTCGGACGCGTTGGGCGAAGAACCGGCCACATGGTTGTCCGCAGCGGAAAATCTGCCGAAGCTGGCCTTGGCTTACGCGATTCTGCCCGTCAAACGGGTTCGCGCGGGCAAAAACAGTCGGCCGGCCGGAGAAAATTCACTCAGCGAGGAGGAACAGCTGCAGCGGCTTTCGAAGGTCTGCGGTCTCAGTGAGCGTGAGTCTGAAATTGCCAAACTGATCTTTGAAGGAAAGAATAACAAGGAAATGGCAGAACTCTTGTATTTATCGCCGAATACGGTGAAGGTACACGCGTCAAATCTTTATAGGAAGCTTGGCGCGTCGAATCGTGTGCAGGCGGTGCAGATTCTTGGCGGCAAGCGGCCGCCCGCGGAGGGAGTTCAACGCGGCGCGTGAAGGGGAGCGGGCGCGGCGCGTATGGATTGGAACGCCGCGCCCGCTCGGAGATCAGCAATCCGGAAGGAGGGCGCGAATGAACGCGCCTTTGACAGGACGAACGGCAGGTGCTTTCATACAGGGAGAGCACCTGCCGTTCACATAAATAGATAATTTGCGGCGCGGGGCACGCGCCGCTCGCGTGCATCCAGTCATTTCTCGCCGCGCGGATTCTTACGGATCTTCGCGGCGCGAGACACGCGCGCCGCTCGCGCGGTCAGCGTTCTTTTTTTTGTTTGATGGATTCGCTTTCCAAAAGATCGCCGCGAACGGAAGCGCCGATGTCGTTCTGCATGACGGCGCCGAAGCCGATGGAAGAAGTCCCGTATTTTTTTCGCACTTCATCCATCGCGAGTTCCACCCGCTCCGCGCGCTCGCGCGCTTCGGCACTCCCACCCAAAAAATCCAACTGCTCGGCGCTGTCCTCGTGAACGAGGTTAATGGCTGTCACAGTTAAGAGTCTGATAGGTTGACCGATTTGCCAGGAGGCTTGCAAAATCTCCATTGCGGCGTCAAGGAGCTCGCGAACAAGATGTGTCGGCCGCATCAATTGTTTTTGTCTGGAAATCGTCTTGAAATCCGGACTTTTGATATCTACCTTGACACCGCAGTCCTTACGGCCCGCCTTGCGCAAGCGGGTCGCGACGGTATCGCTGAGCGCCGTCACCGCGGTCAGAATTTCATCCAAAGTATAGAGATCCTTACGAAAAGTGCTGCCGTTGCCGATGGATTTGATTTCTTCCTCATCGGTAAAGCGGCTGACCGGACTCTCATCCAAACCATTGGCGTATTCCCAAAGCTGACGGCCGGATTTACCAAGAAACGTTTCCAAAAACGCGGGCTGCGCTTCCGCGAGCGCGCCGATGGTGCGGATGCCGCGCTGCGCGCATTTTTGCGCGGTCGCGGGGCCGACGGTAAAGAGTTCACGAATCGGAAGCGGCCAAAGCAGCGCACGAAAATTTTGTCGGGTGATCTCGGTCGTGGCATCCGGTTTTTTGTATTCGGAGCCCATCTTGGCAAAAATCTTGTTGAAGGATACCCCTGCGGAGAGCGTCAGTCCCAATTCCTCCTTGACAGAAAATCGAATGGTGTCGGCAATTTCGCGTCCGCTGCCGAACAAACTTTGACTGGCGGTTACATCGAGCCAGGATTCATCGATACTGAACGGCTGCACCAAATCTGTGTAGCGGCAGTAGATTTTGTTGATTTCGGCGGCGTAATGGCGGTATTTTTTCATATGCGGCGGCACCAGAACGAGTTCCGGACATTTGCGTCTGGCCTGCCAAAGCGTTTCGGCAGTGACGATGCCGTATTTTTTGGCGGGCTCGTTCTTGGCAAGAATAATTCCATGGCGGCTGTCCGGATCACCGCAGACCGCCATCGGCACGTCGCGCAGCTCAGGACGTTCCAAAAGCTCGACGGACGCAAAAAAACCGTTCATATCGCAGTGCAGAATGACACGATCCTGCGCGGCGCCGGCGCTCGAATCTGAATATTTTTTTGAAAAATCTTGTGCAGTCATCATGCGCGATATGCCTCCCTTCTGCGATTTTTTTCGGAAAAATGCAATGCGTTTTGTATAACTTAAGTATAGCACAGTTATGTGGTTTTTGTGAAGAGTTTCCGCCTTTCTTGACTTGCAGGCGATTTATTTGTATAATATTAAAGCAAAAGTGTGCGGCACGAAAGCGAATTTCGCGGTTTTCTGCGTGCCTGTGCCGCGGCGCGGACCGCGGTGTTTCGCAAGGTACTTTTGTCATTGCTCCGAAAATCCTTGCAGAGAAATGGAGGACAAAACAGTGAGAATTTTGACGATGTTGACAGGCATTCTTTTTATGGGTGCCGGTGTATTTTTGATAGCGAACAGTGGCATCACCTTTTTATCCGTTGCGTTTCCGACCGGCCTGGCGTTTATGATCGCGGGCGTGGTCGAATGCCTTTCCTACAGCAGCTATCGCGGCGACAACGAGGAAAGAACCTGGATTCTGATCGATGGCACGACCACATTCATGCTGGGCGCGCTGATCATTTTGAACAAGCTGACCGCGGACGCGGTCATTCCGGCGGTGCTGGGCTTATGGGTTATTACGACAGGCATCCGCAATTTTGTACGCGCCTGGGAAAGAATCGAAGAACGCAAGCATGACTTCTACGATCATCTGATCATCGGACTTTTGAATCTGGTCTGCGGCTTGTATGTTTTCTTTGACAGCGACATTCTCAATCTGCAAACGATGATGATGGTTGGCCTGTGCGTCGTTGTGCAGGGCATCAACATTCTGCATGTCGGCTCGACGATCATCATTCAAAAGCCGGATTTCCTCAAGACCAAGGCCGAAAAGCTGGAGGCCGCGGCTGCCAAAGCCGCAGAAGCGCATGTAGCGGCCAAGGAGGCCATCAAGGCGGTCAAAGAGGCGAAGGCGGAGGTACGCGTGATCGAGGCGACGCCGGAGGAAGTGCTGGACATTACGGTTGCGCCGAAGCCGGGTACCGGAGAAAACGAGAACGCGGCGAGCGACAGCACGTCGGATCTCGCAGCAGCGCAGACGGGCAGATAATTTTTGGAAACGCGGTTCCTTTCAGACGGACTGCGGATAAACTGCGGATAAACTGCGGATAGAAAAAGGAAAACGCGAGATGGAAAAAATTTGGGATATTGCTGTCATTGGCGGCGGCGCGGCGGGACTTGCGGCCGCGATTGAAGCAAAGCGAACCGAAAAGACCCTTTCGGTTTTGCTTTTGGAAAAGAATGCGTGTCCGGGCAGGAAACTGTCCGTCACAGGAAACGGGCGCTGCAATCTTTCCAATCGCGCCTGCGCGGAGCAGGAGACCGTACTGCGGTTTTTTGAGGAATCGGGCGTCGCGATACGCGAGGAGGCCGGAAGGCTGTACCCATATAATGAGGACGCGCGTGAGCTAACCGCACTTTTGACGGAGAACGCGCGGCGGCTGGGTGTAAAAATACAAACCAATCATGAAATCCAAAGCATGGAAGCTCTTCCGAAAGGTGGCTTCCATCTTTTCGTTACCAATGGGGCATCGCCTATCCGCGCGCGCAGGATCCTGCTCGCGACCGGTGGGAAATCCTACGGGAATTTGGGCAGCACAGGAGACGGCTATCGCTTTGCCAGAGGTTTTGGGCATCAAATTGTAACGCCGGTTCCCGCGCTGACGGGAATCGAGGTGGTCGAATCTGTCTCCGCGCTGAAGGGTATTCGCGCGAAAGCAAAGGTCAGTCTGTGGTGCCAGGGGCAGCCTTGCGTACAGGAGACGGGAGAGGTACAGTTTCGTGAAGATGCTTTGTCCGGCATTTGCGTGATGAATCTGTCCGCGTATGTGAAACCGCAAAAGCGTGAAGGGCGCGGCATACAGGAGGCGTTTCGTGATTACCGGCTGGAACTCGATCTGGTGCCTGATTTTGACCCTGCCGCATTGCTGCAGCTGTTTCATCACCATCTGCGGTATTCGGGCGCGCAAAGCTTGGATTTGCTCAAGACGCTGGTAAAAGCGCCGCTCGCGGCGATGGTACTCGAACGCGCCGGGATTGCGCCGGAGATTTTGGCGACGGAGCTTACGGCCTCACAGCTGTCGCGAATGATTGAGAGCCTGCAGCAGTTCACGCTGACGGTGAAAGGGCTTAAAGGCTGGAATGAAGCGCAGGTAACCGCAGGAGGTGTATCAGAGTTTGAGGTTGACAGCCGAACCATGGAATCCAAGTTGGTGCAGGGACTGTATTTTGCCGGCGAGGTGATGGAGTACGCGGGGCCTTGTGGGGGCTATAATCTGCACTACGCATGGCTGACAGGGATTCGCGCGGGTCGCGCGATGGCGGCAGTGCCGCTTCCCTGACCGTATTTCGGCTGTTTGCACCGAAAGAGATCAATATTTGTAGATTAAGGAAAGAAAATCGCAATGTATCGTATTCATCAAATCAAATTGAAGCTTGGAGAATCCACAGATTGCTTGCCGCAAAAGATCTTAAAACTGATTGGAAATCGGGAGCTGCTGATTTCTGAGTGGCATATTGTCAAAGAATCTATCGATGCCAGAGATAAGAAGCATATAAGGCTGGTGTATTCTGTCGATTTTACAGCAGTCTATAAAAAGAATCCAAAGAAGCAGGCGCGGCTCGCGGCGAATCCCAAACTAAAGCTGGAAGAAGCACCGAATCTGGCTTATGTTCCCGCTGTTTATGAGGGAGAGGCGTGTGCGGCAGAAGACGAAAACCGAGCTGAAGAAACATTACCGTCCGCGCGCGTTTTGCGAGATCGTCCGATCATCGTCGGCTTCGGCCCCGCAGGGATGTTCGCGGCGCTGATCTTGGCACAGGCAGGACTGCGGCCGTTGGTGCTGGAGCGCGGGCAGGAGGTAGATGCCAGAACAGCGTCAGTGGAGCGTTTTTGGCGGGAAGGTACGCTGAATGAGCAGTCCAATGTGCAGTTCGGTGAAGGCGGCGCGGGTACCTTCAGCGATGGCAAACTGACGACGGGTATCAAAGACGCGCGGATTCGCAAGGTGCTGGAGGAATTTGTGGCAGCCGGAGCGCCGAAAGAAATTTTATACAAGCAGAAGCCACATATCGGGACGGATGTGCTGCGCCTGGTTGTCAAAAATATTCGTGAAGAAATCAAGCGTCTCGGCGGAGAGGTGCGGTTTAATACGTTGGTGGAGGACTTGCGTGTGGAGGACGGGCGCGTCAGCGGTGTGATCTGCGCGCAGGACGGCGCGGAAACTGACCATGAATCCGGCGTACAGCCACAGGAACAGAACTGCGGCGGCCTTGCGCCTCAACTTGCGCAAAATTCAGAAGACAGCCGCGGAGCTCGCGCATTCCAAGACACGCAGCCGCCTGCGAACGGACGCGGAGATCTTGCGCCTCAAAACGCTCAGAAATCGGAAGACGGCTGCGGCATTCCTACACGCTGCATCCCTTGCCAAACGGTCATCTTCGCCATGGGACACAGCGCGCGCGACACATTTCGCCGTTTACGCGCGCGTGGCATTGCGATGAGTCAGAAACCATTCTCTGTGGGTGTGCGTATCGAGCATCCGCAGGATATGATCGATATCGCGCAGTATGGCGCGCCCGGACGGGAGCTGGGACTGCCGCCCGCAGACTATAAATTGAGCTGGCGCTGTGAAAACGGACGCGGCGTGTATACCTTTTGTATGTGCCCGGGTGGGAAGGTGGTGATTGCTTCCTCACAGGCAGGCGGCGTGGTGACCAACGGGATGAGTTATCATGACCGCGCCAGCGGCATCGCCAACAGCGCGCTGCTCTGCGATGTGCGAACCTCAGACTTTGGCAGTGATGACGTGTTGGCGGGGGTAATCTTCCAAGAAAAATTAGAGCATCAGGCTTTTCTTGCGGGAGGCAGCAGCTATGCGCCGCCGCGCTGCACCTGGGGTGAGCTGCGCAATGGACAGGCACCGCAAGTAGAAAGCTGTCTGCCGAATTTCGCGGTTGCCGCGCTGCGGGAAGCTATGCCGCATTTAGGACGCAAACTACATGGATTTGACAATCCGGATGCCATGGTGACTGCAGTCGAAACTCGCAGTTCGTCTCCGGTTCGTTTCGCGCGTAACGCGGATTACGAGGGAGCCTGCAGCGCGGTGGCAGGTACAGCTCGTTCAAAGCTTGCAGGAACGCCGCACCATGCGGCGGATGCTGTGATGCTTGACGCATCTACGCAGGAAACCGGCATTTTGACAACCGCGCCGCACCATGCGGCGGATGCCGCGCCATGTGAAAATTCCATGCCGACAGTCGGAAACGCGACAGAACCTGCGGACGGAAAGACCTTGATCGGCTTTTATCCTTGCGGCGAAGGAGCAGGATACGCGGGCGGCATTATGTCCGCCGCAGTCGATGGCATTCGCATTGCAGAGACCATCATCCGCAAATGGAAACCCCTCTATCTGTAACTCACATCCCGAGCCGCGCTGAAAAGGCTAATTGCTTTCGTCGCTCGCGTGTTTGCGCCGCTTTTTGGGTAAAAAATGCCTCAAAGATGTAACGCGCTCGGCTTTGTTTCGGATGCAGATGTAAAAAACAGGTACAAGTCCGCCTGCCATTGTTTTGGATACCAACATAATTGGAGAAAATTTAGTTCTCTCTACAATTTCACGAGGGCAACATGGAAATTTCATGCATATTTTCCTGGAGATTTATGGGACGCGCCCAAAAAACAGGTGAAGCATTACATCTTTTTGAGCAAAAAAGCCGAGAATGGGAACTTTCCCTTGATAGTGCCGGCGCAGCGAGAAGAGACTGTTTTAGTTGATAATGCCGGCGCAGCGAGAAGAGGTTGTTACGCACACATGCCTTCCATGCATGGAAGGCGCTTCGTAAGGTGCTTTTGTCGGTATTTCGGAAACATCGCAAGCGATATTTCCATACGTAGTAATGAAAAGGGCTGCCTGTTAACGGTTATTTTCCGTTAGCGGGCAGCCCTTTTGTGAATTATTCACGTGAAATCCGCCAAATCTCTGCAAAACACAGTCCTCAGCCTGTGAAACAGTTGGCGGAAGCTGAGACGTATTCGCCAAATGGAGGGAAAGAGTCAGAGCTTCTAAAATGAATACAGTTTCGCATCAGATACGGTATTGCCAAATCAAGGGAAACTGTATTCGGAAAGCGCGGATTAGATCAAAGCCGCGGTGATCAGCGCCATCTTGTAGACTTCATCCGCGTTGCAGCCGCGGGACAAGTCGTTGATCGGGGCGTTCAGACCCTGAAGAATCGGGCCGTAAGCATCGAAGCCGCCCAAACGCTGCGCAATCTTATAGCCAATGTTGCCTGCGTTGATGTCCGGGAAGATGAAGGTGTTCGCGTAGCCTGCAACCTTGGAACCCGGTGCTTTGAGCTGGCCGACTTCCGGAGCAACCGCTGCGTCAAACTGTAATTCACCGTCAACGGCAAGTTCCGGATGCGCTTCCTGTACGCGGATCGTCGCATTGCGCATTTTGTCAACGGTTTCACCCTTGCCGGAACCCTTTGTGGAGTAGGAAAGCAGCGCAACACGCGGTTCAATACCAAAAATCTCGGCAGTGTGCGCGGTTTCTACGGTGGATTCTACGATTTCGTCTTCGCTCGGGTCGATATTGATCGCGCAGTCAGCCATCGCGAGCTTTTCCTCGCCGCGCATCATAATGAAGCAGGAGCTTACGGAGCTGATGCCAGGCTTGCACTTGATCAGCTGCAGCGCCGGACGAACGGTATCCGCGGTGGAGTAAGTCGCGCCGCCGAGCAGACAGTCAGCCTTGCCCATCTTTACGAGCATCGTACCGAAGTAGTTGCCCTTGGAAAGCGCTTCGCGGCACTGCTCGTCTGTCATTTTGCCCTTGCGCAGTTCTACCATTTTAGCGACCATTTCGTCCATGCCGTCATAAGTCTTCGGGTCGAGAAGCTCCGCGCCGGTGATATCGAAACCGCCGTCAGCAGCCGCTTTTTTGACTGCCTCTACTTCGCCGAGCAGGATTACCTTCAATGTTTTAGCAGCCAGCAGCTTGCTTGCTGCAGAAAGGATACGCGCGTCGGTACCTTCAGTGAAAACGATTGATTTTGGATTAGCCTGCAGTTTTTTTTCAAATTCCTCAAAAATTGCCATTGTGTGAATACCTCCTATAGTTTGTACGGGAAAACCCAGAAATAACATGTGTTGTAATGGTTCTAACCTTGCGGCAACGCCGCAAATAGAATCGATGGAACCATTCGTCCGGACGCTGAGCGGCTCTGCTGGGGCCTTTGGCTCCACATCGCCTTCTACGACTTGTTCCTAGCCAGCTGGTGCTGGGGAACAAAAGCAGAAGGTCTGTTTATCCATTCAAACTTCGTTTATACTCGTTTTCATGGAACAGGACCATTCGCTCGGACATCTGTCTTTCATCAGCTCTGCGTTCGCCTTTAGCTCCGCATCGCTGTGACAAGGACATTATAACGCCGCCGCGAAGCGGGGAAAAGGTGTTTCAATGGTTCCTACCTTGCGGCAACGCCGCAAATAGAATCGATGGAATCATTATACCACCTTTTCTGTGCTTTGCAAAGGTTCTGCGCGAGGTTATTTATTTAACAAGACAATCGCCGGTCATCTCCGGCGGAACCGGCAGATCCATCAGGCGCAGCAGGGTCGGCGCGATGTCAGCGAGCTTGCCGGAGTCCTTGTCAAACACAGCCGGTTCCGCGCTGATATGTACCAGCGGAACCGGATTGGTCGAGTGCGCGGTGACCACATGACCGTCCGCGTCGAGCATTTCGTCGGCATTGCCATGATCCGCGGTCAGCAGGATCTGTCCGCCCGCATTCAAGACCGCGTTCACGATCTGCTGTACGCAGCCGTCCAGTGTTTCGATGGCTTTCACCGCGGCTTCAAAGACACCGGTGTGGCCGACCATATCGGCATTCGCGAAGTTCAAAATGATGACATCGTATTTGGACGATGCGATTTCCTTGATGACTTGCGCGGTAACCTCCGGCGCGCTCATTTCCGGTTGGAGGTCATAGGTCGCGACCTTTGGAGACGGAATCAGCACGCGGTCTTCCAGTGGGTTTGGCTGCTCGACGCCGCCGTTAAAGAAAAAAGTCACGTGCGCGTATTTTTCGGTTTCGGCGATGCGCAGCTGGTGCAGACCGAGTTTCGATAAGTATTCTCCTAAAGTATTGGTGATGACCTGCGGCGGAAATGCGACTTCGACGTTCGGAATGGTCGCGTCGTACTGCGTCATGCAGATATAAGCAAGATTCTTTATCTGCTTTCTGCGGGAAAATCCGTCAAAGTCAGGATCAACAAAGGCGCGGGTCAGTTCTCTGGAGCGGTCTGGGCGGAAATTGCAGAAGATGATGCTGTCCCCGTCCTGTACGGTCAGTGCGGAGACAGGGCTGGCGATATCCGGCTCTGCAGCGCTGGTGCCAGCGGCGGTCTCTGCACCCGGCGAGCTTGCAGCATCGCGTCCGGTGCAAAGAGTCGGCTTGATAAACTCATCGGTTTCGCCGCTATCATAGGCGGTCTGCACAGCAGTTTGCGCATCAGCCGCCTGCCTGCAGCTGCCACGGGTCAGGGCATCGTAAGCAAGCTGCACGCGATCCCAGCGCTTGTCGCGGTCCATGGCATAGTAACGACCGGAAACGACGCCGATTTTTCCTAAGCCGAGTCTTGTAAGATACGCCTCCAGGGTCTGCACGAAGCCAAGCCCGGAAGTCGGCGGTACGTCCCTGCCGTCCATGAAGCAATGGACGACGACCTTTTGCAGACCGCGCATTTTCGCGAGCTTGAGCACCGCTTCGATGTGCGCGATGTGGCTGTGAACGCCGCCATCGGAGAGCAGTCCGAAAACATGCAGCGTGCCGTCCGTTTCCTTGACGTGCTGCATCGCATGGTTCAGCGGTATATTATCGAAGAAAATCCCGTCGTCGATGGCTTTGGTGATGCGGGTGAGCTCCTGATAGACGATGCGTCCGGCACCGATATTGAGGTGACCGACCTCGGAATTGCCCATCTGACCCTCCGGCAGCCCGACGGCCAGACCGCTTGCGGCAAGCCGAATGTGCGGGTATTTGGCGAAAATCGCGTCCAGGTTTGGTGTGCTTGCGGCGGCAACGGCGTTCCCGTAGGTTGAAGGGTTGAGACCGAAACCGTCCAATATCATTAACATCGTTGGTCGTTTGTGGTTCATAGGTATGCCTGCTTTCTGTTTGTGTATCATGCATATGTTGATTAGACGCCTGCGCACTGATCCTGCAGCCCTTGCGAACGGACGCAGAGAGCGGCGCATCAAGCCTCACTACAATATTTTAGCAAATTCTGCGAAAAAAAACAACCGCTGCGGCAAAGGCAGCGGCTGAAATAATGAAATGCCAAAGTACCGCCTAAAAAAAATTTTTTCAGTAGTTGTGGAAGAAAATTTTTTTTGTTATAATAACAAAAAATGGATAATAGGAAAGCATATAAGCACAAAACTTGGATTTATACTGCGAACAAAAGGTAAACAGAAAGAGAGAAAGAGATGAATGATTCATATCGTATTGATAGAACACTGCTATACGAAGAAGTTGTAAGTGCGCTTTATGCTATGATAGACCGAAAAGAAGTAACTTTGGGAGGAAAGTTTCCTCCGGAACGCGAATTGACTGAAGAACTGGGAGTCAGCCGGAATGTACTGAGAGAAGCGTTTCATATTCTTGAAAATAGAGGTATCGTAGTATCAAGACAAGGAAGCGGCAGATATTTAAGATCGGTTCCTAAAATGGAGCAAACCGAAAAAAAATATGAAAGTTTGACAAAAAACCTTGAAAGAATTACCTTGCGGGAAACTTATGAGGTGAGGCAGGTGCTCGAAGCCAAAACGATGGATCTGATTGTTAAGAATGCAGAAGACGAAGAAATACTTGAGCTTGAAGAATGCTATGATGAAATGAAACGACAATTCGAAGAAACGCAATCAACGATTGGAGAATTTAAACTTCATACTATGTATGGAAAAATATGCGGCAATGCATTTATGGAACATATGATGGCCATCGTGCTTTCTGCCACGTTGGATATGATGAGCAACCGCTTCAGCGAAATTTTGATTACACATTCGAAAGAAAACGAACTAAAATCTCACAGAGAGATCATTGATGCACTCAAAGCAAGGGAAAGTGAGAAAGCACAGAGATTGATGTATATGCATTTGGGTGAAACTTTAAGAATGCTGGAATAAGAAAGAAGGTCACAAATAAACAAGTATACAGGATAATCAGAAAAAATTGTTTGACATTTAGTACAAAAAAAGAGTATAATGGGTCTAGAGAGATGATTTAAAGGAGAAAAGGTAGCGAAGTGAGCTGCCTTTTGCAAAGATAAAGTGGGTGACCAAGTGACCAACAAACAAAGCAAAGATTGAAAGGAGGAAGAAATTGAAAGATTTCAACGGTGTACTGAAAGAAGTAAATAAGCTGGAAATGGAAAAGACCATTCAATGGCTCACAAAAGAAACGCCGTATCGTCTGGCAGGAAGTCAAATGCAGAAAAAAGCGGCAGAGTATGTTACGGAGCGAATGCGCTTATATGGTCTGGACACGGAGATCGAGGAATTCTATGCTTACAACAGTGACCCGATTTCGTCGGAGGTTTGCGTTGTAAAACCATATTTTGAAAGAATCGAAAGCCTTCCGTGTGCGCATATCAAATCGACGCTGCCGGAGGGGGAGGAATTTGATCTGGTTTATGTCAGTGACGGTTCACCAAAACAATACGAAGAAAAAGATGTAAAAGGAAAATTTGTCCTAGTTGAGGTTTCCTACGCGCCGCCTGTTCCGGAAAAAGCCAGAATCGCATACGAGATGGGCGCAGCCGGCATTATGTGCATGAATTGGGGAAACGATGAGGAAGTGATTTGCCATCGTGCACTGAAAGGCGTTTGGGGGAACCCGACGGAAGAGACTTTCTCCAAAATTCCGGATATTATCGGCGTTGGCGTGACACGGAATGCAGGGCTGAAACTGAAAAAGCTTTGTCTTTCCGGTGAGAATGTCAGAATTAAAGTCAAGGCGTATGCAACGAGACAGTGGAGCAAGGTTCAGCAGCCGTTCGGCAGACTGAAAGGGAATGGAAAGAGCGATGACTTTCTATTGGTTTGCTCTCACCTTGATGCGTGGCAGCCGGGCGTGACCTGCAATGCAACCGGAAACGCGACCACTTTGGAGATTTGCAGGATATTATCAAAGAACAGGGAACTTTTAAATCGGGATGTTTATTTCGTTTTTTGGTCCGGTCATGAAATCGCGGAAGCGGCAGGATCCACATGGTTTATAGATAATCATTGGGATCTTCTGGATAAGCATTGCATCAGTTACATGCATATTGACTCTACCGGTGTGAAGGATACCAAGGTGCAGGAAATCAAAGCATCCAAGGAATTGCTGAACTTTTCTGTGGATAATTACAGAGCAGTAGAGGGAGACAGACCGATACGCGCGATGGCGCTGAAAAAGATAGGCGATCAGAGTTTCATGGGAATCGGCATCCCATCCGTGACGCAGCGCATTTCCTTTACAGAAGAAGATATGGCAAAAGCACACGGGGCTACCTTGGGATGGTGGAATCATACCTGCGAAGATTCGGTCGACAAATGTGACTATAACATTCTTGTCAGAGATACGAAAATCACTCTTCGGTTGATTTTGGCATTAGCAGAACAAAAATTGCTGCCGTACGAGTTCGATCAAAAATTCAAGGAACTGAAAGACGCATCTGAAGCATTGAAAAACGATTATATGGAATATTTTTGTTTTGATGATCTCATCGATAACATTCAGATGGCCAAAGAGGCTGTTTCAGAGATCCAGTCTGGGAAAGAGTATTGGAAGGAAGATGAAAAAGCAGAACTGTATAATCGCTTTGTAATGCAAGTCTGCAGGAGCATGATGAATGTGTACATGACTTACACCGATAAGTTTGAACAGGACAGCTATGGATATTCAAAACTATCTGCACCGATTCCATTGCTTGCAGATTTAAAACGTTTGCCGACGCTTGACAGAGATTCCTTGCATTACGGTATGATCCATACACAACTGATGAAAAATAAAAATAGAATCATAGATGGCTTGCATCAGGTCCAGCAGCTGGCAGCCATAACAAAAACAGCATTGGAAAAATAAGGGGTAAATTGAGGATTGAGGTTAAATTTTAGAGATGAACAAACTTAAAGGAGGAACCCAAAATGAGAAGAAAAAGCACGCGTTTACTCAGCTTGTTCGTGATTTTTGCAATGGTATTTTGCTTTACGGCATGCGGAAAAGAAGAAACAGAAAAAGTTGAAATGTCCGGAAGCGGAAAAGATTCCAATACTGTGGTAGTCGCGACTTCTGCGGAGCCGACCAGCCTTGATCCGCAATTTGGAGAAGATACGACCACCCAGAGAGTCGTTATGCAGATCTCCGATACACTGATCGGTGTAGACAAGGATATGAACTATGTGCCGAAGCTGGCAGAAAGCTGGGAAGTTTCCAAAGACGGCAAGACTTACACGTTCCATTTAAGAGAAGGTGTAAAAGCCCATAACGGAGAAATTTTGACATCCGAAGACGTTGCGTACACCGTGGAAAGGGGCAAAGCATCCACACTGGTAGCTAAGGCATTTGCGGCGATCGAATCCGTGGAATGTCCGGATGATACTACCGTTATCATGCATTTGGCGTATGCATCTCCGATCCAGCTGGGATATCTTTCTTCGCCGAGCACAGGAATCGTAAACAAGAAAGCTTGTGAAGAAATGGGCGATGATGCGTTTGGCCGCGCACCGGTTGCTTACGGTCCGTATGAGGTGGTAAGCTGGGATTCCGGAGATAAGATCACCCTAAAGGCATTTTCAGATTATTGGGGCGGAGAACCTTCTGTCAAAAACGCAGTTTTTAAGGTCTATACAGATAGCAACACTGCTGCGATTGCGTTGCAGAACGGTCAGGTCGATGTCCTGCTGGATGTATCGACCGCAGACGTTGCAACACTGGAAGCAAATGATAACGTGACGGTTTATAACGGAGACTCGCTGATCGCGTTCCACCTGCATCTGAATTGTGAAAGAACACCGTTTAATAATGAAAAAGTACGTCAGGCTCTGAACTATGCGATCGATACACAGGCAATCATTGATGCTGTATTTGACGGCGTGGGCGCAGTCAAAATGGACTCTTTCATCCCGAAGATGTCCATGTCTGCGGATATGGGATCGAACCCTTACGGCTATGACCTTGACAAAGCAAAAGCATTGCTTGCGGAAGCTGGTTACGCGGACGGATTTGAATGTAACATCTTAGTTACGAGCGGGCAGCAGGAAAAAATGGCACAGGTTATTCAAGGCTACCTGCAGCCTCTGGGAATCACGCTGAATATCAATGTATATGAATGGTCAACGCTGCTTTCGATCGTGGAGACCGGCGACTATGATATGACGATACTCAGAATCGTTGCGATGATCCCGGACCCTGATTTGAGCTTGTATACCAGATTTGAATCTTCCCAGGTCTATAACTTCTCCAAGTATTATGATAAGGATCTGGATAAAATGCTGGAAGAAGCAAGGATTTGCCCGGATGAAGCGAAAAGAACGGAAATGTATCTGGATATCAACCAGTACTTATGGGATGTGATCCCTACCGTACCGCTTTGCTTTACGACCGTTATCAATGCAGCGAACGCGGAACTGAACGGATATCATACCGATCCGCGAGGATTTGTAAATGTATGCGAATTGAGCTGGTAAGCGTACCGCTCCGATTCCACAATATGCCAGTGCAGTTTTTGCACTGGCATATTGCTAAAGAAAAAACGAGAGGAGTAGCAACATGCTGAAATATATTGCGAAGCGTGTATTATGGCTGATTCCGGTCATCATAGGTGTGAGCCTGATTATTTTTACGATCATGTACTTTAAACCGGGCAATCCCGCACAGCTGATTCTGGGGTCAGAAGCAACACAGGCTGAAATTGACGCGTTGACAGAGGAGATGGGTCTGAATGATCCATTTTTGGTACAGTATGCGGATTATATGAAGGGGCTTCTTCATGGTGATCTGGGAACCTCATGGCGCAACGGAAACAGTGTCTCGGCGGAGATACTCAGCAGATTTCCGGTTACACTGGAGCTGGCGGCACTGTCTATCCTGCTGGTATGTCTGATCGGTATCCCAATCGGCGTTATCTCCGCTGTGCGGCAATATTCAGTTCTGGATATGGTGAGCGTTGTGACAGCACTGGCCCTAGCTTCTATGCCATCCTTTTGGATTGGGCTGATGCTGATGCTGCTGTTTTCCGTGCAGCTGGAGCTGCTTCCGCCTACCGGGGCGGATTCCTTTATCAATTTTATTTTACCGTCCATCACGCTCGCAGCTGTCAATCTGGCAGTCATCACACGCATGACACGATCTACGATGTTGGAAGTTATCCGACAGGATTATGTCAGGACAGCAAAAGCAAAAGGTGCCGGAGAAGTTCGGATCGTCATGAAACATTGCTTGAAAAATGCAATGATTCCAGTGCTTACCATCGTTGCAATTCAGTTCAGTAATCTGGTAGGCGGCGCGGTTTTGGTGGAATCTGTTTTCGCAATGCCGGGACTTGGGACCTTGCTCGTACAGGCGATCCGGAGCAGTGATACACCGCTGATCATGGGGTCTGTTATCGTATTGGCCAGCATTTTTACGATCCTGAATCTGGTGATCGATTTGCTGTATTCTGTCATTGACCCGAGAATTAAAGCACAGTTTGCAAAGTGAGGAGCGTAGCCATGGAATTAGAAAGAGAATTTAAAAAAGAGACTAAGCTCCATATGACATGGAGACGATTAAAAAAGAGCAAGACTGCAATGGCAGGCTTGATTATTTTAACAGTGATCATCCTGCTGGCTATTTTTGCAAATGTCATCGGTGACTATAACGAGGTTGCCATTAAGATGGACATCCCGCATCGCTTAGAAAAACCATTGGTGAACGGACATCTGTTCGGAACGGATCATTACGGCAGAGATGTCTTTGTCAGAATTGCACACGGCGCAAGAGTATCCGTTATTATCGGCTTCGGTGCAGTGGTTCTTTCGCTGCTCTTCGGCGGATTAATCGGTGCAACCTCCGGATTTTACGGAGGCAAATATGATAATCTCGTCATGCGTTTGATGGACATCATCATTGCGATCCCTTCGACCATTTTAGCGCTTGCGGTCGTAGCGGTACTGGGACGCGGCATTATCAATCTTATGATCGCGATCGCAGTCGCGGACATACCGAAATACGCAAGAGTCGTCCGCTCATCGGTGCTGACGATTCGTAACGCAGACTATATTGAAGCGGCGAGTGCCGTCGGCGCGAGCGTTAAACGGATCATCGGCCGACATATTCTCCCCAATGTCATTGGGCCTATCATTGTACAGTGTACATTAGGAGTCGGAAATTCTATATTGAATGCAGCAGGACTGAGCTATATCGGACTTGGCGTTGAAGCGCCGAGACCGGAATGGGGCAATATGCTTTCGGAGGCAAGAGAATTCATTACCACGTCACCGCATCTGATCATTTTCCCGGGCATTGTGCTTGCTCTTACCGTCCTTGCCTTAAACCTGTTGGGTGATGGCCTGCGTGACGCGCTTGACCCTCGATTAAAAGACTAACTGAGGAGGAAACCTATGAATGAAATTTTAAATATCAAAAATCTTCAGGTCAATTATTTAGGAGACGGAAATAAGGTTCGCGCAGTCAATGATTTCCAACTTTCGGTCGCGCAGGGAGAATGCCTTGGACTTGTGGGCGAAACGGGGGCAGGAAAAACAACTGTAGCGCTGTCGATCATGGGGCTGCTGCCGGAACGAACCGGTGAAATCGAACACGGAGAGATTTTCTTCGAGGGAAAAGATCTCTTACAATTAAAAGAAAAAGAGATGAAGGCAATTCGCGGTGAAAGAATATCAATGATTTTTCAGGATCCTATGACGAGCTTAAACCCGGTACTTACGGTTGGAGATCAAATTTTGGAAGGATTGGAGCTGCATAACACAGAGAACCGATCCAAGCAGGAGTTGGTGTCACGCGTCTGTGAAATGCTGGAGATGGTGGGCATTCCGGCTGCGCGCTATCATGAATATCCACATCAGTTTTCGGGCGGTATGAAGCAGCGCGTGGTCATTGCGATGGCGTTGGCCTGTAACCCTGCGCTCCTGATCGCGGATGAACCGACAACCGCATTAGATGTTACGATTCAGGCACAAGTGCTTGACATGATCCGAGCACTGCGGGAAAACATCAATATGACCATGATCTTAATTACGCATGACTTGGGCATCGTTGCCGAAAATTGCGATACAGTAGGCACTGTTTATGCAGGAGAACTGATCGAATACGGCCGCGTTGAAGATATTTTTGGTTCGCAGCAGCATCATCCGTATACCAAGGGATTATTTGAAGCCATTCCAAGTCTGACTGAGGAACAGAAACGTCTGCACTCTATCACCGGTATGATGCCAGACCCTACGGAACTGCCTGAGGGCTGTAAGTTTCATCCGCGCTGTCCGCATTGCATGGAAATTTGCAGAATGGCAGCACCGGAGACTGTGTATATCAGTGAAACACACAGCATTCGGTGTCATTTGTACAAGCAGGAGCAACAGGAGGGCTAGACAGATGAGAGAAGTATTATTAGAAACAAAAAATCTTAAAAAATATTTCAAAACACCAAAGGGATTGCTCCATGCAGTAGATGACGTTTCCATACAGTTTTGCAGGGGCCAAACGCTTGGTGTTGTCGGTGAATCCGGATGCGGCAAGAGCACACTCGGCAGAACGATTTTAAAACTGCTGGAACCGACAGAGGGAGAAATTCTTTTTGAAGGCCGAGATATCGCAAAATACGGGAAAAAGGATACCATCAACATGCGCAAAGAAATGCAGATGATCTTTCAGGACCCATACGCTTCTCTTGATCCGAGGATGACAGTCAGCGAAATTATAGCAGAGCCGCTGTATATCCACAACATTCATGCGAATCGGGCTGAGGTTGATCAGCATGTCAAAAAATTAATGGATACGGTAGGACTGGCTTCCAGACTTACGAATGCGTATCCGCATGAGTTGGATGGCGGCCGTAGACAGCGTATCGGTATCGCAAAAGCTTTGTCTTTGAATCCGAAATTTATTGTATGTGATGAACCCGTCAGCGCACTGGATGTTTCCATTCAGGCCCAGATCTTGAATCTGATGCTGGACTTGCAGGAAGAATTAGGTTTGACCTATATGTTTGTTACGCATGATTTGTCGGTGGTCAAAATGATCAGCGATGAAATTATCGTCATGTACTTGGGAAAATGTGTTGAAAAGGCCTCTTCACGGGAGCTCTTCGCGAATCCGCGCCATCCATATACCAAGGCGCTGCTGAGTGCGATCCCGATTCCGGATCTTCGTTTTCGCAGCAAAAAACGAGAAATTTTGAAGGGCGAAGTAGTCAGTCCGATTGATCCAGCACCGGGCTGCAGATTTGCGCCTCGCTGCCAATACTGCAGTTCGGAATGCCAGCAGGGGGATATCCCTTTTACAGACACCGGGGATCAGCATTTCGTTGCTTGCCTGAAATGGAAGGAGATCGAACAGGAGGTTCAGAAGTGAAGCGAAAACTTGTAAAGTGCGGAAGGCTCTTCGACGGCATCCAAGATACTTTTTATGAAAACATGGAAATCCTGATTGAAGAAGACTATATCGCAGAGATCGGCAAAAACCTGTCTGCGGCAGATGCGGAGCTGATCGATCTTGGCGACTGGACTGTGACACCGGGTATGATCGATGCGCATGTGCATTTAAGTACTTTTGAGTGGCAGCACCGCGCCGAGGAAAGTTTGTACTGTTCCGATGCCTGGAAAGGAATGGCGGTACTGTATAATGCGGAACGGGCGCTGCGAAGAGGTTTTACGACACTGCGGGTCGTTGGATGCCATTGCTTGGATGGCTACGCGACTTTAGACGCAAAAAGGGCTGTGGCAAAAGGATACTTCACAGGAGCAGATTTATCCGTTGCACCGTATTATACGGGTTCTGTCGGTGGGATGGCAGACTCTACTCGTTCTCTGAGCAGAAATCCGAGACTGTCCGATTATCTGGCCGATCAGTACCCTGGGATCGGCGCAGGACGAGACTTTTTCATACGATCTGTTCGTGAACAGGCCAAAATGGGAGCAGATTTTATCAAACTGATGGCAAATGGCGGATTTATGAGTATTACAGGAGGACCCGGAGATGTCCAACTGCTGGATGAAGAGTATGAAGCTGTCATTCAGACTGCGCATCAGATGCGGATTCCTGTAACTGCCCATACATATACGCCAGAAATGATGCAGAAGCTGGTTCATATGGGGATCGACGGAATCGAGCACGGGTCCCTGATGGATATAGAAACGGCAGAACTGATGCAAAAGCGCGGCGTATACCTTGTACCGACGATGATGCAGTACGACGACATTCTTTTCTTAAATGAAGAAAAACTGCAGCAGAGAGAACCTGCAGAATTTCGCGAAAAACTCAGAGCTTACGGACCGATGATCCGTGAGGGCAGGGAAATCATAAAAAACAGTAGTTTGAGGCTGGGTTACGGCACGGATATGTGCGATATGTACCCATGTTATGAATGCGGACGGGAATATGCATCATGGCTTCGAAGCGGATTCGAACCGTTCCGTGCACTCAAGGCTGCCACTTCTGTGAACGCAGAAATTTTGGGCCGGAAAGATATTGGATGCATTCAAAGCGGCATGCGTGCAAACCTTGCAGCTTGGGATCGGGATTTGCTTACAGACCCTGACGCTTTGATGCACTGTACTTTTGTGATGAAAAATGGGATCAGCTATCGAACAGAGAGAAGCGGGAGATAAAAATGGATCAGAGACTGGAAAAAGAATACGAGAGCAGAATCAAAAAAACAAGACTGGAAGCCGCAAAGCGAGGATATGATGCCCTGTTGGTCTTTTCTTTGGCGCCGAGAAGAGTCGGAGATACTTTATATTTGGTGGGGCATCAGCCGATGATGCCGTGGCATCCGAGAAGATACGGATTCAGAGGCAGAGGGTATTCCGTGCTGGTCTTACCGGTCGATACAAGGAAAGAGCCGCGCCTCATCACCAGTACACCGTTTTATGAACGGGGCCTATTCGTACAAGATGTCATTTATCATGATGACGTCCCATTCGAAATCGGACGCGCCATCACACAGTTTGGATTGGAACGAAGTGATATCGGCATCGTGGGCATGGATATCGTCTCCGTGGATATGTTTGAAGATCTGAAGCATGAGGCTGTCCATGCGAGATTTCATGCGGCCGGCGATATCGTGATGAACCTGCGTGCGATGAAGTCACCTTATGAAATTGAACTTTTGCGTACCGGAGCGGAAATCGGTGATGAAGTAGCCCTGCTGCTGCGAGAGTTCTTAAAGCCGGGGCTTCGGGAAAGGGAGGTTTATCAGTTTATTACTGCAGAGCTTACAAAACGCGGGGTAACCGGAGCCTTTGCGACCTGTCAGTCCGGATGGCGTTCAGAAACGGCATATGATCTGGTACCGGCTTCCGATAAAGTTATCGAAGATGGTGACATGGTGCATATGGAGATCAACGGCAAATATCAAGGCTATATGATCGATATTTGCAGATCTACGGTTGTCGGGACGGCCAGTCAGCGTCAAATTTACATATTGGAAACTTGTTTAGAAATGTTTGAAAAATCTGTTGCAGCCATGCGGCCGGATGTCCTGTCGGAAGATTTGGAAAAGATCAGCGGCGGGATCGCGCTTGAGCGCGGTTTTACCTGCAATCATACCAGAGCTTTCGGCGGCCCTGCGACGTATCTGGGCCATGCGATCGGACTTGGGACCGATGAGCCGCCTGTCGTGGCGCAAAAGGATAAGACACCGTTGATGCCGGGGATGGTCATTACTATTGAACCGGGTCTGTATCAGACCGGTGTGGGCGGATGCCGCATCGAAGATGAGATACTGGTGACCGAAACCGGATATGAAAACTTGAACCACAGCGAAAAAAGATGGTGGTAGAAAGGAGCTGTACAGCATGGCACAGGTAAAGACAATCGGTGAAGCGGTTAGAAATATGTCCGTACATATGGCAAATCTGTATTACTATTTGACAAAAGCGGTTTTGGAAGATTTTGGACCGGATGCCGCAAAATCCTTTGAGCGGGCGATCCTCGAGTTCGGTCACGATCGTGGCAGAAAGATTGCGGAGCAGGTGAAGGCAGAGGGGCTGCCTTTGACCCTTGAAAACCTTGATCGTTTCTACGACATTCCGATCGCGGAGGGCTGGGATCTGCACAGAACGTACGAAAACGACCAAAAATATAATATTACAGACAGCTGCACTTTCGCTGATGTATGGATGGAAAAAGACTGGAATGAAATCGGACATATTTATTGCCTTGTGGATATTGCTCTGCGAGAAGGCTACAGCAGCAACATCGAATTTCGGCCGGTCAAGAATATTCTTAAAGGGGATGAAAACTGCCAGTCTCTCAGTGTATACAAGGATATAAGCAAGAAAGGCGAATAGAAGAGTGATGAACGAGCAAGCATTTTTTTTGGAACTGCTGCAAAAGATGGTGTCTATTCCAAGCGTTTCCGGTGATGAAGAAAATCTCGCACGTTTTTTGGCCGACTTTTTGCGGCAAGAATTGCAAATGGAAGCGGAACTCGTGCAGGTGAAGGAAAAACAATACAACCTGATCGCGCGAAAAAAAGGAGGCCGCATAGGCGGAAAAAAACTCTTATTAGGCGGTCATATAGATACCGTTGATGCTGGGGGAAACTGGTCGCATGACCCTTTTGCACTTTCAGTCGAGGGAACGCGCGCTTATGGCCGTGGTACTTGCGATATGAAAGGAGGACTCGCGGCGCAGATCACCGTTTTGAAGCGTTTGCAGGAGGATAATATAGAATTTTGCGGAGAAATTGAGCTGCTGTGCGTATGCGATGAAGAACAGCTTTCTTTAGGCGCAAATCATTATGTGAAACAGGCCGCGTCACAACGTAAGGCTGATTTTGCGATCTTTGCGGAGCCTCATTTTGACAATCTCATTGTCGGTGCAGCCGGCAAAACGCTCTTGGAAATTGAAATCGAAGGAAAAACCGGACACGCAGCGGAGCCGGCGAACGGGATTAATGCGGTGGACTGTATGGCGACCTGGATTACGGAAGTAAATCAAAAATATTCCAGCCTCTATAAACAAGGCGTATGCGGTTCACATTGCTTCCTTCGCGCATATAGTCAGTATTCCGGATACAGTCTGAGCATTCCGGACAAGTCTTACGCGCTGCTGAACAAGCACTTGGATGTTCAGGAACAGGAAGATGTATTTCTTGCAGATTTAGAGGCTCTTTATAAAGTCAAAGTAGGCGTTGGGCATATTCGTATACGACAAGCGCTGCCGCATTATCCTTCTTATAGACTGGATCTTAACAACGAGGATTATCAAACCTTGTATCATTTGATTCGGGATACCCACGGGCTCGATATAGAAGAGAGGATCGGCAAAGGTGTAACAGATGGAAATGTGATCTATCCGGGCCTTGGAATTCCTATCGTGATGTTTGGTCCAAAGGGAGTCAATCTGCACCAGCCGGATGAATATTTGGAACTTGATTCTGTTTGGATCTATATGGACATTTTGCATGACTTTATAAAAAAATTTTTTGCGGTATGAATAGAAAAAAAACCGGCAGATTTGTTCTGCCGGTTTTTTTGTATGACGGGCAGGTTGTCAGTCTGTGATGCAAGTCCATAAGGAGTGCTGTATATTATTTGATTTTAGCGGCGGGAGACAAAAATGGTGCGAGGCGTGATTCCCGTCTTGGAATACGGACGAAAATCGGCTATAATGGAAATAGTTTGGAGCGGCGTGGATGCTGAAAGGCACAGCACGCCGGGGAATGGGTGCGGAGACGGTGTCGATGCCGCAGATGCGCGAGGAAAAGGAAACGAAGGGACGGCGCAGCGTATCGCGGGACACGTGCGCGTACCGGAAATGGAAAGAAACGTGAGCATGAGCAATATAGGCAATGGGATGAAGCATAGAGAAAGTATGAGAGAGACCGCGCAAAGCGGTATGGCAGACACTCCTGCAGCGCAGACGGGAATGCAGAGCGTGGCGCAGGCAGGCGCGCAGGAAGAAGCACGAGCAGCACAGCAAGCATCTGTACCTACGCAGACAGGCGATGTGCGGTGGACGCCGGAGCAGGCGGAGGCGATCACGCGGCGCGGACAGAATCTATTGGTGGCAGCGGCAGCCGGGTCCGGTAAGACGGCTGTTCTGGTGGAACGTATCAAGCGGCTGATCCTGGAGGAGCGCTGCCCGATTGATCGTATGCTGATCGTGACGTTTACGAACGCGGCGGCCTCAGAAATGAAAGAGAAGATCGAGAAGGCGATTCGCAAGGAGATAGAACGTGTCGCCGAAGCGCTTGCGGCCGCGGGCGCCGAAGGCAGCGCTTCGGCAAGAAGCCTTGCCGAAGCCAAGGCAGAAGCAGAAGCCGGGGTGGATGGCGCTGCGTGCGGACAGGACGGAAATCATGCGGGCAAGCAGAGCAGCGCGCGGAGAGATTCCTCTGACGCGGCGCGCGCCGCGCTGCAGCGAGATCTTGTGTTCTTAAAAAGACAGCTGGATCTTTTGCCAAACGCGAATATCAGCACCTTTCACGCATTCGCGCTCGAAGTGATCCGCCGCTTTTTTTACCTCATCGACGTGGAGCCGAATTTTAAGATTTGCGATAACAGCAGGCAGATGATCTTGCGCGGACAGGCGATGGACGAGCTGCTCGAGGAATTTTTTGAAGCGGATGACGCGGCGTTTTACGAGTTTTTGAAGTCCTTCAGCGGAGACCGCAACGAGAATCGTTTTCGCCAGATGATCGAAAGCACATTTGATACCATTCAGAGCTTGCCGGAGCCTGCGGAGTGGCTGCGCGAAAAGGTGGAGGAACTGAATCCGGCGCGCGGCATCGAGGCGTTCGCGGAGAGCGCTGTTATGCGCGAGCTTTGGGAGGATACCGAAGCCCGTCTCGCACGCGCCAAGGCACAGCTTCTAAAGACGGCGGAATTCGCGGCGCTGCACAGCCTTGAGGGTGTGCGGGAGCTGACATTGGCGGATCTCGGCATGGCAGAGGAGCTGGAAACGCTCGCGGCGGCGCGGGATTTTGACGGCATGGTCAGCCGCCTGGACGGCTTTCGCCTCAAAACCCTGAGCAAAAAGATTTTTGCGGAAACGGCGGACTTCGATGAAAGCGCGATGGCTGACGTGCGAGAGATGGTTGAGCAGAACCGCGCCCCGCTCAAAAGCTGCGCCAAAGACCTCAAGACAGCGTACTTCTACGATGTTTTCCAAAGTATCGCGGAGGATGTGCATGCGGGCTATCCGTCAGCCTGCTTCTTCGCGCGCGCGCTGCTGCGCTACGGCGAGATCTACGCGGAAAAAAAGCGGGAAAAGGGTCTCTTGGATTTCAACGACATCGAGCACAATGCTTACGAAATTCTCAAGGATGCGGAGGCAGCGGCGTTTTATCGTGAAAAATTCCTGCATATTTTCGTCGATGAATATCAGGACAGCAACGTGATCCAGGAGGCGCTGATCGAGCGCCTGCAGAGCGGCCGCAATCTTTTTACGGTCGGCGATATCAAGCAGAGCATCTATATGTTCCGACTGGCGGAGCCGGAGATTTTTCGCGCGCGCTATCATCGCTATGACGCCCTGACGGCAGAGCAGGGAGAGGAGAGTCCGAGCCTTTGCATTGATCTCAACCGCAATTTTAGAAGTAAGGCAGGTGTGCTCGATTTTATCAATCAGGTTTTTTATGACGCGATGGAGGACTACGACGCGCGGGCAGCGCTTTATCCGGGAGATTCGTGCGCGGAGCGCCGTTCAGTGAAACCGCAGCTGTATCTGGCACAGACGCCTTGGGACGAGGACGGGGAAGCGGACGACGAGCTCAAGCTGCTGCGTAAGGCCGAAAAAGAGGCACTCGCGGCGGTCAAGATCATTCGTGACCATCTGGGGCGGACGATTTACGACAGCAAGGCGCGCAAAGAGCGAAGTCTGGAAAAGAAAGATATTGTGATTTTGATGCGCGGCATGAAGAACTACGGCGATCTGTTCTACAAGATTTTGACAGAAAACAATCTTCCGGCCTATGTGGACGACAACGATGGCTTCTTTGACACCATTGAAATCAACACGTTCATGGCGCTGCTGGCGCTGCTGGACAATCCGAAGCAGGATATTCCGCTTTTGACGGTGCTGCGCTCGGAGATCTTTGATTTCAGCGTGGAGGAGCTGACGGCGGTGCGGATCGCGCACAAAGAGGGCAGCTACTATCAGGCGTTGGCCTCGTGCGCGGGCGAAAATCCAGGGGAAGCGGGGCAGTGCATCTGTGCCGGAGAAGACACAGATGCGGCAGCCGCAAAAAATCGCGGAGCGCGGACAGCGCCGGACAGGGAAGCCTGTGCGGAGGCGATGGCGCAAGGAACAGGAACGGAAGCAGCCGCGCGGAAGATTGAGATTCCGGATGGTGAAAGGGGCGTTGGAATTTCCGCGCAGCCAGGGGAAGCATGCGGCGCGGCAGGCGCGGAGCCGATGGCGCGAAGCGGCCGATTCGCGGACGAGGCGCTGCGCGAAAAATGCGCGGCCGCGCTGCGGAGCCTGCGAAAGTGGTCACGACTTGCTTCGCTGCTGCCGCTGGATGAGCTGATCTGGGAGCTGCTTTTGGAAACCGGCTTTTATCTCGCCATGGGCGCGATGCCTTCCGGCAGCCGCCGACAGGCGAATCTGCGCGCGCTGGTCGATAAAGCGCTTGCGTATCAGGACAGTCAGGACGGCTCGCTGTACGGCTTCATGGAATACATCGACGCGGTCAAGGAACGCAAGGTCAGCATGGGGCAGGTTAAGATGGTCGGTGAGGATGACGATACGATACGCATTATGACCATTCATAAATCCAAAGGACTGGAATTTCCGATGGTACTGCTGGCAGGCTACTGCCGCAAGCTGAATTATACGACGATTGGCAAGGGACCGGCGGTACACAAGACGCTCGGACTGGGGTTTCCGGTGGTGCATTACCGAGAAAGCTGGTATCGGACGAGTATCACGCAAAATGTCATTCGCGCCAAAATCCGGCGTGAGGAAGCCGCGGAGGAAAAGCGTGTGCTCTATGTCGCGATGACGCGCGCCAAGGATTTTTTGTGCCTGCTCGGAATCGAGGATGATCCGCAGGAAGCGGTCAGCAGGGTCCTGGCGGAACTGCCGAAGGACAGCAGCTATTTTTCGATGACCGGCAGGACCATCTGCAATCGCGGTGATGGATATGTGTTCATCACGAATGCCGATTTAACCGGGCTTTCTAAGGGCAGAAGGCGCGCCGTCGCAAACGCGCGCGCCTTGCTGGAAGAAGTGCCCGCGGCGGCAGGGAAGCAAAAAGACGCGGGCGCCAGCAGGGGCACGAGCGCGGCAGGAGCGGCTGCTGCAGAACCTGTAAAGCCATGCAGCCGGGCCGCAGATACCAAGGCGCAGGATACCGGAGCGGCAAGGCAGGCCGCGCTGCCGCTCGCTGCGCGCATCGCATCGCAAATGGAGTTCCGCTATCCGTACGAAAACGATCTGTACATCAAATCCAAATACGCGGTCAGTGAATTGGCACTGCAGGATGAGGAGGGCGAGGCGGCGGCTGATGGGCCGGCCGCCGCCTCAGAAGCCTGCGCTTCCTTCGCGGGCAGGAAACACAGCGCCGCCGATGCAGCGGTAAAGGCGGCGGACAAACGGTTTTGCCTTAAAGATACGCGCGGCAAGACAAGTGAAATCACGCTCGCAGAGCCTGCGTCCTTCCACGCGCGCGACAGCTTTACGGCGGCGCAGATCGGAACAATTACCCACAAGGTGCTGGAAAAACTGGACTTTTGCGCCGCGCAGCGAGCCGCGGCCCTTCCGGATGCTGAAGGGTCGAACGCTGCGCGCGGCATGGAGGCTGCGCTGTCGCAAGCTGCGCTCGCTCCAGGCGCGGAAACACAAAATGCCGCGGCGCAAGGCACTTGCGATCAAGGCGCGGGGGAACCGCAGGGCATAGCCTATGTGCGTAACCTGCTCGCGCGCATGGTGACAGAGGAGTTTTTGACCGCAGAGGAGGCAGCGGTCGTGGACGCAGAAAAAATCGCTGCCTTCGCGAACTCACCGCTCGGCCGCCGCATCGCGGCAAGTCCGCAGCTGCGCCGCGAGCAGCCGTTCAATATCATGCTCGAGGTGAACGGCAGCATGGCGGCGGTGCAGGGCATCATCGACTGCTGCTTTGAAGAGGACGGCGCGTGGGTGCTGCTCGACTATAAGACCACGCGCATCGAGAGCGCGGCGGAGCTCGCGCGCCGCGCACCGCAGCTTCGCAAAACCTACGCGGCGCAGATGGTCATCTACCGCCGCGCGCTGGAAGCCGCGACCGGCATGCCGGTGCGCGAAACCTATCTCTATTTGACAAACCTTGGAGAAACCATTCGCATGTAAGATTCGAACATGGCCGAATCTCGTCTTTTTCGATTTGGTCGGCAATAGAACAAAAGTGTGCAAAAAGGTGTTTTTGTCGTTATTCCGGAAATATCACATGGCGATATTTCCTATATAATAAAAAAAGTGTCGAATAATCGACGCCATGAAAGGTAAGTTCATTTAGATGTAGACTTGTAATTTTGGGAGGGAGAAATCGTGAAAAAGAGTTTAAGTATCTGCGTTCTCGTATTTTTGCTCGCGCTCGCGCTTAGCGGGTGCGGTTCGACAGACCTGCCGGAGGCTTTGGCAGGCAGCTGGACCTGCGAACCGCTTGCCTCGGACGGCAAGACAGTGACGGAGTTTTACGCGATGGATATCAATACAGACGGCAGTTTCAGCCTCTACGACACAGTAGGCAATCCCGGCATTTCGGGGAAGATGGAGCTGGAAAAAAGCAGCGGAGACAGTCAAAGCAAGGGCATTGTGCGCGTTTCCTGCGGCAGTGATGATTTTGATCCGCCGCTGTGTTGGAACATGAAGGAAAAAGACACGCTGGAATACGAAATCCTTGACGGTGGCAAAATGCGGCTGGGACATAACGGCGTGTGGCTGACCTTTTACGATGTGTACACCCACGCGGTCTATGAGATCTGCCTTGCTGACCGTTCGAATCCGGAATATCAATGGGATATGAAACAGAGCGGAGACGGTGAGGTGAAAATCGTTACCGACACCATTCCGGACGAAGACGTCGGCATTTGGAGGCTGTATGATCTGACCGGAACGAAGCCCGGCGATCTGACGATTACCATGACGTACCACAACGAAACAGAAACCATGTATACGGTGACCTTTGACCTGACCGTCAACGAAGATGGAACCATCCACGAAAACGACATCGATGGCGATGTGGACGAGGCCATGACGGAATGAGCGCGGCGCGCGCCGCAGCTTCGCAAGACCTGTGCGGCGCAGATGATCATCTACCGCCGCGCCCTGGAAACCGCGACCGGCATGCCGGTGCGCGAAACCTATCTCTATTTGACAAACCTTGGAGAAACCATTCGCATGTAAGGTTCAGACATGGCCGAACCTCGTCTTTTTCGATTTGGTCGGCGGTAGGAAAAAGTGCGAGAAACAGAATCGCAGATTCCTTTGCACGCCTGCCTGCTATGCGTGGCAGGCGCTTCGCAAGGTGTTTTTGCCGATATTTTGGAAGCATCGCAAACGATATTCCCGCATAACAGGTAAGGGGCTGCTGCCCTAACGGTTGGTTTCCGTTAGGGCGGCAGCCCCTTGTTCTTTCACGATTGCGTCTTATGTTTTGTTTGGTTTATACCAATCCCTGTGCCATCATCGCTTCTGCAACCTTTTCGAAGCCTGCGATGTTTGCGCCCTTGACTAAGTCATACGTGCCATAGTACTTTTCGGATGCTTCTTTACAAGCCTTGTGGATGTTGATCATGATCTGGTGTAACTGATCATATACATCCTGGTGCTGGAATACGGTGTGACCTGCGTTCTGACCCATTTCGATGCAGGAGGTTGCTACGCCGCCAGCGTTCGCAGCCTTAGCCGGTCCAACGATGATGCCGCTTTCCTGTAAGTATGCCAGCGCTTCGTTGGTGGTAGGCATGTTGGAGCCTTCGCAGTAGAACTTCGCGCCGCTTGCGACGATGTTCTTCGCGTCTTCCATATGTACCTCGTTCTGGGTTGCACAAGGAATGTAGAGGTCAGCTTTAACTTCCCAAGGCTTCTTGCCTGCGATGAATTTTGCGTTCGGGAATTTTTCTGCATACGGTGCGCAGATGTTCTTGCCGGAAGCTCTGAGCTCTAACATCATCTGTAACTTTTCATCCGTATTGATGCCGTCCGGATCGTAGATGTATCCATCCGGACCGGAGATCGTGATCAGTTTTGCACCTAACTGCTGCAGCTTCCAGGCAGTACCCCAGGATACATTGCCGAAGCCGGAGATCGCGACAGTCTTGCCCTTGATGTCCTCGCCGTTCGCCTTAAGCATTTCTTCCGCGTACCAAACGATACCGAATCCGGTCGCTTCGGTTCTGCCGAGGCAACCGCCGTAGGAGAGACCCTTACCGGTCAGAACGCCGCCGTCGAATCTGTCTCTGATTCTCTTGTACTGGCCGAATAAGTAGCCGATTTCTCTTGCGCCGACACCGAGGTCACCTGCCGGAACGTCGGTATCCGGACCGATATGTCTATATAATTCTGTCATGAAAGCCTGGCAGAATCTCATAATCTCAGCATCGCTTTTGCCGTTCGGATCGAAGTCCGCGCCGCCCTTGCCGCCGCCGATCGGCAGACCTGTCAGGGAATTCTTGAAGATTTGTTCAAAACCTAAGAACTTGATGATGCCCGGATATACGTTCGGCGCGAATCTCAGACCGCCCTTGTAAGGTCCGATCGCGGAGTTGAACTGATATCTGTAACCTTTGTTTACATGAACTTTGCCGGCATCGTCCACCCAAACGACTCTGAAAGTGATACCTCTTTCAGGTTCTACCAGTCTTTCCAAAAGACCGGCCTTTTCGTATTCCGGGTGCGCGTCCATAACAGGAGCCAGAGAAGTTAAAACTTCCTCTACAGTCTGATGGAATTCCGGTTCGCCGGGATTGTTCTTTTTACATTCTTCGATTACTCTTTCAACATAAGTTGCCATTGCTTTTCTCCTCTTCTCATTTAAGATTTTAGAATGTTTCACCGCAATTAAAATAAATTGTTTTCTATCTCAAATGTAACACTAAGGCATGACCTTGTCAACACCGTGTATACAAGATTTCCTTGTTTTTTTTGCGGAACAAAATCAACGCCGTCAGAGACGCCAAAAGCCTTAAATTACAAGGATTATCAGCTCCCGAAGCTCCGATAAGCCGCCTGCGCCGAAGCGGCGCGCCCTTTTATCCGGCACTTCTTTTTTCGATTTTTCCGGGAAAACATTTTCGCCCCGCGATTTCGCAGACCGGCGTGTCAAAGCGGCGCGCCCTCTTAACGTTTCCTGAACTTTTTTTTGACTGCGCGCTTGCTTTTTACTTGCAAAAAGCGGGCAAAAAGTTGTATACTATAAGAAACTGGGAAAAAAGCGATTCTATCGACGTGTCAAAAAAGTCGAAAGCACGAATTTTCCTCCGTCGCGGCGCAAAAAATGCCGGACGTGTCGAAAACTGTCAATCGCGAGGATTTTCCTCAGCATGGCCGTACGCGGCAGCACTAAAACGAAAGGAGCAAAGACATGGATAGTGTGCCCGATGGGAAAAACACAACAAAAGTAAAAGTGAATAACCTTGCCTTTGCTTACCGCGCGTAAAACGGAATCTCCAAGGACCCGAAGCGCGAGACTTGCTTTGCGCAGAGGCAGGGACAGCGAAAGGAGGAGATTCCAATGGATCAGAATTTAATGAATCTCGACGAGGCGATGAAGGAGTCGCTGGAGAAGATTTTTCAGCTCTTGGATGAGAAGAAGTATTTCCTCGCCAAGGATGAACTGCTCAAGTACAACGATGCCGATATCGCGGAAATGTTCGAGGAACTCTTGGATAAGCCGGAACTGATTGAGCAGACGGTGGTTGTTTACCGCCTGCTGCCAAAGGACGTTTCGGTTGAGGTTTTTTCGTACCTGCCGTCGGATGACCAGCTCAAGATTGTGGACGGCATTACGGATACGGAACTGAGTTACATCGTGAAGGAGCTCGACTTCGACGATAAAATCGATATTTTGGAGGAACTTCCTGCCAATCTGGTGGATAAGATCCTCGAAAAAACACCCAAAAATGAGCGCGCGCTGATCAACAGTTATCTGAACTATCCGGATAATTGCGCCGGCAGTCTGATGACGCCGGAGTATATCAGCCTGCAAAAGGAAATGACCGTCGGCGAGGCTCTCGCTTATATCAAGCGCGAGGGGATGGACGCGGAGACGATCTATACCTGTTATGTCAAGGACGCCGGCCGGAAGCTGATCGGCATCGTGTCTTTGAGTACGCTCGTCATTACGGGCGATGAGGTCAAGATTAAGGATATCATGCACACAGACTATATCTGGCTGAATGTGTATGACGATAAAGAGGAAGTCGCGGAAGCCTTCAAAAAATACGACTTTCTGGCGATGCCGGTGGTGGATAAGGAACATCGGCTGGTCGGCATCATTACGGTTGACGACGTGCTGGACGTCATGGAAGAAGCGGCAACCGAAGATATCGAGAGAATGAACGGCGTCATCAGCTTCGATGACCCCGACAAAGACTATCTGGACGTTTCCGTCTGGCAGCATGCGATCAACCGTCTGCCCTGGCTGTTGATTTTGATGATCGCCTATATTTTTACGGGGATGATTATCACGAATTTTGAGGCGCGGCTTTCGGAGATCATCTGTCTGGTGGCTTATATGCCGATGCTGATGGGCACCGGAGGCAATACGGGTTCGCAGGCGGCGACGCTGATCATCCGCGGTCTGGCGACAGGCGAGGTGGAGACCTCAGACGCGCTGCGCATTTTATGGAAGGAAATCCGCATCGGTTTTGTTATCGGTGTGCTTTTGAGTTTGTTTAATTTCGCGCGCATTTGTCTGTTTGACCGCTATGATGTGATGATCGCGCTGACGGTCTGCACCGCGATGCTGTTCATCGTCATCTTTGCCAAGGTACTCGGCAGTATGGTACCGCTGCTCGTCAAGAAACTCAAGCTGGACCCGGCGCTGATCGCCAATCCGGCCATATCGTCTATTTCCGATACGGTAGCGCTGACCATCTATTTCGCTATGGCCAGCCTGTTTTTGGGACTGTAAGCGGGAAGCAGGACGCGCATCGCTTCTGGCACCGACGCAGGCGCAGACATGGACCCGCAGAGGGCATGTTCGATACATCTGAATCAAAAAAACGAAAATCCTTGTGCAAGTCAGGCGTAAACGCTCGGCTTGCATTTTTTTCGAAAGTTGGTTCGGGAACCGGAAAGTTTTTGTTTTTGGGACGGGCTGTAAAGGAAACTTGACAAGTGAAGATGATCCTGGTAAGATCAAGCTGTAAAGGTAACTTGTCAATATATCGGAGTGAGGATTTTGAAGAACTGCGTGGAAGAATTGCGAAAAAGCATGGGATTAAGCCAGGAAAAATTTGCGCGGATGATGAAGGTGTCACGCCAGACAATCAGCGCGATCGAAACGGGCAAGTATAATCCGTCGCTGGAGCTGGCGTTTGCGATCTCAAATTGCTTCGGAGAGCCGATTGAGAAGATTTTTCTCTATCATGATGATGCCTTGGTTGACCGAAGGTAAAGACGCGAAGGTAAAGACGCGAAGGTAAAGACGCGAAAAACGGGGCTGTGGAGTGCGAGAGGATAGCACAGGGGGAAGAGCAAGATGAAAAAGAAAGATTTGACGACAGCATGGATCTATCTAGTGATCGGAGTGATCTGCTTTGCGGCGCTGGTGCTGACGGACAGCAAGCTGGACAGCCTGCTGATCGCGGGGGCGGCGGTCGGCCTGCTCGAGGGCGTTGTGAAGATCGGCAATTATGTTTACTGGCGCAGACCGGAGAACCAAGCGGAATATCGGGAGATGCAGGAGAGCGAGCAGATCGAGCAGCAGGACGAACTTATGCAGATGCTGCGGGATCAGGCGTATCGACATGCCTATATCACGAACCTCAGGGTGACGATGGCGGCGGCGCTGATATGCGGCGCGTTGAAATTGATTGATATTCTAGCCTTTGGCGATAAGCTGATGTACGCGCTGGCGGCCTGGGTGATCCTGCAGCTGATCTTGGTCGATGTGATCTATCGCTGTCTGAACCGGAAATATTCCGACTGATCCCGGAGAAAAGAGTGCGCAATCCAGGACAAAAGTGCGCATAACGAAATCAGAGATTTCTATGCGCACATGGCGCTCACCTATGAGCGCCACTTCGCAAGGTGCTTTTGTCGATATTCCGGAAATATCGCTATGCGATATTTCCTACATAATAAGAAAAAGCATTGCAGTTTGCAATGTTTTTTTTTATAATAGAACAAGGACAGCATACCGCCGCGGCGTTTCCGAAACAAAAAGCGCCGCGGCGAACTCTGCGCCTCAGGCGCAGGAAGCAAAAAAAGAGGAAATTTTTAAAATGGATGGTATGATTACCGAAAAAACGGTCAAGAATAGAATCGGAAGGCGAAACAGGGAAATACATAAGGGTGATTGCGGTCGGGTTCTGATTGCGGCAGGGTCATGGGGGATGGCCGGAGCCGCGATCCTCGCGGCTCGGGCGGCACTGCGCGCCGGCGCCGGACTGGTCCGGCTGGCCATCCCCGAAGCGCTATTTCCAATCGTGCAGGTCGGTGTTCCGGAAGCGACCTGTATCGAACGTAACCTTTCGAATTTGGACCTCGCAGCCTATGATGCGATCTGCGCGGGTCCCGGATTGGGAGAAGGGGAAGAAAGCATCGCACTGATTACGAAACTTTTGGAAGAATACGAAAAAACATTGCTCATAGACGCGGACGGTCTGAATCTCATCGCGCATCAGAACTTATTCCCGCTGCTTTTGCGGCGACAGGAACGATTCCCGTCGCGAACGATTTTGACGCCGCATATGGGAGAAGCGAAACGACTTTTGGGTGACGCGTGGACAGAGGCTGCCTGCGCGCGGATGCAGCAGCCTGCTCGCGCGAGCAGTGGCGCGGCAGCGCGTGGGAAAGCGGCGGAAACGGATTGCCGCGAGGCTTCGAAGCTTGACGCGCGGCTTGTTCCTACACAAGTGCAGCCGCAATTTTATGACAGTCAAGCGCGGATGCGCGTCGCGGAGGCTTTGGTCGAGAAGACCGGAGCCATTGTCGTCCTGAAAGGCGCAGGCACGATAGTAGCCGCGCGGGGCAGAAAGGCATATACTAATACCACAGGGAACCCGGGCATGGCAACCGGAGGCTCTGGCGATACGCTCTCCGGTATTATCACAGGGCTCGCGGGACAGCGGCTGCAAGCAGCAGCTTACGCGCCGGATGATGCGCGCGCAGGCGACCTCGCGAAAGGGGACGTCTCAAAAGCATCGGCAAAGCACGATGTGAATGCGGTGCAGCCTGCCCGCGCGGAAGCAAATTCCACGCGCACAGGTGGAAGCGCCGGCAGCCATGCCGACGATGCTGAAGCCGCGCCGCAAAATCCAGACGCGCGCATGAGCGCCTGGGACGCGGCAATCTGCGGCGTATATATTCATGGCCTCGCGGGAGACCTGGCAGCGCAGGAACTGGGAGAATACGGCGTGACAGCCGGAGATCTGGCGCAATATACGGCATACGCGATCAAGCGTATCTGCGGCGTGTAGCGCGCCGCGGCAAAGCGCGGTGCAGGAGAGCAAGCGCCGGCAGTAAAAACTTTTTTTAAGACGCGGCATGCAAAGACAGCGGCAAAGCCCGACTATGCGAGATTTTCGCAAGGCAGTGAGCTAAAGCCTGACTATGTGAGATTTTCGCGAGGCAGTGCGGCAAAGTCTGACTATGCGAGATTTTCGCGAGGCAGTGCGGCAAAGCCTGACTATGCGAGATTTTCACGAGGCAACGCGGAGAAACCCGACGACGGGAGATTTCCTGAGCTATCTGCGCAAAACACGATACGAAAAACGATATAGTTTCCACAAAAGTTTCAAACACAGACAAAACACCAAAGAGGATTTGAGAGAGGAGTGTTGGACTTGATCGTAAAGAAGGGGGATCTTTATTTTGCGGATCTGAGTCCTGTGGTAGGCTCTGAACAAGGGGGAGTAAGACCTGTACTGGTGGTACAGAACGATGTGGGAAACAAATACAGCCCGACCATTATCGTGGCAGCCGTTACTTCTCAGACAGGCAAGGCAAAACTGCCGACACATGTGGAATTACAGGCCACACAGGGAGGACTCAGCAAAAACTCGGTCGTACTTTTGGAACAGCTCCGAACGATCGACAAGCAAAGGCTGAAAGAAAGGATCGGAAGCCTGAGCAGCGAGAAGCTGCCGATTGTAGACGAAGCACTCAGCGTCAGTCTGGGCATTGCCGACCTTGTGCAAAATCGCTGATAAACAATTGTTCATGATTTTGGGAAAGCCGCCGCGAGGCATAGGCGAAGATTCGCGCCGCAAGACATATCGGCGCGGCAAACGACCGGCGGCGGGTGCCGACCAGGTACTCGCTGCGAGGCTCGACGGCGGTTTTCCTGTCACAATATATTTTACGGAGGAAAAACATGGATTTCAAACACTACGAGGAGATTGCTTCTCGTGTCCGCGCGGACATCGTGAAAGCAGTACATAAGGCAGGCTCCGGTCACCCGGGCGGATCCCTTTCGGCCGCTGACATCGTGACCGCGCTGTATTTTAAGGAGATGCGCATTGACCCGCAGCATCCGCGGATGGAGGGCAGAGACAAATTTATCCTGTCCAAGGGGCATGCCGGTCCGGTGCAGTATGCGGCGCTGGCGGAGAGAGGCTATTTCCCGGTTGAGGATATGATGAGCCTGCGCAAGCTAGGCAGCCGGTTTCAGGGACACCCGAACCGCGATAAGGTAGAGGGCATCGAGATGTCCACCGGTTCTCTGGGCCAGGGCTTTTCAGTATCTGTCGGCATGGCGATGGCAGGCAAGCTGGACGAAGCCGCCGGCAAAGCATCCGGCAGAGTGTATGCGCTGCTCGGTGACGGCGAGCTGCAGGAGGGGCTGATCTGGGAGGCGGCGATGGCTGCCGCGCACTACAAGCTGGACAACCTCTGTGCGATTGTGGACTGGAACGGTCTGCAGATCGACGGTAAAAACGAGGATGTCATGACAGTTGCGCCGATCGATGAAAAATTCCGGGCGTTCGGCTTCCATACCATTTCGATTGACGGCCATGACTTCGGGCAGATTTTCGCGGCCTTTGACGAAGCGCGCGCCTGCAAGGGCAAGCCGACCGTTATCATCGCAAAAACCCACAAGGGACGCGGCGTTTCTTTCATGGAAGACCAGGCAGGCTGGCATGGCAAGGCGCCGAATGAAGAAGAAGCAAAGCAGGCAGTAGCAGAACTCGGAGGTGAATGGTAATGGCAGAGATCAAAGCAGAAAAAATGGCAACGCGTCAGGCTTATGGCAAGACGCTGGTGGAGCTGGGCAAGACCACACCGAATCTGGTCGTGATGGACGCGGATCTCTCCAAATCTACGATGACCGCGGAGTTCGGCAAGGCATATCCGGAGCGTTTCTTTAATATGGGCATCGCGGAGCAGAACCTGTACGGCACAGCCTGCGGTCTGGCTCTCTCAGGAAAAGTTGTCTGTGCGAGTACGTTCGCGATGTTCGCGGCAGGCAGAGCGTTTGAGATCATCCGCAATTCCATCGGCTATACCCACGCAAACGTCAAAATCTGCGCGACCCACGCGGGCATTACGGTTGGCGAGGACGGCGCGAGCCACCAGACCTTTGAGGATATTGCCCTGATGCGCACGATTCCTGGCATGACGGTGCTGAACCCGTCCGACGGCGTATCCGCGCGCGCCTTGATCAAACAGGCAGTCGCGTTTGACGGTCCGGCTTATATTCGTCTCGGCCGCGCAGCGGTGCCGACCTTCTATACGGAGGAAATGGCGGCGAAGCTGGAGATCGGTAAGGGCGTCTGTCTGCGCACCGGCGACAAAAAAGACGGCAAGCCTGCTGACGCGACGGTCATCGCCACCGGCATCATGGTTAATGAGGCGATGTTAGCCGCAGAGGAACTGGCAGCAGACGGTATCGAAGTCCGCGTGATCGATATGCATACCATCAAGCCGCTGGATGCGGACATCATCTACCGCGCAGCTCGTGAAACCGGCGCGATCGTAACCGCGGAGGAACATTCTGTGATCGGCGGTCTTGGCTCCGCGGTCGCGGAAGTAACAGCAACCCACTATCCGGTCAAGATGGCGATGGTCGGCCAGCAGGACACCTTCGGCGAATCCGGCAAACCGGACGAGCTCAAGGCCAAATACGGTATGACCGCCGCTGACATCGTGCGCGCGGAGAAACTGCTCATAGAAGCGTAAGCAAACGGCGCGATTACTACCGCGTGCCCACTACCGCGAGCTGCTACTGCGTGCCCACTACCACGCGTCGAAACAGTTCGTGGCGACACCGACAATCGCCTCGCATCTGTTCGATCTTATACGAAAAAAGAAGCCTGTAATCTAATTCCCGGAGATATTCTTCACCGCGCTTTGCGTGCCTGCAGAGATCACCGAGGAATCAGACACAGGCTTTTTGCATAGTCTTATGGAAGTGTGCGGTAAACTTGCTCACAAAACCGGGCGCGGACCTTTTGCGCGAGAGTTTGTATCATTCCGCCCGCTTCCATCTTATGCGCCATCCCTTCAACCTCATGCGCCATCCCCTCGCACGCAGCCACCATCCCTCGCACGCAGCTACCATTCCTCACATGTAGCCACCATCCCTCGCACGCATCCACCATCCCTCGCGTGCATCCATCATCCCTCGCACGCAGCCACCATTCCTCGCATGCAGCCACTATCCCTCGCACGCAGCCACCATTCCTCGCATGCAGCCACCATTCCCTCACATGGTGCTCCACAAGGTTTTTGTCCCACTTTTGCTTCTTTTTTACGAAAAGATGTAACGCAACTTTTCTTAGGATAGTTTCTTTTTGCACTTTTTTCCATTTAGCATGTATAAACTGTATTAAGATCCAAGAATAGTACGGAAAAAATGTGGATAAAAACAAATTTTGCCATGCGAAGAAAATTCCAGTAAAATTTTATCGCCAGCATAGGATTTTTTGCTGACAATAGTACATCTTTTTGGACTTTTCCTGCACCTGTGGGAACTTTGGGATGAGATACCGCCTGTGCCTGCGGGAACTTTGCGCTGAGATACCGCCCGCGCCTGCGGCAAGGGTGATGTCAGGCAGAACGTTCAGCTCGGTTTCAGCGCCAGCATACGGAGCGGCATGCCCGCAAGGGGAGTCCGCGCTGCTTTGCGTAGCGCACCTGTGGGAACTTTGCGCTGAGATACCGCCCACGCCTGCAGGGAACTTTGCGCTGAGATACCGCCAGCGCCTGCGGCAAGGCTGGTGTCAGGCAGAACGGTCAGCTTGGTTTCAGCGACAGCATACGGAGCGGCATGTTCGCAAGGGGAGTCCGCGCTGCTTTGCGTAGTGCGCCTGCGGGAACTTTGTGCTGAGATACCGCCCGCGCCTGCAGGGAACTTTGTGCTGAGATACCGCCCGCGCCTGCGGCAAGGGTGGTGTCAGGCAGAACGGTCAGCTTGGTTTCAGCGGCAGCATACGGAGCGGCATGTTCGCAAGGGGAACTCGCGCTACTTTGCGTAGCGCGCCTGCAGCTCGATGGTGTCAGGCAGAACGGTCAGCTCGGTTTCAGCGACAACATACGGATAGGTAATGATGCGGGAAACGCTTTCTCCCGCGGCAGGCTCCTCAAAACGCGCGGTGACGAGCATGTTAGAGCCGCCGTCCTCCATCTTTTGAAGACGAATATCCTCGATGGCAAGATCATACCCTGCGGTTGGTTTCTCTCCGCGCGTCACGACTACATAGACCTTGCCGTTCACCAGGCAGCCAAGCGCACGTTCCAATTCACGGTATTCCGGAATGACGTCCGTTTCGATTGTTTGTGGGATCTCGTCTTTTTTTAGCTGTGTGAAAGTGACTGTCCGCGCGCCGAGAAAGCGTTCCGGCAGACCCGTACTGACAGCTCCGAAAATCAGAATACCGAGCAGAAGCACTGCCGCGCTGCCGAAAATTGTTTTTTTTGAAGGCTTGTGAAAAAAACTGCCTTCGCCTCTGGTTCGCGTTTCCACATGAGATGTTTTTTCTGCCATAGATGCTTTCCTCCGCACTTTGAGATGTTTGTAGCATTTTATGCGAAGTGATCGCGGAATATGTCGGTTGAAACGGCGTCTTCGAAAAAAGGCGCGCGCCAGCCTCGGAAATTTCAAGAAAATTGTACATAAAAAACAACGTAAAAGAAAGAAAGATGTTAAGAAAACCAAAAAAATGCCCAAAAGCAGTTGACAAGCTACAAAAATCGGTGTAGAATGCGCTATGTTGGGTTGCGAAGAAAGTGTTAAGAAGCTCGCGAAAGTCGGGTGTCGCAGACCACACGTTACACGCCAAAGGCTGAGTACCTCGGTACAAAAATCAAGGAACGTATGCCGCAAAGAGCGTATCGTAATAAAAATTCAAGAGAGAAAAACTCAAACAATCATTTCCACGAGGGGTTATGCCTGATGGAAGCGAAAGGAATGGATAGAAAGATGAAATTATATGAAGAAGCGCTGCAAATGCAGGATGAGATTGTCGCGCTTCGCAGAGAAATTCACAGACATCCGGAGATCGGACGCAAGGAATTCCGCACCTCAAAGCTGATTCGAGAAAAGCTCGCGGAGTTTGGTGTCGATGAGATCCAGTCACCGGTGCCGACCGCGGTCATCGGTTTGATTCATGGAGGCAAGGGCGCAGGCAGATGTGTCGCGCTTCGCGCGGATATCGACGCCTTGCCGGTCACAGAAGAGACCGGACTGCCGTACAGCAGTGAAGAGGCCGGTATGATGCACGCCTGCGGACATGATATGCATGTTGCCATGCTGCTGGGAACCGCCAAGCTGCTCTGCGCGCACAAAAATGAATTCGCGGGAACCGTCAAGCTGATCTTCCAGCACAGCGAGGACACGCTGCCGGGCGGTGCGAGAGAACTCGTGGAGGTCGGCGCTTTGCAAAACCCTCACGTTGACGCGATCTTCGGCATGCATGTGTTTCCGGATGAGGAAGTCGGTAAAATCGGCTTTCACGCAGGACCTTTGACCACCTCGGTGGATCTTTACGACGTGACGGTCAAAGGAAAGGGCGGACACGGGTCTACCCCGCATCTGACCAAGGACCCGATTCTGGCGGCTTGTCAGGCGGTCGTGCTGCTGCAGCAAATTCCGGCACGCTATGTAGACCCGCTTGAAACCGTAATTTTTCCGGTATGCAGCATCCACAGCGGCGACGCGCCGAATGTTATTCCGAACGAAGCGAAATTCAGCGGCATCGCGAGATCATACCTTGACACGATTCGTGAGGATGTGACGAAGCAGGTCTTTGACATCGCGGCGGGTCTCGAAAAGATTTCCGGATGCGAATTTGACATCAACCATTACGAAGGCTATCCGGCCTGCTATAACGATGAAGCCTTAACTGCACTGGCAGAGGATGCTGTCAGAGAAGCGCTCGGCGAAGAACGAATCCTTCAGCTTGAAAAACCGCTCTCCTTCAGCGAAGACTTCAGTTATTATACGAAGATGACCGATACGCCGGGCTGCTACATGATGCTGCACGCGGGACACGAAGGACCGTTGGTGGCGTTGCATAATCCGAAATGCGCGGTCAGAGAGGAAGCTATGCCTTACGGCATGACCGCCATGACAGCGACCGCACTGAAGTATCTGGGCAGCGCAGTAGGCTGAGGCAAGAGATTGTCTGTCGAATAACCGCGCGGCGATGCTGGCGCGGGCTGAGGCAAGCACGCGTCAGTGCGCAAGCTAATGATGCCTGATATTCGCACTGGGCTTTTTGGCAGGCTGAGGCAAGCGTGCAAGGACAGCTTCGGCTGCACATCATACGCATCAGCGGCAGGCTGAGGCAAGCGCGCAAGCGTGCAAGGACAGCTTCGGCTGCGCATCATACGCATCAGCGGCAGGCTGAGGCAAGCGCGCGCATACGTGCAAAGCCGGCCATGTGCAGGGGGGATTCTCCCCTTGACCGCCAGAGCCGTCCGGATAATCGCGTAGGTTTCGACGATATACGATGTGCAGGGGGATTTTCCCCTTGACCGTCAGAGCAGGCGCACATGCGTCACGCTCACATAACTTTGCTGATCGGACAGAACCTTTTTCGCAATGATACCTAAAAAATCATCCATCAATAAACCAAAAGGTCTGTCTGTCACCGAAGGCGCGAAAGGATAGCGCTTTTGCGCCGGGCTATAGAAAAGTACTTACAACTAAAACGAAAGAGAGGAAAAACCGCTATGTATAACTTTGTACTTGCATTTGTAATCTGCGCCGTTGTTTACATCATCGGCGAGGTGGTCGCGACTGTGACCAAGGCATGGGTTCCGTCCGTATTCGTCACCGCAGTGGTACTGCTGATCGGATACTGGACTGTTATCCCAAAAACAGTAGTCAGTGATTCTGTACTGATTCCGTTCGGAAGCAGCATCGGTATCTATCTGTTGATTACCCACATGGGTACTGTCATCAGTTTGAAACAGCTCAAGGAACAGTGGAGAACCATTGTCGTTTGTCTGGCAGGACTTGCCGGCATGATGGTACTCGGCTATTTCGTCGGCAGTCTGGTTATGGACAGAGACCTCATCATCGCAGGTCTTCCGCCGCTGACCGGTGGTATCATCGCGGCGACGATGATGCAGACCGCAGCGCAAAACGCCGGACTGGAGCTGGCAGCTGTATTCGCGATCGCGATGTACTGCATCCAGGGCTTTATCGGCTATCCGCTGACCGCGATCTGCCTGCAGTCCTATGGCAAGAAGCTTGTCAAGGGTCTGCGTGACGGCTCCATCGTCATCACCGAGCAGGATAGAATTGAAATGGCAAACGCGGGCATGACCGCGGTGCCGACAGACGATGGCAAGAAAAAACTGCTTCCGCAGATTCCGGCAAAATACAATACCCCTGTGATGATGCTCTTGAAGCTCGGTATCGTAGCATGGCTCGCGAGCCTGATGGGCACTGTGTCCTTCCCGGTCATCGGTACCATCAGCGGCGCGATCTGGGCGCTGGTACTCGGCGTTATCTTCACGACCATCGGTTTCCTGGATTCCAATTTGCTGAACAGAGCAAACTCCTTCCAGATCACGATGTTCGCGCTGATGATGTACGTATTCGATGGGCTTAAGGACTGCACGCCGGAGATGCTGAAACAGATCATCGGACCGATGCTGATCCTCATCGTCATCGGCGTTGCCGGCATGGCCTTGTTCGCATTCATCATCTCGAAGATATTAAAGATGTCCTTCCCGCTGGCGTTCGCGAACGGTCTGACCGCTTTATACGGCTTCCCATGTGACGCGATCATCACAGAGTCCACCTGCAACGGCGTCGGACAGACGGAAGACGAGAGAAAATACCTGCTGAGCAAGATGTTCCCGTCCATGGTTGTCGGCGGCTTCATCACAGTAACGATTACTTCTGTATTTATCGCAGGCGCATTTGCGAAATTACTCTAAGAAAACAACCTGCGCCCGTCTGCACCTGCAGGCGGGTGCTTTTTCACGAAACGAAGCCTGCTCATTTTGAAATACAGAGGGCAGCCTAAAGCAGAGAAAACGTGAAAATCGAAGAAAGGATAGAGAAAATGAACAATATTTGGGAAATGGCGAAAGCCAATGAAGCGTATATCATAGATAGAAGAAGATATTACCACGCGCATCCGGAGCCATCCATGCAGGAGGTAGAGACCACCAAGGCCATCGCGAAGGATTTGGAAGCGCTGGGAATCGAGTATAAGACATTTCCGGATCATACGGGCGTGCTCGGCGTTATCCGCGGCGGCAAGCCGGGCAAGGGCATCATGCTGCGCGCGGATATCGATGGGCTTTCGGGGGTACATGAAGCAACAGAGCTGCCGTTTGCCAGCCAGAATCCTGATTGCATGCACGCCTGCGGACACGACACGCATATCAGTGTTCTGCTTGGCGCGGCGAAAATCTTAAATGAAATCAAGGATGAACTCTGCGGTACCATCAACCTCTGCTTTGAACCGGCCGAGGAAACCCTGCAGGGCGCGTCTCTGATGATCAAGGACGGCTGTCTGGACGGCATGGATGCCTGCTTCGGCATGCATACCTGGTCCGCGGGCACCAGCGGCAAGGCAAGCTTTATGAAAGGCAATATCATGGCCGCGGGCGGAAAGTTCACCGTAAGGGTCAAGGGCTATGCGTCACATGGTGCGCGTCCGCAGGACGGACATGACGCCATTATCGCGGCCTGCAGCATCGCGATGAACCTGCAGACCTATGTATCCCGCAGAAACGACCCGCTGAATCCATTGGTTTTAACCATCGGCACCATCCATGGCGGCGCGCGCTGGAATGTCATCGCGAATGAGGTCGTGATGGAAGGCACGCTGCGCACCTTTGACGCGGAGGTTCGAAAAAATCTCAAAAGAGATCTCAGCCAGATTGTCGAGAATACCGGCAAGGCGCTCGGCGTAGAAGCGACGCTGGAATATGAAGAAATGTGGCCGCCGACAATCAATGCCGACGATGAGATGCTCTCCATCAGCCGCAACGCGGCCGTCAAGCTGTTCGGCGAGGATGCGCTGGAGGAACAGCCGCCGACGATGGGCGGAGAATCTTTCTCCCTCTATCTGGAACGCATTCCGGGCACATACGGCTTCATGGGCAGCCGCGACGAGGTGCATTGCTATGGCAACCACAATGAAAAATTCGATATTGATGAGAGCATCTTAAAGCGCAGCGCAGCACTGTTCGTACAGGTGACTGTCGACTTCCTGAATAAGGACGCGTAAGGTCAAAAGTGCACATCACGAAATCGAAAATTTCTATGTGCGGCATGCGGCAGCGCATGACAAAGCAAGAGAAGAAGATAGATAAAAGAGAGGGACAAGAAGATGAACATTGCAGAGGCAGCGCAAAAATATGCTGATTATACGATTGAAATGAGAAGATATTTCCACAAGTATCCGGAGCTGAGCCTGCAGGAGGAAAATACCGCGAAGAAGATACGTGAAGAACTGACCAAAATGGGCATTCCATTTGTCACGATGGCGAACTACGGCACCGTTGCCACCATCGGCGGTAAAAAGCCGGGCAAATGCGTGCTGCTGCGCGCGGATATGGACGCGCTGGCGGTACAGGAGGAAAACGATTTTGACTACGCCTCCACGAAGCCGGGCGTCATGCATGCCTGCGGACACGACAGCCACAGCGCGATGCTGCTCGGCTGCGCGAAGATTCTCAAGGATATGGAGGATGAAATCAACGGGACGGTTCGTCTGTGTTTCCAGCTTTCCGAGGAAAACGGACAAGGCGCGAAACTGATGATCAAAGAAGGACTGCTGGACGGTGTCGATGCCTGCTTTGCGGCCCATGTATGGGCGAACGTGGACAGCGGCTATGTTGCCGTCGCGCCGGGACCTGTGATGGCAGGCGCCAGCCTGTTTGAAATCGAAATCAAGGGAAAGGGCAGTCATGGCTCCGCGCCGCATCAGGGCATCGATGCCCTGACGACCGGCTGCGCGGTGGTCGAAGAACTGCAAAAAATTGTCAGCCGCGAGATTGACCCGCAGGACGCGGCGGTGATCTCCGTCGGCTCTTTCCAAAGCGGTACGGGTTGGAACATTATCGCGGATTCCGCCAAACTGATCGGCACGACACGCTGCTTCTCCAGAGAAGTCAACGCCATGCTGCCGGAGGCGATGGAGCGCGTCGTCAAAAATGTTTGTGAGGCGCACCGCTGTGAAGGGAAACTGATCTATACCCCAATCGTAGATCCGACCATCAATGACGAAAAGATGGCGAAGATCGCGCAGGGCTCGGTCGCGAAGATCTTTGGCGAGGACAGACTCCAATACATGAAGCCGACGACCGGAGGCGAGGATTTTTCGGAAATGATGCGTGAAATTCCGGGCGCGATTTGCATGATAGGCGTGCGCAATCCGGAGATTGACGGCGTTTACGCGAACCATCACGGCAAGTTCAAGGTAGACGAGGCACAGATGGTCAAGGGCGCGGGACTGTACGCGCAAATGGCGGTGGATTATCTGAATCAGTAAGATTTTCCAGGGAACGCTCTGTGAAAATTACCCGAAACAGGTAGAAATCAGACGAAAAAAATGCTATAATGGTACTTACCTGTGGGTAGGTACCATTTTTCTTTGCCACAAGCGCAGAGAGGAGAAAACGTATATGACAACAAACAAAAAAAGATGGGGAGACCGCAGAGATGCTGTCTGGCTGCGCGATTTGGACGCGCTGCATGTGTTCATGCCGTATCTCTATCCGAACCGCGCCGACAACGAGGCGTTTATCAGCGAAACCATCGATCTTGAGAATATCGACCGCTATCTCGCAGAGAAGAACGCCGCGCTGCCGGATGGCGAAGAACCGTATAAACTGTTTTATCTGTTACTGGCAGCGCTGGTCAAGACGATCACCCTCAGACCGAAGATGAACCGCTTTATCAAAGGCGGACGCGTGTATCAGAGAGACAAGCTTTCGCTGGCTTTCGTTGTCAAAAAACAGTTTCAGGATGACGCGCACGAGGCGCTGGCCTTCATCGAGTTTGATGAAAAAACGACCATCGATGATGTACGCAGGAAGCTGGCAGCAGAGATTCACGAATGCCGCAGCGATAAGATTGACAACTCGACGGCGGGAATGGATATGCTCGGCAGGCTGCCGCGGCCGGTCCTGCGGCTGGTGATGTGGGTGCTGCACCGGCTGGACTACTATGGCCGCGTGCCATACAGCCTCGTCAAGACGGATCCAAATTACGCGACCTGCTTTGTCACAAACCTTGGCTCGATCGGCCTTAAGGCCGGCTACCATCATCTGTCCAACTGGGGTACGAACTCCATCTTTGTGGTAATCGGAGAAAAAAAGCTGCAGCCGCATTGGGAGGCGGACGGTACGGTGACAATGCATGAGACGCTGCAGCTGGGGCTGACCCTCGATGAAAGAATCGCGGACGGCTATTATTATTCCAAAACCGTCAAGCTGCTAAAATATCTGCTGCAAAATCCGCGGCTTTTGGAAGTACCGGCAAACGAGGAGGTGGACTATGGAGCAATTTGAAAATCTGCATGTGAAGACGCCATGGGTCAAGAATCTCGGCGGCGTCCCCGCGCATTTGGAATATTACCGAGGCAGCATGTATGACAAGGTCGCGGAGATCGCGGTCAACTATCCGAATTATATCGCTTATGATTTTATGGGCGGCAAGATCCGCTACAAGGACTTTATCCGCAAGGTCGATGAATGTGCCAGAGCTCTGGCTGCCATCGGTGTCAAGGCGGGCGAGAGCGTAACGATCTGTATGCCGAACGCGCCGCAGGCCGTCATCATGTTCTATGCCGTCAACAAGGTCGGCGCGATTGCCAATATGGTACATCCGCTGTCCAGTGAATCCGAAATTGAATTCTGCTTGCGCGAGTCGGCCAGTGTGGTCTGCCTCACGCTCGATCAGTTCTACGGCAAGTTTGCCAATATCCGCGGCAGGGTGCAGCTGCGAAGTCTGATTCTGACCAGCATCAAGGACGCGCTCAGCCCGATCAAACGCAAGGGTTATTATCTGGCGGAGGGCCGCAAGGTAAAGAAGGTTCCCGTCAATGCCGAAATCGTCTGGTGGGAAAAATTCCTGCGGGACGGCGCGGACTATCATGGCCCATATCATGTGGTGCGCGAGGCGGGCGATCCTGCGGCGATCCTTTACAGCGGCGGCACGACCGGAACGATGAAAGGGATCCTGCTTTCAAATCTGAATTTCAACGCGCTCGGACAGCAGATCATCGCGACGAACCCGATGTTCAAGCCGGGAGACAAGATGCTGGCTGTCATGCCGATCTTCCATGGCTTCGGGCTGGGCGTATGCATCCACTCCATGCTTTCGCAAGGGGGGCGCTGCCTGCTCATCCCGCGCTTCAATCCGCAGAGCTACGCGAAGCTGCTCAAAAAGCACAAGCCGAATTTCATCGCGGGTGTACCGACGCTCTACGAGGCGCTGCTGCGTCTCAAAACGCTCAAACATGTGGACCTTTCCTGCTTAAAAGGAGTTTTCAGCGGCGGAGATTCTTTGTCGATTGAGCTAAAAAAACGTTTCGACAAATTTCTCGCGGAGCACAACGCGACGATTCCGGTCAGAGAGGGTTATGGCACGACGGAGTGCGTGACCGCGAGCTGTCTGACACCGTCGCACTGGGCGAAAGAAGGCAGCATCGGACTGCCTTTCCCGGATACCTTCTATAAGATCGTCAAACCGGGTACCGAAGAGGAAGTGCCTTACGGTGAGGAAGGCGAGATCTGCCTGACCGGTCCGACGATGATGATGGAATACATCAACAATCCGGAGGAAACGGCGAACACTCTGCGCAGGCATCCGGATGGGCTGACATGGCTGCATACCGGAGACCTTGGCATGATGGACGCGGACGGTTTCATCTACTTCCGCCAGAGGATCAAGCGCATGATCGTCACCAGCGGTTATAATGTTTATCCATCTCAGATTGAAAACGTGCTCGACGCGCACGAGCTGGTACATATGAGCTGTGTGATCGGTGTGCCGGATCCATACAAGATGCAGAGGGTCGTGGCTTTCATCGTGCTGAAACCGGACGTCAAGATTCCGGAGGATGCGGCGCGCGAAATCCTGCTCACATATTGTGAGAAGCATGTCGCGAAATACGCAATGCCGAAGGAAATCCACTTCCGCGACAGTCTGCCCAAGACGCTGGTTGGCAAGGTGGCCTATCGGGTTTTGGAAGAGGAAGAAGCAAAGAATTACGCGTAAAATAATACATAAAGAAAAGGGGAATATGATGAGGAAACAGAGAAAATGCAAACTTTTGGCCTGTGTTTTGGCAGCGGCGATGGTGTTTGGCAGCACCTTCGCGTCGGCCGCGACAACGGTATCCAGGTACACGGGGAGTACCTATACGCACAACGCGCAGTTTGACAACTGCGTCATCGTTGACGGGGTCGATGTATCGGCTTACCAGGAGACCATCGACTGGCAGGCGGCGAAGCGAAACGGCGTGGATTTTGCCATCATCCGCGTGGCTTATCGCGGATACGGCGCGGCAGGAAACATGAATCCGGACAACTGCTTTGTGAAGCACATCGAAGGTGCAAAAGCAGCGGGCGTGATGGTCGGCGTCTATTTCTTTTCGCAGGCTTTGAATACGTTGGAGGCAAGAGCCGAGGCGCGCTATGCGCTTGAACTTTTGGGAAGTTACGACCTCGACCTGCCGATCTTCATGGACTATGAATTTTCGACTTCCTCCAAAGGCAGATTTACCAATGGCACGATTTCCAAGATCGAGGCAACCGAGAATGCCAGAGCCTTCTGCGATTACATCAGGGAAAACAGCCGCTTCGAGGCAGGCGTGTACGCAAATCTGAATTTTTTGAACAAGACGGTGGACGGCAGCCAGCTTAGCCAGCGCTATCCGATCTGGGTCGCGCAGTATAATAAGCGCTGCGACTACGGCAACGCTTACGAATTTTGGCAGTATTCGTCCGGCGGCAACGTAGCGGGCATGAGCGGCAGAGTGGACAGCAATGTATGGTATCTGAATCCTTATCCGATGTCAACTTCTGCTTATTCTATGGTTGACGCACAGGCGTCTATCGTTGGAAGCTCCGGCTATACATATAGTAACGGACAGGCTTTCACGCCGCAGGTGAGCGTTTCACACAGCGGCCGCGCGCTGACGGAGGGGGTAGACTATAAGGTGCGCTATGTCGGCAATACGCAGGGCGGTACCGCCTACGCGATGGTCATCGGCATGGGCATGTATACGGACTATACGCTAGTACCGTTTACCATTCAAGCGTCAAGCAATTTGAGTGGATTTTCTGTTACACAGCCGGCAAATCGCGTCTATACGGGCAAGGAAAACAAGCCAAGCTCGATTACAGTCAAGGACGCCTCCGGCAAGATACTCAAAAATGGTCTGGACTACACCTGGTCAGTCAGAAACGCGGTGGAAGTCGGTACGGCTGAGATAGATGTAAAACTGCGCGGCAACTATACCGGTACGCTGCACACTTCGTATCTGATCACCAAGGGTGCGCAGAGCATCACCATCGGCAACCGCAAGACAGAAGTGCTGCTGGGGGATGCGCCGTTCAACCTGAACGCGGTCAGCCCCGCGGGCAGCGCACTCACCTATGAATCAAGCAATCCGGAGGTTGCGTCGATTTCCGCGGATGGAACGGTTACCCCGAAGACAGTCGGAGAAACCACGATTACAGTCAAAGCGGCAGCTACAGCGGATTACAGTGCTGACTCCGAATCCTTCACGCTGAAGGTCAGAGGCGGCATACAGACGGTCACAACCGCTTACACGCGCTATACGCGCGATGTTGACGGATCCGGCTTTAATCTCAAGGCGAAGACTGACGGAGACGGCAAGCTCAGCTATGCCTCGAGTGATCCGTCGATCGCGACGATCGACGAGACCGGACAGGTCAATCTGACCGGCGGTGCCGGCGTGGTGCAGTTCACCGTTACGGCAGCCGCGACCGCATTGTACGGCGAAGGACAGAAGATCGTAACGCTGACGGTCAACGATATCTCGGATGAACGACGTGAAGAAGAACTCGACGCGCTTGTGGAGGCTCTGCGCCTAAAGGCAAGCTCTGCCAAAACCTCGTCCGGCAGTGTCAAAGTCACCCTGCAGATCACAGAGGGTGATATCGACGCGATTAAGGAACTGGGGTATACGGTGAAATATAAATTTTTCCGTTCGACCTATTCCAACAAGGGATACCAAGGCAAGATCAACGGCAGCGGTCTGACTTATGTCAATACTGCCGGTACGAAGGGGACGCGCTATTACTATAAGGCACGTGTAATGGTCTATGACGAAGACGGCAGTCTGGCAGCTTACAGCAAACTGCCGCAGTGCCGCTACGCCGCCAGAATCTGGAGCAAGACAAAATAAAAAACAAAAGGCGCCATAGAGGGTGCTCCACGCGCTGTGAAGCGGAGGGAGCAGGACTTATGCGCGCGAAGGGAAAAGCCTGCGCAGCCTGCGGGCTTTTCGCTTATCCGAGGCAAGGAAAGGAAACTGTACGGATGAAAAGAGAATTTACAGGGTTTACAAAAAGAATTATATGCATTGCAGTCATCCTGGCTGTTGGCTGCATTTCTTTCTTCGCGGTCGCGCCATGGGCAGAAAATCCTGCGAACTATCCCAAAACGATGGAAACGCTGGATTCGATAGAGAATAAGGCCATCGTCATGACAGGAACCTCTATCGCGCTGGCAACCGCGGCGGCACTCGTGCCGGGAGACGCGACAACACCGATCGCGAACAAATTGGCAGATGTGGCAGGATATATGGTGATTGTATATGCGGCGATTGTCATAGAAAAATACCTGCTCGCCCTAACGGGTTCTCTCACCTTTAAGCTGTTGATTCCGTTTGCGCTTCTGCTGCTGCTTCTGCGTATTGCTGTGCCGGCGCTTGGAGAGAGAATCAACCTAAAGAGAATCGCGTCGAAATTTGTGATGATCGGTGTGCTGTTGTGGGTGTTGGTGCCGACAAGCGCCGCGGTGACGAACCTCATAAACAATACCTACGAGTTCCAATACGGTGAGGAAACCGCGGTAGAGGCAAGCGCGGCGGAAGCTGACAGCGAAACCGAAGACAGCGGCTTAGCCGAACAACAGGCAAAGAATCAAAACCAAAAGGAAGAGATCGCGGGGAGCGAGGAAGAAAGCTTTTCCTTCCATAAAATGTGGGATTCCATCGCGGAAAAAACAAGCGAAGCTGCTGATTCTGTCAAGACGAAAGCCTCCACGACCGTCGCGGGGTTTCAAGCTTCACTGAGTCACATGCTGGAGGGCGTGGCGGTCATGATCGTCACCACCTGCGGCATTCCGCTTGGCGTGCTCTTTCTCTTTCTGTGGGTCATCAAAGCGCTGACAGGGATGAACGTGCCGATAAAAATGCCAAAGGCATCGAAGCTGCTCCCTACGCGCGGCGCGAAAGGCAGCATCGCACATAACGAAAAAGAAATCTGAGATCACAGCTTCACGCAGATGTTTTCCACATTGAGCCTGAACCCTATGTTTGTGCTCATGAATCACTTTTTTAAGCTCATGAATCACTTTTTGCGCTCATGAATCACATCTTTGTGCCCATGAATCACCTTTTGCGCTCGTGAATCACCTTTTTGTGCTCATGAATCACATTTTTGCGCTCATGAATCACCATGCCGACATCTTCCACCGCGTTTGCGCCGCTTTTTGGATAAAAAACCGCCCAAAGATGTAACGTGGCAGACTTGGTTACGGAAGACGCCGGGGGAAGAGAAGACAGCATGTCTAAAATGTGTTATAAACAACAAAGAAAATAAAAAGATATTATTGTGTAAAACAAATTCGAAGGATAAAGGGTGGAAGAATTCTCCACTTTGACCCGAAAAGCAGAGGAAGAGGCATTGAAGAAGGCGAAGGATTACATCTTTTTGATCCTAAGTTAAGGAAATGGGAACTTTGACTTGTTCATAGCATAAGAAAAAAGGGCAAAAGTCTGCAAAACGGAACCTGCGATTCCTTTGCACACTTGCCTGCCATTCATAGCAGGCGCTCCACAAAAAGTGTCACACCTAGTGTCACACTAAATTCCCCTAAATAGCACCTTTTTTGGCCTAAAATTTGAAATTATTTACGAATTTAAGACAAAAGCAAAAAACCTTGGAACTGCTGCAATTCCAAGGGTTTTATTCTGGTCGGGATGACTGGATTCGAACCAGCGGCCTTTGCGTCCCGAACGCAACGCTCTACCAAGCTGAGCCACATCCCGGCGTCTGCAATCAAATTTGTGTTCCGATTTCCGACTTGTATATTGTAGCACTAATTGCAGGCTTTTTCAAGAACTTTATTCGGAAAAATGAAAATATTTTTGTTTTAGCGGGAGTTCAACACTTGCTGCACTTAAAATCTAAATCCAAAATCTTGCGACCCATTGAAATCATGGGCTTTTTTTATGAAATTTCTTGTCAAATTCAAGGAAATAATTTGTTGTAACTGTTGTATTTTTGTTTCTGATGTGATATAATATCTCTATGAAACTCGGTTACAATACAAAAGCGAAAGATCCCACCTACTACATTCAGTTAGGTATTCGCAACGGAAAAAAAACAACAACAAAAAATATTGCAACGATCGGAAAGCATTCGGAACTTTTAGCCATCACCGATGATCCGCTTGCCTACGCAAAAGCACAGGTCGCCAAATACAACGAAGCGATGGAGGAAAAA
>Ga0129310_1000402_pt1 | contig 54009 bp, 52 predicted proteins | sample Go1ome_2_FD_94433 | JGI IMG/M metagenome (GOLD analysis project Ga0129310, IMG submission 94433) | Western lowland gorrila individual fecal microbial communities from Wisconsin, USA - Go1022A metagenome | ecosystem: Host-associated > Mammals > Digestive system > Large intestine > Fecal | place...
AATAAATGCGGCTTCTACGTTCTTCGAACTCTCGAATCCGCAACACACATTCGCATTCCAGGCTATCTCCTTACATGCTCATGTGTGTTTATCCGTCAAATAGCTGCATGATACTGCCTGCAAGCAGTCGTATCATGCAGCTATTGACAGATTTATTATAGCATATATTTTCTTAATGCAGTTGTAATCTCTTCGATTCTCTGTTCTGCAATCTCGCGCACAGTCATGCCTTTTAAACTCTCGATATAGCCAAGTTCCTGACGATACAGCCAGTTTTTCTGTGCGTCATTTAACCTCTGATAATGGTTTGCCTCTACCCACGCATCGAAATCCAGCGGTGCCGGATAGCCAAGCTTCTCATCCAGCAGTTCCTTCAGATCAATGCGGTCTGCACGCTCCAGCATGCCATTCCAGAATTCCAGAACTTCCTCTACATGTTCATGAATCTCGTAACGACGTGCACCACCATCATAGATGATACATTTTTCAAATAACGGATTGCACATAGACAGCGTCTGGCGTCTGAATTCCGGTGCAATGATACCGCCTTTCCAATAAAAATCTACATCCGGAAGGTTGATACCGGATACACCTTTATCCTGATAGGTTGCAAAAATACCTTCATAAAATACCGTAATAAAGCCTTCAAAATCCGGCCAGTACTCACGGATTTCTTCCGTCAGTCGTTCCAAAATCTCGATACCTTTTGTACCACCGATGGTAAACACGATAATATTGCGGAGTTTTGCACCGTGCTCACGATAAAAATCAGTTACATAACGCAGACAGTGGATCAAGGTTTCACCAGTTGCAATAATATCACCGATCAGTAACGTACTTCCCGGAACCATGGTCAGCTTGCTGTATTTGATCTCCAGACCTGCAATCTCATCCTCATGGAACACACGCTCACTGGACAGGAAACTGATATCATGCACACGAATATGCTCACGGTAGCAGCTCTCCTCCAGCGGATAGTTCAATGCGCCACGTAAAATAGACAGAATGTTGGCTGTTGTCACCTTTTTCTGTTCTTTGAAGTAATACAACATCTGAGAAGTGGACGGAATCAGACAATAATAAGTCTCATATCCGACGATCTCCGGATTATTTAATAATTTCCGTGTCTCCGCTTCTGATACAATATAGTATTCATTTTTAAAATCTCCGCCCTCCAGTTGATAGCAGGATACCCCCTGATCTACAAATGTTGGGACGATCTGTACATTATTCCAGTTCATCCTTCGTCTCTCCTATTTTTTTACATATAGGTTTATTATACAATGGTTCTACAAATCCTGCCATGAAATTTTTTACAGAATCTCGGCTTTATTCATATACAAAATGCACAACGAAACCACCGGTTGTTTTTTCCAACTATGTTCCTCGCTGTGCATCCTGTTCAAATTATTTCATTTTATACTTTTACATGATAAAAATTTATCCTGCCGAATTTACTGAAACAATTCTTCGATTTTATCAATGATTTTTACTGGAACAAACTTTTGATTTTGTCAATGACTGTCTGTTTCTGTTCAACCGGCGGAGCTTCCTCTGCTTCCTTTACTTTGATGTCATCCGTACGGATTGCAAACTGAACCAGTCCGATGTCTGTGTTCTCATCAGATGTGAAGGACACCGGTTCATAATCACTGCCGGAAAGTTTATCTATCATTTCGCCAATGGCATCGTCAATCTTTGTATCAATGTCAGATGTCTCATCTTTGAACTCCTGTGTACCATCTTTCAGTTCTGCTGCACCTTCGTTCAGATCCTTCATGCCACTGCTAAACTCACTGGTTCCTGATTGAAGGGTATTTGCGCCCTGCTGCAGCACATCCACACCGGCTGTTGCACTGTTGATACCTGTCTGTAAGCTGTTGATTCCCTGCTGCAGACTAGCTGCGCCACTGTTTAATGTGCTTCCGGAATTTTTCAATGCTGCGGAACCATTTAATAAGGTCTGATCGTTGCTCTGTAACTGTGCAAATCCCTGATTCAATGCCACGATTCCCTGTGCTACCTGTGGGAATGAGCTTGTATTTTCCTGCAGTGTTGTCAGGCCAACGCCAAGCTGACCGATACCCTGCTGTAAACTCTGAGAACCTTCATAAGCTACTGTTACCGCTGCCTGAAGCTGGCTTACAGTTCCATTCAAATCCATATTCTGCATTTCTGCACACGCATCTGCAACCTGCTTCATCTGGGCTGCTGCCTGTGAAAATCCTGTGGATGCGGTCTGCAGTGTTTCAGCGGATGCCGCAAGCTGTGCTGCCTGCTGTTGGATTGCCGCATCTTCCTGTGGCATTGTAATAGAAATGTCCTGATTTGCTGCCGCAGCATCTACCTTTGTCTCTGCAATGGCATTTTTCAGAGTGGATGCCTCCTCAGAAGTCAGTTTTCCATCATTCTCCAGTTCTGAAACTTTTTCTATTGCCTGATCTGCTTTTGTATTTCCTGCTGATGCCTGATTCTGCAGATCCTGAATCTCCTGATTTGCCTGAGCTACCTGACTGTTCAGATCTGCCATAACACTCTGATGCTCTCCTGCAATAGCCTGTGCCATCTGCGCATCCGCCTGAAGTAACTGACTGAGATTATCAGATTGTGTAGACAATGCCGTAAGGCTTTCCTGTAATGTGCTGCTCTGTGCAAGTAATGCTTCCACTTTTTCTACCTGACCGGAAGCTGCCAGTGCATCTACCTGATCTTTCAGTTCTTTTAAGCCTGCGGTCAGCTGCGCAGAACCACCTGCCAGTGTCTGGGAACCGCTTCCATTTACCTGTGCTGCCATCTGTGTAATTCCATCACTGACTGCACCAAGTCCGGACAGTCCCTGTAATGCATTTACGCCCTGTCCCAGAGTTCCGACTCCGGCAATGTAAGTACGGATACCATCCGCAAGATTTCCAACACCTGCTGTATAGGTTGTAATACCCTGACTGAGTTCTTTTGATCCGCTTCCAAGTTCAGATGCGCCACTGCTTAATTTATCCATGCCGGATAAACGGAAGGTACGAATACCGTCTGCAAGCTGTAATGCACCGTCATTTAATTCTTTGCTGCTTTTTTCTGCGGTTTCTGTTGCATCTTTGATCTGACCGGCACCGTCATCCAGTTCGGATACGGCATCTTTGATGTCGTCTGTCTTGTCCGTCAGTTCTGAGGTATTAATAGAATCTGAATCAACATCAAAGCCCATCGGCACACCTTTGAACGTAATGCCATCCATCTCGAAATCTTCTACATCTGCTGAAATCTCAATATCTTTTTCCTGACCTGCCATGATGTTGTACAAAAGCTGTCTGTCCTCACCGACGTTTCCTGCAGTTGCTCCTGTTGCTACGATGTTGCTGCATTTTTCAGTATCCAGCACAACCGTTACCTGCAACAGATAATTGTCAAAGAAATTACTGTCGCAGTTTGTATTTTCTTTCACGCTGATGCTGATTTTTAACTTACCGCTCTTGCCTGCCAGATTCTCTGCGGAAATCTTTTTTCCGCCTAATGTATAGGAAATACTTATGTTCCATGGGATATCGGTCGTTTTTAAATTTCCCTGATAATAGAACTTTCCTTTTGGAACAGTCACGGAGATCTGGTCTCCATTCTGTTCGATGGTTTCATTTGTGGTCAGGTTTTTCACACTGCTATAATCGCCGTAATCTGTGATTTTTCCTTCTGTTTTCGATGTATATTCATTGACCACATAGACGCCGGTTACAGTTCCATCTTCTGCCAGTGTCGCATAGACGTTTTCATCTTTCAGACGGTCTGTCGTCTGTGCGGCACTTGCAGGAATGATGCTGCCTGCCACCATGGCAGAGCACATTCCAACTGCGGTTGCTGACATTAAAATACGTTTTTTCTGAATGTTCTGTTTTTTCATGATTCTTTACTCCTTTCCGGATGATAAAAATTAGTCTTTGCAGTTGTTTTTTCAATGATCGGATCAAAAATGATCAACAATGCCGGAAGTACCACCAATACCAGCAGGAATGAGATCACTGCGCCTCGTCCTACCAGAATACCAAGCTGACTCAGAACCAGGTTTGTGGAAACTTTTCCTAATACCGTACCTGCGATTGCCAGGATGATCGCGGATGTAAACAGGGAAAGTACACTTAATTTAATTGCGCTGCGGGCAGCTTCTTTTTTCGGCAATGACTTTCGTTCCTCCATGTATCGGCTGGTCAGCAAAATTGCATAATCAATGGTTGCGCCCAACTGTACGGAACTGATGATCAGATATCCAATGTAATGCAGCGTCGTGGATGAAAAATACGGGATCGCCACATTGATCCAGATGGATAGTTCAATAACCACCGTCAGAATAATCGGAATGGAAATTGATTTGAAGTTGATTACCAGAATCAGGAATACAAAGGCAATGGCAAGGAAGTTTACTCTCGTATTATCTGCTGTGATCGTTGTTTTCAGATCCTCGGTACTTGCCAGATCTCCTGCCATCAATGCCTCATCGCCATAATATTTTTCACAGATCTTATGTACCTGATCGACTTTTTCTGTCCAGTTATCTTCGGATTCCTCTGTATCCAGCGTAATGACAAACCGACTGTAATGCTCGGAATATAACTGGCTGACGGATTCCGATGGAACAAATTCCTGCGGAATGGATGATCCCACCGTATTTACATAAGAAATAACGGAACTGATATCCGGATCATCCTTGAGCGCCTGGTTCAGTGCAATCTCTTTTTCCATATCTCCTTTTGGAACCATGACAACCAGCGGATTGGATACACCGTATTCCTCATCAATGGTAATCTGATCACGTCCCATCTGGGTCTGTTCGGAAGAATAAACCTGACTGGAACCGTATAAAAAGCTGTTTTTACCCTGTGCTAAAAAGCACGGGATTACCAGAATGGCTGCAATGGTCAGAATCGGGATTCGAACCTTCATCACACCTCTGGAGAATTTTTCAAAATCAGGATATAGCTTTCTGTGCTGTGTCTTATCAATTAATTTATAAGTAGAAAGTGCCAGCGCCGGTAACAGGCAAAGTACACAGATCAGGCTGAGTGCAATGGCTTTTGCCATAACCCATCCCATATCCGGACCGATCTTGAACCGCATCAGAATCAGCGCCGCAAATCCGGTTACCGTTGTAAGTCCACTGGAAAGAACCGATCCCATTGACTGTTTAACCGCTTCCACCATGGCATCCTGCACTTCCATGCCTTCCTGTCGGTTTTCTGCAAATCGATGCAACAGGAAAATGGAGTAATCCATGGAAACTGCAAGCTGCAACACACTGCCCGCCGCATTGGTTACAAAGGAAATCTCACCAAACATCAGGTTTGTTCCTCGGTTTAACATAACTGCGATACCAATGGTCAACAGGAACAATACCGGCTCAAACCAGGAAGTTGTTGTCAATATTAAAATCAAAAATATGATCGGTAATACGATTACAACAATCTTCTGAATTTCCTGTGTCGTATGTCTCGGTGACAATACATCTGTCACCGCGCTGCCTGACATGGCATTGTCATCTCCGATGATCTCACGGATTCCGTTGACTGCTGCCGCTTTTTCTGTCTCATCATCGCTGGTCGTTACAGAGTACAACGCATCCGAATCTTTGTACCAGGCATCTACCGTATCCGGATCTGCCTCTTCGATCGGAGAATAAATATCAATGGCATCATCCAGCCATGACACTTCTTTCACACCTTCCACCTGCTCGATCTGTTCTTTGATCTGCATGGCTTCCGGAATCGACACATCGTGTACCAGCACCCTCATATTCGGAATCGGCTGGTCATATTCGTCTTCCATTACTTCCAAAGCTTTCGTCGATGACGCATCATCCGGCAGGTAATCCGCAAAATTATAATTGACACCAACGAACTGTGATAATCCTGCACAGATCACCGTCAAAACTAAAAATACGATAATGATCAGTTTTCTGTGCTTCAAAATAAAATTTGTGTACCTGTTCATTCTGATCCCTCCATAAGCTGACTTGTTGTTATACTTACAATTCACTCTCCATACCATCATGCTTGTTGTTTCAATACATTGAATGAACTGTTGCGCAAAATATTTACGCATGTTTTAAAATGAACACTTGTTTATTTCTGAACTCGTGTTATAGTATATGAAGAGATGTAAAAACATTCAATAATCAATTTTTCATCTTGCGTTTATTTTTAAACACTTGTTTATTATTTGTCTATTTTTAGTAAAAAAAGGAGAATTTTTATGGATACAAAACCAATCAGAAAAGAAAGCCGAAGTGTACTTCGAACACAAAACCTGTTAAAAAATGGTCTGACAGACCTGATGAAACAGAAACCACTACAAAAAATTACAGTCAAAGAACTGACGGATTATGTAAATTTGAATCGTGGAACTTTTTATCTTCATTATAAGGATATCTTTGATCTGATGGATCAGATTGAAAATGCCATGCTTGCGGATTTTGTAACAATCAATCAGACACATAAAGTACTGGATATGAACGGTCACCCTTATCCTCTGCTCCGGGATCTGTTTTCTTTTTTAAAAGAAAATGCGGAATTTACCAGAATCCTGATTATTGATAACCGGGATCAGAATTTTGTAGATAAGATCAAAGATATTTTGAAGCAGCGCTGCCTCACTGACTGGCACTATCTGTTTTCCAATTATTCAGAGCAGAAATCAGAACTTTATTCCTCTTATGTCATTTACGGATGCATTGGAATGATTGAGAATTGGTTGAAGAATGGTCTAAGAGAAACACCGGAAGAATTGGCTGCCTATGCAGATGATGTGATCCTGCAGGGATTACAGTCTCTGAACAAAATATAATTTTGAAGAAACGGGACTCAAATGAAGTGTAAACTGAACCTCCAATTTGAATCCCGTTTCTTTATATGAGCATTTTATTACCAAAATGCTCATTCAAAATTTCTATTTTCCAAATGTGTTGCTATTTTTTGCAGCTGCTTTTGCACTCATAGTATTTGTCGCTGCAGCAAGAGAAACTGTTGGAGCAACTGGGCACATCAACACTCTTCCGGTTCCTCGATATACATTTACCAGTCCTTCCCCACTGACTGCTGAGCCAACCAGTGTTTTGGTCGTGCGCTCTACTGTAAAATCCAAATTTGTTGACCAGCAAACAGCAAGATTTCCATCAATCTTTAACTCATCATTTTCCAGAACTACCTCTATCAATTCTTCTTCCGGAACATTACTTTCTAAAGCTACTACTCCATTTCCCTGCAAACTCAAATTAAAAAGACCTTCTCCACCAAGAACCGCAGATGACAGATTTTTTCGTGCAACAACTTTACTCTTGACATTGGAATCACATGCCAGAAACATCCCATCTTCAATTGTCATTCCGGCAGAACCCCATTTTGCAATATCTTCCAGAATAATGTATTTATAAGTAGGTTCCAGAACCAGACATCCTTCTCCCACATATTCCGGTTTTACCGCTGTTTCTTTTGTTACTGCTCCTTTAATTGCTTTTCCAAACAGGTCACCAATTCCTTTTACACCAGAAGTAGCTTCAACATGACCACCCATCCACTGCATTGCCCCCGCCTGAATAATAGCTGAATGGTTTCTGTCAATGTCGATAACTACCTGACGTCTTCTGACGTTCATTTTACTCATAAAATATTCCGCCTGTGCATTAAAAGGCGATACACTGGCATCCTGCGCATACTCCAGTACATGAAAATTACCGATTGTTTTAATAAATTTTCGATTATCATTTTGTAAATTCTCAATTCTCATTATAAGTTTTCTCCTTTTGTTTCTCTTACATGGTACTTTATAGTTACTTATATCGTGATTTCATCACTCAATAATTTCGCCACTTGCCAATCATTCAGATACATTGACACGTTTACGTTTATTACATCATACAATAGTTTTCTGACATTATAAAGTTTTTTCTGACGAATCGCAAAAAAATACTGAAACCAAAAACCGGTTTTATAACCGTTTTCAATTTCAGCATTTTTCAATAATAGCATGAAATAACGATATTGCTATTTCTTTCCAAAATGGAAGAACCCTTTCTTTTCTTTTTTCTCATAAGGCTCAGATTCATAAGATAATACTTTATATCCGATATCCTTTACCTGTTTTTTCACCCATGGAATATCAAGTTCCGCATCACTGATGATGACGGTCTCTCCGGCGCTTGCAGAGGAGGTCACTTTATTTACTTTAAAATTGTTACGGATGACTTCATTCATATGAGCTTCACACATGCTGCATGACATACCATCAATTTTTAATACAGTCTTTACCATACTGATTCCTTCTTTCTCAAATGATCATTTTTAATTTGCCATTCAGATTTCTTATGATTGTTCAAGTCAAATACAGTTGAATTCAGCTACATAGTTCAGGGCGTATCAACTAATATTTTCTTTCCTGCAATCGTAAAAACATATTCTGAAATCAGCATTATTGTATACCCCTATGGGGTACTCTGTCAATCATTTCAGTTAGCATATACTACTATTTTATTGATGTATTTTTCTCATTATAGTTCATATCTTCTTCATTCATTATATATGCAATACGCGATAGATTTTCTATAACTTCGTAGTCCACTGGCTCATATTCCAGATTTCATCTACTACATCCTGATAAAACTCCGGCTCATGGCAGATCAGCAGAATACTTCCACGATATTCCTGTAATGCCGTTTTTAATGCATCCTTCGCATCCACATCCAGATGGTTGGTCGGCTCGTCCAGAAGCAGGAAATTCGTGTCACGATTCAACAATTTACACAGACGAACTTTAGCCTGCTCACCACCGCTCAGTACACGCACCTGGCTTTCAATATGCTTCGTTGTCAATCCACATTTTGCCAGAGCGGAACGCACTTCATACTGAGAAAAGGAAGGAAACTCCTCCCAGATTTCTTCGATGCAGCTGTTTCGGTTATCCGGGCTTACTTCCTGCTCAAAATAACCAAGCTGCAGTTTTTCGCCAAGTTCACATTCACCGGAAACAGGCGGAATCAATCCAAGAATACTTTTTAATAACGTTGTTTTTCCAATTCCGTTTGTACCAACCAACGCAACCTTCTGCCCACGCTCCATGGAAAAATTCAGCGGTTTGGATAACGGCTCATCATAACCGATCACCAGATTATGTGTCTCAAACAGCATTTTTCCCGGCGTCTGACCATACTGAAAATGAAATTCCGGCTTTGGACGCTCTGCCGCCAGTTCAATGACATCCATCTTGTCCAGTTTTTTCTGACGGGACATCGCCATATTTCTGGTAGAAACCCTGGCTTTATTTCTTGCCACAAAATCTTTTAACTCGCTGATTTCCTGCTGCTGTCTGCGGTAGGCTGCCTCAAGCTGCGCTTTTTTCATGGCATATACTTCCTGAAAATGCTCGTAATCACCCACGTAGCGGTTCAGCTCCTGGTTTTCCATATGATAAATAATATTTACCACCTCATTCAGGAACGGAATATCATGTGAAATCAAAATAAATGCATTCTCATAATCCAGCAGATAACGTTTCAGCCATGCGATATGCTCCTCATCCAGATAGTTCGTCGGCTCATCCAGCAATAAAATATCCGGTTTCTCAAGCAGTAGTTTTGCCAGTAAAACTTTTGTTCTCTGACCGCCGCTGAGGTCTGTAACATCACGGTCCAGCCCCAAATCCAGTAGTCCTAAAGCACGGGCTACCTCATCCACCTTCGCATCGATCATATAAAAATCATGCTGATCCAACAGCTCCTGATATGTACCGGTCTCCTCCAGCAGACGCTCCATCTCCTCCGGTGTGGCCTCCGCCATCTGTTCAAACATCTGATTCATCTCTGTTTCCATATCAAACAGCCAGGAAAATGCAGAACGCAGCACATCACCGATGGTCATTCCCTGTTCCAGCACCGCATGCTGATCCAGATATCCCGCACGGACATTTTTCGCCCATTCTACTTTTCCTTCATCCGGCATCAAACGACCGGTTACAATACTCATAAATGTGGATTTTCCCTCGCCGTTTGCACCGATCAGACCGATATGCTCGCCCTTCAGCAAACGAAAAGATACATCTTCAAAAATCGCACGGTCACCAAAACCATGCGTCAGGTGCTCTACATTTAATATACTCATTTATCTATAAACTCCTTTTTCGTCCTTATTGCTTTATCATTCTATTATAAGTTATTCATTCTGTCGATTCTTTTTTAAACAATATGCAAAAGAAGACAGAAATCACTGGTTTAACTCGTAATTTCTGCCTTATGATATGTTCTGAAATGTAAAAATATATTTTCCAGCTATCAACGCCTGTTATGACTCATTCACAAGCTTCCCTGTCATATGCTCCGGGCTCAGTTCCAGACAAAGAACTCTCGGCAGGGAATGTGTCAGTTCATGCTCTAAATAAGCCGCATCATCTGTAAATTTTCGGCACAGATTTGTACAGATATATTTTGTTTTCTCTGCATCTTCCACCACATGGATCTGACCAAAGATTACAACACTGCGGATATTCAGTGCCCACTCGCCATCTTTGCGATATCCCTGATCATACACACAGTAAGATGCTTTACTGCAGGCTTTCAGTGCATCCAGTTTATGCCCTTCTTTTGCACAATGAAAATAAATTTTTCCATCTTCTTCACAATACCAGTGATCCATCGGAATTCCGTATGGATAGCCGTCATCTCCGATTAAAGAAAGTACTCCTCTCGGTTCATTTTTTAATACTTCTATACATTCTTTCTGACTTAAAGCCTGTTTGAATCTGCGCATTTTTCTAAACATGTTTTTCCTCCGTTAATATCCAAATTTTCTTAATTCATCATCGCTGTTCTGCGTTTATATTTTTCCTGCCTGGTCTCATCAAATTATAACATAATCAGCAACAGCAGTCGAGTTTCTATAATGGGAGATCTCTCTTAACAAATATTTTCTTAGTTGAATTCTTTGTTTCTATCATTGCAATAACTTTCTCCGCTGGGTATAATAAGAAAAAACACCCCATAACCGCAAAGGAGGGATTTCCATGATAGAACAGCTAATTGCCGAAGCAACAGAATGTGATTTCAAAGTTGCTCTCGAAACGAAAAAGCCAAAGAGCTGGTTAAAAAGTGTCAGTGCCTTTTCCAATGGAATCGGTGGAACGCTGTTTTTCGGAATTTCTGATGGCCGGGAACCTATCGGCTTATCCGATGTTCAAAAAGATGCTGAGGCAATCAGCCGCTTAATCAAAGAACGTATCACGCCATTACCACAATTCATCTTAAAACCATTGCAAGAAGATGGTAAAAATCTGCTGGCTCTTGAGGTTTCTCCTAACCGCAACACTCCATATTATTACAAAGCAGATGGTGTAATGGAAGCATACATTCGCGTTGGGAATGAAAGTGTAATTGCCCCGGACTACATTGTAAATGAACTGATCCTAAAAGGAACCAATCAGTCCTTTGATACTTTAACAACAGATGCCGTGAAAAATGATTACAGCTTTACACTCCTGGAAGCGACCTATCTGGAACGAACGGGTCTCCATTTTGAACCATCCGATTACTTTTCTTTTGGTTTGGCTGATAAAAATGGATTCCTGACCAATGCTGGAAAACTCTTGACTGATCAGTACACGGTTTATAACTCCCGTATGTTCTGTACCAGATGGAATGGCTTAGAAAAAGGTTCCATCTTCGATGATGCTCTGGATGATAAAGAATACGAGGGAAATCTGATTTATCTGTTGAAAAGTGGCAGTGAATTTATTCGCAATAATTCTAAAGTCCGCTTCGTTAAGAAGGCACAGTATCGGATAGACAAACCAGATTATGCAGAGCGAGCTGTAACTGAGGCTCTTGTCAATGCACTTATCCACCGTGATTACATTGTGCTTGGCAGCGAAGTCCATATTGATATGTTTGATGACAGAGTGGAAATCACATCTCCAGGCGGTATGTTTGGTGGTGGATCAATTCAGGAATACGATATTTATAGTATCCGTTCCATGCGACGAAATCCTGTAATTGCTGACTTGTTTCACCGTATGAAGTATATGGAACGTCGCGGAAGTGGTCTGCGAAAAATTGTCAGTGAAACCGAAAAATTGCCTGGATATACCGAGGCATATAAACCTGAGTTTTTCTCAACGGCAACAGATTTCAGGGTGATTTTGAAGAATGTGAATTATCGTTTAGGCGAATGCACTCACCAAGTTACCCACCAAGTTACCCACCAAGTTACCCACCAAGGTTCTTCGCAAACATCCGTATCTGCACAGATCTTGGATTTCTGTACAACACCAAAATCCAAGAAAGAGATTGCATCATTTTGCGGCTATGCCGATTTAAGGAACTTCACTTTGAAACATATCAATCCTCTTTTAGAATCTGGACAATTAGCAATGACGATTCCTGATAAGCCGAAAAGCCGCAGCCAAAAATATATTACCGTTCATGCAAAATAAATAAGAAGCAGGACTTTGGGACATATCTCCCATCGTTCTGCTTCTTATTTATTTGTGACAGTTCACCTATAATATTTTTTGCATTACAGCGCTGCAAAACGGCCAACACCTCTTTCTCGCAGCCACAGATAGAACCACACGGATAAAAACACATTTACAATCACAAAGCAAATCATATACCCACAAAATCCCAACATCCATCCGGACAAAAGCATAAATCCAACAAACAGCAATACCATGTATCCAAAACCGCTAAATAATGTGAGCACAACCGGCGCCACCTGTTTGATTGGCATAATCTCATTCGTCCATGTCAATTGACTCCAAGGAACAGACCAACCAGTGCCATGAGCCATACATAAGATCCTGAAAAAAGAAGGAGCATCAACAGTTGTATCAAATGCAGCGGATAAACTTCTGCCGTACACACAATGCACAAGAGCAGAGGAAAACCGGTTAAAAGAAGTTGCATCCTGACTTTTGCCCGAAAGCATCACAAACCTCCCGCATCATCCCTTTCAGCAAGTGAGATGCCTTTGGATCAAGTCCCACAAAGGGTTCATCCATAAGGATCAGTTTCGGCTGATGCAGCCATGCGGAAATAATCGCAAATTTCACCGGGAGCAATGTGCAGATTCAGGTCATCTACAGCCTTCCTGTCTCCATAATTTCCAAATATGTACCTCTCTCTAAAGTTCAATCTTTCCTGACAGCAAGGCAATAGTTGACATGCTCAAAGGCTTTCATGTCTGCTCCGACCTTGTTGATAATATCCCTTTGAATATCATCCGGTGTCAGCAACTCGTAAATCAAAAATCCGTGCTTCTCCAACATTTTTTCAAGTTCTCCGTAGGAAAATGTCGACTGCATCGGTTCCCCGCCTGCTTTTGCCATCATAATAGTGTTCTGTACACGTTTCTCGGGCGTATCAAAAAAGTTCTCGTCCGGATAATCGAACACAAGGGTACTGCCGTCCACACAAAGCTCGGAAAGTGCAGAAAGCATCGTGTCGATTGCTCCCGCAGAAAGGTAGTAGGTCACACCGAGCCACGAGAAAAAGGACTTCACGGACGAGTCAAAACCAGCGTCAATCAGCCGTTCCGCCAAGCTGTCCTTTGTAAAATCCACCGGAACAAAAGTGAGATTGTCAGGAACTGTCCAACCGGCACGGACAATCCGTTCCAGCTTTTCCGACTGCGTCAGAGGATGATCGACCTCAAATACCCTGTGTTTGGATAAAAACTCCTTTTCCCGGAAAGCGAAGGTGTCCATACCTGCGCCGAGGATGACATATTGCTTTGTGCCGGTTAGGGCGGCAGCTTTCAAGGACTTCTCCGTGTAGGCTGCACGGCAAAGTGGCGATGGCGCAATATGGACATTCACAAGTCTGCGCAACAACTCCTTCGCCTGCAAACTTGCAGGGTCAATCTCCGGTTCAAAGAACTGTGCTCCACTGAGGATATAGCCTTGGATAGCTGCATATTCTTCTGCTGTCATCAGCTCTTTTGCAAGATGATCCGCAAAAAACGGATATTCTTCATTTTCTGCATGAAACGCCCGTCCGAACGAACTCATCAGGGCAGTAATACTAGCGCTATTATTCATTCTTTTTTCCTCTATAAATATGCTTTGCTGATATTTTCTTTGGCAACATGAATATAGTTCACAAATTTTCTTCCTCCTCCAAGTGGTACATCTTCTCTGGAAACTGATGTCGATTGTTTGCTTGAATTGTGAATGTCACCTTTAATCCTGCTTTTTTCCCTTCGGCATATAGCTTTTTTGCCATCGGAAGACAATCTTCATCCTCAGATCCGCAATAAACCCGAAGTTCAATCTTCTTATTCGAAATGGCACCTATCAGTTCTTCTGTATGTTCCTGCAAAATCGGAATCCACGGGCTTTGTAAAATTAGCAAATCACAACGCGCTGATGTAAATGTAATTGCACGCAGAAGCATATCGCATCCAGCAGAAAAACCGCCGCAGGCAATTTTCTGATAGCCCACGTTTTGTACCTTTTCCATGGAACGTGCCACCGGCAAATAGGACGTCATATCATAACTCCACCGATAGGTCCCATATCCGTCTGGTTCGGCACTTTGTACCGTTTCAATCTGCCACTCACTACTTTTTCCAACGATGGGTTCCCAGTCTGTCCGCGCAGTCTGTCCATTCTGTGTGTTGCCATGAACAGCTAAAAACAGATTCTCTGCCGTTTTCTTTTCCCATGAAAACAATGCTTTCGCCTTGGAAACAGCTTGCGCATAGCGATCATCCGAAATTTCTTTCAGTAAAAGAAACTCCTTATCATTTTTCAAAGCCACAAGGTCATCGTCCTCCAACACTTCCGGCCGATACCACCATTTGTTATCATGGATTGCCTTTCGAAGCCATTCCAAAGCCTCCTCCGATCTGTTAGCTCCACCTGCCAGACAAGCAAGGAAGTATAATGTTTGTGGTCCGTAATTCTGCGGGTTTTCCTGATAAGCATTCCTCAAAAAATGATATGCTTCCGAATACCCATTCTCAGCTATGGATAATGTGGTTTCTAAAATATCGTTTTCTTTTTCTTCCATTCAGGCTCCTCCCTGTTTCTGATGATTGTTACGTCTGCGTAACTGTTTATTAATCTGCGTCGCCGTTCGAATACTCTGACCGAAATCGATCAGATGCCAGAGGATTTTCGCCGCCAGAATAAAGCTGGCATAAATAACCGCATCCAGTGGCCCATACCAAAACTCCCAATTATGTGCAAGGGGCAGCAAAATCGCTTCCAAGAGAACCGCATGTAATACAGTACGAATCCACCAGCCCCTCAAAGTCAGTTCCGTTTTCGAATAATAAACGACTAACGTAGCCATACACACCAGCGTAAAAAGAATACATCTGCCGAAAAAAGAAACTACCGGCAATTCGGAAGTAGGATTGAACAATAAACACATAAAAAAAGTGCTGAGCATAATGATTCCGTAAGCCACCACAAAACGATGCAGCCAAAAAACGATTTTTTTCATAAGCACCTCCTACATCCCCAGCAACCGCTTTAACTCGCCGACATACTGCCGGGAAATGATCACTTTTTCGTTATTCATCAGCGTGGCCTCAAACCTTCCAGATACAGAGGGGCGGACATACTGTATCTTATCTGCATTCAGGATCATAGATTTGCTGCATCGGAAAAGCATAGAGTTTCGGCACAATTCTTCAAATTCATATAACTTTTGCCGGCACTTGAAAACGGATTTCTCACAATACAAAAAAGAACACCCATCCACAACTTCAAAATAATAAACCTCACTGAGTTTTAACCGATAAACTTTTTCCTCTGCAAAAGCGCTGACGGAAACTTCTCCTGCAGTAACAACGCGGATTGCCTCCACCCATTTTTCCTGTGGGTCATAGCAACGAACAATCACTTCTTCTTCATTTTCATAGGGAATCTGTTCCACAGACAGCTTCATGGCCACACCTCCTTTCAATTCTGAAATAATAATATAGCATAGAATGTTTTTTATAGCTATATTTGAAACTGTAAGTTGTAAAAATCAGGGGGTAAGTTGCATTATATCTTTTTTAGAATCAAGGCTCACAATTTATTCAGAATAAATCAAGCTTTTTTATACTCTAATTGATTAAATTACAGAATTAAAGATTTCTAGCTACATTTTGAGCAAATAGAAAAATCCCGGAAGTAAAATACTTCCGGGATATAAATTTCTTTGAAAAATCTCTTCCGAGAAAATTATCTCTTTGAGAACTGTGGTGCACGACGTGCAGATTTGAGACCGTATTTCTTACGCTCTTTCATTCTCGGATCACGTGTTAAGTATCCAGCTTTCTTCAGAACTGGTCTGTAATCAGCGTCTACTGTAAGTAATGCACGTGCGATACCATGTCTGATAGCACCAGCCTGTCCTGTGTAACCGCCACCTTTAACGTTTACCAGTACATCGAATTTGTCAACGTTCTCTGTAGCTACTAACGGCTGACGAACGATAACTTTTAATGTCTCAAGTCCAAGATACTCATCGATATCTCTTTTATTGATTGTGATTTTACCTGTACCCGGTACAAGGTAAACTCTTGCGATAGATTTTTTTCTTCTTCCTGTTCCGTAATATTTAGTATTAGCCATGATTATTTACCTCCTTCACCGATTAAAATGTCAGAACTTCTGGTTTCTGAGCTGCATGTTTGTGATCCGGTCCAGCATATACAAATAATTTTTTGTACATCTGACGTCCGAGAGGTCCTTTCGGGAGCATGCCTTTAACAGCGAACTCTACAACTCTTTCCGGATGTTTAGCCAGCATCTCTTTTAATGTAGTCTCTTTCATTCCGCCTACATAATCAGAGTGATGATAGTAAATCTTCTGATCTAATTTTTTACCTGTTACTTTAACTTTCTCTGCATTTACAACGATTACATAATCACCTGTATCGATGTGCGGTGTAAAGATAGCTTTGTTTTTACCTCTTAAAATCTTAGCGATTTCAGAAGATAAACGTCCTAATGTATATCCTGTAGCATCAACTACATACCATTTTCTTTCAACTTTGTCCGGGTTGGCCATGAATGTGTTATTCATTGATTTTTCCTCCTTGAATAAATTTGCGGCTTCCACAAATGTGAATGTCCGGACACATCTGCTTCCTGCCTGTTAATTTTGAATAATGTGTCTGCATTATCCGGGTTTTGTTTTCTCTGACTTGTGGAGAATCATCAAAAACTCTGCCCTGCTGTCGGGTCCCAACCGACTGCGTATATGTGAAATGCTTTTTTGCACACAAAAAACACTCTTTGTCAGACTTGTATATTATAGTACAGCGCACTCCCTGTGTCAACGATTTTTTCCAGAAAATCACGTTTAAAAATTGCACTCATCCCGATACATTTTCTGTCACTCATATTTCTGTTCGAGCAGACTCTCTGGTGGAATCTCATACTCAATCCCAATCATCGTCAGTCCATGTGCCGGAGCTGTCGGCCCCGCCACCTTCCGATCTTTTTTCTCCAAAATCACCGGAATATCCTCCGGTGCAATCTTACCGATTCCCACATCAAATAACGTGCCTGCAATGATCCGCACCATATTATAGAGGAAACCGCTTCCGGTAATCCGAATCGTCAACAATTCGCTGTCCTGTTTTAACTCACAGGAATAAATCGTGCGGGTCGTATCCTCCACTGCGGTATTTACCGAACAGAAACTTTTAAAATCATGCGTTCCCTCAAACTGTTTTGCTGCCTCACACATTGCCGGGATGTTCAGTTTCCGATAAACAAACCAGGTATCCAGACGTCTCTGCGGCATCGGAAATTCACGGTTCAAAATGCGATATTCGTAAGTCTTACGACTGTTACAGTGACGCGGATGCCAATCCAGTGGAATTTCACTGGAATTTTGCACCACAATATCATCTGGAAGTCTCTGATTTAACGCGTAGGAAATCTTTTCCGCCGGCATCCGTGCGTTCGTATCAAAGACCGCCACGTTTCCGTAAGAATGTACTCCGGAATCCGTGCGGCTCGCACCGATTACCACGATATCTTCTTTTAATAAGTTGCTCAATTCCCGGTTCAGGACCCCCTCTATCGTAATTCCGTTTGGCTGCACCTGCCACCCGCAATAATTGGTACCATCATAGGCAACCACTAGTTTCACTCGTTTCACACACGCACCTCCCTCTTCAAAAAAACTGTATCAATTCAGTCAGACAACCATAATACATATTTCCCAGACTTATCTATGTCTGAATGCATTTCTCACTGAATCCATACAGTTTCCTCATTATATCAATTTATTTTTTTAATTTGTTATGATCTCTTTTCAAATCTCTATAAAAAGATCCGTATCACAACAATGACTGCCAGATACAACACCATCACCGCATACGCCTTATAATCTGCGGAAATATAACGCAGCGGCTTCATCTTGGTTCTGCCCTCGCCGCCGTGATAGCAGCGCGCCTCCATGGCTGTCGCCAGATCATTGGCACGTCGAAATGCAGATACAAAAAGTGGTACAAGGATCGGCACCATCGCTTTGGCCTTCTGAATGATATTACCCTCTTCAAAATTTGCGCCTCTTGCCATCTGTGCTTTTTTGATCTTGTCAGCTTCTTCTGCCAGAATCGGAATAAAACGCATGGCAATGGACATCATCATAGCGATCTCATGTACCGGAACACCAATTTTTGATAATGGTTTTAATCCTTCTTCCAGACCGTCTGTCAACTTATTCGGTGTGGTTGTCAGTGTCATCACGGAAGTTCCCACTACCAGATATACCAGTCGAATGGTGAAAAACAACGTATTGCTGACACCCTGATCTGTGATATGGATAAATTTCCATGCAAAGTAAGTATTTGCGCCCTGTGTAAAAAACAGGTTGCACACTGCCGTAATGACCACAAGTACCCAGATTGCCCGCACGCCTTTCAGCATAAAGGAAAAAGGTACGTGTGACAACTTGATCACTGCAAGTAAAAATAATGTCACAACAATGAAGCCCACAAAATCATGAAACAGAAACAGAGACACGATATACATCAGCGTCGCCAGCAGTTTCACACGGGGATCCAGTCTGTGGATCACAGATTCTGTTGGATAATATTGTCCAAGTGTAATATCCTTTAACATAACTTCATAATCTCTTTCTTTGCTTCTTCAATGGTTGTCACCGAAGTATCTACTGCAAATCCCGCTTTTTCCAGATCTTTCATCAGATAAGTAACCTGCGGTGCCGCCAGTGACACCTGCTCCAGTTCCTCCACATGGGAAAAAACTTCCGCCGGTGTTCCGTCCAGCATTAGTGTACCGTGGTTGAGCACCACGATCCGCTGTACATAATTTGCCATATCTTCCATACTATGGGATACTAAAAGCACCGTCATTTTCATTTTTTCATGCAGATCACGGATCAGATCAAACAATTCGTCTCTTCCTTTCGGATCCAGCCCTGCTGTCGGCTCATCCAGGATCAGCACGCTCGGGTTCATGGCGATAACTCCCGCAATGGCGGCACGCCTTTTCTGTCCACCGGAAAGTTCAAATGGGGACATTTCCCAATATTTCTCCGGAAGTTTTACCCGGATCAGCGCTTCTTTTGCTTTTTCCAGCGCCTCTTCCTCAGAAAATCCCTGATTTTGCGGACCATAAGCCACATCTTTTAATACGGTTGTCTCAAAAAGCTGATATTCCGGATACTGAAACACCAGTCCAACCTTTCCTCTCAGGGAACGCAGGGAATATCCCGGTGCATAAATATCCTCGCCATTGTAATAAATATAACCTTCATCTGCTTTGATCAGACCATCCAGCAGCTGAATCAGCGTTGATTTCCCGGAACCGGTGTGTCCAATGATTCCGACAAATTCTCCATCGTTAATCTCAAGACTTAAATTTTTTAATGCATGTATCTCATATGCGCTTCCCTGCGCATAGGTATAACTCAGGTTTTCGATTTTAATTGACATATTGCCTCCACCAGTTCCTGTCTGCTCAAAATTCCATCCGGAAGGGGCAGACCTTCCTGCTTCAGTTCCCAGGCCAGACGGGTAATCTGCGGAACATCCAGACCATACTCCAACAGTGTATCTACCTGTGAGAAAATTTCACGGGGTGTTCCCTGCATCACTACACGCCCATCATCCATGACAAACACATAATCTGCATCAATGACTTCTTCCATATAATGTGTGATCAGGATTACCGTTACATCCTTCTGTCGATTCAATCGATGTACCGTGTTTAAAACTTCTTTTCGTCCATTCGGATCCAGCATGGCCGTCGGCTCATCCATAATAATGCATTTTGGCTCCATGGCCACAACACCGGCAATGGCAACGCGCTGCTTCTGACCACCGGATAAACGGTTCGGGGAATGATAGCGGTATGCTGTCATGCCGACTGCCTCTAGGCTGTGTCCGACACGCTCCCAGATTTCTTCCGTTGGAACACCGATATTTTCCGGACCGAAAGCTACGTCCTCTTCCACCACACCCGCAACGATCTGGTTGTCCGGATTCTGAAAGATCATACCGGCTTCCTTTCGGATATCCAGGACATTTTCATCCTTCGCGGTGTCTTTTCCGTCCACCCAGACAGTTCCTTCGCTTGGTGTCAGCAATGCATTCAGATGTTTTGCAAAGGTGGATTTTCCAGAGCCGTTATGTCCCAGGACCGCAATAAACTGTCCCTCTTCCACTTCGATATTGACATCGTCCAGTGCCAGCGTCACATCCTTTACTTCACCCTGCTCATCCCGGCGCACAAATTTATGTTTTAATTTTTCTGCCTTAATAAATGCCATGTGTAAGAATCCTCTTTATCGCATCAATACTATTTTCTGTGTTCCTATTCAGAATATTATTTTTCACAAAAAAACTTATTCTTTTTTATCTACAGTAATAGTCCCGTTACGATTTTACTCAATATAATCATCAAATTTAGTCAGATGTCCCATCAGCTGCATCTGAGAAAAATTGTTCTGGCGCAGTGCCTCATACAGCACAACTGCCACAGAATTGGACAGATTCAGGGAACGAATCTCGCTCAGCATCGGAATCCGCACGCATCTGTCTTTGTTATGCGCCAGAATTTCTTCCGGAATTCCGGCACTTTCTTTTCCGAACATAATATAGCAGTCTTCTTCATAGGACACTTCTGTATACACATTCTGTCCTTTCGTGGTTGCCATATAAATCTTTGCTCCCGGATTTTTCTCCAGAAACTCCTGATAATTTACATAAGTTGTCACATCCAGATCTTTCCAGTAATCCATACCTGCCCGCTTGATCTGTTTTTCATTCAGACGAAATCCAAGAGGCTCGATCAGATGCAGGCGGGTACCTGTGGCCACACAGGTACGCCCGATATTTCCGGTATTAGCCGGGATCTCCGGCTCATACAGAACAATGTTCAATTTTGCCATAATCTATGCTTCCTTTTTCTCCGCACGGAGTTTCTGTACAAAACGCTCCATGCGGTCTAATGCTTCTTTCAGTGCTTCCAGTGAATATGCATAGGAAATTCGTAAAAAGCCTTCCCCGCAGGCACCAAATGCCGTACCCGGAACGACTGCTACTTTCTCTTCCTGCAGAAATCTGGTTGCAAATTCATCGGAAGTCATGCCAAATTCTTTGATGCATGGGAATGCATAGAATGCGCCAAATGGTTCAAAACACTCCAGTCCCATCTCTTTGAAACGATGCATCAGATAACGGCGGCGGCCATTGTACTCGTCACGCATATGTGCCACATCTTCGTCACCGTTTTTCAGCGCAGAAACACCTGCATACTGGCTGGTGGTCGGTGCACACATAATCGCAAACTGATGAATTTTCAGCATCTGCTGTAAGATCACCTGAGGTCCGCACGCATATCCGATACGCCAGCCTGTCATGGCATGAGATTTTGACAGACCATTGATATAAATCGTACGGTCTCTCATCCCCGGCATAGAGGCGATGGATACATGTCCCTCATTTGTATAAGTCAGTTCAGAGTAAATCTCATCGGTAATCACATAGAGATCATTTGCAACGATCAGATCCACCAGATCTTCCAGGTCACTTCGCTCCATTACTGCACCGGTCGGATTATTCGGGAACGGAAGCACCAGAATTTTTGTCTTCGGTGTGATGGCTGCTTCCAGTTCTTCTCTGGTCAGACGGAACTGATTTTCTGCTTTCAGTTCAATGATCACCGGTACGCCGCCTGCCAGCTTTGCACACGGCAGATAGGATACATAACTCGGCTGTGGAATCAGTACTTCATCCCCCGGATCCAGCATGGCACGCATGGCGATATCAATAGCCTCACTTCCGCCGACAGTAACCATGATTTCATGATTATAATCATACTCCAGACCGTATTTTCGATTCAGGAAATCTGCAATCTCGATTTTTAATTCTTTTAAACCGGCATTGGATGTGTAGAACGTTCTTCCTTTTTCCAGAGAATAGATACCCTCATCACGGATATGCCACGGTGTGTCAAAATCCGGCTCACCAACACCAAGAGAAATTGCATCCTTCATTTCACTTACAATGTCAAAAAACTTACGGATACCGGATGGCTCAATTTCTGTAATTACTTTTGATAATGGGTTTCTCATGGTGTCATCAGCATCCTTTCATCTTTTTCTTTTTCTGCCATAATGGTTCCGTGATCTTTGTACTTCTTCAGAATAAAGTTTGTCTTGGTACTCAGTACGGAATCAAGCGGTGAAAGTTTGTCTGATACGAACTGTGCTGCTTCGCGCAGGGTACGTCCCTCGATGGTTACAAGCAGATCATAACTTCCGGAAATCAGGTATACTGCATTTACTTCCGGATAGTTATAAATACGCTCTGCAATCTTGTCAAATCCCTGTCCTCTCTGCGGGGTGACGCTTACCTCGATCAGAGCGGTTACTTTTTCAATATCTGTTTTGTCCCAGTTGATCAGTGTATGATATCCGCAGATAATATGCTCTGCTTCCATAGCAGCAAGTTCATTTGCCACGCTGATTTCATCCTCCCCGAGAATGATTGCCAGTTCTTTGATATCAATACGACTGTTTTTTTCTATAAAAGTTAAAATTTTTTCACGCATTGTCGGTTTCTCCTTCACATTTCTCAACGATAATTTTATACTCGCAGACACTTCCAGATCTTTTTCTTCCTGTTGCTTCGTACAGCTTTCCATGGAATCACACAAAAAGACCTAGTATATCTGCTCTCCCGCTCGTGGTGGCTCCAGAAATCTGCGTTCCTCCTCATTGATCACCACACGGTCATTATCCGCAGTCGCCTTTCCAACTACGACAGCCGGAATTCCCTGCTGCTTCAGATCAAGCACCAGGCGATTTCCATCCTCTGCCGCCAGCAAAAGACTGCCTGTGGATCCCATTTGATATGGATTAAGATCAAAAAATTCACAGATTTCTACTGTTTCCTGCCGAATCGGGATCTTCTTTAATTCGATTTCAAGTCCGACGCCAGAAGCTTCCGCCAGTTCCCACAACGCTCCGAAAATGCCGCCTGTGGTTACGTCATGCATGGCTCTCACGCCAGACTTCATGGCGGTAGCGGCCTCCGGAAGAATGGAAAAATACTGTTCGAAATGCTCCGCGTCATCTAATAAATGCTGCGGATAACGTGATAATAACGCTTCCCTTCGGCTGCGGGCAAGTTTCGCCGTTGCCTCAAGTCCGATCCACTTTGTCACAACAATGTCATCTCCCGGTCTCGCTCCAGCCGTAGTGGAAAGCATTCCCTTCTTTGCTTTTCCAACTGCCGCAATGGAAATCACCGGGTATTTCACTGCATCTGTCACTTCTGTGTGTCCACCAAGGATCTGCACCTGCAATGGTTCACATTCCATCGCAATGGTCTGCACCATTTTGCGCATTTCCGGTTCTTCCAACTCCGGCGGCAGTAATGCGGTGAGCATCAGTCCCACCGGTTCTGCGCCTCCGGCAGCCAGATCGTTCAGATTGGCCTGCACTGCACAGCGGCCATCCAGTGAATCTCTCCAGATTACCGGATCCGAAGAAAGCACTACCGCTTCGTCTTCGGCTACGGTAATGGCTGCGCAGTCCTCACCGACTCCCGCCGCCAGTAACACATCTGAACGTTTCAAATGCAGTTGTTTGAAAATAGAGCGTTTCAAAACGCTCTCTGCTATTTTTCCCTGTTTCATATTAATGATTTATCCCTTATAAATTCCAAAAATTGTGCTGCCACGCACTTTCATATGTAAAAACAGCAAATGCACAGAAAGGCTGTCGTATCGGACAGCCTTGTCATGTTCTTTTTATTGTCCTGCGGACTGATCCTGCTGTCCGGCTGCATCAGTTCCCTGCTGCGTCTGCTCCTGCGTCTGTCCCTGCTGCGCAGAATCTGCCGGCTGCTGTGTCTGATCTGTTGTCTGACCTGCATTCGGATCTGTCGCCGGTTGCTGAACCGCATTTTTCCACTGCGCTGCCGCTGCACGGATGGTTCCTTCATCCTGTGTCGCAATAGCTGCCTTCATAGCGGCTGTTGCTTGCGCATTTGCAGATGATACACCTACAGAATAAATTGCCGGGGAAGCCTTATATGTGGTCTTGTTAAAGATATCTCTGCTCTGCTCCACACCATCAACTGTCACAACTTTCCATAAACGGGCTGATTTTCCTGTATGGGCACTCTGTGTCTTTGTAATAGTTCCAACCGCATCCGAAGATTCCTGAAATTTCACTCCCGGATCTGTGGTGCTCAAGGTCTCACTGACAAAAGATACCTTGCGGTTTGCCGCTCTGGTCTCCTGTCCATAAATGGTAAATGAAATATTAGAACCACTTGCATAACCCTCGATATAAATCGGAGCTTCCGTATTATTTTTAAATTTGAAATCTTTGTATTCTCCTGCGATTGCAGCATCTGCAGACGGATCCACATAATTTACGATCATGGAATGTCCGGAGCGCTCCGTCACTTCCAGTTCTGCGCGGATGACTGCATTATATAAAGTCGTAGATACCTGGCAGATTCCACCGCCGTATGCATCTACGGTCGTTCCATTTTCATAGGCGCCGGCAAGTTTATAGCCGTTCTCTGCATTAAATGGAGCGACTGTATTGTATACCGAAAATTCTTCTCCCGGATAGATCACACTTCCATTGATTTTCTTACTTCCGTTGGCAATATTTGCTTTTCTGCCGGATGCAGAAGACGCATAATTCGTTGTAAATGTACCAAGTACATCCTTTACTTTTTCCAATTCTTCACGGGAGCCCTTCGGCTTGCTGACCTCTGCCGTCAGTTCCACCGTATTGTTTTCTTTCCAGCCATCCTGCAGACTTGCATCAATTGCCTCTACAGATTTTGCCACATCCACAACAATTCCATCCTGCCCCTCGATTACCTGAAAAGAACCATTTTCTCTTGTCAGTCCGAAATCCACTGCATCACGATTCAATTCGGATGCATGCTCCTCCAGATATGCAGTTGTTTTTTCGGAATCAACCGTCAGAGGCAAATGAAACACTTTATCCTCATGCTCCAGATCCTTGCCTGCTTTATAACGGGCAATCAGATTTCCGCTTTTTCCATACGCAACCGCTTCGTCCACGCTCTCCTGATTTTCCCATGTCACACCCAGATCTTCTGCTGTTGCTTCCACAGACACATCATTAATCGTCAGTGCAACGGTCTGATCCGCCAGGCCATCCACATAGCTCTGAACCGCATCCAAGGCTTCCTCTTTCGTCATTCCGCCCACAGCCACATCACCGATGTAAATCCGGTCCGCAATCACAGATTTTTCACTTTTCTTTGCCTGAGCCGTCTGATGACCGACTCCTGCTGCCAGCAGTACTGCCGCACCAAGCACCGGTAATACTCTGATCCATTTTTTCATTCCATGTTCACCTTTCTGTCCGTTCTATATTAACAGTGCAGATAATATTCCTGTCACAACCATTGCTACCAGTACGATCACAACTACAATGGATGCCAGCACTCTCTTTTTCTTTGACTTTTTATACATGTTCTGAACCCTCCTGTTTCGGAATTCTTCCATACTCCGCATAAATTTTGTCAATCATTCGCGACGCCTCACTTTTTGTCAGGCTGTCAATTTCGATATCAGATTCTATTCTATGATAAATCAGCAAATGATTCAAGTCTCTTTTTTGTGCCGGCGTCAGCGGTCCCTGCTTTTTCACCTTATAATTCAAAGGCTTTGGTACGAAAAGTCCCGGTTCCGCCTCCTGATAGTCCCTCTGCAGCAGTAAAAACAGCTCTGCCGTCGCTCTCGCATCATCCACGGCACGATGTGCATGGTCCCTGTGAATCTGAAAATAGTCACACAATGCTTCCAGCGATTTCTTTTCCGGTTCTTTCAGTACTTTCCGGGCAATTTTTAACGTATCAATGGCTTCCCGGTTCCAGGTGATCCCCTGATTTACTGCACACTGTTTCAAAAATCCATAGTCAAAGATCACATTATGTCCCAGCAGCGGTGCATCTCCGGCAAACGCCACAAATTTCTGCAAAGCCACTTCCGCTTCCGGTGCATCTGCCACCATCTCCGGTGTGATTCCGGTCAGCTCCGTAATCCGTGCGTCAATCTTCCGGTGCGGATTGACAAAAGTCTGAAAGGTATCCAATAGTTCTCCCTGACGCAGCCGCACCGCACCAATTTCCAGAATCCGGTCTGTTTTTACCTGAAGTCCTGTCATTTCCAGATCAACTGCAATCAGCTCCGTGATTGATTCCATGCTGCTTCTCCTTCCATCTGCTCCTCCGTGATCACCGTGATCGCCGCCTCATTCATCAACGGATCCCTGGTCTCATAATCAAATAAAAACCACCTTGCCGCTCCATCTTCCCGGTATCGTCCTTCGGCATCCAGCCAGTAAAAACGTTCCAGATGACAGTATTTTTTCTCCATTCCATGCGCACGCAGATATCTGGAAGTTTTCTTTTTCTCCAGGGCCAGATCTGGTGCCCAGGCCGGACGGCTTTTTGATTTTTCAATTTTATACAGGTCAAACATCAGCGCTTCCTGATAAACGTCTCTCCGTTCCGGATCCACCGATACCGCAAAATCCAGTGCGATTTCCGTCCGGCGGACGCGGTTGTGACTGCAGTCCAGATACCTGTTCTTTCTATAGAAATGTCCCATATCCAGAAACATCTGAAATGCACTGTCGTACTGCCGCTCCAGAATTCCAAGATACGTCAGAAACTGTCCACTGTTGTAATGAAGTTCAACCATTTCTTCTACCAGACGGATCTCCAGCATTTCATCATAGGAAACCCATTTGCTTGCCAGCACCTCATACGGCGGCTTTGTCCGATAGATGAGTCCATACTCCGCTGCATGCTCATACATATACGAACCTTTCAATACTTTCAGGAACCCCAGCTGCAGCTGCTGCGGATGCAGTGCATAAATGTCATCAAAAGACTGCTGAAATCTCTGATAGTCTTCAAAAGGAAGTCCCGCGATCAGATCCAGATGCTGGTGGATATTTTTTCCGGCTTTGACACGGTTCACTGCCTGGTACACTTTCTCCAGACGCATCGTACGGTGAATTTCGCGAATCGTCGCATCGTTTGTGGACTGTACACCTATTTCCAGCTGGATCAGTCCCGGACGCATATCAGAGATCAACTCCAGTTCATCCTCCCGGAGCAGATCCGCCGAAATCTCAAAGTGGAAATTCGTGATACCATTATCGTGTTCCTTGATATACTTCCAGATTCCCATGGCATGCTCATGCTGACAGTTAAAGGTACGATCCACAAATTTTACCTGCGGCACTTTCGCATCTATAAAAAACTGCAATTCTTTGTAGACCAGCGGCAGACTCCGGAAACGCAATCGTTTATCTACGGAAGACAAACAGTAACTGCAACTAAACGGACAGCCACGACTGGATTCATAATAAATGATCCGGTGTTCAAAATCCTGCAGATTCGCATAGCAAAATGGCAGTTCATCCATCGAAAGCAGGCTGCGCAGCGGCTGGATTGCTACCGTTCCATCTGATCTGCGATAAGAAATTCCGTCGATGTTTTCCAACAGATCCTCATGTAACACAGATAAAGCTGCTGCCTTTTTCTTCTGCTCAGTCCCTTCACCTTCTGTTTCATTCCGTACCTTTTCATCGTTCTCTGATAAAAATTGTGCCCTTTGTTCACATTGTTTGAAATAAGTGCACAATTTCGTTAATGTCTGCTCACCTTCTCCCATCATAATTCCGGTGATGGCAGGATTTTCTCGCAGAAAGCGTTCCGTCTCAAACGAAACTTCCGGTCCGCCAACCCAGATGGGTACTTCCGTGCGCAGCTTATGAAATTCTGATGCCAGTTCCTTTACATATTCAATATTCCAGATGTAGCAGGAAAAAAGGAGAACATCCGGTCTGTGCCGATATATCTTTTCCAGAATATCATCCAGCTGATTATTGATGGTATATTCCGCCCGTTCTATTTTATGTCCGTGCGCCTCCGCATAGGCCTGCAGGGAATAGACCGCCAGATTTGAATGAATGTATTTCGCATTGATTGCTGTCAGTAAAATCTTCATGAAACTTCTTCCATCTCTTTTCTTATAATCTCTTTTTTCGTTCAGGTACGTTTGCTTTCTTTTATCTTTCACACGCAGTTGTTCTGCGGGTTTCTTTTTCATCTTTTAAGTCTTTCATACGATACCACAAACCTTGAAAAAATGGAAGTAAAAAGACAGCCATAAAGCCTTTTCCAAAGGTCTTACGCCTGTCTTATAATATTGCAGAGATACACAGAAGAATTATATATTCCTTGCATAACGCACATCTCACAGCAATAGTGTCGCGTAGATTTTTGAATTATGCCTTACTGTATACCCACAAATTTCTCATCTGCGACATAATTTCTTCCAAATCCCAGCTTTTATCACTGTTTTTACGGCTATTCGGATCATTCACAGTGACATCTCCATTGGATTTCACGCCAGTCAGCACGATAAAATGCCCCGTACTTGTAAAATCCCCCGGTCCCATAATGCAAATGATCGGATGACCGTCTCTCAACTTACCGCGAATCACATCCGCATCCAATCCAAGTTCCTGTGCCGACAATCCCAGTTTTCCTGCCAACGCTGTCATCATATTCCAGGAGGAACCACTGCCATTAACATAATATCCATCTGCCTGCGCCAGTTTCGCCACCACATATGGATTCATGCTCAGATTCCCCGTCAGTCCCACGCAAACCATGGAAAGTGCAGTCGGTCCACAACCTGTCACCGCCAGGAAATCATCGCCATAGGTTTTATAGCCCCAGCGTTCATCCCACTGGATAAAAAGTGGTATTTTCCCATCCGTCACATCCCCGGAAATATCAATCCTTTCATCGCTCTCATTATCATTTATATGATTTTTATAATCCAGAACAAATTCTCTTGCCTCCGGATGTTTCTCATATAACCGGATCAAACTATCCGGGTAACCTTCTGTCTGAAGCTCTGAAGTAGAAATCACACCGACAGATGACCTGACACGATCGATCATTCCTGTTTTTCCACATACCACAACTGCCAGAATCACCAGAACAATGATCAGAAACTGCTTTCTTCTTCTGGCTCTGCGCCACCTTTTCTGTTGCTTTTTACTCATCCGTGTACGGGATGTGTGTCGTTTTCCACCGCTTTCGTAGTCACACTGACCGTACCTGTCATCCAGCTTCTGCATATTCCGTCTTCCATATTGATTGCTCTGCTCCAGCCTTTTATTATCATAATAGATCAGGTCATACTCATATTCATCTGATTTTTTCATAACTCGTCCATCTCCTTCTGTCGCAGGTATACAAAATCCAAAGTCACGCTCCATATACATCAGCTTCCGTAACATGTATACAAAGTCATTTCCTTCATACCCTTTTCTTGTGTCCTACTGTACCGTGTTTCTTTCTCTTTTCTTTAGTAAAACACATCTATATTGGAAATATTTAAATATAACCTGTCCAAAAACTTACAATTTTCTTACAGAAATCTTATTTCCCGCTTATCTGCGCCCTTGCGTATTTTTCCTGCAAAAGCTAAAATAAAAGTAGTTTTTTTGAAAGGACGATTCTCATGATTGAAAGAACAGACATTTTTAATATTAACTTTTATAAAAAAGAACGGTTTCATGGCAGCTACAAAGGCATGCATTACCGCATTGAAAAATACGCACCGGAAGAAGGCGATACCGTACTGCGTGTGACTGTATGGCCGGGGCCATATAATTTTGATACTACACCGGATGAACAAAAAACCTCCACCAGTTATCCATTCACCGACGATGGACTGACAGAGGTCTGCGATTATTTAAACAAATTTCATGCCGAACATTTCTGTGATTAAAATTGTTCATTAAGAACGGATATTTTTTGAAAGCGTCCTCGATTTATTTTTTCTTTCTGGCTAACAATTTCCCATCAAGATAAAAATAAACCAGGGACGCATTTACTCTATGATACCGCTTTATTTTTTACGTTCTTTTTGTAATCTTCCACAGAAATATTAGCGGCACTACATGCCTGTTCTAGCGTAAAATCAAAATCTCTCATTAAATTTTTAACCGCTACAACAGCATTGGCAACCTCGCCGATTTGGATACCATGTACTTCTCCATCTTCAAAAGCTTCTTCACGCTGTACTTCAATATCCAGATTATAATCATATTCTGCTACTAACATGTTCACGACCTCGCTTCCTTTTCTCTCCAGATACTCTGCCAATATTCCTTTTTCAATACATTCCTTTATTGCATGCTCATATGGTTCTTCCGTTCCTAATGCTTGATATTTACGAATGGTATCAATAAACAGACTGTACTCCTTCAATACATGACATTTTTCCAATATCTCATGATTTGCTGCGGAATTAATATTGATCACTCTTACTTTCAGCTCCAACATCGGATCACCATCTTTTATCTTATAAGCATCAGACAAGTATAATGTCCTTTCCGCTTCCATATTTGATTGGTGACGTAGCCTTCTTGAACAATAGTTCAAGAAGTATCCCTCGCAAAAGCGGCTCGGTCAACTCAGGCTTTGGCAGCTTTACCAATCCTCTTTTATAACGATCCCGCATAGGTACAATCTTCTCATATGCCCTGCCTATGTACATCAAACTTCGCAACGGCATATTGTGAAGTAGACTGATGCTCTCCCATAACCAATACTTTTCCTTCTACTCCAAAAGAAACATCATTTTGAAAATCCATATACAACACGTTATCTACACGAATTCTCTCAATTTTTGTTCCTTCCGGTAGTGGTTCCTCATGCAATGCGTTAAACAGCTCAATGTCATTTTTCTCAGCCGTTTCGTCATCGCAAAACAAATCTACCAATACACTGTTTTTTACTTCCCTGTTTTCTTTTCCCACTCACATTCTCCTTTCGTATTTGCACGAAACCATCTGTGAATTAAGATCTTAAAACAGGCATTTCTGCCTTTTGCACCAAACAACGTCAATCCTTCTTTCACACCGTTTCCTACAGTTTTTCCATCATCTTTGAATCTCTCTGCCGATACGGCATGAATAAAACTATGAGATATGCAATTCAGATCTTTTGATACTATAAAAATCCATTTTTAAAACAATACAGAAAATTAATTTTCTATAGCGTGCTCTGAGATGTGCACAGATCTGACTTCTGATGTTATCGTCAGTATACGCCGCTATTTTAGGATATGTCAATCACAATTTTTCCGGTATTTTTTCCATTGTGCAATTTATCCAATCATAAAAAAATGCTTCCAAACACTGTATTTCCAGCATTCAGAAGCATTTTTTAATTTTATTTTTCCTACTTTGAACAGGTTCTTTACAACCATTTTCAGTATTTTTCACAACATATATCGGCGTGCACAGCATAATGTTAATTTCATCGTAAGAGTAAATGTGCACGTGGCACGAAGTGCCGGGTGGCGCAAAAAATTTACGAAATTCACCATGTAAATTAAGAACTCCTGGCATTTTTTCTCAAGGAGCGATTGGTAGCGACTGAGACAAAATGACAGGAGTTCCTATTAAAACCTAACGCAGTAAATTTTTAAGCCACCCAAAACCAGACCTATTTTTCAATCGCATCCGTCCGAATTACAAACTTCACACTTCCGCTCATATCATCCTTCAGTCCGGAGAACGTATGATAATTCTCTCCGGCATCCAGCACCAGGTCGACACGATCTAACAATTCTTCCACATCACCATGATATGCATCGCTCAGTTTCTGAATACCCTCTTCATCAAACTGAATCATACCGTCACTGAGTGTTTTTGCACCGTCTTTCAGCTTTGCGGCGCCATCATTTAATGTTCCGCTGCTGGCATCCAGTGTTGCCGCGCCGGCATTTAATTCACTGCCTTTGCTGTTTAAGGTATTCACACCGGATTTCAATGCTGCACTGTTGTTATTCAGTGTGGCAGCTCCGTTATTTAACGTCTGAATTCCTTTCATCAATTCCGGAACACTGTTACTTAACGTCTGCATACCGACTGCCAGCGGCTGAATGCCTTCGTTATACAGTTTCTGAACGCCGGCACTCAATGTCTGCGCACCGGATACGAGACCGCCGTTTTCAATCTGTGACGCAATGGCAGATTTTGTGGAAGCGATTCCGCTCTTTGCACCTGCCACAGCGCCCTGTTTTGCAGCTTCTGCCGCCATTCCGCCAATCTGGGAGGATGTGCCGTCAGCGATTCCGCTAATCAGCTGGCTTGATACATTGGATACGGAAGAAGCAGAAGCTGTCGTCATCTGAGAAGCAAATGCGGCTGCATCGCTTTCCAGTGAACCTAATGTTCCCGCAGCCTCATAAGCTGCATAATTTAACTGCTTATATGCTGCTACATATGCACCATACATGGCCTGGCTGACACCATTTTCCACCTTTGTCTGAAGCTCATTGCTTCCGGTCAAAGCAGCTTTATACTGACCGGCTGCCTGCTGTGCGATGCCCTGATAGGTCTCTCCATCTTTTGCAAACATCTGGTTTACTGTATTTTCTGCCTGTGCAGCCTCATCCGCTGTCACACCTGCATTTAATGCAGCATCCAGCTGATCGATTCCTGCTGAAATCTTTTTTGCACCACTGACAATACCATTGTCGCCTTCAAAATAGGTCTGCACCTGCATTGCGCCGCCTACCAGCTGCGTAATACCGTCTTTGAGAGCTCCGGATTTATCTGCCAGCTGTTTTGTGCCGCCAGCCACCTGAGCCACACCGTCCGTATACGCATCCACGCCGGATTTCACCTGTGCCACACCATCCGTATATGCACTGATGCCATTCTTTAATGTGGAAACGCCTGTGGTATATGCTTTGATTCCGTCAAGCAGTGTACCCGTTCCAGCTGAAAGTTCTTTGCTTCCGTCTACCAGCTGCTTGGACGCATCACTGAGGGAATCAATGGCGTCTTCAATTTCGGACAGATCAATATCCTGATCCACATCCAGTTCCTGTAAAATATCACTCATAACAAAGGTCATGGTCATATCCAGGGAGAAATCTTTGACATCAGCAGTCACTTCCACATAATCCGGAATGTTGACATCTTCCAGATCTTTGCTGTCCAGATCCAAACTCTCAGATAATCCCGGGAATGCAAATCCCACAACGACCTGATTATTTCCATCACTGACCACTTTTCCGTTTGTCACTTCCACATTTGTGAAATCTTTGTTCAGCATCATACCGGTTACAGCCGCAAATGGTACATAAACACCATCTTCTGTTTTTTCTTTATTGGTGTAATCCACGCGGATCGTCACTTTTCCGCTCTTTCCGGCCAGATCCTCCGGTGCGATTTCTTCGCCATCCAGATAATAAGTCATTTTCATATCAATCGGAAGTTCTTTGTCGGTTTTTCCCTGATAATAAATGTCATTTCCATCTGCCTGCCAGGTCAGTTTTCCATCAGCTCCCTGGGTAAACGTCTCATCGCCTTTTACATTTTCGATTTCTTTCAGATCACTGACATCCTCGATGGTATCTGCTCCGGCAAAGTTTTTCAGCCAGTCACTGACAATCACTTCATTCGGAGTTCCGTCCGGGTCAGCCACCACATATACGGTCTCCTCTTTTTCTGCGTCAGTCTCAGACTGTGAATCAGTCTGTGTTTTCAGCACCTGATTTAAAATATTTTCGGTATCTTCTGTATTTTTATCTGTGTCAGTCTCAGCCTCTTTGGTTGTCTCCTGTGCAGCATTTGCCTTCTGTCCATAGACATGATAAGCACCCACACCACCTGTCACGATGACTGCAGCCAGTACGCAGGCACCGGTACGAATTACTTTCTGTGATTTAAGAAACTGTTTTACTCTTGAAAATTTCATTTGCTTTTCTCTCCTTCTTCTTTGTTCCAAAACCTGCGCTTGTTGCACATATCACCTTGTCAAATACCATATACATGGCCGGCAGTACAAAAATTACGACCACCATACTGATCAGCGCTCCCCGCGCCATCAGAATACACAGTGAACTGATCATATCGATATTGGAATATACACCCACACCAAAGGTAGATGCAAAGAAACTCAGTGCACTGACTACAATGGACTGTGCGGAAGATGCCACAGCCTGCTGTACCGCATCTTTTTTCTCCATTCCCGCCGCGCGGGCACTCTTGTAATTATTTGTCATCAAAATTGCATAATCAACCGTTGCTCCCAGCTGGATCGTTCCAATTACAATGGATGCAATAAACGGAATGGATGTGTGCGTGTAAAATGGAACCGACATATTTACAAAAATCGCAAACTCGATAACTGCCACCAGAATGATCGGCAGCACCAGAGAACGGAACACCAGCGCAATGATGACAAAAATTGCCACAATGGAAATTGCACTGACAACCTTAAAGTCCTTATCCGTAATTGTGATCAGATCTTTTGTACATGGTGCTTCACCGATCAGCATACCGTTGTCATCGTAATCTGCCACAATTTTATTAATTTCATCAATCTGTGCATTTACTTCATCAGAAGCCGTCTTGTACTCGGAACTGATCAGTATCATCTGATATTTGTCATCTTCAATAATTTCCCGAATGGACTGAGGGATCATATCTTTCGGGACAGACGGTCCGATAAGGCTGTCAATTCCAATGGCGGCCTTGACACCATCTACATCGTCAATTCGTTCCAGCATAGCCTCTGCATCTTTTGCTTTCATGTGGCTGTCCGCCAGTAAGATGTGCGTGGAGTTCATGTCAAATTCTTCATCCAGTTTCTGGTTTGCCATAAAGCTCTGCAGATCTTCCGGCAGCGTACCTGCCAGATCATAGTAAACTTCTGCATTTTTCTGTCCGTAAATTGCCGGAACCAGAAGCACTGCAAAAATCAGCAGGAAGATTGGGAAACGTTTTGTCACAAAACCGGACAGCCTTCCAATATCCGGTAAAATGGCTTTGTGTCTTGTTTTTTCCAGTGGTTTGTCGAAAATCAGGATCATGGATGGTAAAATTGTGACACATCCGATGACACCGAATACCACACCTTTGGCCATAACGATTCCGAGATCCATACCCAGCGTAAAACTCATGAAACACAGGGCAATGAAACCTGCCACCGTGGTGATGGAACTTCCCACAACAGAAGTAACTGTCTGTGCAATGGCATGCGCCATGGCATTTTTATGATCGTCTGCAAATATTTTTTTCTGATTTTCGTAACTGTGCCACAGGAAAATGGAATAATCCATGGTCACACCCAGCTGCAGCACCGCGCTCAACGCCTTGGTCACATAGGAAATCTCTCCCATAAACACGTTCGTTCCAAGGTTATATATAATCGCCATACCGATACTCAGCAGGAAGAAAATCGGGATCAGGAAGGAATCCATCGTCAGTGACAATACCACCAGAGATAAAATAACGGCCAGAAGTACATACACCGGAACTTCCTTATCCGACAGATCTCTGATATCCGTAACTACAGCAGACATACCACTCAAGAAGCACTGTTCATTGGAAATGGCGCGAATCTGCTCTACCGCTTCCATGGTCTCATCTGCCGACATCGTAGTATCATACATGATAAACATCAGTGTGCCTTCATCACTTAAAAACACTTTCTGCATTTTCTCCGGAAGCATATCCGTCGGAATACTGATGTCTGCCACGCTGTCATACCAGAGCACCGTCTTGACGTGATCCACATCCTCAATCTTTGCTTTCAGGGCACTGACATCCTTATTCGACATGCCATCCACTACAAACGTGGAAAACGCTCCTGTTCCAAATTCATCCACCAGAATATCCTGGCCTTTCATGGTCTCGATATCCTCCGGCAAATAGGAAAGGATATCATAATTCACTCTTGTGTGCAGATAGCCAAGTGCCGCCGGGATCAACAGCAGAATAGCTGCAATAAATATGATGATCCGGGACTTGACTACGCCTTTTCCAAATTTCAGCATCTTTTCTCATCTCTTTCTATTCTATATTCTACAATTGGGTGAACGCCCCATAAGCAGGCGTCTGTTCGTTGTAATAGAATAGAAAAAAAGATTGAATAATAGAATATCCAATCTTTTTCGTGTGTATCTATACTGTATTTATATTGTTCTATATGTATATATGCAATATACACTTTATGATTTTTGTATATGGCAAAAATACATTCCAATATATCCTGTATAAAAATAATATACTTTGCAAAAAAACATCTATCTATGCATTTTCCATTTACAAGATGCATTCTAACAGGCGTCATCTTTTATGCCTTCAACTTCTCACAACATTCCGTCTATATTTGTCAGAAGACAAGCGATCTCTGCTAAATATCTGCAAGCACATCTGCCAGAGAGCGTGTGATCATAAAACCATACACCTCCACCAGCTCTTCCGGCGAAATCTCCATTCCACTTTCGATCCATGTCATCATGATATACGTCATGGTCTGAGAGTAATACGCTGCAATCCGCTCCGGTGTCAGCCACTGATTCTTCAGCACCTTGCCCTTCATCTTCTCTTCGATCATACCGGTGAGAAGCGAACGGATTCCAATTTCTGCCATCTCCTGAAAAGAATTCTGCCCCTCCATCCGGCCTACGCACATATAAAACTCTTTTTCCTTCTGCATCTTGGAAAAAATAATCTGCATGGCTTCATTAACCATGCCATTTTCCACCAACGGCTGAATCGGGATCAGAATATCCTGCACCAGAATCCACTCCAGCAATCCATATTTATCACTGAAATGATGATAAAATGTCGGGCGGATCACCCCTGCCCCATCTGTAATCTGCTTAATTGTAATCTTTTCTACCGGCTGCTCACAGGCAAGCTTCTTAAAACTCTGTGCCAGGGCAGCATCTACCGAAACTTTCTGTCCGTCATTCATCTTAAATTCCCCCATAAAACAAAAATACAGTTCACCCGCGCCATTCGCAAAGCGCCCATTCGGGCTTCCCCGCAGCTGCGCTACTATCTTTGCTCATAAAAAGGCGCTCCCTTCATCATTATGTATGCAGGTAATTCCTCATGCCAGCATGATCATTCCCTGAACACATATGATGCGTGAACTGTAAAATAAAAAGCGGGTGATGGGAATCGAACCCACGTATCCAGCTTGGAAGGCTGGTGTTCTACCATTGAACTACACCCGCATGTACAATATTTTGTTGTGTCAACTCATCGACAGGTGATATATTATCACATTCATATTTCGATGTCAACACTTTTTTCATTTTACAATGCCCAGTTCCGGAATCGAACCAGAGACACGAGGATTTTCAGTCCTCTGCTCTACCAACTGAGCTAACTGGGCAATTAACTTATTTATTTTATCTTACTTTTTTATTTCTGTCAAGGAATAGTTCTCCTGTATATTTACAAAGTCTACCACCTATCAATGAGATTCCTGTAAACACATATGCAAATTGTTCGTGTCATTGCATATATGTTGCAGGAATCCATTTACATCACTATCTTTTTCTAGCGGTTTTCCATTGTTTCAAAATACTTCTGCGCATTCATCGGCTCACCACTCTGCACGGCACGAACGTACTGTCCATCTGCCATCTGTACTCTCGCTTTAACATTATCAGACATAAGTACATTGAAAATATGAAGCACACGCTTTTTAATATCTTCATCGTAAATTGGAGTGGCAACCTCCACACGACGTGTTGTATTTCTCGTCATAAAGTCTGCAGACGCAATATACACATCATCGTTGCCAAAGATATAGATTCTGGAATGTTCCAGATAACGTCCAACGATACTGCGCACCGTAATATGATCTGTAATTCCCGGAACACCCGCGATCAGACAGCAGCTTCCGCGCACGATCAGCTCAATGTCCACGCCGGCCTGAGAAGCTTCCATCAATTTTTCAATGATGCGCTTATCTGTCAATGAGTTCATCTTTGCGCCGATATATCCCGGCTCTCCGCGTTTTGCCAGTGCAATCTGCTCATCCATCTTATCAAGGATCTTGTTGCGCAGACATTTCGGTGCCACCATCAGATACCTGGTCTCTTTCATGACCTGTCCAAGGCACAATTTCTGGAATACATCATTCGCTTCCTCACCAATGCCCTGGTGCGCTGTCATCAATGAGAAGTCTGTATACAATTTTGCAGTCTTCTCGTTATAGTTACCGGTTCCGATCTGTGTAATATAAGAAATATGATCCTCGGTCTTTTTCGTGATCAGACACAGTTTGGAGTGTACCTTCAGTTTGTCCAGACCATATAAAATACGGCAGCCGGCATCTTCTAACCTTCGAGACCACTCAATATTATTTTCCTCATCAAAACGGGCACGCAATTCCACTAAAGCCACAACTTCTTTTCCATTTTCCGCTGCATTGATCAGGGCTTCGACAACCTTACTGTCATTGGCCACACGGTACAACGTCATTTTAATGGAAACAACTTCCGGATCCTCCGCTGCCTCATTTAACATACGAAGAAACGGCTGCATGCTGTCGTATGGGAAAAACAGGAAACGATCTTTTTCCTCTACCTGCTTCATGATACTCTCGGACATATCAATATCCGCCGGAAGCTGCGGCACATATTTATCATAAAATAATTCTTTCTTATTTCTCAGCAGATCACGAATTCGTGAGAAAAAGGACAGATCCAGCGGTGCTTCGGAATGGAAGATATGTTTTTTCTTCAGATCCAGATAACCGCACAGCGTATCCAATACAGACTCATCCATCAGTCGTGTGTATTCCAGCTTGATCGGGCACAGTTTTCTTCTGCGGCTGACAAGCTGTTCCATTACCTGGCGGAAATCTGTGTCATCATCATACATTTCCTCATCCGGATCAATATCCGCATTTCGAATAATACGGATCAGTGATTTACTCTTGATTTTGTAACGGTCAAAGATCAGTGGTATATAATGAAGAATCAGCTCCTCGCGCAGCATAAAACGGTTCTCATGTCCCGGGATTCGCACAAGGCGCGGGATAACGTCCAGATTACATGGCACGATTCCAAGTTTGTCCCTGTTTTTCTTCTCCAATACGACTACCGCATAAATATCCTTGCTCTTCAGGAACGGGAACGGCTGCTTCTTTCCAATAATCTGTGGGGACAGCAGCGGACGTACCTCATGCTCAAAATAGGCATCCAGGAATTCCACATCTTGTTTTTCCAGCTCAGAATAACCGCAGATCTCCACTCCATAAGATTCCAGACCTTCTTTCAGATCTGCATACGCCGCATCTTTTCTCTGGGTCAGTAATTTTACCTGATCAAAAATCGCAAATAACTGTTCCTGGCAGGTCATATTTGTCTTATTGTCCCGGATATCTCTGGATACAAGCATCTGATCATAGAGTGATCCAACACGCACCATAAAGAATTCATCCAGATTGCTCTGGAAAATAGATGCAAAGGACAGTCGCTCACAAAACGGATTGGACAGATCTTCTGCCTCCTCCAATACTCTCGTATTAAATTTCAACCATGAAAGTTCCCGATTATCATAACATGAATGTACCATATGCTCCCCGCTCCTTATTGTCTCTGCTGTCGTTGCCTGTACTTCTGTATTCTGCATTTCCATATCTGATACCTCTTTCTTTTTTTCTTCCACAGGTATCTTCTGAATCATTTTTTCAGGCGCTGGCTGCGTTCTTTTTTCGCCTCCGGCCTTCGGTGTAGTGCTCATTTTCTGCTGATTTACGGAGTTTCTTCCAAATAATCCCCGTATTAAATTTGAAATTCTACTCATCTTTTATTTTATCCTCTTGTACTTCCACTTATGCTCTGCAAAATCCCTGCGTATCTTCTATGTTATTGCATTTTCGTTTCAGCCGCTATCAGCATTTTATAAATTCTGTGTAAAATCAATGTAAAGTGTTTTTTTTAGCAGTTCCTTCTCTAATCCTTCACAATTGATCCCGTATTATTCTACCATTACCAATTCATCTCCAACCTTGATGGTTCCTCCTTCCAGCACTTTTGCAAATACGCCTTCTCTCGGCATAATGCAGTCACCGACTACTTTGTAGATTTCACAATGGCTGTGGCATTCCTTTCCAATCTGTGTCATCTCAAGCAGTACATCATTGCAGCGAAATTTCGTTCCAACCGGCAGATTTCGAAAATCATAACCATCTACGATCAGATTTTCTCCAAATGCGCCAAATGCCACATCCACACCTCTGGCACGGAAGGCTTCTATTTTTTCCAGAGAAAGCAGGCTCACCTGACGGTGCCAGTGACCGGCATGCGCGTCATTCTCAATGCCCCAGTCTGCAACTAATTTTGCCTCATTCACCTCATGCTTCTGTGTGCCTCTTTTCTCACTGATACAAATTCCTTTAATAATTCCCATAATTACTATGCTCCTATCCCTATAATGTTTTTATTTTACCATCTTTTCAAAATAAAAAAAAGGACTTCCGTCAAGAAGTCCTTTTGGTAATGGGCGGAGAAGGATTCGAACCGTTTTGGTTTCTTACCGAAGATTTCTCTGCTTTATTGCAACAAAAAAAGGATTTCATAATGAAATCCTTTTTATATAATGGGCGGAGAAGGATTCGAACCTTCGAAGGCATCGCCAGCAGATTTACAGTCTGTCCCCTTTGGCCACTCGGGAATCCACCCATTCGCGAAACAAACATTAAGTGCTCATTTCGCTGTTTACTATATCACGTTCTTCACGCTCATGCAAGTACTTTTTTTAATGCGTCTTCATCCGCAACCAGCGTAAAATTCGGATGCAGCTGCAGGATCGATGCAGGTACTTCCGGTGTCACCGGTCCGAAAAATGCTTTCTGCACTGCATCGGCTTTGTCCTCACCGGATGCCACCAGTACAACTTTTTTTGCCTGGATGATATCGCAGATTCCCATAGTCAGTGCCTGCCGCGGTACATCATCAATGCTGTCAAAGAAACGCTTATTTGCTTCAATTGTGGACTCTGCCAGGCTGACACAGTGTGTTCCTTTTGTAAATACCCGATCCGGTTCATTAAATCCAATATGACCATTGCGCCCGATGCCAAGAAGCTGCAGGTCAATTCCTCCTAAGGATGCGATCTGTTTGTCGTAACGCTCACACTCTGCCGCAATGTCTGCATTTTTTCCATTCGGAATAAAAGTATGATCCTCACGGATGTTGATAGCGTCAAAGAAATTGTGGTGCATAAAATATACATAGCTCTGATCACTTGTAATATCCAGTCCCACATATTCGTCCAAGTTGACAGAATAACACTCAGAAAAATCCACATCTCCTTTGTTGTACCAGTCAATGAGCTGACGGTAAATGCCAAGCGGACTGCTTCCTGTTGCCAGTCCCAGCACACAATCCGGCTTCATGATTACCTGCGCGGAAATAATATTTGCTGCCTTTCTGCTCATCTGATCATAATCTTTTGCTCTTATAACTTTCATTGTAAAATCCTCCTCATTTTTTCTAATGATCTGTTACTGCCAGATCTGTCCACCGATGATCACTGTTTCCAGATTCAGTTCTTTATCCAGAATCAACAGATCTGCTCTGGCTCCCTCGCGGATACATCCAATCTCCTGAGCCATTCCAATAGATTCTGCCGGTGTCAGTGTCGCTGCCCGAATCGCCTGCTCCAGCGGAACCCCAAAACGGACCACATTGCGCACAGCGTCCATCAGATGAATGGAAGAACCTGCCAGTGTTCCATCTGCCAGTGTCGCTTTGCCGGCTTTCATCCATACCGGCTGTCCACCTAAGGAATATTCTCCTTCAGGCATTCCCGCACAACGCATGGAATCAGAAATCAGATTCAATTTATCCCCAAATAATGCTGCTGTCATGCGAATCACAGACGGATCAATGTGGAAACCATCACAGATCAGTTCCACCGTCGCCCCTGCATCAAATGCGGCTCCAATAATGCCCGGTTTGCGGTGATGCAGACCGTTCATTCCATTAAACATATGTGTGACATGGGTCGCCCCCACATCAAATGCGGCCCTTGCCTGCTCATAATCTGCCACTGAATGTCCCAGAGATACGGTGCAGATCTGGCTTGCCTCACGGATAAATGCATTGTTTTCATCTTCCTCCGGTGCGACCGTGATCATACGCACCTGTCCGTTACAGGCATCGTTTAATTTTTTCAGTTCTTCTATGTTCGGTTTCTGTAAATATGCCGCATTCTGAGCACCTCTTTTTTCATAAGAAACAAAAGGGCCTTCCAGATGCACACCTACGCAATTTGCTCCATCTGATGAAAAATCCCGGATTGCATGCATTGCCTTAAGTAGCTGTTCCTCCGACAGTGTCATGGTTGTCGGGCACCAGCTCGTCACGCCTTTCTGCGCATAATAACGGGACATTTTCCGTAAACCATCCGCATCCCCGTCACTGGCATCTGCATTCACTGCACCATGGGAATGGATATCCACCAGTCCCGGAATCACATATTTTCCGGAAACATCCAAAATCTGCTCACCGTCTGTATCTTTTCCCTGTGACCTTTCAGTTTTTGTACCACAGCATGTCCGCTCTGTGATATCCAGAATCTTCTCTGTATAAACTACATCTGCATTGGAAAATTTGCCATCCGGCAGAAATACACTTCCATTTATAAGTTTCATAAATGATCATCTCCTGTGTCATTTTTCTATACACTTTTTATCCCATCTTACGCCAAACAAACTCTCATACCAAGTTTCATACAGGCAACTGCCTTTTCTCATATTTTGATTTCTGTGTCTTCTCAACATGAATATTTTCCCTCTTTTTATCGCTAAATACAAGCCTTTTTTTCTTCTGATTTAGCCACATTTTCCTTTCATTTCTTCCGTATTTGCCGTTGCTTTTCCTGATGTGAAACCGTATAATAAATAGAATGTAAACTATATTTATATTTTTTGTTTTTATATAAGGAGGATCTTAAGATGAAAAAGCCTGTATTAGTTGTAATGGCAGCCGGAATGGGAAGCCGCTATGGTGGATTAAAACAGATGGACCCTGTTGGAAGCCATGGTGAAGTCATTATGGATTATTCTCTCTATGACGCACGTCGTGCCGGTTTCGAAAAAGTAATTTTCATCATCAAACATTCTATAGAGGAAGCATTCAAAGAAACCATTGGAAATCATGTTTCCAAATATATGGAAGTAGCTTACGCATATCAGGATCTGGATGATCTGCCAGAAGGCTACACTGTTCCGGAAGGACGTGAGAAACCATGGGGAACCTGTCATGCAATTCTCGCTGCCCGCGATCTGATTGATGCTCCATTTGCAGTTATTAATGCTGACGATTACTATGGAACAACCTGTTTCCAGATTATTTATGATTACTTATCTACTCATACAGATGACGACAAGTATCGTTACTGCATGGTCGGCTATCAGTTAAAAAATACCGTTACTGAAAATGGTTCTGTTGCCCGCGGTGTCTGCACCACAGACGCAGACTCTAATCTGGTCAGCGTTGTAGAACATACACAGATCGAACAGTACGAAAACGGCATCCGTTTTACAGAGGACAAAGGCGAAACCTGGCACGATATCGACGGTGATACAACGGTTTCCATGAACTTATGGGGATTCAGTGAAAGCTTTATTAAAGAAGCAAAAGAACGTTTCCCTGCATTTCTGGATGACGCAATGGTTTCTAATCCATTAAAAGGTGAGTACTTCCTTCCATCCGTTGTCAGTCAGCTGCTGGACGAAGGCAAAGCAACGGTTAAAGTACTGAAAAGCCCGGACAAATGGTATGGTGTAACTTATCGCGAAGACAAACCGGGGATTGTAAAAGCTCTGGCTCAGAAAGCCGAGGAAGGCTTATATCCGACTCCGTTATGGAACTAAGCATTTTTTATTCCATCTGTACATTTCATTCAAAGGAGAAGCATTTTTATGACAACTATTTCACCTGAAATTTTTCAGGAAGTCCTTTCTGCCTATGATTGGGGGGAAGGTACTTTATCCTGTGATTCCTATGGGGAAGGACATATCAACAACACAAATCTGGTTACTGTCACGGGAAAGACCGTGACCAGATATATTCTGCAGCGGATCAACACAGATATTTTTACAGATCCGAAGGCACTGATGGAAAATATCTGCGGGGTTACTTCTTATCTGCGAGATATGATCATCCGACGTGGCGGTGATGCCTCCCGTGAGACAATGACCGTCGTTCCGGCAAAAAACGGTAATGCTTATTACACAGATTCTACCGGCGGCGCATGGCGTGTATACAATTTTGTCGAAAATACGATCTGCCTGCAGCAGTGCCGCAACGCAGAAGATTTCTACACTTCTGCCCGCGCTTTCGGTCAGTTCCAGAAGAATCTGGCTGACTACGATGCATCCAGTCTGCATGAAACCATTCCGGATTTTCATAATACACCGGATCGTCTGCGAAAATTTAAAGAAGCACTGAAAGCAGATGCCCTGCACCGGGCAGCAGATATTTCCGATGACATCACATTTGTACTGGAGCATGAGGCAGATTGCTCTTATATGACCGATCTGCTTGCTGCCGGAAAACTGCCGCTGCGTGTTACCCATAACGACACCAAACTCAATAACATTCTGCTGGATGCCGATACCAATGATGCCCTTTGTATCATTGATCTGGATACGGTTATGCCGGGACTTGTAGCCAATGATTACGGTGATTCCATCCGTTTTGGTGCAAACCACTGTGCGGAGGACGAACCGGATCTCAGTAAAGTAAATTTCTCTCTGGAATTATTTGAAGCCTATACAAAGGGATTTCTGGAAGTTGCCGGAGACGCCCTGACTCCGTTGGAAATTGAGACATTACCGTGGGGCGCTAAACTCATGACATTAGAGTGTGGAATTCGTTTCCTGACTGACTATCTGGAGGGCGATCATTATTTTGCCATCCATCGTCCGGGACAGAATCTAGACCGTGCACGGACACAGTTCAAACTTGTACGTGACATGGAAGCGTGCTGGACTGAGATGAATGAAATCGTGTCCAAGTGTTCTAAATAAATTTTAAACATATAAAACGAAATCGAAGACTCCTTCCGCAATCGCTAGTCGTGCGCTACTCTCATTTCACTGCGGTTTTACCTCAGTCCTTCGGACTGAGATAAATATTTGGTTTTGCGCGTGCAACAATGTGAAACAAAACAGTAGATGCACGCGTGGTGTGTACAATACCGTCGTGGTGTAAAATTTTATGGCTTCATAACGTAAATGCGTCTCCATTTATTTTTTCTTGGCGAGCGATTGTTAGCCGCAAAGACAAAATAAATGGAGACGCTTTCATTACCCTAAATTTTCAGCCACAAAGGAAGCTTCTAATTATTGCAGCTTACAACTCCTTTTTTGCAATCCAGTGTCACGAATGCCCCGGTTTTCAAAATCTGAGTTGCATTCACAGCTCCTGCAAGCACCGGAATATCAAGGCTCAGCCCTGCAATAGCTCCATGTGTATTGGTGCCTTCTGCTTCAATGATCAATCCGGATGCCAGGCGCAGCTGCTCCATCATCTCATTGCAGGTATCTTTTGCCACAATGATATCACCTGCTTTGAATTTTTCTTTTAATTCATCAGCAGAAGATACGACGCACATATTTGCAGAAGCAATTTTGTCATTCAGACCTTTTCCCTGCATCAGGATATGTCCTGCCACATGTACTTTGATCATATTGGTCGTTCCGGAAATACCAAGTGGTACACCGGCTGTCAGGACAACGATCTCACCCTGTTTGATCAGTCCCATTTCCTCTGCTTTGTCTACTGCATGATCAAATAATTCGTCTGAATTGTGTTTTAATTCTACCAGTAACGGAGTCACACCCCAGGAAAGGTTCATTTTTCTGCATACATCTTCATTTACAGAGCATCCGATGATTGGGCAAGCCGGACGGTACTTGGATACCATACGTGCGGTACGGCCGGAATTGGATACGGTGATGATCGCGGAGGCGTTCAGATCCATAGCGGTTGTACAGGTTGCATGTGCAATGGCATTTGTAATATCCGGATTGGTCAGAATGCCGCGTTTTTTCAGGCGGGACATATAATTGATATCCTGCTCGGTACGGGACGCAATTTTTACCATGGTCTGCAGTGCTTCCACCGGATAATCACCGGCAGCAGTCTCGCCGGACAGCATGATGGCACTGGTTCCGTCATAAACCGCATTGGCTACGTCTGTTGCCTCTGCACGGGTCGGACGCGGATGTTTCATCATGGAATCCAGCATCTGTGTCGCTGTAATAACCTGTTTTCCTGCTTTGTATACTTTCTCGATCAGGATTTTCTGAATAACCGGCACATCCTCCATCGGGATCTCGACACCCATGTCACCACGGGCTACCATGATACCATCGGATACACGGATGATCTCATCAATGTTATCCACACCCTGTTTATTCTCAATTTTTGCAATAATATTGATACTCTTGCAGTCATGCTCTTCCAGAATTTTACGGATCTGCAAAATATCATCGGCAGTTCTTGTGAAAGATGCTGCGATAAAGTCAAACCCATTTTCAATACCAAATACAATATCGCTGTAATCGGTCTCGCTGATAAATGGCATAGACAGCTCTACATTTGGTACGTTGACACCTTTTTTATTTGAAATCATACCACCGTTGATAACTTCACAGACAATATCTGTGCCATCCAGTCGGATTACTTTCATCTCGATCAGACCGTCATCGATCAGAATACGGTCACCAACTTTCACATCGTTATGAAGATCTTCGTATGTGATGGCTACACGGCTGGCATCCCCCACAAAATCACCAAGGGCAAGGGTGAAAAGCTGTCCTTCTTTTAATTCCGCTTTGCCGCCTTCCAGCTCTTTCAGGCGGATTTCCGGTCCTTTGGTATCCAGCAGCGCTGCCACCGGAAGTCCAAGTTCTTCACGCAGTGCTACCAGTTTGTCCAGACGCGCTTTCTGTTCTTCGTGGGAACCATGGGAAAAATTGAAACGTGCGACGTTCATTCCCTCCAGCATTAACTGGCGCAGTACATCACCTTTATCTGTCGATGGTCCAAGTGTGCAGACAATTTTTGTTTTACGGATTTCTTTCATAAATACACGATTCCTTTCCTGTAACTTCTGAAAATCAAATGATTTTTCATGTATAATAAATTTAGATCAACCTGAGCGAAACTGTAAAAGGGATAATACACTCTCTATCATGCATTATCCCCTTTTTTTCATTTTTATTTCTTTATAATTGTGCCTGTCTGGCCAGCCATGGCTGCTTCGATACTCCCCAGTTTCGTAATCAGCACCCGACGTGTTGCATAGTCACCAATGTATGAAATTGCTGTCTCAATTTTCGGAAGCATGGTTCCCTCGCCAAACTCTCTCTCAGCAATGTATTTCTGTGCCTCTGCACAGGTCATCTCACGGATTGGTTCCTGCTTGTCCGTGCCATAATTTTTGTATACACATTCCTCACCGGTCAGAATGATCAGCATATCTGCCTCCACACCATCTGCCAGTAAGCCGGCAATGAGATCTTTTTCAATAACAGCACTCGCACCTTTTAAGACTGTGCCCTGCTCCAGTACCGGAATTCCACCGCCACCAGCTGCGATAACAACCTGATCTGCATCCATCAACGCATTTACTGCATCCAGTTCCACGATTTCATGCGGTGTTGGTGCTGCAACGATTCTACGGTAACCTTCCTCTGTTTTTACAACGTGATTACCTTTCTTCTCTTCATCGTCCGCTTCTTCTTCTGTCATAACACGGCCGATGATCTTGCTCGGTTTGTAAAAAGCTTCATCGTATGGATCCACGATTACCTGTGTCAGAAGTGTAGACACCGTACGGTATACACCACGGTTCATTAATTCTGTACGGATCGCATTCTGCAGATCGTATCCAATGTATCCCTGACTCATAGCAGAACATACAGACATCGGTGTCGCTGTATACTCTGTATACAGTCTGTGAAACTCAGACATTGCAGTATGGATCATCCCAACCTGCGGTCCGTTACTATGTGTGATAACCACCTGACAATCGTCCTGTATTAAATCAGCAATCGCCTTTGCTGCACGGCGGGTTGCCTCTTTCTGCTCCGGAAGCGTTGTTCCCAGTGCATCATGTCCAAGTGCAATTGCAATTCTTTTTTTCTTCATCTCAACTGCCTCCAATACTTTGTAAAAGTCCGTTTTGTTCATTTTATCACAAGATAAAGACAGCGTAAAGCAAAAATGGAAAAACGCATTGAAGGATCCTCCTCCAATGCGTTCTATTCTGCAGAGTTTCACAATCATTCAACGTTGTGTCTGGATCATAGTTTTTCGCTTACCATTTTACATTTTATCTCATACTGTTAAAGAACTGCTCAATACTGCTGTTTCCATTGCTGCTGCCGTCACTGCCGCTGTTGCTGTCACCGTAACCCGGGATAGTCTGTGTACCGGACTGGCTGCTGTTGCTCTGAGTGGTTGTATTGTTCTGCTGCTCAGAAGCATTGTCCAGTTTTACTTTCAGTGTCTGCTCCTGATATCCCTTGCCCTCACTGTTTCTCTGAATTGTGATCTCAACGGTCTCTCCGGCTTTGTAATACTGCAATTCTTCTTTTAACTGAGAAATAGAAGTAATGGTTGTGTTACCAAGTTTTGTGATGATATCACCTCTCTGGATACCGGCATTTGCTGCTGCACCACCATCTGTGGTTCCGCTGACATAGACACCTTCCGGCACATTGTATTTATCCGCTTCATCAGAAGATACATCCTGTCCGGTAATATTTAAAAAGCCATAATCACTGGTCAGTTTATCTCTGGTCTCCTGATTCATCAGGTTCTCAATGATACTCTGTGCTTTCGCCATCGGGATTGCAAATCCCATACCTTCTACTTCATCACTGGCATATTTTGCACTGTTGATACCGATGACTTCACCTTTCATGTTAAACAGAGCGCCACCGCTGTTACCTGGGTTAATTGCTGCGTCTGTCTGCATCAGTGTCGCAGTGGTATCATCGATCGTGACCTCACGATCTACCGCACTGATGATACCGGTTGTAACGGACTGTCCAAAACCAAGTGCATTACCGATTGCAACAACCTGATCACCGACTTCCATCTGTGTGGAATCACCCAATGTTGCGATGGAAATACTGTTTAATACATCCTCACTGATATCAGAAAGCTTGATTGCAATAACTGCAAGATCATTATCTGCGTCTGTTCCTTTGATTTTTGCATCAAATACAGCATCTTTATCATCATTGAAGCATACGGTTAAGGATTCTGCACCGGATACTACATGATTGTTTGTAGCGATCAGAAGTTCTGTATCATTTTTTCCGATAATAACACCGGAACCGCTACCGGTACTCTGCTGCTGCATGGTACCAAACATGGTCTGTACTTCCTGTACACTCTGGTTTGTAATTGCTACGACAGAAGATTTACACTGTGATGCAATTTCTGCTACCGTATAGGTTCCGTCGGAAGAACTGGAGGAACTGCTCTTGCTGTTGGAGCTTGTGCTCAGTTTTTCTGTATTTGTCTCCAGATTTGCAGCTGTACTCGTCTTTACCGCATTTTTTCCGATCATAAAAGATCCAAGTACCATACCACCGGAAATTGCACCAAACAGGATTGCGCAGCAGACTACTTTTGCAAACATATTCATGCTGCGTTTATGTTTTCTCTTCTGCTGTGGTGTCTCCTGATACTTATCAGGCTGACCGTCTCCTACATGATCCTGTTTCTGATGATTCTGAATATAAGAATAGCGGTACTGGGAAGCACCTTCCGTTCCTTTGATATGATTGTCGGAAGCGTTCTCTGTTGACTCTGCTTTTGCTCTGTCCTGTGCTGCTTCTATATTTTCTGTACTTTCTGCTTTTGGAGTTTCAGTTTCTGCATTTGCAGCTCCCGACTGCTCAGCGGCTTCTTTCACATTCTGCTCCGGCTCGCTGTCCTGCGGTGGTGTCACAAAATCGGATTCCTCAAACATTTCCTCTGTGGCCTTATTCTCATCAGTTGCCTCGGCATCATTTTTTACAGTTTCAACGTTTTCTATATTGCTATCTTTTTTTACTTCTGATTCATTATTTTCTGTGTTCATTTTATTTTCTTCATTCTCAAGCATTTTATTCTGCCTCCTCATCTTTGATGAGTATATCATATCTGAAGATTGTAGTAAAATTTTGTTAATATTGTGAAAGAATTGTGAATTACACTTTTTAAATACAATAATCACTCCAGTTGCTGTCGTTCACCCGGATGCAGCTGTTTCGGATCAAAAGCTGTCCTTCCAGTTCCATCTTTACCGCAGAGCGGTGTCCTCCACGCAGATGATCCAAAAGCAGGTACATGGCAAATTTTCCCATTTCATCTCTCGGCAAACGCACGGTCGTCAGCATCGGTTTCGTATCCTGCGCCGCCTCGATATCATCTGTTCCGATAATAGATGGTATATATCCGCATTTTTTATTATTTGCCATGCATTTCAGCATGCCTACCGCAGAAATATCATTGGCACAGTAAATCGCGGTCGGACGTTCCTCGGAATCCAGCAGGCGTTCCATCATTTTGAAGCCTTCCACCTCTGTCTGTCTCGTCTTCATGATAAATTCCGGCTCTACCTCAATATCATGCTCACGCAAAGTCTGCAGATAGCCCTGATAACGTGCATTGGTTCCACAGGCACCAACGTAACCAATCTTCTGATGTCCCAGCCTGATCAGATATTCCACCGCCAGCTGCGCGATCTTATGCCCGTCACAGACAACTTCATCTGTAATCCCGCTCATCGTATTTCGATTTACGCAAACCACGCTGTGATAATATTGCTGCATTTCCAGTAAAGCTTCTTTGTTGCATTTTCCAATCACCACCAGCCCATCTGCCTTCTGCACGGTTTCTTCCTGCATCTTTCCTACGATGGTTTTGATACTCTCCCGTGCGCAGCGCTTGTCATCAGAAAAAATGGAACGATACCAGATATTTGCCAGAATACAGTTGCTTCTGTGGATCTCAGTTTCGATCACACGCAGTAATGCATCAAAAAACGGATCTACGTTTGCACCGTCCGTACGCGTGATCAGTACATTAATATAATATGTTTTTTCCGTTTTTTCATTTTTTCCCTGTTTCAGGCGGCGGGCTGCCTCATTCGGCACATAATTCAATTCCATGGCAGCTTTTCGGATGCGCTCCCTCACCTCCGGGGACGAGCAGTTATAATCCGGATTGTTCAGTACCCGGGAAACGGTTGCCGGGGAAACATTGGCCCTCTTTGCAATTTCTTTGATTGACATGTTATCTATTTCCTCATTATCTGTTTGCATTCATTATAATATACAAACAGGGTGCAAAACTACCTGTTCTTGTAATTTATACACCCTGATTTAGCGTTCGTTCATTATATATCCTTTAGAAATCATCCTGGTTGTCTGTAATGTTTTCCAACTATATTGTAATATTTGAACTGCAAATTATAAACTTATGCTTCGTATACGATTTCGTCTTTTGTCGGAGTACCATCCACAATGGTAAACGCATGTAATACCGGCTGATCTGCATCCATCAGAGATAAAATCAGATATGAAGCAGTACTGTCATATGCCAGTCGGATATCCTCCTGAGACGGGCGCGCCGGTGTCTCAGGATGAGAATGCCAGTTGCCCAGCGGTGTCAGTCCGTTGGCACGCATATCTTTGATTGCTTTTAACTGTTCCTTCGGATCCATGGAAAAATGCTCGTTGGTGTGATCGATATTGGTCAGATAATATACTTTTTTCACCACTCGGACATCTCCGTCTTTTGTACCGGCCAGCAGTCCACAGCTCTCCTCCGGCAGATGTTCTTTTGCCCAGTCCGCCATCGTATCAAAATCGCTCTGTGCTAATCTGATCTGCATTTAAATCCCCTCACATTCTACCTGTTCATAATCAATTAATTTTGTGATGGTCGGATGATCACCGCAAACCGGACAGTTGCATGTATTTTTCGGTAATTTAATCTTGCGGAACTCCATCTCCAGCGCATCGTAAGTCAGGAGGCTTCCGGTCAGAAGTTTGCCCTGTCCAAGAATATACTTAATGGCTTCCATTGCCTGCAGACTTCCGATGACACCGCCCATTGCTCCGATGACACCCGCCTGTTTACAGGTCGGTACCGCATCCTTTGGTGGTGGATTTTTGAATACACAACGATAGCATGGACCTTCGCCCGGTACATAGGTCATCAGCTGACCTTTGAAACGGATGATTCCTGCATGGGAAAATGGTTTTTTCGCCATAACGCAGGCATCGTTGATCAGGAATTTTGCCGGGAAGTTGTCTGTTCCGTCGATGATAAAATCATAATCTTTGATCAGATCCATAATGTTCTCTGATGTAACAAAAGTACGGTATGTAATAACATTTACATCCGGGTTCAGATGGTTCATCGTCTCTTTTGCAGACTGTACTTTTGCTTTTCCAAGGTCATCTGTGCTGTGGATGATCTGTCTCTGCAGATTGGAGAGATCTACCTCATCCGCATCTGCGATTCCGATGGTTCCCACACCGGCTGCTGCCAGATACATGGCGCAAGGTGCACCAAGTCCGCCGGCTCCGATGATCAGAACCTTTGCGTTCAGCAGTTTTTTCTGTCCTTTGGCGCCTACTTCCTTCAAAATGATATGACGGGAGTAACGCTCAAGCTGCTCGTTACTGAATGCCATTATTTTCCACCTCCCATGAAATAGATGAATTCAACGACATCGCCGTCTTTTAAGGCAGTGGACTCAAAAGCACCCTGATCTACAAATTCATCGTTCAGAGAAACGGTTACATACTCTGGTGTCTCTACGTTTTCCAGTGCGATCAGTTCTTTGACAGTCAGTCCCTCTTTGTATTCTTTGTTCTCTCCTGCTACGTTTAATTTCATGTTTTTGTCCTCACTTTTTACAACTTTTCTATTTATTTCTCAGCGGCTTCTGCCACTGCTTCTTCCAGCTCTGCCTTTTTTACCACACCGTGTAGCCGTTTCACTTCTGCTCCGTTTTTGAAAAAGATAAGCGTCGGTGTAGAAGCTACCTCATATTTTTCAGCCAGTTCTGTGTCATAGGCAACATTTACCTTTCCCACATACACGTTTTCGTGGGCTTCTTCCAGATCTGCCAGCAACGGGGAAATCCGTTTGCACGGAACACAGCTGTCGGAATAAAAATCCGCAACAGCCACACCCTCTGCCTGCAGGATCTTTGTATCAAAATTGTCCTGATTGATTCGTTCTGCCATTGTCTTACTCCTCCACTTTTCTGACAAAAAGTGTATAGGTACCATCTTCATTATCCAGTAATTTCAGAATCTGATGGCCTTCCTCTTTGATGCTGCGCGGTACGTTCTGTACCGGCTCGCCGTCATTCATGCGGACTGCAAGGATTTCTCCATCGTCCAGTTCCTCTAATGCTACTTTTGCTTTTACAAATGTTACCGGGCATACCACATCTGTGATATCTACCTGATCATCAAACTGTATCTCACTCATTTTCATATGCCTCCCTGATTGCCTGCTCAAATTTGTCTGCACCGACGCGGTCAATGGTGAATTTGAAACGTTCCCCTGCATTCGCATGGTCTGCGAAGAAATCAATGGCTG
>Ga0129310_1000403_pt1 | contig 54009 bp, 61 predicted proteins | sample Go1ome_2_FD_94433 | JGI IMG/M metagenome (GOLD analysis project Ga0129310, IMG submission 94433) | Western lowland gorrila individual fecal microbial communities from Wisconsin, USA - Go1022A metagenome | ecosystem: Host-associated > Mammals > Digestive system > Large intestine > Fecal | place...
ATAATAATGTTCCAGAATTAATATCAGCAGGCTATGTTAAGTTGTCCCCACACACAATCTACCTGTTTTCTCGTGTGTGCCACAGGCGCAATACATAAATAGTCTGGCCATTAAGTTCGTAACGGATTTCGTACTCGCCAGCAAAAATCCGTCTGACCTCCCTGGGTTCGAACTGAAACAACTGTTCTCCCATACGTGGATGAGTTAACAGAATGACCGGTGCCTGTGTCAGGGACTGTACCGTTCTGGCGGCGGCAGGTTTACTGGCCAGCACCAGAAAATCATATAACCGCGCCAAATCAGAAAGCGCCTTACTGGTCCACTTCAGTTCCATCAGCGTGGCACCGGTAACGGATTGTCAGTACTGAGGCTGTCCGCCCAGGCCTGTACAGCCTGATGGTCGATAACATGTCTGGATGTCACATCGTCCAGGGCTTCCAGCGTCAGGCGGTTACGCTCCTCCTCCTGGGCAAGCCATGCAGAAAGCGCCTGTTTGATAATCCAGCCCCGGGAGCGTTCCAGTCTGGCGGCCATCTGGTCGACTTTATCAGCCATAGGTAATGGCACATGCGCGGTAATTACTTTTGTTGCTTGTGCGGTATTGTTTTTCATTTGCATATCCGATTAGTTGTTAATCATATTTAATCATAGTGATTACTTTCAGACGGAACAAGGCAAATAATGCGCGTCAGCGCATGTAAGGCGGCATACGGTAGTTACATGTAGCACAGGTGTGAAACCGCCGAAGCCCGGCGTAAGCCGGTACTGATTGATAGATTTCACCTTACCCATCCCCAGCCCTGCTAAGCCATACCCGCTTTCAGCTATGATAGAGCTTCTGTGCGCGGTCGGAGTGGCCCCGACGAGGGTTTACCCGAAGTCGGGGCGTATCTCCGCGTTAGCGGACCGTAAGGGCCGCTTACGAGCGTGTATTTCAAATCTTCCAGCCAGAAGACTGACAGCAGCGAAGATTTCTAGTTACAACATTCATAATTAAAAGCGACTCTGTTCCGGCCCTTTGGGCCGGGGCGGGGCCGCTTTTCAGTTATGAGGGAGGGGCGTTGTGGTTTCAGTTTTGCGCGGAACCGGGGTTTTTCCGGAGGTTGTCTTTGTGTGTTGTAACTAAAGTGGCTCCGGTCGGGGCCCGCCGCTTGCGGTGGGAGGTGCTTTTAAATTCTGAGCGGCGCGGCTTTAGCCGCTGCAAGCGAAGGCCTCTTTGTATTTGTTCACAGAAGTTTCAGAGATAAAGACTTTCCCTGCGGGAAGCAACGCAGGGGATTAAGTAACTGGGGTAAGATTATATTGCAGGTTTGCTGTTTCTGGTTTGCAGCTTCTTAAAGTTCTTTATTTGCGGATTTATGTGGGTAACTGAAACAACGTGGACAAGTTCAGATGACTGATGCGTGGTTTTATGGGCAGATGTGCCCCTCTGAGAGAGATTTAAGGTGATTGTGGCGGATTTTGGGCTGAACGGAACCAGCGCCGGAAGCCCCTGAGGGGCTGGCGATGATTCAGTGCTGAAGGGATGGTGCTGTTTAGTGCGGAGGCGGGGCAGCCAGCGTCAGTTCAAGCTGATACAGCTCCCTGATGGCCAGCTGCTGTAAGCGTTCCGGCGTGCACCAGTAGGCTTCATCCGGCGGCATACGCTTCAGGATGTGCTGTGACATCTCGTAAATCTGCTGGTCGGCAGGTAATTTCTTCAGACCTCTGGCGCGCTTACTGGCTGCCGCTTTTGCACGACGGTGTTTCAGCGCATCCAGGCTGCGCTGCAGATACCAGCGTTTTCTGGCCGCATGTACGGAGATATCTTCATCCTCACGCAACACGCCTTCCCGGATGAGTTGCTGGCGGATTTCACTTTCACACAGCCGCTTCTGCTGCTGTTCGTGAAGTTTAACCATGTCGACGCCCAGCATCTGCCAGCCAGCCGGTGTTATCCAGACATAGCGTGGCAGACGCTGGCGGTTTTCACGATCCCACATCGTTTCCTCTGAAACACCCAGCACACCAAAACGCACCTGTTCGGCCAGCAGACGGGAAAGGCGGGGGACCGTCACTTCCAGTTCCGGAATAACCTTTCCTTTGCTGTCTTTCGGGCTGATTTCTCTGGCCAGACGGGAAACACTCATCCCCACGGTGTGTGTGCCCGCATCACTGAAGCTGATCAGAACCGGCCAGATGGCATCGAGGAGGTGCTGTTTTTCCGGACGGAAAGCATATTTGCGACCAGCGAACGTCCGTTTCTGCACGTAAAAAGGATGTCGTGACATGCGCATACGCAGGCTCTGTTCGCCAGTCACCGGGTCCTTTTTCACCAGACGATTATAGGCATACCCGAGCTGCCCGCTCAGCGCCTTATAGCGCGCAGGACGATACCAGGTCGGATTTTCGCATTTGGGTTTGGTGGAGTGCTCACCACGACGGCGTTTCGTGCGCTTCCTTTCCGGTTCAACCAGGAAAGAGGTCGCCCTTCCCGCTTCATAGTCTTCCCAGAAGCGGATTTGTTCTTCGGGAGGCAACTGAGCCCAGTGGCCTGGACGGGTATTTTTAATCACCATACCCACTCCGTAAGACAGCCAGACGTGCTTCAGTCAGCGCCAACGGAAATATCCCTAAAAACTCAAAAAAACGAGGCGTCAACGTTATTGTGCAGCGCTTATTGTAAAAATCTGATGACGGGGAACAGACTATAAACCCAAAATCTTCTTCCAGTGATTTAATTGCTCTGACAGCTCGCTCAATGGCTAAATGACCATGAGCATTTTTTCTGGCTAATCCGCAATCAAGTGCAAGTTCGGTTATAGAACGATGCACTTGATTTGAAACAGGCTCGTAATAGAAGCACATACCTTGCAACAGTGCATCAATAGCTCTGCGACGAAGAACGGAAGGCTTGCGTTTACGTTTACCATTAGCGCGCGCGCACGCAGAAGCTATATCGAATTCAAATGTTTCGGTAAACCCCACCGCTTTGCCCATTAGCTTCTCACAGAACGGCAGCGTCCTGGCACCTTCACGTGGTGTGAATACCGGATTCGGGTTCTTTACCTGGCGGTAATAAGTTTGCTGAAGATCAGTCACACCATACTGCACTTACAATGCGCAGAAGGAGTGAGCACAGAAAGAAGTCTTGAACTTTTCCAGGCATATAACTATACTCCCCGCATAGCTGAATTGTTGGCTATACGGTTTTATGAGGCCCCGGTAATCTTTCTAGTCGCCAAACTTGAAGAAGATTATCGGGGTTTTCACTTTTCTGGCTCCTGTAAATCCACATCAGAACCAGTTCCCTGCCACCTTACGGCGTGGCCAGCCACAAAATTCCTTAAACGATCAGTAATCTAGCATCCGCAATTCAAATGTTCAAGAAAGTAACTTAGTTACCTTCTATTCACATCATCCATCGCAGCTTTTTCTTTCAAAATCCAGTGCTCTATCATTTCTTTTTGAGTTAAGCCCGAATCTTTACAAAGCTGTATCAAATCATCTTTGAGTTCACTCTGGATGAAAACATTAATCGCTTTATGTGTCCCCTTTTTCCGGGAAACAGATATGCGTTGTTTCTCGGCTCCGGTTAACGGATTACCTTTTCTGTAAATGCGTTTCGGTGAGGAAGTTACTGCATTTTCGATCTGCGACATCCCGCCTCCTCAATACTTAAACAGGGATCGTTTCGCAGAGGATACTACAGTTTTTTGAAATCAGCGACTTGAGAATTGTGACGAAGATCTGTGTTGGCGCACAAATCAACGGGAATTACTGTCGTTTAATGTGATTTAAACTATGAAATAGTATGGTTTTCAGTTGTGGAAACGCCGGGGACGGGGAAAACTTGCTTTTTCCCGTCCCCGGGGTTGGACAACTGAGCAACGCGAAGGCGTCAGCTACGATGTTCCGGTGACTGCTGATCAGCCCCTGTTGTATTCAGCCATTCTCCGGTCATCTGCAGCAGTTTTCTGGCATCGTGGCTTCTGAGCAACGGAATACCAGCCTGCCTCAGAACCTCTTCTAGAAGAATATCCCGGCGCCTGCGTTCCGGTCGTAAATGGCCTGCATCATCCAGCTCTACTGCTGCAACAATACTGAACGAACGCCGCTCAACGATAACCACATCAACATGCCACTGAGACACCATCCTGAATAACCGCCACCACTGGCGTGATCGTGGCCGGATATTCCCGTTCAGCTGGACGATATCCGCGACCCGTACCTGCGGACACAGATACCACCGCTTCATATCCACAATTCTGAACAGTCCTTTCATAAAACTGACTTCCCTTTCTGTCAGCAGCGTCTTCTGACGTTGCCAGTATTCACCGCTGGACAGTATTCGCTCTGCATTACCGGTCCGTATACCTGCCGCATGCAATTGCATCAGCAAAGGAGAATACTGATTTACACTTCTGAGGATAATCCGGATAAGTAACGCTGCAATAATCAGAACAATGCGAATAAAAATAATCAACTTCATTATTTATCTGCTCTTGGCAATTAATTATGCTGAATTATTACCTTACATATTTCCATATCTCTTTTGGTATCCTGTCATATAACTTTCCGGTGATTAACTCCGCTAACCGGTGGTCTGCTGCTGAATTAAATGATTCACGTTCACTGGTCGATAAACTGTCTCTGTTTTTATGAATAATTTTTTCCAGCGTATTGACTGATGAACATCGCCGTAACTGATACAGCCATTCCTGTTTTGTTTTTGCCATTTTTATTCCCGCTGAGAACAGATGAATGATAAGATTGCCATCGTTTTATTTACGGTATCTCCATATCCAGGGTGGAACCGGATCAGCATCTGACCAGAGCCCACGTTTTTGTTGTCTGGCTTCGTTCTGAAGGACAGGCAGCACGGGATCTGTGTTTTACTGCTCATATACCCAGGCAGCCCCGGCCCGGACCATAAACTGATTAATATTCATTCCGTCTGGTGCATAAACCTGCCCGAGAATACGACCATAACGATCTCGCTGAAAATATGTGACGGTAACCGTTTTTCCTGCGACCAGTGATTTCATCATGTCTGTTGACCACCGGCCATAATCCTGTTTCTTTTCCGGTGCATCAATATTTACCAGCCTGATCCGCACCGCCTTCCGTGAGTCCATTACCTCGATGGTATCACCGTCCAGTACACGAACAACCCGTCCATGAATATCTGCAGACAATACCGGCCATGAAAAGATAAATAATACCAGTGGAATATATTTCCTCATGTTATTCTCCATATCAAATAAATGGCACCTGTATTTCAGCCCCCCTGAATATCGCAGCACACATTGAATAAAACCTTATTTTGTGAAATTAATCACAAAATATAAAATCGCGACTTAATACGGACAAAACTCTGTGCTACTCAGAACTGTCCGGTCATACTGCCCGACCGGATATAAAAAAAAGCAAATCTCATAAACTCCTTTCAGCCTTCTGACTCCTGGAGTAATGAAGGCTGCTTTTTTCGTTACACCCTTCCCCGGCAGCGCCGGTGGCAGTGTTCAGCCCTTTTCCGGGCAAACTGTTGCCAGTCTGTCCGGGGAGCTATGCAGGCAGCCCGTCGCCATGCTTCTGCCGCTTCCATCCAGCGTCCACTGACCTCCAGAATAACGGCCCGCCCGCCGGCACGCTGGTAACGCCAGACCTGACCGTTCCGTGAACTGTTTCTGAATCCATTCATTTTTCTGCTCCTCCCTTTTAGTCGTCAGTATTATTGTGGTAAATAATTCAGGGGACTGGCTTCCTTTCGGGTACGGAAGTTATTTCCTTTTAAGCCTTATTGTTTCAGCCTCCTCACTCTTTCGGGGAGGCCTTTTTATTTCTCATCAAGCACGGCCTGAAGTTCTGCCTTTATCCGGTTCTGGCGGCAGATTTTATCCAGACGCTCTGCCGCATACGATTCCTCCTCCTGAGAAATATGCTCCGTCACATACCCTTCCGTGTCATACCGGCAGGCACCGGCTTTCATGGCACACAGATAGCTTTCTGAACGGGTGATGGCCTTCAGCGCCCTGCGCAGTTTTTTATGCGAGAGCGGGATATTCCGCTGCGCCACGTCTTCCAGTAACACGTCCCGGATACCGCAGGCCAGAAGCCGGGGGGTGTCTCCGTCAAATAATCCCGGCCACCAGGGCTTCAGGGTGTTCACGGCCTCATCCAGTGAGGGCAGAGTCAGATAAATGGACAGCGCCTGTCTGGCCTGCGCTTTTTTTGCCGCCAGCTCTGCTTCCCGGGCCGCTTTCTCGGCCAGTTTCTGCTTTTTCACCTTCCATTTTGGTGGCGTGGTGACATTAATGATGGTTTTCCGGCTGCGGACAGGCGTCTCTCCTTCTGTTTTCCGCTTCAGTGTCAGTACCGGTCGCTTCTGCTCTGTCATGCTGTGTTCTACCTCTGACGAATCATCCTCTTGCGGCCAAAGATACCACACCCGTTACAGCGCCAGAACGCCCAGCACAGCCAGATGACAGGCATAGAACGTCGGGAAAAAATCTCCGGGCCAGAAACGGGGTAATGATTTCCCTGCACACGACACCAGACCAACGGTCAGCACCGTCATCACAAGACCAGCTACAGCCGCCACATCACTGGAGGCAAGGTTAAGCGCCGGAATCACGGCCAGCAGGCATGCAACCAGCGCCAGACGTTCCGTTCTGTCTTCCGCCCGGTACAGCCGGTGGCTGACTGCCAGCATCAGCAGCCCGGCAATGCCGTAACTGGTGCCGGACAAAGGCCCCCACAGTGCCATCATGAGAATGGCCGCTGCAGTACGCCACAGGCTGCGCGTTTCACACCATGTCAGCACCTGTGCCGCCACTGCAAAGGCAAACAGGATATTCCCCTCATACCAGGGAAAGCCGGCCAGATAATATGCGAACTGGGCAATCACCGCCCAGCCCCACAGCCGGTTAATGGCCGGTTGCCGGATATGCGCATGGCGGGACAGATTCAGCCCCCATACCAGGGCAAAAAGCGGGAAGGCTCCACGCCCGGCCAGAAACATCCACGTCTGGTCCAGATGCAGAATGCGGTTTGCATGGTCCAGTACCATCAGCACCAGTGCCACCGTTTTGATGATATCCCGCTGTCCGGGGGACCAGACCAGCAACGACTGCAACCAGGTATCAGTCCGGGCAGCCAGTGAATCGTTACGTGTCGTGTTCGTGTTATCCGTTGTCATCAGCGTTTATCTTCCTGTATCAGTCTCCGCTCAGGGTTTTCTCTTTCTGCAGGTCACGAACCATATCCCGCTCCATCTGCTGCAGACGCTCCTGCAACAGGTTTTCCCGGGCAACCTCGCGGACCGCTTCCCGTTCCCGTTGTGGTTCACGCAGTACACTCTCCGGCAGCGCGGCTTCCCGTTCAGTTATGGCAGCCCGGTCACGCTCCTGCCCGGTAATCTCCCTGACAGCCTGCTCTGTTTTGCCGTCCGGCAGGTCAGGTTTGTTCTCTGCCATTTTACGGACAATTTCATCTGCGCGGCGTTCCGTTTCACGGCGGATGGCCTCTTCAGCCTGCCGCTGTGCCAGTACTTCAGTCGTGACCGGTTCACCGTTTCCGGCTCCCGGCTGGACACTGTTGTCCGGGATATCCCCCCACACGCGACCACCGGTGATGGCACCGGGATTCCACGGACGGCCTTCACCGGCGATTCTTACCACCACACCACTGTCAGGATTATCACGGGCAATCCGGACACCATCCTGCATATTATCAGCCAGCAGGCTCTCTCCGTTACGGCTGCCCTGCAGGGCCACGAACTGCGCATCCCCGCTGCCTTTCACCCGTCCTTCACCACTGAATCCCCGCAGCCCGTTTCCGTCATCCGTGGTCAGTGGGTTCAGCCAGATACCTGCTGACCTGCCGTTACGGTCAAACGCCGGCAGTGCCACATACGGTTGTGGATATTTGCGCCCCGGTGCAATAAACCGTGCAGGACTGTCTCCCCCGGCCAGCCCCGCCTGACGAAGAACGGCACGGCCTGCCGCCACGTCCCGCAGCTCCCGCGCCGTACTGAACAGCCGCTCTGCATTCATGACCTCCCGGTCCGGTTTCGGCTCCAGCACATCGTGGGCAGTTCCTTTCTGTACGGCATTGTTAATGGCATCCGTCCAGCCCTGACGGTTATCGGTGTACACCTGCACATGCTGCTTCATACGCGACAGGGCCACGTAGGCTGACTCAAAGCCTGCCATCAGTTTCCGGTTACCTTCCGTGCCTTCAAGCGCGATGGCAAAGGTTTCACTCGCCCCCTGCGCACCGTGAGCGGTGATGGCATAGGCCAGGTCAATATGTTGCTCTGCCTGCTCCTGGCCGGGGCGAATCACCCGGGTCTGCTGTCCGTCCGACAGCGTGACACTGTCACCGGAAACTGCTGTCACCGTCCAGACGCTGTTGGCCACATAACCGCGCTCCCGGTCACTCTTCGTGAAGCGCATCCGGTCACCGGTCCCCACCCGGATGGTGTCCGGGGTGTACAGTGTGACGCCTTCAGCCACCGCCTCCCGGGGCGAAATCAGCCGCGTGTTACCTTCCGCATCCTGCAGGGTTATCAGCCCGTCATCCTTGCTGATACCGACAATCCGGTGATACACATTATCCACCAGGGCAAGTGCATCCTGGTTATTCTCCCAGGTGGAGAGACGACGCAGCTCCCCGTCGCGTATATTCGCTGTGTTCAGGACAGGCACCATGACCTGCTCTTTTCCCAGCTCACCGGCCTTTTCCCGTGCATCATGAATCAAGCTGTTCAGTACGCGTCTGTCTTCATTCAGGTGCGTAACAATCAGCGTCTGCTCCCGTGCTTCCGGTGTCCTGCCGGTATAATCGCGGACAATGGCTTCATACAGTGTCATGGGGACATCCGGAAAAGCCTCACCTTTCTGCATCGCCTTCTGCTGCGCTTCTGCCAGTTTCGCTTCCTGGCTGTGACTGAACTCCGTCACGGAGTGCTCCGGTGCCCATGCGCCCTCCTGACGTGGCACCTGAGACGGTTTCACACTCTCAAGCCCGGACAGTGCCCTTTCCACATCCCGGTTAATCAGGCTGTATACCGCCTCCCGCAGTTCCGGCGTCTGACGCACAATCTCCTTCATGATGGCCACATCGGCAGCACTGCGCGTCTGCTGGAGACGGAAAGGCTGACCGGGCGCGATGGCCTGCAGCTGGTCCGTGTCACCGCTGGCTACAGCTCGACCGCCACCGGCCGCAATCAGGGCGTATGCCCGTGCCATGTCGGTATTGCCCACCATTGAGCTCTCATCGAGCAGGAACAGCGTGTTGCTGAAATCCGGTGTTTCTCCGCTGCGCTGCTGCAGCTGCGTGTCATGCAGAAAGGACGCCAGTGTCTGTGCATCCACGCCGGCGCTGCGCATCTCCCCGACCGCACGGTGCGTGGGGCCCAGCCCAACGACACGGGGACGCTCACTCTCCGGCAGCATGTTCACAGCTGACATCACCGCCCGGAACTGTGTGGTCTTACCCACGCCGGCATAGCCCTGCACCACCGTGAAACGGTCGGACGTTTCCAGTATCATACGGGTGGCGGCACGCTGTCCCGACGTTAACATCTCCATGAGTTCGCCGGGTACCCTCTCCATCAGCGGCGTGACCGCCTCCTTACCTTCGAGAATATGGCGAAGAATGCTCTTTTCTGCCTCATACGACGCACGGGAAACCAGCAGGCCTGTGCCATAGCCTTTTGCCACATCCACATACAGTAAATCACCACGTTTTATCTGCGCATTGATTTCCCCTCCCAGGTCAATAAAACTGGTTCCTTCTGCAGCAAACGACTTCGCCTCTGTCAGCAGGTCCACCATGCTGAAGGCCAGGTTTTTACTTTCCAGCACAGGAAGGGCCAGATGAATGGCCTGCTGTGCCGGCGTGTGAAGCCCGGCTTTCTGCAGACTGATAGCAGTTTCCAGCGGTGTCTCACCGGCCCGCGTCTTTATCTGCTCAGAAACCACCGTAAAGGAGGGATGGCGGGCAAGTTTTTCCGCAGTACGGGTTTCATCCAGAGAGGAATACAGCCGGACATCACGACCGCTGCGGGCCAGACCGTTCAGGGTGGCGTTGTCCATTGCCATCTGTGTGACGGAGGCAAAAACCGTCGCACTGTCGCTGACGGAATACCCGGGCGTTTCCACCCAGCCATTCTCCAGCTTCAGTGCCGTGAACGGTGAATCAGCCACAGGCAGGGTGGCCGGTTCAGCCCGCCCCGGCACAACAACCGTCATCGCATCTTCACTGACGGATGCCACCTGCAGGCGGTCACCGCCGGAGACGCGGAGTCCGGGAATTTTCCCTGTCACCCTCAGACGCTCGCCGTCTGCCACCGGCATTTTTTCCGGCCGGAACAGCGACCAGCTGCTGTCCAGGGAGGAAATACGCACCACCTGCGTTTCACCCTGCGCATCCCGCAGGGTCAGGCTGTGACTCTGCGCCGTCACCCGGTCGATAACATAGCGGTCATGACTGCGTGTCTCCGGGTTCCACTGATCCATCACCATCCCCGGACGGTACATATCCCGCAGATAACGGCTCCGGCTGTCCAGCCAGACCGGTGAGAGGGCGGTCATGGTTACCTCCGGGTGTCCGAGCACGCCCTGTGTTTTCAGCTCACTGCGAATGGCCTGTGTCAGTATGGCCTGTTCCCGTACCCCGCTGACCTGTGCCACGCTCTCTTCTCCGGCTTTCACGCTGGCCGCAAAATCTCCTGCCAGCCGGGCATAGCGGACATTACGGTCCGGTTCACTGATGATGGTGGCCGGTCGCTGTTCTCCCCCCTGCCAGCGATATGTGTTCACCCCGGCATCCTTCATGGCCATCAGCGCACTGCCTGTACCGGTTCGCTGCCCGCTGTCGGTTATCAGGACCTGTACGTTATGACGTGCGGCACCGTCCAGCAGGGTTAACGTCTCTTTCAGGGAGAGTTTTTCGCCCTGGTCAACGATAACGGTACTGCCCGGTGTGAAGGTCATGCCCTCCTGCAGCTGACGACGTCCGGTTATCAGCTCACCGGACAGCCGTTCATCCTGCTTCAGGTTCATCTGCGAACGACGGTCAGCAGCGATAATCTGCACCTCCCGCCCCTGCTCCCGGGCCATCATGACCAGTTCAGCCACCCGCTCACGCTGCCCGGCAGCACCGCCCTGCCCGGACACAATGGCCAGCGACGGGCGATCCTGTGCCAGAACACTGACGGCATCGCTGTAACCGGCCGTCCGGGGGACACTTTTCTCCGGATGTACGGTCACCCGGTTCTGTTTCATGATGTCACGACTGAGCGCCCGGACTGACAGCTCATCGAGCACATGAATCCCGGACGTGAACAGCCCCTTCTCACGATCGAGGGGGATAAGCTGCTCACGGCTGATGGCCTCATCGATACCGGCGCGTGCCCGTTCAATCACACCATTTTCCGGCGGCAGTATGCCGACTGTCCTGGCCAGCACGTCCGTATACGTGAACTGCACTTTTCGTTCACTTAATCCGGCAATCGCCTGTGTCACCGCCTGCTGCACATCCGGCCCGTCCTGTGAAGCTGGCCCGGGCGTCAGCGTGCGGAGATCCGCACGCTGATCCGCCGCGTCACGATATGCCCGGATGTCTAACCCGGTTTCCTTCAGCGTCTGCATCCACTCGGCCATTTTGATCTCCGGATCGACATGCTGTTTGGATTTACGCGTATCCAGCGCCGCCACATCCCGGGATTTCAGCGAGGCGTCTTCCCCGACGGCCTCCCGGATAGTCTGTGAGCGTCCGGAAAAGGCCTCCACCGGTACACCCGGCATTTCCCACATACCGTGCTTACCAACCACTTCAGTTTCATAGCCCAGCGCCTCAACCTGCTCTTTCAGTTTTTCCCGGTAGAGCCTGCCAAAGGCAATCTGATTAGCGTACACATTCTCAATGAACCCCGTTTTCCCCACTTTGTCACTGCTCAGTGTCTTCCATTCGCCGTTATGCTGCGTGACATTAGCCACCACCGCATGCGTGTGTAACTGTGGTTCCTGATCGCGACTGGTGTCGTGGTTAAACAGTGCCATCACCAGATTACCGGTCAGCACCGTTTCTGACTGTCCGTCCGTCATCACCCGTGTGGAGGCCAGCGCCTCCACCTGACGGACAGCAAAATCCACGGCCTGATTATGTGCATCAATCAGGCGCTTATCGCCACCTAACATGGCCATCATGGAGACACTTTTGGGGGCGGAGAAGGTCAGATCGTAGCCGGGACGATGCCTGTTACTGCCATCCTGCATGCGGCTTAGATCCGCTCCGTCCGGCAGCCTGCCCTCCAGAAGACGGGTAAAAACATCCTTATCGACACTGCCCTGCAGCCCCAGCTGTTCAGCCCCCCTGCCGGCCCAGCGTTCTCCCATGCTGCCCAGCACATAGTAATTATCCTTGTCGGTATAATAGTTACCGGCACTTCCGGCCGATCTGACCTGCGCGATACTCATCATCAGAAATCATCTCCCGGCTCAACATCCTCCCCGCGCTCCCGGTGCACATTAATGTTCACCTCTTCACGACGCTGCATCTGCTGCTGGATGTCCGGATGATTTTCCTGTTGCCATGCCTCATAAGCGGCCATATCCACCACTTCACCGGATTCACTGATCCCGGGTGGCAGTTGCTGTTCAATCTCTTCTTCCGGTTTCATTTTCAGCTCCTGCTCGATCCCCCCTGCCGGAACATTCACACCTGAATCTGACTTCTTATCGTTGATGGCAGGATACACCGGCTGTTGCGGCTGTTGCGGCTGTTGCGGCTGTTGCGGCTGTTGCGGCTGTTGCGGCTGTTGCGGCTGTTCAGCCTGAGTCACGTCTTCTCCGGAAACAACCTCCGGGACATCCGGTTCGAAGAGGCTGACCATCTGACGACCTTCTGCTTCCCTTGCGGCAAGTACGGCACTCAGACGGTTCTCCATTTCCGGGTTGATGTCACGCGGAATAAACTCCGGAGCGACCTTCGGTCGTGTCTGATATTTCAGGGAGAGTTTTACTGCCGGATACGGTCCGGGCAGGGTGACATAACAGGTCAGATCCGGCAGAGACTGAATGTCGGAATAACTGACCAGCGTCTGGCGCTCCATATCCTTACCGGTCGATACCCCGTCACGTACCGGATCAGCACCGTAGGAATACTGCTCGCTGGCTTTCAGGTGCTCTTTCTCACCAATCTCACCGGCAGCGAACTCTGCAATCTTATGGCTGGGAGAACGGAAAAAGGCACGGGTGTTCATGACGTCAAACAGCGTGGCTGCCGCTTTCTCACCGTAGATATCTTCCAGCTGGGCATAGGACTGGATACCAAACACATAGCAGCCTCCGAACTTACGGGCTTCCGGCAGGATCTCCACCAGGTCCGGCAGTTTGTGTAACGTGGGTAACTCGTCACAGAAGAACCACACGCGACGGTTACGGTTTTCTCCCATTGCCAGCAGACCACGAATGGCAATGGACAGCCACATGGAGATCACCGGTTTCAGGGAGGCATGGGTGTCGGCGTTCGACGAAATAAATAGCCAGCCGTTTTTCTGATCTTCCCGGACACCCCGCATCCAGTCACGGATGGTGAAGGGTTCACCGTTATGCTCAATCCCCTGCAGGTAACGGATGGCTTTCACGTAGTTGGTCAGCACAGCACGGATGGAAATCGCCGTTTTCTCAATTTTCTCTTCCACTAGGTTGGCCGCCGGTGAATTACGCAGGTAGGTACGCAGTTTTTCAATTTTGATGGAAAGCAGTGTGTCCACCAGTTTGCTGTAGCTGCGGTTAGGGTCATTACGCATCAGATACGCCGCTTCCGCAAAAATGGTACGTCCTGAACCCTGCCAGAACGGGTCCTCTTTTGTACCCATCGGGATCAGAGTATTTGCGGTATTATCAAAATCCGGCTGTGTCAGGCACTCCTTCCACAAATCCCATGCGGCACAGCGGGCATCCAGCGGATTCAGGATTTTATCGATGGAGGGATCATAGTAACTTTTAACAAATTCCCCCGAACGGTCATAAATCACCACCATATCACCACGCTGACGGGCGTAGTTGGCCAGACGACGGATAACCTCCGACTTACCGGCCCCGACCGTGCCGTGCAGACAGAAGTTCTGGATTTCGGAATCCCGGATAATCGGCAGGTCGCCAATCCGTATATCGGAGTCCTTGCCGTCTTTTTTCAGCATCCGGGCAACGTCTTTCGGATTGTCTGTCAGCTGACGACCACCTGTGACTTCATTTTCGCTCTGTTGTTTACCCTGACACCCCAGAATCCAGGAGACAACAAAGAAGGTAATCAGGCAAATAACCAGTGCCACAACTGTGGCCAGAACGAATGCGGACCATAGCTGCTCTCCGCACCAGATCATATATTTTTCATGCAGTACCTGAGCCGCGTTCATCCGGAAGGTTTTGCCGTAATACTGGATCTCATATACCGGCTGGGACTTGATTAAATCCCGCATGCCTTCCAGCGTGGTACACCACCAGTAAATACAGCCGTTCACAAACGTCTGCCAGCTTATTTTTACCCATAAAACCAGACCAACGAGTATCCAGAAAAAAATAAACAGGCAGTAAAGCATGATATTGGCGATCTGGCTGAACATGCGGATACGCATAGACGCAATCTGACCGCCCTGGGTCATATCCTTTGCGTTAAAACTCATGATGATATTCCGAAGAAAGAAAGTCAGTCGGACTGATTATTAATGATGAAAAGATTAATAACTGTTAAATTCCGGCTTCGCCGGCAACACTTCACGGTCGCACAAAGAATTTGCACAACCGCTCAGTGTTTTCATATTTATTTCGGAAACGCCGGGGAGAAATAAAATTTATTTTATTTCTTTCCGGGGTTGGACAACGAGCAAAGCGAGGCGTCAGTCAGGAGGCCGGTCAGACCAGCCTCCGGAAGATAATCAGAGAATATTTGCGATTGATTTGGCCAGCTGGTCTTCGAGAACAGGCTTCGCCTCTTCAAATTTCAGGTTAACCTTGTTCGCATTTGAGACCACACGGGTCTGGTATTTATGCTGGTTACCTGTTTCAGTACTGGTCTGAATTTTCGCACCTGATGTGCCCTGACGCAGGGCGGCAACATTATCCGTTGTCACCGTTGCCTTAGTACGCTCTGCAATCTGCACATCCGTGATCATGGTATAGTTCACATCTTCCACCATCGCATCTGCAGCCATACCCACCAGACCGGCAGCAAGGCCCACACCGAGTGTGGCACCGGCAGAACTGGAATTATATCCGGTGATACCGGCACCTAACGCTGCACCAACTGCTGCGCCTTCATAACCACGGTTCAGCCATCCCTGAGACTCCCGCAGATCCATCTTATCGGCCTTCAGCACATTCGCCTGAATCCAGTAGTAGGCTTTATCCGGAGAAGTCACCACCTGATACCCTTTTGCTTTCACAGCATCAGCAATTTTGCCCTGCAGCCCACTCATGTCTTTATCAGACGTGTTTTTGATCTGCAGAAATACCGTGCGTTCGCTGGCGGGTTCAAGCCAGATGGTCTCACTCATCTGAGTCTTCACCTCAAGGTTACGCTTCTTGATTGCTGTGCTCATCGCACCACACCCTGAAAGGGCCAGAGTAGAACTGACCAGTGCAACCATCATCAATTTTTTTGTTTTCATCAAATTACCTTTTTTACAAACTACAGTTTTCTTATTGCCTGTCATAATAGTCCTGCCAACGAGTCCCAAAAGTATTTCCCGCTGAATCAAAGCCTCCATGCATAGGATATCCGGTTGAAGGGTTATAGTAGATCGTTGGGTTCTGTTCAATGCCCCCGAAGTCTAACTTTTCACTCCCATCATATTGGTCTTTGAGTTGATTTTGCCCCCATTTTTTTATGCTTATGCAACCACTAACTCGCCTTAATTCGTATAGTGTACTAATGATAAAAACCATCAGGCTTAATAACGGAGAGAGTAAGGAAGATACTGGCATCGTTATATACCAAACGCCTTTACTAAACTTAAACTCATCCGACACATTCCGTTTTTTTCGTATTTGAGAGAACAACCAGATAAACAGTCCCTGCCATAGCACTATGAAGAACAGCATAAAAACTGTTTCGGCATTCCCCCAATCAGCCAGATAACAGGCGATAAACTGTATCACCGTTACCAGAGCAATATGGGCTAAACATCTCATTATCATCTCCCAAACACAGCATTATTGCTTATACTTATCCTGATACTCCTTTGCCCTTTTCATCAGTTCCTGTGGACTGTCAGCCCCGGGCATTCTTTCCTGAGCCGACTTTTCTTCATTATATTTATTATTCTGAGATAATGCCTCTGTTTTATGGTGATTCTGCAGTTCAGAATACTGTCCTCTTACAATATTTTCCTCGCCACGTATGCTGTTCTGAGTATCACCTATATTCCCTTTATATTCTGTGACCATATTATCAACCTGATGTTTTACATCATTACGGATATTACTGTCCTGCGTTCTTTGCTCAATAATGGCCTGATGTCCCTGATGGTCAGCAATAATATCCTGACTGCCTCCACCCGAAGGTACGCTCTCCATTCCTTTACCAATATCGCCACGGGATTCCCGCCAGGCATTATCAACACTAGGCTGTATCTGTTCCTGCACAAAAGACCAGGCCATTGCCCGACGGCGTTCTGCAATCTCCGGCGAACTGGTATTTGTCAGAATAGCTTCGGCATCCTGCGGTGCGTGTTTCATCACATACTGTGCAAACTGTTGCGACAAATCTTCGCTCATCTGCCCACTCATGCTTTCAGTACGGGATGCCATTTCAGCATATTCATGGCTGCGGGTCATATTCGTCGTGTACTGGTCGTAACTCTGTTTCGCTGAATTCAGGGCTGCAGACAGTTGATCCACCCGGGAATCAGCATTATTGTCAGTATGGCTGCCGGATTCACTGACTTTGCGACTGGTAAAGTAATCGCTGGCCTCTTTAAAGTCCTTACTGGCTTTAGCGTCAATATCATGACGAGCATCATAGCTGGCCCGTGAACCACTGCTGGCCTGATGCGCATCATCATCACTCCAGTCAATGCCAGCCCGACCACCGCCTCTAACGCCTAATCCTCCACCAACACCAAGAATTTTAGGTTTAACCCCCCATTCAGCATGAGCATCTCCATACATCCCGGCAGAAGCTCTCGTACTTCTGGATGCCAGTTCCTGAGTCGCCTGCTCATTACTGATATTATGCGCCTTCGCATAGCTTTCCACTGCACTGCGCATACGGCTGGCCATCATGGAGTCCTGAGCACTCATCGTGCTGTCAGCACCACCGGTGACAGAATCACTGCTCCCCCGGTTAGAACCAAACTGACTGAGCGTGTTCCAGGCACTGGCAATACTGCTGCTGAACCCATGCAGGGCACTTTCTGCTCTGTTCGATGCCTCCCGGGCCATTTCCTGTTGTGCCGCCGCAATCTGACGCGTTGCATTGATACCGACCGGTAAACGGGACATCGCTCCGCTAGCATCCATCACCATATTACCGTCACGGGTCTGTGTGGCAGTTGCGCCACTGCCGGTCTGGTACATCATCTGACCAAACGACGTGGTGCTGTTGGTGCTCCAGCTGAAGCCGTTCACGTTCTCCGTCTGCATGTTGCCGTAGGAGTAGTTACCGTCAACCACACTGCCTGCTGCACTGGCGGTCGGGCTGATAGCAGAGGAAGCGAAATGGCTGTACACACTGGAAAATCCTGCCCCGAGCCCCCTGACCATCATCCAGGATAATGGCGGGATCATCATGGAAAGATACCCGGCAGTGGAAGCCAGATCGGAGTATTTCAGTTGTATCTGTGAAATTTCCGAGAGCACCACCGGTGCACCATTCTGCTTCGCATAAAATGTCATGGCGCTGTTCAGAATGGCGTACAACATTGGCCATGACTGCAACCACATCAGGGCAAACACATAGCCTTTCAGGACGGACAGCGTCAGTTTGTTGAAGACAGCCGCCAGTACCAGAAGCGGGAAAATACCAATGGCGATCCCCGTCAGGATGGTCTGCGTCATGGGCAATGTCCGCATCGCCACATGGCCGATGGAGACATGTGCCAGACGTTGCTTCTCCATCGATGATGTGGTGGCCAGATTCACCAGGCTGGCCGAATCACCATTACGTGCGGCATAACTGGTGATCCCCTCCTTCAGCGCATTGATGGTGACATTCTGGCGGATGATCTGGCTGGCTGATTTACTTGAGCCATAGAAGTAACTGTAACTGTCGCCAATCAGCGTACTGAACAACAGGTTCGGATCAGGGCGTCCACCAAATAGCTGCTGGGCATAATAATGCCAGGTTTTTCCGCCACTCTGTGTGTCCAGATTCAGCTTGTCTTTCAGCGAAACCGACGCGTCCTTACAGGTCACGAAATTATTATTGCTGTCATAAACGCCCCGCAGCGGACTGGGGTGGAAAAAAATCAGCGTGTAGGGATCAGCGGAGACCATCAGTTCCTCCAGCGTGTATTTGTGGTTCAGGTAAATATCCCCCATCACGCAGTGCTGCACATAATCCTGGAAAAGATTGGCGATTTCCGGATTACGGGACAAAAAGTCGGTGCTTTTTGATACCAGTTTTGCGCCAAACAGCATCCCCGTTTTGCTGTAGGTGACACTGTCCGGTTGCGTGAAGATCATCTCGTAACTGGCCACCATTGCATGCCCGATACGCGTCGTCAGTGAAAGTGGCATCGCCAGTCCGACCGGCACATTATCCACCCGGTGAACTTTGACCAGGTCACTGTTATCAATAATCTGCACCGATGTGCGGACATTAACCAGCAGGCTGATAAGCACAAACACGGCCACCCAGCCCAGCAAATCCATCACGTTGTGCCGCTGTACCCACATCACGGCCACCGCGAGAACAGACAATGTGAGCGCAATTTTTTCAATGGAATCCCACGTCCTGGTTCCCATAAAGGCGGCAATGGCGTTCAGGTTATTCCGCAACCACTCACCACCGGCAATCACATAAACTTCATTCACAGCGTGCTCCCTCCGAAGTGATAGTTGTTCTGGTAACGACTGAGCATGCGGGCGGAAAGCTGCTGACGCATGTAGCTCATCTGACGATCGACAACCAGCAGCGCATCCTGATGTACCTGCACCTGTGACTGAAACGCCGCAATCTGCCGGGTGGCATCATTCATGTTGTCGTTAATATGCTCGATAACCGCTTCGTCATAATTTCCCGTGGCCACCATCGCCCGGGCCTGCTGTATCAGCTCCTGAATGTACTGCAGCAGGATGTCGTAACCGATATAGTCCGTCAGCTGGTAAATCATGCTGTTGGAAACACCGAGCATCTGCGGGTCAACCAGGTATTTGAAGACGGGGATGGTGGTACTGGAAATAAAGCCTTTTTCCTTGTCATCCAGAGGCGTGTCACTGACCGCCTTGTTCTGAATGCTGGCCAGAAGTTTAGTAATCTGAGACTTCAGTGCATTATCCCGGCTGATGGTCACCGGTGTGTCTGCCACCACTTTCAGGCATTTATCAGAATCGTTGCAGTGATAAATTTTTGCTGTGCCGCCTTCCATCATGGCCCGGATAATTGAGCGGTCAGTGGTTCTGGCTGACAGCGGTATGATTTCGCCGTTGGGACCAAACACCAGTGAGCCGGTCAGCGTCATCACAAATTCTTTCAGCTCTTTGTTGCCGTCAAACATTCTGTTTTTGGAAAGCGCATTCCACATGATGTTGATGTTTTTGGTCACCCGCTCCTTATCCTTGTCGCTGGCTTTATCCCTGACGCTGTCAGATTTCCCGCCAACGGTACATCCCTGCCGGGAAGCCGCCCAGTCAGCAAAAATATTGCTCTCACCGGCAATGTCCTGACAGACTTTCTGCTGGGACACCTGCGTCCGGGGGAAAAGCCCGCCGATAATCCCCTGTGCAGCCTGGCAGGAACTGAGGTTCATACTGTTAATGTCGCTTGCCATTTTCTGCACGAAGTCTTTTGCGGTTTTTATTTCCGGCACCGTTGTCTGCAGGGCAAGGTCAAAAAAGTAACCGGCAGCATTGCTCATAATCTGCTTAACAAAACGCTGCAACTGCTCACCATTAATAAAACTGAACGAGCCGAGATAGGCGTCGATGCCGCCACATCCGGCATTGATATCCGGCAGCGTCATGGAAATCAGCTGAACATTTTTGACCTGAGTACGGGCATACAGGGAGCCACCGTAAGCATAGCCGGCGGCCTGCCCCTGCCAAACGCCCGGCTGTGTGGTATTGGAGGCGAAGCCCAGCTTGTTAAAGAACTGATTCATGTCGCTGTTCACATCCGCTGACGCTGCAGGCGTCACCGTCAGTAAGGCGGCACAAAGAATAAAAAGAGGCTTAATGCGAAGCATTATTGCTGCCCTCCCTTAATTTGTTCTCCCGGCGCATACGGCGTTTCAACAGGAATATCCCGATATTTCCGTATATTAATTCGTACATTGGGAACAGAAAAAAATGTAACAAGAAACCCGTCTGCAAGCGCATATAACGTATACGGGATGGCATACATCAGGATGTTCCACATATAAGTCGAATTATTTAATTCCGGGTCCGCTTTCCACGAATCAATACAGGCATCAAAAATAATGTTCATAACTGTCCATAAAACAATTCCGGCAGTCAGGAATACCAGAGACAATCCAGCATACCTGTCAGTAATTCTGGAAATGTATTTATAATCTCGTTCTGTACTTCTGATTTTGAGTTCAGGATTATTTTTATTTTCTCTCATTATAAGTTCCCTCTGATATTTCCGATGATTCATTCAGACCGGTCATGCGGCTGTAATATATTTCAGACACCGAAATCCATCCCACAATTGCCCCACAAAAAAAACAACAGAAACAGAAAAGGTAAGACACAGCGAAACGACAATTTCTACAGGGCTGGCGGGATAAAAAAGCCCCAGACGGATAAAGGGGATATTCAGGCTGACGATTATTCCCGTCGCGATGCCGGATATTCCGGCAATGAGTAACACCACCTGCTTATTTCGCACCTTTTTTCCCTCCGTACATCTGCAGAACGGTATCCATCCGCGCCATAAAACCGGCGGCATCCGTTGCCCCCTGTAAAAGCGGTAATGCCTCAAGCGTGTTGATGTTGACCAGGAAGGTGGTTGGTGTGGCCACCGGGATATTCGGGAAGAAGGTCTGCATCACGTCCGGTGGCACCGGCAATGCCTCCGGAAAGGCGGTATCACCCTGACCATCCAGGGTGTAGGGAAAAACGGAAAAGCCATACTGCTGTGCCAGCTGTTTCAGTACCGGGTCAAACTGGTGACAGTAAGGGCAATGCCCCTGCATAAACAGCACCACCTTCCAGTCGGCCAGGTTAACCTGCCTGCCGTTGCTGAGGCGGAACCAGCGGGGGGCCGGCTTTTCTGTCCTGGCTGACGTGCCTGCTGCCGGTTGTGCTGGCTGCGCGGCCATACCCTGTGGATTCCAGAGTCGCTCTATTTCATCCCGGGTGGAGGCCTGCACGGCAGCGGCTGTCAGTAACAGGGTGAACAACAGTGATTTAGTGAGAGGCATGTCCGCCCTCCTGCTGCTTTGCCATCATGGCCTGCTGCCTGGCTTCCAGCGCCTCACGCTCTTCCCGGCTGACGCGGGCAATCCATGCATCCAGCACCTGGTATGCACCGAACAGCACGAGAATAGCCGCAATAAGCTCCGCCAGAAAAAAAGCCATCCCGGGTTTGCTGTGAACAAGACGGGCGACGATATGAAACCAGACACCCAGGGAAAATACCCACATACCCGTAATATCAAGCCGGGGTAAAGAGAATTTATATTTTCTCATATTTAAAACACCATTATTATTCAGTATATTGCTGATTTCATCAATCAGACACAGTTATGTTAATTATCACGGATTTAATACTATGAGTTTATTTTTTGACAGAAAAACACTGGAAGCTATCAGAGACATTATCCGGGAAATAATGTTAGGCAATGTTGCCATTGTCTTACTGATAAACATTTCACCGGACTATATGGTACAAAAGAACTGTCCATCAATTATCATGCTCTCTGTTTTTATATTAATAATAATATGCATTGAACTCTGGATGCTCCTCTCTGTAATAAATTACTTGTCCGCGTTACAAATAATAAGAGCAAAACTCGCACTTATAATATCTATTCTCTGGATGTGTCTTATTCTCGCATTAACTATTCGTTATTTTATTATGTTTTCTGATGCATGGAGCAACCAGTAGAATATAATCATTCCCGCACCAGAAAACACTGCGGCAACAGCGAGCCACAAACGCTTATGCACTCCTTCTGATATGCCTGAAAAATATCCTGTATGGAGTAGCAGCAACCATGACAACACTCCTGCCAGACCCAGCAGGGCAGGAGGGATATACCACAGTTCATATTTCATAATAACAATACCTTCTGCCATCATCATGGACAGGGTGCAAACAACAAAACAGTCCCATGAAAAAAAACGCCTGTCAGCAGCAAGGAAAATCACTGTCAGTGACATGACTGTCACCTGGGCCAGCAATAAAGGCCATAAAGAAATAAAATTCATTTAAACGACCTCTTTAAAAATTCGGTTTAAAGTCTTCAGAAACGTTCAGGAATTGTTTTGCCAGGTCATCCAGCGAAATAAAGCCGTATGATAACGGGCGAACACTGCCCTGTTTCGGGTCAACCAGCATCATGGCCGGGAAATATTTCACGCCGAGACGCTGCGCCTGCCCTTGGTCAGTCCGGGAATCCGGCAATAGTGGATTAATCACGCCATCCACGGAAACAGGAATAACACTCAGACCATACGTATCCCGGAAGCCATTAATGACCTGCGCCAGCTGCCCGTCGATGGGGTCCTGCCCCCGGTAAAAAAACATGATGCCGTAGTGTTCAGCCAGTTTCGTAATAGCCTGTCGCTGCTGCGCCTGGTCTGCTGCCAGCTGGTTCCGTACCGTGCCGTTGTAATGGCTGTACTGCAGGTTATAGTCCAGTTCAGGATGTGCCAGCATGGCCTTTTTGGCGCTCATGGTGAAAAGCCCGGCCTGCTGAGTCCAGTAATTCTGCAGCCGGAAATATTTCACAAAATTATCCACGCCGGGATACAGAATGGCTTCGTACAGCGCACGCTTTGTTGCCGTCTGCAGTGCGGCCAGTTTCTGCATAATATCCGGCTCCTGACGTGGGACTGCAGGTACAGGTTTATTTTCTTTTTCCTTTGGATTTATTTTCTCGTTATACCACTGCCAGCCTGCATCTTTCCCTGACGCCGGAAAAATAAAGCAGAGTAACAGTGGCAGTAATGCTTTATTCATCTTCATTCCTTTCATCACTTTCTCTTTCATCAGGTTTCTGCAGGTCAGTCAGGGCAGAAAAACAAAAATACAGAATAAACAGGAGCACACCGGAGTAAAGGATAACGAAAGCAGCGGCAAGCATCCCGTCTGCCGTGGTTTCTTTTACCGTATCCCACGACCAGATAATTACCGGAGAAATGACAATCGCTGTAATCAAAAGCCGGATAATAAAATCAATAAAACGGTTCGACGTGAATATGACTTTCATCATTTTCCCCGGTGATTTTCCATACCTTACTGTCCTGCCTATTTCAGCTGGTCAGCAATCTGTTCTTTCACTTTCTGCGTCAGAACGCCACTGTCAGGGATTTTCTGGTTATTCATCAGGTCTTCGTAGAAGTTAGTGAAATCCAGTCTGTCGAACTGAATTTTCTGCAGTTCATCAACCGTAATTCCCCGACAGTCAGGATGCTTCGCACTACCAAAACTGATACGTAGCTGCCCGTTGCGCCCCTGCTGCTGGACTATCTGCGCCAGTTTCGAATCAAACTGACAGTAGCTGCGTTTTTTCTCCAGACAGACACCCAGCACTTTCTTCGAACAGAATTCCCCGACGCTGACGGTCAGTTTGTTTGATTTTGCTTTAGACAGGGCTTTTTCATCACTGCTGCATTTGGCCAGCCCAATATCCTGTCCCCAGCCGCTGTCCTTACAGCAGTTGCTGTATCCGGCTGCAGCCTTCTTACAAAATTTCGCCTGTCCGGTGAAAGCACGGACATCCACCCCGTTCAGCGCCGCGACATCCTTACCTGCAGCGGCCAGTGCCGCCAGCTGAGAAACGGCTTCGGCAAAATCATTACTCTGCCCGCTCTGAGCCTTATCGCATTCGCCATCGAGACAGAAGACGTCTCCCCCACAGACCATCACTTTCCCGGATGTTTTTGACTCGCAGGAGTACGTGGCATATTCATGCAGACAGGCATCTTCTTCGGAGTAAAAGGCGCACTGGTGCGACACCAGGGTACAGGCAGGATTGTCGGTGTACGTCTGACAGGTTCCCTTGTCTGCTGACTGCGTGACATACGTGTCCCGGTATGCCCAGCAGCTCTGGTACATGCTGTATGACTGACCGTCTTTCACCAGCGTCCTGTTCCCGCCAGACTCCGTACATTCTGTTTTTGTCAGTTTCCCCAACTCCTTGCTGAACGGGCAGCTTTCAGACCAGACAACATACGGGGTGTACGAGGCTTTTTTTACCCTGACAACCAGACGCAGCTTCATTGCCGTATGACGTTTGAATTTTGTATTCCCGACCCGGACGGGGTGAGATGACGTAAAAGCAACACCGGCAGTCAGTGTTTTCTGTACTGGTGTAAATGAGGCATCTGCTGAGTATTTGGCATTCCAGCTCAGTGGGGTTCCCAGTACTGTAATTGTCATAGGTACACTCTTCTGCAGGTAAATACGACTCCAGCTGTAATGTGCATCGACAATTTCGCCGGTAACGGGAGAGGTAATGGAGACAACATACTGACCATTCACTTCACGTGCAGGTAGCTGACTCATTTCATACTCCAGCGTCCGGGTTTCCCATGTGGTGCTCCCCTGCAGCTCCATACGGGCAGTTCGTGTGCAGTACTGCTCCACCTGTAAATCCCGCTCACAGATGTAATTCGTGTATTCATTCCGGGTAATCTCCTGCGCACTGCACTGCTGCCCGGTGTTTCCCACAATGCTGTCAGCCCGGTTCACCACATCCCTGCCGGTCTGGATAAACGGTGCATCCGGTGAAAGAATGTCTTTCGGCTTGTTCATGAATGACTCTGTGATGGTTTTTCCGGTTTCACCGGTCGCCCATTCCGTGGTGCCGTCATTTTTCAGGCCGCCATCCCCGCCGGCAGTCACGCCACCGTAATATTTTGTCTCGTCCGGATTCGCGTTATAGCCGGGGATACTCTCCTGTGGCTTAAAGCCCTGAATACTGCTGCTTCCCTGCCCTTTGATCTGGTGAGCAAAATCAGAACCGGCCCGGTAATCACTGTTGCTGTCAGCCTGTGCCATGCCGGCAACCAGAGCCAGTATCAGAGGTAAAATACGTTTCATTTCCCGGAATATCCTTTCCCTGCCAGTAAATCATGAGCCACCTGCCGGCAGTCACCCGTGGCGGCCACTTTCTCCAGCGCCTGGCCGACCCGCAGGTTTCCCCGGATAATGTCGTATCCCTGACTGCAGAACACCACCAGTGCCGGTACACTGCGAATGCCGTACTGTGAAAACAGCGTCGGGTCGATCTGAACACCATCAGTTGCGCCGTCTTTCACCAGGGACAACACGGCTTCAGCGGTGGTCTTCAGGTCATTATTCACCATGCCCCGCAGTGTGGCCGGAATACCGTAGTGCCGGGTTTCGCCCAGCATCCGTTTCAGCCCCTCTTCGGGAATGGAAAACGACACAAAATACAGGGCACCCTGCCGGGGTTTCCCGTCCTGCGAAGCCTGCTGTTTACGAACCAGCTCATCCAGGAAATGGTTATCTGAACGCTGAAGGGGGTTTTCCAGCACCTGTTTCTCCGCCCAGGCTTTCAGCTGATGGTCAGGTTTTTCACGCAGTTGTCTGCTTAAATTTTCCTGCTGCTTCAGGAACTGGCGGTTTTCAGGAGTGTTCACGTTTTCTGACGCCATAACCGCCCCGTTCAGCATCATCAGCAGTGCTGCCAGAGATTTCATACTCAGCTTCATCATTCACCTCACAGGAATACACAGTTACGTTTACGCCACATCAGGTAGCCGAAGTTTTTCTTTGTGTTGGGCGGATTTTTCCCGGTTTCCCAGCGGGTCACGCTGCGCCCGAACGGGTGGCACTGTCCGCTGTCCGGGTACATATTCACCATCTGGTAACGCCAGCGTTCTTTGGGCAGGATTGGGGACGGATATTCATTACAGACGGCGTTATTTTTCCCGATGGTTTCCATAATCATGCCCTGACGGTGCAGCTTGAACGCCATGCGTTCACTGACCAGCAGGGAGGACTGCAACGGACTGGACTCATTACTCACCCAGCCATTGAACGGGTACATACTGCCCTGCGAACCGGCACACCAGAACAGAACATCGAGAGGCATATTAAAGGCGCTGGCAATGGCATCTGCTGCACAGGCCCCCTGTGCTATCGGATTGGCAAAGATGACAGCTTCCGGATTGAGAATGGTGGTCAGGCTGCTGTCCGTCCAGGTGGGGTCAATTTCAGAAAGATAAGCGATATCCAGGTCACCACCTTCCAGACAGCCCAGCGATGTGATGATGTTCAGCCAGTACGTCAGCGGGTATTTGTACCAGTGAACGTGATAGAACGCCCCGTTCACCTGCTTCTCATCTTTTTTCGCCGTTCCCTGTGCCGTTTTACCAAAAGCCGGCAGGCTGAAGCCCAGGTTAACCATGCATCCCGGTGACCGGGTGACGTCCGTCAGCGCCATCGGCTCCCAGTAACCAATGGCCAGCCCGATACGCCTGAACAGCGGCGGCGGTGCCGGACAAATCTGAATGGGCATCGACGGGTTCGCCGTGTCGGGGACCTTACCCTGACTGACTTTGATACTGCCCAGCGAGAGCGGGAAAATACAGCTCCAGCAGATATCCGTGATCGGGTTTACAAAACGCCCCTCACAGGCAGAATCCGCAGACGCTGCAGGGACATGACCGGCGAGAAGGAATAACATCAGCAGCCACAGGCTTCGCTTCATTTTCTGCCCTGCTCTGCCGGAATAAATTCCACCTTCAGGAAGCGATCGCCGGGAACGGCGCTCACCCGTGCCGGGACCTGATCAATGCCAAGGCGCTGGCAGAGCACACCGTTCTGGTCAAAGTAAACACGGCTGTCCAGAGACTTCTGCATCTCCGGGATACTGCCCTGCACGAGGATAATTTTGCTCTCCAGTGTGGGCGGCGTCTGGCGTTTCATCCAGGCCACCTGCGCCGGATCATCGCCATTGATGAAATACAGCGTCTGGTTAAAAGGAACATACTGCAGCGGATTCATCACTTCACCCTGACGGGCAAACACCCGCCCTTCGTTATCCCGGATATCCGCAGCCAGTCTGACGGACGGGTCAAACAACCGGTTGCCGTATTTCTCCGTGCGTCCGATACCGGACACGGCAGGGGGCCGCAGACTGTTGCGGATCACCCGCTCCTTAAAGGCATCCATTTTCCGGCCCATCTCACCGGACTGCTCCAGTGCCGTCAGGCGCTGCATGATCACCGTCAGCATGTCCGGCTCCTTTACCGGCCACAGATCACCCCAGGTACCAAGATCGGCGGCGGCCACACTCTGCCCCCATATCAGCAGGGCAATCAGCCCCCGGCATCTCATGGTTCCGCCCTCATTCGCCGGGCAATATCCTGCTGGATTTCCCGGGTGATATCCGGTGCCCCCTGTACCACAGCAGGCGACACCAGAATGACCGCGTGGTGTTTCTGCTGCCACGCCTGCAGGCTGGCTTCCAGTGCCGTGTTAAAACGCGCTGAAAGGGCTTTTGACTGCGCTTCTGACAGTTGTTTCTGACTGGCGCTGTCAAAAAACGCATCCACGGTCTGTTTCATGTTGAAGGCGACAGTCACCGGTGCGTTCAGTCTGACAATGCCGTAACTGACGGCTGCGTTCAGTAACACCATTGCTAGGCATCCCGGCACCGTCCACCACCAGTGGATGCGTCGTTCTGCCGTGACGTCGGCGGGTTTCTGCGTTGAACTCATGCCACACTCCTGTATTTCTCATGTTCTTCCAGCCAGGCTTCCAGCGAAGCCATCTCCGGCCCTGACTTCTTCCACGCCAGCTGCCATACCGCCTCATGAATACTCAGCCCCTCTTTACGCTTCTGCTGCACAAACTCAAAATCCGGGCCGTCAGAGCTGTACATGGCGCGGCTTAACGGGTCCACAAACAGACGGTGCCAGGAGGAATGGTTTTCCACCTGCAGCAGGAAGGAACTGAACCACTGGTCTTTGGCCGCACCAAACTTACCAATCATGTCGCGCTGCAGTGGCAGGAACTGGTCCGGATACAGTTGGTTGTATTTCGCGAACTCCTTCGCACTCTGTTTGAGGATAATTTTGTAGGAGGAGTTACCCCATGCCGCGCGGGCAGCACTGGAGGCCTTGTCAGAGTCAAAGTCGACGATGTTCTGTGTGATGGTGATATAGGCACCGGTATGACGGCGGGCCGTACGGTAGCCTTTCTCAATAAATTCACCGACCTTGTGATTTTTGAAGTCCAGCAGACGCCAGCCTTCATCAATAACGTTCAGTTTCTTGAGGTTACGCGGCGTGCGGTACATCCTGTTCTCGATGTAGATAATCAGGGAGAACATCACCGCAACCAGCAGTGACGGACGGTCTTCCAGTCCGCCCAGCTCCAGCACCACCATTTTTGCGTCATCCCGCAGGGACGGCTCATCAGAGTTAAAATACTGGCCGTAAGTGCCGTTGGCAGTGTACTGGTCAAGCAGCACAATCATTTCGTCCAGACGGCTGCGGATAGTCGGTGACTCGGCATACTGCTCGCTGTCACTGGCGTTTTTCAGGAAATCCACCACGTCATCAATACGTGCTCTGTTCTCTTTGGCCAGCCAGGAGGCTCTGACCGCCTGCAACAGCAGACCTTCATGCACTTCATCCAGGTTACCGTTGGGGCTGGCCATCACTGACAACTGGTCACGGACACGCTCCGCTGACTGGTCAATATCGGTGATGTTCGCAAACGGGTTAAAACGCAGGGTTTCACCGTCCAGATACACCCCGCCCATGTTCTCACACAGGGACTTGTAGCCATCCCCCATGTCGAACACCACGGCAAAGCCTCCGGAGTCCAGCACGCTGCGGATAAGTGGCTGTATCAGCCCGGTTTTACCGGCCCCGGAGGTGCCACAGACCGCCATGTTGTAGTTGGTGTTATTCATCCCCCGGAAGAAAATATCGATAAACGCCAGCTGGTTACGGTAGGTGGGTGCCAGCAGACCTGCCGGTGTCAGGGGGTTATCCGCCACTAACGGCATCAGGTTGGCAACATTAAAGCTCTCTGCGCGCTGAACCACTCCGGCCTCTTTCAGCTGTTTAAACAGCCCTTTCCCGGCCATAAAGGGCAGGCAGGTCAGGAAATTGCGCATGTGGTTAAAGCGCGGTGAAATCAGCTCAAAACCGTTTTTACGAAAGCTGTTCAGGATGTCCTGCTCCACTTCCAGCGCCGTTTCATTATTGTCCTTGCAGAATGCTGTGATGTTGAGGAAGTAGGACACCACGGAGGACTGACCGGAGCCCAGCCGCTGACGCAGTTCCCCCCACTCCTTCGCCTCTTTCTCCACGGACGGAAACCATTTGGCATAGGAGGTCTTCGACTTTTTCTCCAGGTCCATGTACTTCAGGTTGGCTTCACTGTGGGTTTTCACCTGGTCTTCCACCACCAGAGTCAGCGTCAGGATGAACGGACAGGAGATGGACAGTTCCGGGTTCAGCAGGTTGCTGTAGTTGTCGGCCATGTTCCACAGGAAGGCGATTTCCGGGTTACGGGCCAGATGGAAATTCAGGATGCGGGCCGTGCTGTTCCTGCCGTTCTCACGCAGGCCCAGCGTCAGGTAATCAGCCCGGACTTTCAGATCAAAACTGTCCTCCACACACTGATAGTTCAGATCAGAATACGGGTCCAGCTGACGTCTTTTCGGGTACAGGGAGTCCGGGTTATGGTTAATCATCTCCCCGACAATATCGATAAAGGCCTGTGCATCCACCGTCTGTGTGGTGATACTGGCCCCCTGTAACGACGCCCGGATGATTTTCACCAGGTTTTCCATTTCCAGAATGTCGGCCCGGCTTTTTTTCTTCGAAGGAGAACAGTACGAGATAAACACCCGGTAATGGCGCAGGGTCAGGGGCAGATTCATCCCCTCCGGCAGCGGAAACTGTGTCGCTGCCGCTTTCATATAATAGGCCCGGGTAATGGCGTTAAACCGTTCAGCCTGTTCACCTGACCAGGAGAACTCACGCAGCCCGTATTCAATCCTGTCACCAACCAGCTGACTGGACATCAGATGGATACACAACGGAATACCGCGCGGCAGTTTGGTGCGCAGCATGTGATCGAGGGCCTCCACAATGGACTCATTCGCCCCATTGATGGGAATGGCTTCCAGCATAAAGCCCATCGTGGTGTCATTCATGAACAGACCGGATTCCTGGTTGTAATCACGGTACGGCAGCAGACGGCTGAACTGCGGGAAGCTCATTTCGCCCAGAACTTCATTGGCCTTTGCGGATTCGTCAGGCAGTTTCAGTGCTGTGACGAGGGAGTTAACCGCCTGAGTGACGGCCTCAAGTGGGTTATTCACATGAATTCCTTAGTTGAAAAATAAAGCGAGAAATGCGGTAGCCATGAAGGGAATACCTGTAATTAACGCGCCATTTCCCGGCGCATATACAAAGATTTCTGTTTTCTGAATATCCACTCATGTTCATCCGGAATTAAATCACTATGTTCTGCGACTGACTTATGCATAATGTTTTCTCTGTCTTTCCTGATACGCCTGACATTCAACGCACAACGTCACACCGGGAAATATTTTCCGCCGGGCTTCCGGAATAGGATTTCCGCATGCTTCACAGAGATAAACAGGAATACCATGAGCATTTATTTTCTGGCGTATCCGGTTTATTCCTGTCATGGTCAGTTGTTCTGTCACTGAATATGCTTCATCGACTTCATCACTCACGGAATATTCCTCCCGACATGTTCTGACACGCTACCGCCCATCCCTTTTCACGCACAGGGCACTCGTTTTACAGGCAGATTTTGAATACAGAAAGCCCGCCGGCATTGCCGGCTGATATACAACTTCAGGGCCAGTTAATTAATACGTAGTTTTCCCCACGCAGACGGTTTAATAACAAAAAACACGCTGGATGGCTGATGATAAACATCCAGGTTATCAATATAAGGCGCTATCCATAATGCTGCCGTCTGCTCACCCGTTCTTAGCGGACGGGGAGGTGTTACCGGTGCAACTGAACTGACCGGAACGACCGTTTTCACTTCCCGGGCAGCGGTAAACAGCGGGCGTGGTGCCAGCAGTTTCTGCTCCGGATGTGCTGTCACCGCAGGTCTGCTGCCGGACGGAGTGGTCGCGGTGACGGTCTGCACCGGCATTGTCCGGAAGTTCCCTTCAGCCAGGCGCGGCAGTGATGCCGCAACCGGCTTTGCTTCTGAGGACTGCTCCAGTTTTTTGGCCTTCTCATTGGCCTGCTCCATCGTCATACAGGTATCGGATGTGGTGGCGTTACACTCAAATTCCGTACTGGTTCCGGCACAGCCGGAAAGTAATAAGGTCCCCAGCAGAGGAATAAATAAAGAAATCTGTTTCATTGTCCCTCACCTTTCTCATCGCAGTTCACAAAATCCTTCTTCAAATCCCTGACCGTACAGGTTTTTACAATGTCAGGATTTTCAAAAACCGTACTCCGTGATGATTTATAAACATATGCCACAATGCGTTTTCCCCCGCATCAGGTTCTGGTGCACTGACTTCACATAACGGAGGTGTTATTCCGGACTCATACAGCACCGGATAATTTATTTTTTTGACGCTGCCATCAGAAACCAGCTTGTTCATCGAAGGGTCCTTATATTTCTGAATTATTCATCACACCGACAGCAGTCATATTAAAATTGTCCGGCAATGACTCAGAACTGAATTTCTCCGGTGCAGGAAGTACGATTCTTGTGGCGCAGTTACTGAGAACAGCATGAATAAAATCATCTGACACGGTTTTACCCGGCACAGAGAGGACTGTAATAACATTAATATTACGCATGTTCATTTTTATCTCCGTTGTTTCTGTTTGTTCTGTCATCAGGAAGATAAACAGGGCATTTCCTGATTTTTCCCGGCAGGGAAGCGTCTTCCGTATAAACTTCCTTCAGATGTTCATCTGCGGTTACCACCCGGATACATTTCATTTTTCCGGGTCGCACCGGATATTTCCCGGTGATCGCTGCCAGCGAGACATACATCAGTGCCAGTGTTGCCCATAATGCGGTGACCAGTTGCATCAGTGACCGGTCAGTCTCCCTGACATAATCTGCAGCATCAGCCGCGCGGTAATGGCAGATATCCTGTATTTCTGATCTGCCTGAAGAATCAGAGGAAGAAAACCAGCATTCACTGACCGGGAACTGTCCGGCAGGTGCTGTTTGTCTTACGAAGTTAATCTCCTTAACCAGTAATTTCCCCGGCGTGGTGTTGTCCTTCCATAAAACAAACAGAGCCATCAGGGCCATTGTGGCCAGTGGCAGAATGACGGTGTACTTCAGACACCAGAACAGTCCTCGCAGAACCCGGGCGACAACATACCGGGCGGCATGGCACGCCTGACGGGACGACATATTATTTGCCATCGTTGCCCCCTCCCTGGCTGCCGGACATAAACTGCTGCGGATTCAGGTTGCCCAGCTGCTTCAGCATCTGGTCAGTGTTAAAGCCGTTAAGATGACTTTCAGCCGATGGCGGAACAGGAACCGGACTTTCCGGATTGTCTTCTTCCGCTCTGCTCTGCGTGCGTTCCAGCGCCATCTCTTCCACGGTTTTCAGCTGGAAGCCGTCCTGGAACACCACGGTCACTTCGTTGCCCGCACCAATCGGTATCACCGGGTGATACTGTTCGGCACGTTTGATGTAGTAGTCACTGAGCGTCTGTGCGGCTTTCGATGCACCGCCACCAATCCCCATTTTCAGGACATCGCTGGCCCCGTAAGCGGCTGTGGCACCCAGCCCGACAGCCGGCTGGGAGGCGCGCTCCATTCCCTGACCGATACCGTCAACAAATCCCGCGCCCCATGCCCAGCCGAGGATTTTGCCGTTACGCATCACCACTTCGCCCTTGATACCGTTTTTACCCCGGAAGCTGACATGCCCCTTAATCGGCATATCAATGGTTTTGTCGTCCTTCAGGCAGCTGATATTGCGGGTACGTACAATGGCACGCTCACTGGAGACATCCCCCCAGGCTTCCAGACCCACAAAACATCCCGTTGCGTCATACGTCTTGCTGTTCGGCATTTCCACCAGGCCGGTGATACGCAACTGCATCGGCACCGTGGATTCATTACCGGTGACTGAGGCATTGGCATCCGCCCCTTCAATCAGCATGGCTTTCGCAAAACTTCCTGACGGAATGTACGGCAGCGATGGTCCCTGTTTTCCCTCATTACGGGTAAACACCTTACGCTGTATCCGGTTAGGCACCGGCACAGACTGGTACGTCACCTGTGGTGGTGGCGTGACACCATTCCCGGGATAAAACGCCGTCGGCGGTGGAACAGCAACGCTGCCCTGCGGCGGGAAGGATACGGGGGTGTTTCCTGGCTGTGGTTCGCCTTCCGGGCCGGGCGGTGAGGCAGGCATCTGCGGTACAGGCTCACCGGTCGCCGTGACGGGATTAGCACCCAGGGCTTTTACCTGCTCTGCGAGGGCGGCATTGTCCTGTCCCAGCTTTTCAATACGACGCTGGTCATCACCGCGCTGTTTGTTCAGAACATCCAGCTCACGACGGATTTCCTCATACTGCTTCTGCATCTGCGCTGCCGTCACCTGCATCTCTGTGGTGGCATGCTGACGCACCTTGTCATCAAAGGTCGTATCCACCACACCGGTCATATCCGGCACAGGCTCCTGTTCAGCCACCGCCTCACCGTTACCGGACATGTCCACATCAGACAGATACAGTGCACCACCAATCGCGGAGGCTGCACCGACAACCACAATCCCCAGCCACAGGTACTGCTTGCGTTTCACAATGGTATTGATACTGGCCATCAGTTGCCCTCCCCGTCACGGATGACATACACATCCATGCGCGCACCTGCCAGTAACTGGCCGGCAGGCTGGCTGAACATCACGGCACGGGTTCCCGGTTGCCAGAAATCACTTTCCCGGATATTCAGGGCAGACAGCGTTTTATTTTCCACGGTAAAGCGGACCATCTTCAGGTGATTCCCCGTCCATACGGCATCTGCCACTGAAGACAGCCCCGCCGGGGCCTGCAGGGTTTCCTTTGTCACCGGGACCTGATACCAGCCTGCGGGTAATTTTCCGCCACGGACAGCCTGGCTGATGGTCACAAGCAGGGATTCGTAAGGCGTGGACGTTTCCCACGCACCGGCTTCTTCTCCGGTTCCGCGCAGGTCACTGACCAGCTGAATGGTACGCCCCGCGCCTTCACGGGGAACGGCCTGAATGGAAAGATTCAGACCACGTTCTGTTTCCAGAATGAACGTAAAGGGCTTTTTGTTGACGGTGGCCACCACCACACCGCCGGAGGCGGTCTGCTCATTATTGGTCAGGGCACCATCCAGACTGTTCACGGCGATAATCCGGTCACCGGGAACGGTAAACAGATTCGGGCTGGTATTGCTGATGGCAATACTGGCCTGACCACCGTTCACCATTGGCACCACGGTGGGGGCCAGCGTACCGTTTGCGGCCATCACGCTGCAGGAAAAAAACAGGCTGCCGAATATTATTGCCGTATTATTTTTTCTCATCGTCTGTTTCCCCGAAATTATCCAGCCAGGTCACCCCGTTTTCCCGCTTCAGAATAAGGATGTAATGTTTGATATCAGTGAAAGGTTTTGAATCACCAATCCAGGTTTTAAGCACACCACGAATTTCCACACGGCCATACTGAGGCCAGACACGAACACTGGTCTGGAAAAAGGCTGAGTTCACGTTATCGTTTTTAATACGCTTCGCTTCTTCAGCCAGAATAACTTTCATCTGGTTCTGTGCGCCCGGGCGGATATATTGCAGAAGCGCCTGATGTGAGGCATCGACGGTTTCTGATGAAACATTCAGACGGAGGGCAATAAATGACAGCGCCATCTGCTGTAAATAAGAGGCGTCGGCACTGTTCTGTGACACGGCAAAGGGGGCATTAAATGCCATTGGTGTCACCGCAGTACGTTGCTCATTCTGAAGACGGTAGTTATTCACCCCCTGAATAACGTTAACAGAGAGGCTGAGAACAATAAGCACTGACATAAATATAAAGGCGATGGCCATTACACGACTGGTACTTAAACGGGCACCGTGTTCCATATAACAATCCTGGTATCAGTTCTATTTAATCCACTGCCGGAAACACGAATCGGGAACATTATGAAAAATACCGCGCAGCAGGGCTGTTGGCATATACCAGTAAATCAGGTCACGTAACCAGGAACTGCCCCGCCCTTTTTTCAGTTTTTTAATCCCGAAATAAACCAGAACCGCTGCACCAATACCGAACAGATATTTTGATGTTGTGATACCCCAGCCAACACAGATTGCTGCGGGGATCAGTTCATCCAGTGGCAGGCCAAACCAGCGGCTCTGGTTGGTCAGTGTTTCCGGGAAACGATATTTCTTAAGTTTATTCTCGTCTCCCGACATCGTTTTATTTCCTGTCAGAGGCCAACGACGGCCATACCCACAGCAATAAATACAGAGATGATGGCAAAACCGGCTAGGAACTTGACGTTTTTGGTCATCATGTACATGACAGCACCGACCAGAACTTCAGCCAGAACAACCCATTTAACAACACTGGAGTCCTTACCGAAGGTCGCCTTAACCGTGGTGTTACCGCTTGCCATCAGGTCCTGACCACTGCTGCCGGCGGCCATCGCCAGCTGCGGGAAGAACATCATCAGAACAGCAGCCGGGATCACAGCGCGAGCCAGGCGAAGCATATTCAGACGAGTGAATTTGGAAAAAAACGATTTCTTTTTGACGGGCGCAGAAGCACCCTGAACACTTAAAACGGCGTCCATATGATTCCTCTGTTTAATATTGATAGATAAAAACTAAAGTTCTTTAAATGTTGACTCGCTCTCTTCGGTCACCTCCCTGAATATTTCTTCGTTATAGAAATCAGGAAACCGTTTCAGATGATCTCTGAGACGGATCTGGACTTCTATCGTTTTACTTCTTCCACTACGATCTTTGGCCTTAATAAGTCGGTTATTTGTATCTTCATCGAGATACACCGAGACCGTTCTACTTATACCGCCTCTCGCGTTACGCCTCCTCACTAAATTCACCTCTGTTTCCCGACTAATAAAATTATGATTGCACAGAAATCGTCGAAAAAAAACACGCCAAAATTGGCGTGCCTTATTTAACATTTATTTAACACCATAAAATTCACGAATTATACTTAATAGCGAATCTATTTCTCCTTTATAGATACATGACACTCTGAATAAATCAAAGTGTTCAAAAAACTCTTTTATTTTCCGTTTAACTGGTTTAATTCGATCCTCAGATGCTCTGTCTGTAATACCCAATTCTCTGGCAATTGTTGCGTGACCAACACCCAGCATATAAAAAGAGAAAACAACCAATGTTCCTGGAGAAAGATCATTCCATATCGTTAATTGACCAGAAGTATTTGTATTACTTACACTTTGATTTAACGCAAAAAATGGATAATCAGGAAACGGATTAATTTGCCATAAAACAACAGATTCGTCATTATAAAAAGAAACATTCTCCATCCTTATCTGATAGATTTCGCCATGAAAATTAAAACGACGACAAAATGCAGAGCCATGTCCAAGAGCCTGGCATTCCAGTTCAAGTGATGAAAGAAAAATTTCAACCTGCAGACGTATATAACTCTCTCCGGATAAAGGTTTATCTTCTCTGGAAAAGAGTTCAATAAAAGCCCCATTGGCATAAAGGATTTTCCGGTTTTTGTTACGGACACAAACCGGAACGGGAGAATTTCTGTAGATATTCTGAACGTTAAGGATGTATTTATTTACAGATTGACTGTTAAGTGGCCTTTCTCTACGATCCAGCGCACACATAGGAACCTCCACTAAGGATTCTATGGACAGTCGATGCAGGGAGTTACAGCTCCCTGCATCGGCGATTTTCAGTTTCAATTTTTAACGTGGTATTAACCACGTAATTAATATACTAATTATCTGACGTATTGTCATCTTTTTGAATCATAAAAATTCTTATATTTGAACCAACTCAAACTTCATTTTCATTTATTCATCATCATTTTTTGGGAAAAACCGGTCCATCTCAACAGACACTTTCTCTCTGATATCGTCAACCATACTGGCATATTCAAACTTCGGGTTTCCGGATACATGAGGACTGAGAGACTCAATACCTAAAATCTTTGCCACCGTTGACTGTGTTTTTACAACACATTCAAGAAGAAGTTTATTAAACTCTGTCTGGTTAAATGCAGACTCTTTACGCTCCATCTGAGCGTCATATACACGGAGCCCTAATTCAAGAAGCATTGAAGCAGTTCCTGAAAGGCTTATATCTTTATCTCTTGCTCCCTCCTGACGACGCTTTTCAACAATCATGTTAATTTTTTCATGAACCTCATTACTGATATACAGATTTACTCTGGCCATAAGACAGTACCTTTTAGATTCTGAAATAAGAGTTTTATTTCATCTACTCATAGTATGGTCTGAAAAAAGAAGAGCACCCCTAGCAGCGCCCCTAGGGACATACTATAAAAAAACGCACGGCGCTGCTAGGTGCGGCCCTAATATATCCAAATGTTTTTCATGAAAATTGTCAGCACTGACCCTAACAAGGGTTGTCATAGGGTCGCTATAGGGTCGTCAACGACCCTATTTAATAATGTAAAATAAATTAAAATACATTATTTAGAACATAAACTAATGATTTAAAAAACAAATCAGCAAAAACTTGTTTTTGCGTGGGGTGTGGTGCTTTTGGTGGTGAGAACCACCAACCTGTTGAGCCTTTTTGTGGAGTGGGTTAAATTATTTACGGATAAAGTCACCAGAGGTGGAAAAATGAAAAAATGGATGTTAGCCATCTGCCTGATGTTTATAAATGAGATCTGCCATGCCACTGATTGCTTTGATCTTGCAGGCCGGGATTACAAAATAGATCCTGATTTACTGAGAGCAATATCATGGAAAGAATCCCGTTACCGGGTTAATGCCATCGGTATTAATCCGGTAACGGGATATGGCAGCGGACTGATACAGGTAGATTCCCAGCATTTTAACGAACTGGCCCGCTATGGAATTAAGCCGGAACATCTGACAACAGATCCCTGCATGAACATTTATACCGGTGCTTATTATCTGGCAATAGCCTTTAAAAAATGGGGCGTCTCCTGGGAGGCCGTTGGTGCATACAATGCTGGATTCAGGAAGACCGAACGCCAGAACCAGAGACGTCTTGCCTACGCATCAGAGGTTTACCGGATTTATACCGGGATAAAGAGCAGTAAAGGCATCCAGGTTCCGACCACGAAGAAATCACTTCCGGAAATTAACAGCGTGCAGAACAATTAATCTTACAGACATTGTCAGATACCGGTTATGCCGCAAAAGCGGCATGGAAGGCCACACACAAAAATATCATATGAGTGACAATACTGACTGGCCGAAGCCCCGCGAAGCGGGAACCCATCTTATATATACCCGGTAACTGCGCAGCCTCCTGCCAGACCATTTTTCGCGGTCACAATATTTACAGACAACCGGAAATCCGGTTGATGAAATTGAGGTATATCAAACGACACAGCGATGCTGAAAAATGATAATATAAGTAAAGCCCCGAAAATTTTTTCGGGGCTTTACTTATATTATCATGACTTCCACTTTCTGAACTGTTCGGCAATCACCCATAACGCCTTGTTGATTCTTATATCACCATCAATACCTGTAATGGCTCTTGTCCTGGTATTTTTCCCGGAGGCACTTCGCCCCGATAATCCGCCTTTTATCATATTCTCCTGAACCCGCTGCCAGGTCGTCCAGAGATCGTTCTGTTTATCTTCCCGACGACGGGGAGTAATTATCTGTTCAGGTGTCACTGGCGTTTTATTTTCATCTTCATACCTGACCATCAGTGCAGCTCTGCCAAATAAATGTTGCTCGTCACTGTTAAGATGAATTTCTTTCATCGCCTCCATATTATCAGTGACCTTATCAAAGACACCGAGCACTTCATACGCTCCCTCGATAACCTGCCCGACAATATCACCTTTATGTGGAACGCGGATTTCGCCAAAATTATTTCCGCACACCAGGCCATTTGTGCAGACAAAACGAAAAATTCCGGGGATCATCTGATAACTGGATGAACCATCATGTGAATTAAGCAGGATAATTTCAGGAACTTCCTGCCCGTTAATATGCCCTTCCCTGCGAAGACGTAACATATGTTTACTGTATTCTCGACGCCCCAAATCACGAACCCGACTCTGACAGGCAAAGAATGGCTGGAAACCTTCATCACGTAACTTATTGATGATATTGATTGTTGGAATATACGTATAACGTTCACTCCGGGACTCATGTTTATCACCGGAAAATACCGAAGGCACGAACTGCATTAATTCATCATCCGTTAAAGGACGTTCACGGCGGATGGAATTATACCGACCAAAACGGGAAGCTAATCGCATAACAGCTACTCCTTTATGAAAGCATAAATTTAATAAAAAATTTTTCCGCTTAATATCATCCCCCCCGATCTCCATTAACAAAATTGCAACAATCAGGAGAGATATTCATCACATCCGGTCAGCAGATCGCCCGGATATTGAGGCCGGCACGCTTAATCTGACACAGGAACTGTTTGAAGTGATCGGCTTCCGCAATGTTGATATGGCGGAACTGCTTATCCACACCCTGACTGAGCGCGTAGCTATAACTGAAGGCCATCTTTTCCGGGTGGCTTTTGCGATATTTTTTCAGCTCAGTCAGGCTGCTGAATTCCAGGACGTCCCACTCTTCCCCGGTGTTTTTTTTCTTCCCGGCAACAAGAAGCGTGTACGACGCGGTGTTAACGTGGATATTTCGGGTGCTCATCCTGCTTTCTCCTCTATCTGGTTTTCAGCCCCCATCATCTGTTGAGTTTCGGGAGCCGCGGTTTTGACGTTTTGCGGGGACCTGCCTTTTGTTCCCTCCGGTATTAACCATCACCTGTTTGAGAACCTTCGCCGCAAGGGGCATCACTGCCACGGCCTGACGCATCTGTCCTGGGCAGAACGCAAAATTTTTTACCGGGTTTTGGGTAAAAAATTTTGTGGGCTGTTCATTTACCCTGGACAGTCAGTGCGGCAGGTTGTGGCTGTCTTTGCCCCCGGCGACAGGGGCTTAAACAGGTGAATGGCACCGGACACAACAACGGGCAGGGACCCGCCGCAACGACGGAGAGCGCGAGCGCGAAACGGCGTTGCCCCTTACATCCCGGCGGCCTTTTGCCGGGATGCCGGGAGCGCAGGCCACGGCGCGACCGGAACGGTCGCTGCAAGCCCGGGGTTTCGCGTCAGGGATGGAAGCCCGCCAGGGCGGAGACAGCTTCGCTGGCTCCGTTCACGACAGCCCGCCCCGCCAGGGGGACGCCCGGAAAAGGCACAGGCAGGAGAACAACAGAACTGACAGGAATCAGAGCAGCAGTAATCAGAATCAGAACAGGAGGGAAAAGAGAATAATCACAGGGAAGGTGATGTGATTTCTGACTGGCCATAACCAGAGAAGGCGGGGGAGAAGAACGGGCGCCGCAGGCGCGCGTTCATCCCCGTTCCCGGAGGGAAACGGCCTTCCTGGCTGCCTGGTTGTTCATGCCCGCACAATGCCAGCAAGGAAAAAGGAACTGCCGGAAAATGGACGAACCGGCAGTCCCTTCATAAAGGCGCTTCAGTGCAGTCAGACCCGCATCAGTTCCGGAAAGGCGGGCCTGCGCCCGCCTCCGGGTTGCTACTTACCGCCGGATTCGTAAGCCATGCTTGCCGTAACCTCCCTGTATCCGTCCTTCAGCCGGATTTCGCACAGGCGATTCCGGGTCAGGAATGTGAATATCAACAACGTGCAGCACACGATTAATACGCACCAGATAAGGGCGTTTCCCGGTAGTTTCATGGTTTACTCCTCCTTGCAATTTGCACGGTAAGAGGCCATACTGGTGTTGGTTAGACATGCAGGGGCCTCGTGGGTTAATGAAAATTAACTACGGGGCTTTTGTCCTTCTGCCACACAACACGGTAACAAACCACCTTCACGTCATGAGGCAGAAAGCCTCAAGCGCCGGGCACATCATAGCCCATATACCTGCACGCTGACCACACTCACTTTCCCTGAAAATAATCAGGTCGTTCAGCCAGTTCCCGGGCAATCAGTTCATCCGCAAACAGTGGTGCATGCCTGTTGATACGTTTCTCCAGATTCCGCCGTCGTACCGCAGCCTTACGTTCTTCGCTCCAGCGGCGCACCGGGCGGTCAGAAATAAAATCCAGACAGACCGCATACCCTGCTCCGGCAACCCAGCGTGACATAACGGATGCCGGTGCAGGCTGCCCCGCCTCCACCACTTCTGAAACCAGTTCATGCTCGCCAGGACAGGGATAAGGCCGTTTCCAGCGCAGTGAGTAACGCCACTTCACGCCGCCTCCCGGAGTTTGTTCGGCACCATCCACCGCTCCATCTCACGGACAGCGTGACCGGCCTCTCTTGCTGCAAGACTGGCTTCCGCGATGACCTGCCAGAACGGCATATCCTGCCACTGCCAGCGTTCCATTCCGGCCAGTGACGGAAAACGCTCGCTCCACTGCCAGAACAGGGTTTCCAGGTCATGCTCTGCCACCCGGTCACTCCAGCGTGCATGCCAGCTTCCGACTGTTTCCGGTGAATGGAACGCCAGTTCGATTTCAGCCTGAGCAACCAGCGCCTGGTACGCACGGGCTTTCTGCTCTGCCTCCCGTGCCTGCTGGCGGCTGTACTTCTGCATGACCAGTGCGGATTTGTGGCGACTGCGATCCCTGACACGGAGCCGCACCGACGGGAACAGCCGCTCTGCTGCATCGCCGGGAAGGGGAAGGAGGCAGACCTCGCCCTGTGTTTCAATCAGCACATCGATGGCATACAGCCACTGAAGACGGTTGCCGCGCAGTTCTTCTGCGGTCAGGGACGGCATGAAAAATCGCAGGTCAGACAACGACATCCTGCGGCTTCCGTTCAGACAGCGGAAAAACGCCCCCGCATACGGATATTCCGCCAGCAAGTTTCCCTGATGGCGGCGTTTTTCCGTCTCCGCCACCGCCCGCCATGCGGCCTGTTGCTCTGCGCTGAGGGGAACCAGTGCCTGTGAACGTGCGCTCATACCTGACCTCCTTCCGCCATCAGGATATGAATGATGTCGTTAACGCTGTACCCCTGCGCATCCAGTGACGCCGCCAGTGCCAGTGAATGGCTGACGGCTTCCGGTGCAAACCGCCGCTGCACCTGAACCACCGCAAACGGCTCACCACCGGCATTCACCAGAACCAGCACCCAGACCTGAGAGACATCACCCGGTGAACATAACGCCAGGTGAAAACGTTCGTGGGCAGGCGTGAAACGGACCTGGACGGGGAAAAAGCCGCCGAACTCGCTGCCGTACTCGCCATTCATCGTCCAGTTGTCCGGCGCATCCAGTTCCCGCATCACGGCGTGTGTCAGCTCACGGCGTTCATCACTTCCGGCAGCCCGGATATCTTCATATTCCTGTGCGTTCATGGCCTGTAATACATTCAGGGTCAGTTCAGTTTTCATCACGGTATCTCCCTTGCTGCTGCCCCGTCTCCGGCGGGGCGGTGTGGTTGTTCATCAGGCGGCATCGGCCTGGTTGTCACGGTATTCCGTGGTTTCCGTCTCTGCCTGTGGACGTAGTGCACACATCCAGCCAGGCACCCAGCGGTTGTCTTTCATATGGAACTCTGCATGTTCAGCCGCATCACCTTTCTTCATCTTCTCTGCGTCCCGTGCGGCACCGGGCAGTCCGGCATCATTCAGGGCTGCGATAATCTGCGGCTTTTTCAGGTGTCCGAAGAAGTTCGCTTTTGTCGGCCGCCACCAGTCGCGCATGTGGAATCCGATAGCGCTCTCCAACGTGTCCAGCGGGTTGCGTGACGTGTGACCACACTCGCGGGTCTGAACGCCGTGGATGCTGCACGCGGTGCAGAAACTGAGCAGGGATAACAGCACCTCCTGACTGAGTGACAGGAATGTCGTCATGTCCCGTGACCATCCCTCCGGTAACAGGGCTGCAAGACGGGCTTTTTCTGCTATCATCGCCATGAATGCGGCACCTTCCTTCCCCGATGGCGCATCGCTGGTCAGCGAATAATGTTCACATTCCAGGCGGATTCTGGCGGGATTACTGTACGCTCCGCTGCCAGACACATTCAGGCAGAGTGTCCATGCCAGCAGTGCCAGGGATTTGTCCGGTTGCTGCATCAGTGCTGCCTGGACTGCCAGCGTGCGTTCGGAAGACATTTTCGTCAGCAACGGCAGACTGATTTCCTCCACGGAGGCTTTCTCCTGAACCTGTTCCGTGCGTTCAGTGTCGTCAGCCACGTCATCCTCACTGCGCAACTGCACACCACGCTGGACACATACGTTTCCATAACGCCAGGACACCACCACACCGCTTCCGGCACGCATCTCCGGCGTCCACGCCCTGAGCGTCGCCATGCAGTCAATCAGCTTCATTTCGGCTTCCAGCCGGTCGGATTCCTCACACTGGTTTTCCAGAGCATCGTAACGTGCCATCAGTTCGTTCAGACGTTCTTCTTCCGCCTCCGTCAGCACCGCTTCCGGCTCCGGCAGACTGCGGTATGTTCCGGCATCCTCACGACAGAAACCAACAGGCTCCATACGTCCGGCGCACCATTCCCAGCCTTCGGCTTCCCGAAGGAACTCTGCGACAGCCTGGAGTTTTTCCAGCAGGGCGACATCGAGCGCAACACAGTCCACATAGCCACCCTCGTCGTCGCTGAACAAATCGGTGCGCAGTTCATCTGGCGAGAAGGCATCAGCCCCCACGAAGCGGAATTTACTGTTCCCCGCCACCGCCACTTCACTTTCGGTCACCAGACGACGAATGGTCTGCACTTCCGGTTTTCCACCCCATCCTGACTGGCAGGCGGCTTCAAACACCTGCACCTGACGCGCGGTGTCGTTCTCCAGTGCCAGCGCCTGACAGTGTTCGGTGGTGATGCGGTCTTCTGCCAGCGCATCGAGGATGACAGGCGCAAGATCTGCCAGTTTCAGCATTCGCTGGACATGGCGGGGTGAATAGCCCAGCAAATCACCGATTTGTGCAGGTGTTTTGCCTTCCTGCGCCATTGCGCGGAATCCGGCAATCTGTTCGGCAGGGTGCATATCCCGACGATGACCGTTCTCGGTCATCGATGCAGCCGTCGCCAGCTCCTGCGGAATAATTTTCACGCGTACAGGCCAGTCAGCCGGAAGGATGTTGCGCTCTGCCAGCATGTTGAGTGCTGCCAGTCGGCGACCGCCTGCGGCGACACCGTAGCGGTCACCTGGCAGGGCATGCACGACCAGATTCTGCAGCAGGCCGACGCCTTTAATGGACTCCGCCAGTTCGCTGACAGACTCCGCAGAATATGGCACCGTGCGCACATTCAGTGGTGATTTAATCAGTGAGGCCAGCGGCACGCTCACTTCCGCCGTCTGCGCCAGCAGGGCAGACAGGGCAGACAGGGCAGTCTCCTGCTCTTTTGACGGTTTACGGCTGGATTTACGCTCCGTTTTTGTCTTAGACTCTGTAACTGACATATATTTCTCCTTTGACCGGGATGGTTGTATGTCTGCCGGACGCGTTCCCGTCCGGCACCTCTCTTACTTAAGAATGCCGAAATCACGGATGGCATGGTTCATCCAGTACCCGGCACCGTCCTTAAAATTCCAGGTACGCCAGACCATTGTTCCGTTATTACGGACAACCAGGCGAAACTGTTCGCCGTGGTCATCCTCGATAAAGACGTTCCGGTACTGTGCGGCAACAGCTTCGGCATGTTTGCGGGTAAAAGGACCGTCAGGCAGCCCCTGAAGTATTCTGAAATATTCTCTCATCCTCATCTCTCCGGTGATGCCCCGCACAGAACGGGGCGGTTATCACAGTCAGCCCGATCAGAACGGGATGTCGTCATCGAAGTTATATTCGGGTTCAGACGGCGGCTGAGGCTCCGGCTGCGCGGCCTTACGTCCACGGCCTTTCGTTTTTGCGCCTCCTTTTTTCGTACCGGCCTCCGCCTGTGGTTCCGGCTGAGACTGACCGCTGAACTGTTGCCCCTCTTCCGGCTGAGTCTGAGCACCTGCGGCACGTCCCAGCATCTGCATGGTGCCCGTGGTCTTAACAAGAATTTCGGTGACGTAACGGGTGATTCCGTTATCCTCCCAGCTACGGGTGCGAAGCTGACCTTCGATGTAGACCTGCGCGCCCTTGCGCAGATATTCACCAGCCACTTCCGCGAGCTTGCCGAACAGCACCACACGATGCCATTCTGTCTGCTCCCGCATCTCCCCCGTCTGTTTGTCACGCCAGCTTTCTGATGTGGCTACCTGCAGGTTTGCCACTGCGCCCCCGTTGGGGATGTAACGGACTTCCGGATCTTTTCCCAGGCGGCCTACGAGAATGACCTTGTTAATGCCACGAACTGCCATGATGTGTCTCCTTCTGTTGATGTTTTCAGCCCCCATCATCTTTTGAGTTTCGGGAGCCGCGGTTTTGACGTTTTGCGGGGACCTGCCTTTTGTTCCCTCCGGTATTCACCATCACCTTTTTGAGAACCTTCGCCGCAAGGGGCATCACTGCCACGGCCTGACGCACCTGTCCTGGGCAGAACGCAAAATTTTTTACCGGGTTTTGGGTAAAAAATTTTGTGGGCTGTTCATTTAACCTGGACAGTCAGTGCGGCAGGTTGTGGCTGTATCAGCCCCCGGCGACAGGGGCTTAAACAGGTGAATGGCACCGGACAGAACAACGGGCAGGCACCCGCCGCAACGACGTGAAGCGCGGTTTGCGAAACGGCGTTGCGCCTTACATCCCGGCGGCCTTTTGCCGGGATGCCGGGAGCGCAGGCCACGGCGCGACAGAGGCGGCGCGACAGAGGCGGCGCGACCGGAACGGTCGCTGCAAGCCTGGGGGTTCGCGTCAGGGATGGAAGCCCGCCAGGGCGGAGACAGCTCCGCTGGCTCCGTTCACGACAGCCCGTCCCGCCAGGGGGACGCCCGGAAAAGGCATAAGCAGGAGAACAACAAAACAGACAGTCATCAGAGCAGCAGAAAAAAGAAGAACAGTAACAGGAACAACATCATCAGTAACAGACAAATGACAGGTCTGAAAAGACAGAAGCCCACAGCAGAACGTCCGCGTAATGAAAGGGCGGCGCGTGAGCGCGGCCCCTTTCAGCGCCACCGGCGCGCGGTCTTTTCCCGGCGCGGGCAGACGGGCATTTATCCTCCCGCCTGCCCGGAGTCATCAGGCACGCCGACGAATAATCATCGTCGGAACACGGGTATAAGCAAACGTACCGCGTGGCAGCTCCTCGCGGACGTCAGAAAACGGTAACAGCTTCTCCTGCTGGCGCGGCCCGTTCAGACAGACGGCAACCAGCACGCCACCCGGACGCAACAGGGAAAAGGCCCGCAGGATATGCCGGATATCCTGCCCGTGGCTGAACGGCGGATTCATGATAACCCGGCTGTAATACTGCACCGGCTGCCATTCCATGAAGTCGCCACACTGTACCCTGACACCGTTAAAATTTTCCCGCAGATACCGGACCAGCCCGCTGTTAATCTCCACCGCATCACACATGGCCTCCGGCGCGGTATCCCGAATCGCCCGCAGTATGCCCCCGGTGCCGGCAGAGGGTTCCAGAATGTGATCACGGTTGCTGATCTCCGCCAGCGTCACCAGGCGATCACAGACCGGGGCAGGAGTCACAAAAAGCTGAGATTCAGCCCGGATTTCAGCAACCGGCGCGGCGTTATCCAGCCTTGCGCGCATCAGCCGGATACGTTCTCTTAACTGACTGTGCATGTCATTATCTCCGTCATCCCCCGGGGATTTTCCCGGGAGGGATATACCTTATTTCTGTGGGATTTCCGTAATTTTCATGTCGGTAATATACACATTCACCAGGCGGAAATTATTGTCCATTGTGCGGCGGTAGCGGTATGCACCGTGGTCTTCTGTCTCTGCCACACTGCGCACGGCCTTACAGTCCCGGGGCAGGGCAGCCCACTGCGCCTTTGTCATTTCCCGGAAACCTTCTCCCAGATAGTTGACAACAGGCGGACGCTTCGCGGCCTGACTGGCGACGGCAGCCTCTTCTGCCGATGGTGCTTTGTAGTCCGTGATGCGATCGGGCGTCACTTTCATCGTGCCGCTGTACCCGGGGAAACTGTAATTCGGCGTTGTGACTGAACTCACCGCCCCATTGCTTTTGTTCACGCGGATGATGGTCAGCCACTCGCCCCGGCTGAAAACCTGTCCGCCCGGCTCAAAATCCTGTGTCCGGGTAACCACGCCACCGCTTTCGTCCAGCATGGCACGCTCATAGATCAGGCGGTTCTGATAGTGGTTAACCCAGCGTTGCTGACGCTGAATCTGCCGTTCATGACAGCGGATCGCAATTTCGCGGGCCTGCTCCGTGGTGATGATGTCATCATCCAGGGCCGACCATAACGATCGACTTCCTTCATACTGGCTTTTTTCTGCCGGGCGCGGATACGTATCCAGCGGGAAACAGGCACTGATTCGGTCATAACTGCTGATGAGTTTTGCCATATTCAGATCCAGTGATTCAGCCCGCCACATCGTCAGATATTTCTGCGACTGCGCGATGGTCTTTTCAGCCTTGCGCAAATCAGCTTCGATTTTTTTGATACGACGCCAGCGAACGTCCGGACGTTCTTTATACTTCGCGTGAAGCAGTGCCGACCGCGCCCGCTCTTCCCAGTATTCTGCACGTTCAAAGAGCATCACGGCACGTTTCATGCCGTTTTCAATACGCTGCGCATCACGACGGGCGCGGCGTTCGCTGTGATGCCCCACAAGAATGGGCTGACCGGGCGGGATCATCGCGGCCAGTCTTTCCACTTCATCAAGTGCCTGTGCGGATTCACTGGCCCGCTTTCCGCTGTATCCGGTAAACCGCTCCGCCCGTGCTTCCTGACGTTCAGTGAGCGTGCTGTCTTCATCCTCAATCTCTCCGGCAAGTGAGAGGAGCACGTCTTCCCGGCCCGGTGTCCAGGCTGGCGCGACAAACAGCGCCTGTTTGGGTGCCCAGCGGAAACCGGCATCATGCATTTTTTTATACGTCTCCGGGTCAAGACGTGACGCGGCATACAGGCGTAGTTTGTTGTCATCCGGTGAGTAGGTCGCGCGGTACATCTGCACAGGGCTGGCGGCTTCCTGGGCGGTCATGGTGATTGCTGCTAATGTCATAAAATGTTCTCCTTCCGTCTGTTGCCGCCCCTCGCGGGGCGGCTCACCTCATCAGTTAAAAGCGCGTTTCAGTTCGAGTGTGCGGAGCACCTGCCCGAAAGCCGTGTTTTTCATGGCGGGGATGTGTACACCACGCCCCCGGTGAAAACTCCGGGCTATGTGTCGCCCGAAGGCTTTCAGCACGGGGTCAATTTCCGGCGCGGGGATGTCTTCGCGTCTGAAACGGGGATGACGGCGGGGCTTTACAGCCGCTGCGGAAGGTGAAACAATACTTACTGTCATAAATGGAATCCTTATGACTGGTTGGTTAACAATGCCGTCAAAATTGGTCGCACAATTCTTACGGCGTGGATTAAGCAGGTCCCTGACCTGCTTTTTTCATATCTGCATCTGACGCTTTCCGGTGTTTTCCTCCTTCTGTTCCTGCGTTCTCATTACCTGCCAGCCGGATGACTGACAGAACAAATAAATGCGTATTGCCGGAGCCTGAAATAAATCCTGATTTTTAAAGAACATCACCCGTTGAGTTTCGGGAGCCGCGGTTTTGACGTTTCGCGGGAACCTGCTGCTGTATTCCCTGTGGTATGAACTTCACCCGTTTGAGAACCTTCGCCGCAAGGGGCATCACTGCCACGGCCTGACGCACCTGTCCTGGGCAGAACGCAAAATTTTTTACCGGGTTCTGGGTAAAAAATTTTGTGGGCTGTTCATTTACCCTGGACAGTCAGTGCGGCAGGTTGTGGCTGTATCAGCCCCCGGCGACAGGGACTCATACGGGTGTGTGGCACCCGGCAGGCAATGAGCAGGGACCCGCCGCAACGGCGGAGAGCGCGTGCGCGAAACGGCGTTGCTCCTTACATCCCGGCGGCCTTTTGCCGGGATGCCAGGAGCGCAGGCCACGGCGCGACAAGGGTGGCGCGACCGTTCCGGTCGCTGCAAGCCCGGGGTTTTCACGCATCGGACCGTAGCGACAGCCCGAAACCGCGCCAGCGGGTTCGGCGGAGACTGGCGGGTGCGCCAGCAGCTGCCTGTCGGAGTCGGGCCTGACGACCGGATGCCGCCAGGCAGCCGGGAGCCGAAGGTGCGCCCGGCAGACAGAACAACACTGCAGTAGTCAGAATCAGAGCAGCAGATAAAGGAACAACAACATCAGGAACAGTTCCATAACATAAGAAAGAAACACTCCTGAGTCAGACACATCACAGACGGGAAGGGTAACGGGCGACGCGCCAGCGTGGCCCGCTTCCCTTCCGGCAGGCGTCAGCCTGCCAGGGGGTTTTCGCGCGGGCTGACAGGCGGCCTCCACCGCCTGCCCCTGTATCACCTGTTTCTGTTGCCCTGAAGGATGTACTGACCGCCCAGGAAAACAGCCTGCTGATTCACCACAAAATCGCAGATTTCATCAACAATCTGCGCAGTGGTGAGCGGTTTCTGCCCCATTTCACGACGCCGCGCATTAATCACGGCCCTGTAATTACGCAGAATTTCGCGGGTTTCCGTACTGATATTCATGACATGTGCTCCCCGTCCAGCGCCTGTAACACAACGTCCATTGCTTCGCGTTCTTCCCTGACGAATGCGTCACCGTCGCCCCCGTTCTCACTCCCGACGGCATACAGGCGCTTCATTTCACTGCCTGCCAGCGCCATCACTTTTTCAAGCATCACTGCCGGGACTGTCACCTGACGGCTGGCGCGCTTTTCCTCCATCAGTTCACGCACAACGTCGTGAACAACGCAGACATCAGCACCATGCTCAAAAGCATCGTCCAGCCGCTGCATGACGGTTTCCAGCTCATCGTCTGACAGGTTCCAGTCCTGGGCTATGTGACGCACATCCCCACGGGTCAGCACCACGACAAAAACGCATTCACTGTCCGGCACGTCTGTATCCAGCACTTCGCGGATAATTTCGTTAACAGTACAGTACATGTTCTCATCTCCTTTACAGGGGCGGCATTGCCGCCCCGTCCGTTAATCAGTCCAGAGCCGCGTAAATCGCGTTGCATTCGGGGTGAAATTCGATGTGACGCCACAACTGCGCATCGCGCATCCGGTAAAGCTGGGTCAGTCCTGCATCCCCGCTGTCGTGGTACAGCCACAACTGGCGGTTAATCACAAGGGAAGTCAGAATGACACCTGCGGCATCAGCACTCACGGTACGGTCAAACCAGTTTGCACCGTTCACCATGTGGAAACGGTCGCCATCCGGCATCATGTAACCGCCACCGTCCGGCAGGCGGATGAAGTGCCAGAAGCCTCCCTGATACTCCGGCATCATTTTTTGCGCCAGCGCGTACACATACGCCTCGGCATACAGAAAATCGTTGCCAAACAGGTAAGGCAGAAAAGACAAACGGTCGCACTCTTCAACGTTCAGAGTGACAGGTTTCGCATATTGCATGATGTTTTCCTCCGTTGTTCACATATTCCGCGACACCGGGCGGTGCCGTGCCTCCAGAAAAGCCGGGCGATAAGGCGGGGATGCAGGGGCGCAAGGGAAGCCGCAGCCTGACGCACACGGCTGACGGGAGTTGGAGGGTGAGACCGCGAAATCTGAGCGGGTGAACGACCGGAAAATCACGGCAGACGGGAAGGAGGGACCGGGTGACCGCAGCGGCGAAGCGTACCCTTGCATCAACGCCAGCCCGGCTAAGATGGAGGCACGGCACAGCCCGCACACGACGCTGAGGCCACATAACTGAAAAACCACAAGGCCATGCCCTGCATGGCCGGGTAAAGCGGAGCCGGCGGCGACTTCCTTTGGCCAGTGAGCCAGTCAAAAAGATAATTGCCGCTTTGCCTCTCTTTTCAGTGTATGACCGAAGGGTATCTGTGGCCCCGTACATCGGTGAGCCTGAATTTGCAAGGTAGGTCAGCTGAACTAACTGAGGAAAAGCTATGACTGTGTACATTGGAATTGATATTGCCAGTAAGAAGTTTGATGCGGCTGAACTCCGTGACGGGGCTTACAGGTGTAAGACATTTGAAAACACCCCTACCGGATTTACAGCACTATACAACTGGCTTAAAACGGACAGCATTCCGGACATTCATGTATGTCTTGATGCAACAGGCAGCTATGGTACAGCCCTCGCTACTTTTCTGTACGAAAAGAATCTGAAAGTGAGCGTAGTTAATCCCGCAAGAATCAAGGGATTCGCGGCTTCTGAACTTACCCGAACCAAAACCGACAAAGCAGACTCCAGACTGATTGCACGCTTTTGTAAAGCCGCGCAGCCAGCCCCATGGAGACCTGTGCCCGCCCCCGTCAGAAAACTTCAGGTTCTAGTGAGACGTATCGGTGCACTAAACGGCATGCTCAGAATGGAATGCAACCGTCGTGAAAATGCAGATATTGACGCTCAGGAATCGGTTGAACGCATGATCACCCATTTAAAGATGGAGCTTAAATCGGTGCGCCAAGCAATAAAAGAGCATATCAGTAATGTTCCTGAGCTGAAAAAACAGAACGACCTCCTGCTGTCTATTCCCGGTATTGGCGCTGTTTCAGCCAGCCTGATACTGTCATTCATGGCCAGTAAAGATTTCACAAAAGCTAAGGAAGTGACCGCTTTTCTGGGACTCAATCCCCGCCATCATCAGTCCGGAACGTCGGTTCGGGGTAAAACTCGCATGTCAAAAATGGGAGATGCTAAGCTCCTGTGCGCGCTTTACATGCCTGCTCTGGTTGCGCTTAAACATAACCCGGACATCCGTGCATTCGGGCTGCGTCTTCTGGCTGCGGGTAAACCAAGAATGCTTGTCGTCGGGGCCATTATGCGAAAACTAATCCATATAATTTTCGGGGTACTTAAATCGGGAACTGGCTTCAGCTCCCGCGTTACAGTGAATGCGGGTTTTAATCAGTGAGGGGGCAGTTTGGATATAGAGAATTATTGTACGGCAAGCCTGTTTTTTGAACAACATTACCTGTAGCAATAGGGGGTTCCCCCACACTATACGGCATTTCCCGTGGATTTTGTCTAATCGGATAACCTAAATGCGATATGGATTACGCGATAATTTAAAAGCGATAGCCACTGGCACTAAATCAATCCATTACAGGTTGAGTTGGTCAAATAACGCGCTAAACGTACAATAATTTCCGATCTCCAAACTGCCCCCAGTGACTGAGAAAAGCTGGCAGATATGCATCAGAAATGTCTTGTTAACTTCAGTTGGCAGACAGGCTGCTGTGTGCCAAAAGCGGACATTGAGACCCTCTGCTTATGTGGCCAAAATCGGTATGCCACAGCATGTGACATTGGTCGCTAAAAAAGCTTACTCCTCCAATGAAGCGTCAAGATCTTTACAAGTAGTGGATTGCAGGCAAGTGTTTATGGAAATCCATGGCCCTTTGGGTTCTCGTGCATCGAGTCGGTACATCGTTAAGATGCCTGCGTAATAGCTTCCCGGAACCCCAGAGAATGCAACTTTGTCGCCGTCGTTAAACCGTCCCTCATAAATCTTAACGCTATGACCGCTCTGAGGCACAAGGGATACCGAGATTCGTCCAGAAGGACGACACGTGAGGTGTATAACTACATTGGTTTGATGCCCGTAGGAGGACTCATCAAATGCACGCACAATGCTATGACCGTTTGGCTTAAGGCAAAGTGAGCCAGGGATCGTTGCAGATACCCCTTCTGCAGATGTGTCTCCAGCTTTAGCGAACGGTATGTAAAAAGTCAGGTTTAGGCCAAGTAATGCCCCATCAGGAATGGGGAAAAACTGATCTTCAAAGAAGTTCCTTGTCGCCATCAGGGCTGGTTCAAAATTATTCTTAATGAGATCCGTACTGGCCTCAAGGCACGCACCACCTGCTGCCACTATGATTGCGATAAGTCCTTTTGATATTGTTTTTTTAGCGACTTTGTACGAGCACATTGTTTCGCAAATGATTCTTTTATATTGATTTTCAATTTAGATTGACTCAGTTGTGTGTTGTCCGCAGGCCCCCCGACCTTTCGTCCGAAGCACTAAGTATGCTGGATATTTTAATTACGAAGCAGAAGTATCTGCAAGGAGCTCAGCAAATCGAGTCATTCACTTTAGGCTCAAAGCAATCTTGTTAAGTGGGTGTCCGCCTTTCGTTCATATCGGACAATCAATACAACCCTGCTAGAAATATGCCTTTTGGTTGAAAAACAGGTTGTAGGTTAAGAGGGTATCTTGTTCAGAGCGGATATTTTCAGTGAGCTGCAGAAATCCGGCACTTCCTGTCACGAACGGTGCAATAGTGATCCACACCCAACGCCTGAAATCAGATCCAGGGGGTAATCTGCTCTCCTGATTCAGGAGAGTTTATGGTCACTTTTGAGACAGTTATGGAAATTAAAATCC
>Ga0129310_1000404_pt1 | contig 53944 bp, 46 predicted proteins | sample Go1ome_2_FD_94433 | JGI IMG/M metagenome (GOLD analysis project Ga0129310, IMG submission 94433) | Western lowland gorrila individual fecal microbial communities from Wisconsin, USA - Go1022A metagenome | ecosystem: Host-associated > Mammals > Digestive system > Large intestine > Fecal | place...
CCGGTGCTTAGCGAGGTCTTTTCGAGCTTAGCATTCCGATGCGCACTCCAAAGAGTGCAAACGGTCCCCGCAGCAATTCATTCCGGCCGGATTCCCCCTCCACGACAACCTATCCACGGGGACAGAAGACTCAGCCAGCCCCCTCACCACACCGGACATGGTCCGTTCCGGACGCGTCCTCCCAACCTCAGTTAAATCTCTATTTAACCCACCCCTTAGCAAACTGCACTGCGGCATCCAAAAGCGGTGACGACGAGTCCTTTCTCCACGCAATGCCTACCTCTTTTACAATCCGTTCCTCCAGTTTAAGTTCTGTCACTCCATTCAGGGAACGGGAGAGGAATTCTTCGGAAGGGAGAAAAGCGATTCCCAGCCCGCCCTGGACCATATAGAGACCGGTGGTTGGGCTGCCGGACCGGCAGACGATGTTCGGTTCGAAACCGGCGTCGCGGCAGGCGTTCAGGCAAAGCTCCGATGCCACCTGGCCGCTCTGATGAAAAATAAAGTGTTCATCCTTCAGCTCTGACAGGCTCACAATACCCCGTTTTGCCAGCGGATGGAGACTGGGAACCGCCAGGGAATAGTAGTCTTCTCCCAGCTTTGCAAAGTCCAGGCTGGACGGCAGTTCAGTCAGGGGCCTGTTTAAGAAACCCAGATCAATTTTGCGTTCCAGCAGCAGGTCCACCAGGCGGTGTGTGCCGTCCTGAAGGATATTGACTGAGATATCCGGGTAATTATAACAGAAGGAGGACAGCATATCACCGAAATCGATACATTGCAGACTGGTGATAATCCCAAGTGTCAGACTGCCTTTGTGGAGGCCTGCGTAGAAGGCCATTTCCGCTTCCAGTGCTTCGGTGCGGCGGATGATCTCCCGGGCGCGTATTACAAACTCCTTACCCGCCTCGGTCAGAGTCGCGCCCCGTGAATTGCGGTAAAACAAGGTGATGCCCAACTCCCTTTCCAGTTTGGCAATCTGCTGGGACAGAGCTGGCTGTCCCACGTGGCAGGCTTGGGCAGCCAGGGAAAAATTACCCAGGTCTGCTACGGCCAGAACATAATTCATAGTATAAATTTCCATCAGGTTTCCTCCATTTTGCGTCCGCGGTATTCGCTCATCAGAATTCCGTTTATCTCCTCCGGTGTTTCCAGGCATCCGTTTGAAAGCCAGTGTTTAATAATCGCAGTGATACCGCTCTTAAAAAATTCACAGTGGTAATCAATAAAACGGTTGCCGAAGTGATCCCGAGCCAGATCGGTATCATATTTTAAAATTTTGTATTGGTTGTCATAGCCCAGTTTAAAGTAGGTATTGTAGAAAGGCTGATTTTCTTTGATATGGCGGAACAGGGGCAGATAATCATTGCTGTTATAGCCGCCGGCAATTTCAGACCGATATAAATCGTTTAGGTTATCCTCCAGTGTTTCCCGTATTGTATCCGCCAATTGATAGATATCCATATAATTGGCGTAAAATGTACTTCGGTTTAATCCGGCTTTTTTACAGATATCGGAGACCGTTATTTCGTTCAGTGATTTTGTCTGAAGCAGTTCGATAAAAATATTCTCAATCGCGTCTCTTGATGCCCGTCTCCGCCGGTTGTTTTTAATATTCATAAAACCTCCCCACTTTTTAAGTCCTGCGGCGCTATTACTCCAACACGGATGATAATGATGCGGAGTGCTTTTTGACTGTGATTTTATTATAGTATAAATATAATAAACAAACAACTGTTGAGATAATAAAAGTAAGGTGAAATCTTATGAAAAGAGCAGTTTTACAGCAATGGTAATGGGAACAGTCAGCGGAGTATTATTTGCGGTTGGGATGTGCATTGCTTTGCTGCCGGAGTGGGGAGCGTTCAACCGGGGGATTATGACAGGCTGTTGTTTTTTCTTATTATCATTTTTACTGATAGTAACTGTCAGGAAGATGAATTGGATCTTTCCTTACAGGTGTAGTAAGATCAGTACAGAAACAAGAACTGAACTGAATAGCCTGCCAACCCGGGAGCGGCTTCAAAGTACAGGAAATAAATATGGCAATATTTAGGGAAAGGATTGAATTATGGAAAATCGCAATTATTTTACAGAGCGTGACGTGGAACGTCTGGAAACACAGGCAGTCCAAATCAGGCAGGATATCATCTCCATGATCCATTCGGCAAAAGCCGGTCATCCGGGTGGTTCTCTGTCAGCGGTAGAAATGGTGACAGCCCTGTATTTTCACGTAATGAATATAAAGCCGGAGGAGCCGCAGTGGGCGGACCGTGACAGGTTCATCCTCTCCAAAGGCCACTCCTGCCCGGTGCTGTACGCATCGCTGGCGCGCCGGGGATTCTTCGACCCCGCACTCCTGAATACCCTGCGTCAGTATCACTCCATTCTCCAGGGGCACCCGGATATGAATAAAGTACCGGGAATCGATATGTCGGCCGGTTCATTGGGGAACGGTTTATCGGTTGGCGTTGGCATGGCCCTGTCGGCCAGACTCCATCATCAGAATTATATGACCTACGTCATGCTGGGGGACGGAGAGATACAGGAAGGCATGGTTTGGGAGGCAGCCATGGCGGCAAGCCACCATAACCTGAAAAACCTGGTGGCAATTGTGGATTGTAACGGAGTCCAGATTAATGGCTGGGTAAACGACATCATGACGGTGGAACCGCTGGGAGATAAATGGCGTTCCTTCGGATGGCGGGTAGTGGAAGTAAACGGACATAACATGAAAGATATATTAACAGCCCTGCATACGGCAAAGACAATGCGCTGTCCAACCGTGATTCTGATGCGGACCGTCAAAGGAAAAGGAGTTTCCTTTATGGAGGATGACTCATCCTGGCATGGAGCCGCGCCGGATGATGAACAGCTTGTCAAAGCGATTGCAGAGATTGAGGAAGGAGGTGTTGTGTGATGGCAAAAACACTTGCGACAAGAATGGCATTCGGCCATGAACTGATAGAGATAGCAAAGACCAATGAGAATTTTGTGGTCTGCAACGCCGACACTAAAGCATGCGGCCTGGAAAAGTTCGGAAAAGATTTTCCGGAAAGAGAATTTTCCTTTGGAATCGCCGAGCAGAACATGGTGGGCGGAGCAGCCGGACTGGCAGCCTGCGGTAATAAAGTATTTCTTGCGACATTTGCGGTATTTGCATCTATGAGAGCCTGCGAGCAGGTCAGAACTTTCGTGTGTTATCCGAATTTGAACGTTACCGTGATTGGCACACATACAGGGCTGCAGGTCGGCGGAGACGGAGCCACCCACGCCGCGATAGAGGATGTGGCGATTATGCGCTCCTTCCCCAACATGACTGTGGTGCAGCCCGCCGATGCAGTGGCGGCAAAAGCCCTGGCACACGCTGCAGTAGATTTTAAAGGACCTCTCTATGTGAGGCTCCACAGGAACCCGGTAGCCGATATCTATGATCCGGCAACCTACCGGTTCGAATGGGGAAAAGCAAATACCGTAGTAGATTACGGAACCGATATGACGATGATAGTATCCGGCATTCTGCTGAAAAAAGCGCTGGATGCAGCCGAGATATTAAAAGAACAGGGCATCCTTGTAAGAGTGCTTGATATGGCGACCATAAAACCGTTGGATCATGAGGCGGTAATTAAGGCGGCCAGAGAGACAGGAGCCATCATGACGATTGAGGATCATACAATTTTAGGCGGTCTTGGTTCGGCAGTAGCGGAAGTGCTGGTTGAAAATGAGCCGGTTCCGATGCAGAGGATTGGTGTTCAGGATAAGTTTGGTGAATCAGGTGATCCGGAACTGCTCTACCGTGACCACGGAATGGATGTGGACTCCATCGTGGCAAAGGCAAAAGAACTTACGGCCAGGAAGAAATAGCCGGGAGACAGGGAACCATTAAAGGTTACTGTTCACACCCCGCCAAAAAGCGGCATGATGCGAACAATAACATGCTTCGCGATGCACAGAAACGGCGAAAAACACCGTTTCGCGCCGTGTAACTCGGGATTTTCGTGCGAAATGCGCACAAAAACACCTCGCGGGAGACTGCCTGTGAACAGTAACTATTAAAGTGTCAATCACATCAGAAAGGAAGAATTTCTTATGAAAGCACCGCATGTATGCATATTACAGACCAGTTTTGCCAAAAGGGAGGATACAATTGCGTTTCTTAAAGCAAAAGTCCCCAATGTAAAAGTGGAATTTATCACCGACAGCACCCTGCTGAGTGATGTCCGCGCGGCCAAAGGCCCGACCCAGGCCGTCATTGACAGAATGACGCTGTATGCTAAGGCAGCGGAGATATCAGGAGCAGATCTGATTGTAAACTCCTGTTCAACCGTAGGAGAAGTAGCCGATATTTATGCAAAGGAAGTAGGCATCCCGGTCATGAAGGTGGACCTTCCGATGGCGCAGGAGGCAGTCCGGCTGGGAACGAAAATCGCCCTGATTGCCACAGTGGAAACCACCCTGGGGCCAAGCCAGCGTTTAATTGAGAAAATTGGCGCGGAGCAGGGAAAGAAGATGGAGTGTACACAGTATCTGCAAAATGCGGCATGGGCGGCGCTGCAGGACGGCCATCCGGAGGAGCATAACCGAATTCTGATGGCAAACATCAGAGAGCTTGACAAAATGGGATACGACGCCATTGTTATGGCACAGGTATCCATGAGGGCACTGCTGCCTGACCTTGAAGACATAAAGACACCTTTACTCTGCAGTTTCTTTTCCGGTTACAGCGCAGTAGCTGATAAGCTGAATGAGATTGCGGCAGCCAATGAATAGAAAACACCTTGCGGAACATTACCGTGTGTACAGTAACGAAATTAAACCAGGAATAACGGAGGAAATCAAAATGAGCAAGAAATTGGTATCTGATTTATTAGTAGATTATCTGGAGCGCAGAGGCGTTACCAAATTATTCGGCCTTTGCGGTCATACCGTAATCGGAATGCTGGACGCTTTGTCCCGCAGTGAAAAAATCGAATACATAGGAACGAGGCACGAGAGCGTTGCCTCCACCGCAGCCGACGGCTATGCCCGTGTAACCCATAAGGCGTCCGTAGTAATGTGCCACCTGGGACCAGGCCTTACCAATGTAATTACAGGTGTTGCCAACGCTTCACTGGATTCCATTCCTATGGTTGTGATTGCCGGTGACGTTCCGAGCTATTACTATGGCCGTCATCCGCACCAGGAAGTGCAGATGCACGCTGACGGCGACCAGTACAAACTTCTGGAGCCGGTAGTGAAAAGAGCATGGAGAGTAGACGATGTTGAGGCATTCCCCGACATTCTCGACAAGGCGTTCCGTCTGGCTGAATCCGGCCGTCCGGGACCGGTCCTTGTGGATGTTCCGATGGATATGTTCTCGAGAGAAATGGATGAAGACCTGTGGGCGCGCACACATAAAGGAAACCTTGTAACCATGCGTCCGGCTCTTGATCCGGCAGCGGCAAAAGCCATTGCAAAAAGACTGGCCCGGGCCAAAAACCCGGTTCTCCACGCCGGCGGAGGCATTCTGCTGTCACAGGCGTCAGAGGAACTGGCCGCTTTGGCGGAATATCTCGATATCCCGGTGTCCCGTACACTGGCCGGACAGGGCTGTCTTTCCGACCTGCACCCGCTGATGATTGGACAGACCGGTTTCTGGGGACTGGAATTCACACACTCCCTTACAACAAATGCCGATGTAATCCTGGGACTGGGAACAAGATTCGGCGAGGCAGACAGCTCAAGCTGGTATCAGGGCGTTACATTTGACCCGGATAAGACGACCTTCCTTCAGATTGACATTGACCCGATGGAGATCGGCCGCAACTATCCGGTGGAAATCGGCGCAATGGGAGACCTGAAGATTGGCCTGGGACAGATTCTTGAGGAAGTGAAAAAGCTTTGTCCGGAGGGTAGAAATAATCCTGAATTACGTGCCAGAATCGCAAGAGCCAAAGCAGACTTCAAACAGTCCAACGCTGCGATTTCAAGCGACAGCCGTTTCCCGATGACGCCCCAGCGGATTCTCAAGGATGTCAAAGAAGTAATCCCGGAGGATGCAGTAATCTTTACAGATGTAGGCTGGAACAAGAATGGCGTTGCACAGGAATTTGACATCACCATTCCGGGAACCATTCATCACTCTTCCGGTCTTGCTACGATGGGATTCGGACCTTCCGCAGTTCTTGGCGGCAAGGTTGCTGCACCGGACAAAATCGTTATCAACCTGACGGGAGACGGCGGCTTCGGCATTAATCCGTCCTGTCTGGCGACGGCCGTAGAGCATGGCATTGCCTGTACCTGGGTCGTAATGAACAACTCCGCATTCGGAACCATCGCAGGCCTTGAAAATGCAAACTATAAGACGAAATTCGGCACGGTATTCTATAAACCGGACGGAGAGCGTTACACCATCTGCTGGGCGGATGTTGCAAAATCCTATGGAATCGAGTCCATCTGTGTTAATTCGGCCGAAGAGTTCAAACCTGCTTTGGAGAAGGCTATTGCCGCCAACAAAGAGGGACGTCCGTTCCTGGTTGAAGCTCCGATGGAAAATATCGTCGTACCGACACCCGGCTGCTGGAATATCAATGATATTTATACACCAAACGCACTCGTAAAAGAGGGTAAACTTGTGAAAAAGGAAAATGGCCGTTACGTTGCTCCAAGCCATTCCAAATCACACGACGGCTGCTTAAATTAAACACAGAAGTTCGTATTCCGGGTTTCCTATACTTAAAGTTCCGTTTGACGAAACCCGGAAGACGGACTCCTGGTTATCAGGAGGTTAATGATGGAAAAAATGTTTTCACTTGCCTATCTGACGGTACCGGGAACCCATCCGGCTGATCAGATTGAAATCGCAGCCCGCTGCGGCTATGAGGGAGTCAGCCTGCGGCCCATATCCATGAAGCTGCCCGGAGAGCCTGATTTTCGTCTGGCGAATCCGGTGATATATCAAAATGTGAAGTCGGCTCTTAACCGTACCGGCGTTAAACTTCTGGATATCGAGCTGGCCAGGGTTGGAGACGGAATTGACGTATCGGCTTATGAGGCAGATTTTGAAAAGGCGGCAGAGCTGGGAGCCCGCTATGTGATATCAAGCGTATGGAGCCCAGACAGGGAGTATTCCCTGGCCCAGCTTGAGACAATTTGTGATATGGCACAGAAATATAATTTGCTGGTTAACCTGGAGTTTATGGCATTTGCCAATGTCCGTACACTGGAGGAATCTTTGGAGGTAATGGATCAGGTAAACCGGCCAAATTTAAGGCTCATGGTAGATACGCTTCATGCACACCGGGCAGGAGTGACTCAGGAGATGCTTAAGAAGGTTCCGGCAGAGAAATTCGGCTTTGTCCATCTCTGCGACGGTCCGGCCTGGATTCCTCCGGACGATCACCCTGATATGGCGGGTGTGGCCCGTTCGGCCCGGCTTTACGTCGGAGAAGGGGGAATTGATATTGCCGGAATGCTGCATGGGATAGCGGAAATTCCTTATTATTCGATTGAACTTCCCAATGCCGCTGAAATAGAAGCAGGGGGCAAGCTGGCTCATGCCGCGCGCTGCCTTGATACGGCCAAACGTTACCTTACGGCCAATGGGCTGTTGTAGAGGAGGAAGACAATGAAATTTTTTATTGACACGGCCAATGTGGATGAAATCAGAGAGGCCGGCGCCATGGGGATTATCTGCGGAGTGACGACCAATCCCTCACTGATTGCAAAGGAAGGCCGCAATTTCAATGAGGTTATAAAAGAGATTACAGAGATAGTGGACGGCCCGGTATCCGGGGAAGTTAAGGCCACTACGGAAAAAGCGGAGGATATGGTTGCGGAGGGCCGTGAGATTGCGGCTATCCACCCGAACATGGTCGTCAAGATTCCGATGACGGCGGAAGGTCTGAAAGCGGTGAAAATACTTTCAGCAGAAGGGATCAAAACGAACGTAACGCTGGTTTTTACGGCAAACCAGGCTCTTCTGGCAGCCAGGGCGGGCGCGTCCTATGTGTCCCCGTTTCTCGGAAGACTGGATGATATCTCCACGGACGGAACAGAGCTGATCCGTGATATTGTACAGATTTTCGACAATTATCCGGAAATCACGACGGAAATCATCTGTGCCTCGACAAGACATCCGCTGCATATCACGGATTGCGCGAAGGCGGGCGCCGATATCGCCACTGTGCCTTATAAGGTTCTGATGCAGATGGTCAGACATCCCCTGACGGATGAGGGAATTGACAAGTTCAGGAAAGATTACCTGGCGGTATTTGGAGAATAGTAACAATTAGCAGGTACGGGCCTTCAGCCGGATAACGGCAGGAGGCCCGAATTCAAATTAACAGGCAAATTTAAATGAAAGGCAATGAGATGCCGCCGCTTATGCGGCCCGCAGCGGGCGTTCGCCCAATCTTGATTGCCGGAAAAGAGGTTATAATGGAAATCCTGGAATTAAAAAAGAAGGCCAATGAAGTCCGCAGAGGAATTCTGACCGCCGTGCATGCGGCGAAATCCGGCCATCCCGGCGGTTCACTCTCCGCTGCTGATATTTTTACATATCTGTATTTTGAAGAAATGAATATCGATCCATCCAGGCCGGATATGGAAGGCCGGGATCGCTTTGTATTATCAAAGGGCCATAATGCGCCGGGACTGTACGCTGTTCTGGCAGAGCGGGGGTATTTTCCCAAGAAGGATTTGCTCACGCTGCGCCAAATCGGTTCTTACCTTCAGGGGCATCCTGATATGAAACATATCAAAGGCGTGGATATGTCCAGCGGCTCTCTGGGGCAGGGGATCTCGGCAGCGGTCGGGATGGCCCTGGCGGCAAAGATGGACGGTGCGGCGTACCGCGTATACGCGCTTCTTGGAGACGGGGAGCTGCAGGAAGGCCAGGTCTGGGAGGCGGCCATGTTTGCAGGTTACCGGGAGCTGGATAATCTGGTGGTGATCGTGGACAATAACAATCTGCAGATTGACGGCTCTATTGATGAGGTATGCTCCGCATACCCGATAGACGAAAAATTCAAGGCGTTTAATTTCCACGTGATTTGTGTGGAAGACGGAAACGATATGGCGCAGCTTCATGAGGCGTTCCTGGAAGCGGCCAAAGTCAAAGGAAAACCAACCGCCATCATTGCGGAGACTATAAAGGGGAAAGGAATCTCCTTTATGGAAGACAAGGCGTCCTGGCATGGTAAAGCGCCGAATGACGAGGAATACTGCCGGGCCATGGATGATCTCACGGCGATTGACGAGATGCTGGAAGAGGAAGAAAAAACAGTAGAGAAGCAGTCTGCCGCAGCAGCCGGGAAGGAGGAGAACGCAAATGGAAAATAAGAAAATTGCGACCAGGGAAAGCTACGGCAATGCCCTGGCGGAACTGGGTAAAACACATGAGAATCTGGTGGTGCTTGACGCCGATCTGGCGGAGGCAACCAAAACAGCCATTTTCCGGGGGGTGTTTCCGGAACGTCATATCGACTGCGGGATTGCGGAGTGTAATATGATTGGGATTGCGGCCGGTCTGGCGGCATCGGGAAAGGTACCGTTTGCCAGCTCCTTTGCCATGTTTGCAGCAGGGAGGGCCTTTGAACAGGTGCGGAATTCTGTGGGTTACCCTCATCTCAATGTTAAGATTGCGGCGACCCATGCCGGGATTTCCGTGGGAGAGGACGGAGCCACCCACCAGTGCAACGAGGATATAGCGCTGATGCGGACGATACCGGGAATGACTGTGATCTGCCCGTCCGATGACGTGGAGGCCAAAGCTGCGGTGAAGGCGGCTTATGAGCATGACGGACCTGTGTATCTGAGATTCGGCCGGCTGCCGGTTCCCGTCATCAATGATACGGATGATTACCATTTTGAACTGGGAAAGGGTATCACACTGCGGGAAGGAACCGACTTGACCATCGTATCAACGGGCCTGTGCGTTCCGGCATGTCTTGACGCGGCCCGGGCTCTGGAGCGTGACGGAATCAGCGCCGGTGTAATCAATATCCATACAATCAAGCCGATCGATGAAGAGCTTCTGATACAGGCGGCTAAGAGAACCGGGAAGGTTGTCACGGTGGAGGAACATTCCGTCATTGGGGGACTGGGAAGCGCCGTCGCCGACGTGCTCTCCGAGAATTACCCGGTACCGGTGCATAAAATCGGTATCCGTGATGTATTTGGAGAATCAGGACCGGCTCAGGAGCTTCTTAAAAAGTACGGCCTGGATGCGGAGGGAATCGAGGTTAAAATTCGTATCTGGCTGTCTTCAGGCGATAATTTGTAACAGTTCAGACAGCATGAACTGTTACGGCATTCGGCTAATTAAAATCGCTGTGCGATGAGCCGAATACCTGCGGCCACTACCTTTTCGCACGTTCGGCGCAGTAAATGCGCAGATTCCCCGCCAAAAAGGGGCGTGCTGCCGTGCGAACAGTAACCATAGAATCTCTCTATAAAAACGAGAGAATTCTGGTATTAGACTTTTACCTTCTGTTCCCTTATACTGAAATTACCGAAAGGACAGGTACAGAATAAACCATATAATGTAAAGGAGAGATGTTGTTATGGCTAAAGAAGTAACACCAGAGCAGATCCAGATGATCGAAGAGATGGTAGCGCGCGCACGCGTAGCTGCAGACATTATCGCTACATATGACCAGGAAACGGTTGACCGCCTTTGTCAGGCAGTTGCCGCCGCAGTATGCGATATGAAAGTATGGGCGCCAATTTGTGACGAGGCAGTTGATGAGACAGGTCTCGGCGACAAAGTAACAAAGAGAAACAAACGCAACAAAATTAAATTAATCCTGAGAGACTGTCTGCGCAACAAGAGTGTCGGCATCATTGAAGAAAATCCGGAAAAAGGTCTTGTTAAGTATGCTAAACCAGTCGGCGTTATCGCTTCCCTGGTTCCTACTACAAACCCATGTTTAACACCGGCAGGCCAGATTATCTACGCTATCAAGGCAAGAGATGTAATGATCTGCTCCCCGCATCCACGTGCAAAAGTTGTAACAAATAAATGTATTGATATCATCCGCGAAGTTCTGGTCCGTGAAGGCGCACCGGCTGATATCATCCAGGGAATCAAAGAGCCGTCCATCTCCCTGACCAATGAGCTGATGAAACGTGCAGACCTGATTATCGCTACAGGCGGCCGTCCAATGGTTAAATCTGCTTACTCCGCAGGTGTGCCGGCATACGGTTCAGGCGCAGGAAATGCAACAGTTATCATCGACGATACCTGTAACACACCGGAGCGTCAGAGAGAAGCTGCAAGCAACACACGTATTTCCAAGACTTCCGACTTCGGTTCCGGCTGCTCCTGTGACGGAAACCTGGTTATCCACGAGTCCATCTATGACGACTTCGTAAAAGCTCTGGAAGCAGAAGGCGCTTACCTGGCAAATGAGGAAGAGGCAGAGATGCTTAAAAAGGTTATGTGGGATGAGACAGGCCACCGTCTTCCGCAGACCGTTGCTATCAGCCCTCAGAAACTGGCTCTCACAGCAGGCTTTGAGATTCCGGAAGACCGCAAATTCATCGCAGTAACAGGCGGCGGAATCAATGAAATCGGTAAAGAGTTCTTCTTCTCCAGCGAGAAGCTGACAACTCTGTTAAGCCTCTTCAAATATGAAGGTGAATTCGAGAACGCGCTTACCATGATGCAGGCTATCTTCAACGTAGGCGGAAAAGGCCACTCCTGTGGTATCTACTCCTTTGATGATGAGCATATCCACAGACTCGGCATGGCTGCACCTGTATCCCGTATCATGGTCCGCCAGCCAAACAACAAGGGCAACTCCGGTTCCGCTACAAACGGAATGCCTCCGACATCTTCCATGGGCTGCGGAACATGGGGCGGAAATATCGTTTCCGAGAACATTGCATTAAAGCACTACATGAACACAACATGGGTAGCACGTCCTCTTCCGGAAGATATGCCGTCCAATGAAGAGCTGTTCGGCGAATTCTTTAAACCTGGTATGGACGAAGAATAATAGCCGGGAAAAATGTTCAGACTTAAATTTGTAGTATCAAAACTCCTTAGATTGATAGTGATAGTTTACGTTAAACAGTATTAGCCAGATCGTGAATTTATAAAATGCCGGTCCGCCTGGAATGGGCCGGCAGGCGGTGAAAACGTTACTGTTCACACCATGCCAAAAAACGGCAAGCCGTAAACAGTAACGTGAAAACTCCTCCCTCACGTGTTTTACGCCGCCGATGAATGAAAGAACGATTAATAGAAACAGGCCACAGGGCGGCGGACAGCTCTGTGGCCTGTTTCTGGTGGATCATACATAAAACGCATAAGGCATCCGATTTCGCGGATGCCTTATGCGATCAAGTTCTATTTATAAGTTATTGATAAATGTCGAAAGTAAGTCTGCGGGGAGCTGGCCCGGTGCAGAAGAATTACCTGCCGTTCCGAATGTAATGGAGGAGCCGAACACGCTGCCGCATACCCGGCTGACTGCGCCCTGTCCGCCCATGGACATGGTGATCACAGGAGTTTCATTATGCTCCTCCTGCATCGTGAGGGTGGCGTCAAGCAGAGTCAGTACATCTCTGGCGCACTGAGGGGTAACGGCATACTTGACGATATCCGCGCCGAGTTTCTGCATCTGACAGAGATGATATACAATCCGCTCCTTAGACGGAGTGGAAGCAAAGTCATGGAGGGAACCGATAATATGCATCCCTGCTTTATGCGCCGCGTCTCTTATCGTCTTCATGGCATCTTCGCCTCTGGACAGTTCCACGTCAACTAAATCCATCAGTCCGGTATCTATGACGGAAGTGAGCAGTTTTACATGGCCCTCCGTGTCAATATCTAACTTGCCGCCTTCGATGCTGGTTCTGGCGGTAAAAAGGATTGGTGTGTTGCCAAGCTGCTCCCGGAGAAAGGACATTGCCTGAAATCGTTTTTGCGGATCTTCGATATCGTTAAAAAAGTCTGCGCGCCACTCAACCATATCAAAAGGTGCGCTCTTTAATTCATTAACGGATTTACTAAGTTCCTCGATGTTTGCATCGGTGAGAGGAATACAGATTTTTGGAATTCCTTCGCCGAATACAACGTTTCTGATTTTTACGATGTTTTTCATGGCAATCTTCTCCTAAATTTGATTTAAAACAATAGTTTTTTAAATATTGTTTACAGTATAAATGCAGATTGCCAAATAGTCAAGAGTTTTATGCATTAAACTACTAAAAATTAACGCTTTAAAGCATGTTAGTAAAATTACATCAGAAAGAAGACATATTTTGTTACGTCAGCAGCTGTTCCGGGAGGTGTTTTTTACTTTTCAGCGTTCCGGCCGGTATTCATGTATAAGAGAAATCCATTCATTCATAAAAGGTGGGATCCATTTATCTTTACAATGGAGGATCTGGCTATAGTAGATTTGAGGAGGGATGTTTACGCTGATCTGGGCAAGGCGCTGCTGCTTTATATAGTCCGAGACAGAATATTCTGGTAAAAACGCAATTCCCATGCCCTGGCTGACGAGTTCTGCAATTGCGATAGTGCTGTCAACGATTAACGGATGCTGCAGCGACAGATTATGAGAAAAGGCCAGCTGGTTTAATCTTCCATAACAGGTCCCTGAAAGTTCTGTTACAATAAAAGGATAACTCAGCACATTTTCGAGAGATACGCCATGTTCGCCGGCCAGCGGATGATCCGGGGCTGAGATAAAGACCAGATTTTCTTTTCGTTTATAACAGCAATGGAAGTCGGGGTCCATATTCAGCTCCCCGGATATATAAAGCATATCTAACTGTCCCTGCCGGAGCAGAGGCAGCAGTTCGTAGAGCTGTCCCATTTTTAAATGGACTTCTATATTTTTATAATGGGCTTTAAACAGAGGGAAAATATGCTGTGTGGTGCCGGACAGCAGAGATTCCAGGAGCCCTATTCTCAAAGTGCCCTTCATTTCTTCCGGATTTTTCCCCACATTATTAACCCGCTGCATGATTTGCAAAACTTCGTTTGCGTAGATAAAGAAATTTTCACCGTAGGAAGTGAGAGCTATCTTTTTGCCGATTCTGTCAAAAAGAGGATAGCCCAGTTCCTTTTCAAGCTGCTGTATCTGCATTGTTACGGTTGACTGGACATAGTTGAGCTCATATGCGGCTTTCGTAAAGCTTTTTAATTCCACGACGCGGATAAAGGTTTGCAGCGAACGTATATTCATAATATTCTCCCATCAAGTAATTTGATAATTTCCATCAAAACTCTTCGTTGGACGAATCCATAATAGCATATTAAGATAAGGGTGTAAACGGTTTACAAACTATATGTACCGGAGCATTTCTGGAAATCAAAGTACACTCCGGGGAAAAACCTATAAGGAGGAATTTTAAATTATGGCTAATATGGAGTATTTAAAGGATATGCCAATCGCGGTATTGGGCGGCGGTGCTGTGGGAAAATCCTGTGCGGCTGATATGAAGCTGGCAGGAAAAGAGGTCCGTCTTTATGACATGATGCCGTTTGCCAAGAACACGCTTGCCAACCTGGAGAAGACAGGCATCCTGCTGGACGGCGTCCAGCGTAACCTCTACTGCTTTGAGCGCTCCGGCAGAGCCTACCTGGATATGGTAAGCAGTGACATGGGCAAGGTGGTAAAGGGCGCCGGCCTGATTGTGATTGCAGCGCCAGCCATGGCACATGAGCCGTTTTTCCGAGAGCTGATTCCTCATCTCGAGGACGGTCAGGTCATCCATATCTTTACCGATAACTACGGTACCCTGCTTCTCCGGAAAATGATGCGTGAGATGGGGTGTACCAAGCAGGTCATCGTAGGCGGATGGTCCTCCGCTCCTTACGGAACGCGTATCGAATCCGTTGGGAAGTTCACCTTCCCCCACGTGGGTGTGAAATACCGAGCCATCACCCTGCGGGGAGCGTCTCTGCCGATGTCGGATATCGATGCCTTTATGGAATCCTCCAGATATCTGCCGTGTATCGATGCCGTTACATACGGAAACGGGCCGGAGGCGGGCAACACGGTTCTGGATACCGGTTTTGCCAACATCAACCCGGTTATCCACGTTCCGGCGACAATCCTCGGAGTGTCCACGATGGAGAACTGGGGAGTCATCTTCGGCGGCTATGACAAGAACAGCTACTCCATGTACTGCCATGGACTATGCCCGTCCATCTGTGAGGTGCAGTACCAGTTCTTCGAGGAAGAAAAGGCGCTGGCAAAAGAGATCGGGGTGGGAACGCCGCAGTATGCATATGAATCCTTTTTCTCCCGCCGGAGTGTCCTGACGCAGGAATATATGGGACTCGATAAGGACGGAAAAGATAATGTAATCTTCCCGTTAGACCAGCCGTCCGATGAAGGAAATACAGGCCCTAACAGCATTAACCACCGTTACCTGACCGAGGATGTCCCGGTGGGCTGCAAAATCTATCATGATTTGGGCGTACAGTACGGAGTGCCGACTCCGGTTATCGATTCGATGATTGTACTGGCAGGCTCTATGCATAAGAAGAGTTTCTTTGAAACCAGCAAGTATAATCTGGCCTACCTCGGTATCGACAATATGCCGAAGGAAGAGCTTCTTGCTTACCTGAATGAAGGGATATATAACCGCTGATAAGAAAAGATGCAGGAGCGGGCAGGGAGCTTATTCCTGCTTTGCTCCGGCTGACACTGGGGAAGGGGAAAGTTTATGGTAGTTAAATTAGACATCATTCAAACACTCGCTGTTGCAGTTCTGGTTCTCTTTATGGGGAGCTTTGTGAAAAAACATATCAAAATACTGGAGAAGCTATGCATACCGGATCCGGTAGTAGGGGGGATTATTTTTTCAATCTTAACTTTATTAGGCTATAGCAGCGGCCTGTGTGTCCTGGAATTAGATACAACGCTTCAAAATGTTTTTATGACTGTTTTCTTTACGGCGGTCGGATTCACCTGTGATTTGAAAGTGCTTTATAAATATGGTATGAGGGGAATACAGTTCGCGATTATCGTTTTCCTGCTGGTGATATTCCAAAATATAATTGGTGTGGGTTATGCAAAGATGTTTGATCTCAATCCGCTTCTCGGTTTATGTACAGGTTCCGCTGCAATGACAGGCGGCCATGGCACAGCCGGCTCTTTCGCACCAATGTTTGAAGAACTTTACGGCTGTGAAGGCGCTATGACGGTTGGTATGGCGGCCGCAACCTTTGGCCTGGTGTCCGGCGGGCTGATAGGAGGCCCTGTGGGAAATATTCTTGTCAGAAAGAACCGGCTCGAGGAGGTTGCTGCTGCACGTCAGAAAGAAAGAGCCGGAAGAGCGGCGGAAACGGAGCAGGAACTTCCGCTCAGCGCTAAAAATATGTTCTCAGCATCAAATCAGATTATTATTTCAATGGGTATCGGAACGATTATATTTATTCTACTCAAGATGGTGGGGATTACGTTTCCCTCTTATGTAGGCGGAATGTTAATGGGGGTAGTGCTTCGAAATATCAGTACCTATACGGGAAAGTTTGAGACTCCTCTTGCTGAAATTGACTGTATCGGCAATATCAGCCTGACTATATTTGTATCGATGGCGCTGATGTCGTTGAAATTATGGCAGCTGGCCGACTTAGCCCTCCCAATGATTGTAACCCTGGCGACCCAGGTGGCATTTATGGCTGTGTTTATGATTTTCATCGGCTACCGCATTCTGGGAAAAGATTATGATGCCGCTGTTATGTCTACCGGCTGCTGCGGATTCGGGCTTGGTGCAATGCCAAACGGAGTCTCCAACATGCAGGCGTTTACAAAGAAATGGGGACCTTCGGACATCGCATTTTTTGTGGTACCTGGGGTTGGTTCAGTAATTATTGACGTGGTAAATGGTTTACTGCTGACTTTGTTTATGAATATCCTGGTTTAAAGATATGGGGCTATGACGGGCACCTGACAGTTAGACACGGCTTTCCTGTTTAACTGTCGGGTGTTTTTCCGGGTGGCAGTGAAAATCCGGTTTTTACAGATTATATTCCATCAACAACCTCTCCTGATAGCCCGGTTCCTTCAATGATTTCAGAATATCCACTTCTCTGCCGTCCTTCAGCAGCCGCCGGTTCAGCTCGTTAATACGGTCGCTGCCTTCCTTTCTGCCTTCACGCCGTTCTTCTTCCAATATTTTACACATACATTCGATCCCCTCCTCTTTTTCTTTAAAGAACCTTACTTTTCTTACCACATTTGGGAAGATGTCCGTCTGGTAATGGCTGTCCGTATGCTTCATATAAGATAGTAATTCATCAATTTGTTCATTATCGCAGGGACATTCCAAATTTGCATATATTTCGTGGACTCCGTTATCAACAGTGGCTCCGATATCTTTTAAGATGCGTTCCACATAGTAGATTCCGGAACGATACTTAAAAAAATCCCGTTTTGTGATAAGGATAAGATAGATATCAGGAAGCGCTTCATAAGGAACGCCTTTCTCATGATAGCTCATATCAATGCTGGAGTGATAGTATCTCACCCTTCGCTGGTGATCTCCGTCATCCTGTATCTGCATTTCAATATTTATCAGCTTTCCCCTTGTATCCTCAGCCAGGATATCGAGAACAACCGAATGGTTTTCAATGTTCCAGATAGAATACTGTGCCTTCACCTCTCGTTTGCCATTCCTGACTCCTCTCGTATACGACAGGAGCCGTTTTTCTCCTGCCATATTGGTGTTTTGTGCTGAACTATGGCAGAATTTGCCGGTCTTGATCCATACAGATGCTGCAGAATCAATTGTATACAGCCGTGATGGCCGTATTGATTTGTGTAATGAGTAACAGTTCATGCTGCCTGATTGTTACTGTAATTAATTATAACTTTCCGGGATAAAAATGATAAGAAATATTTTTATAAAGAGCAGACTCATACTTGCGTTTCATTTCCTAATATGCTATAGTAGCAACTGCAATAAGGTCGCAGTATTCCCGTCCGTATACAAGCCGGGATTCCTGCACAACCAACCCAAGTGTTCGAGACCTTCCACTTGTAAAACAAAACTAAAGGAGACAACTGAATATGAGAGAGAAAAACAACAAAACCGTTTACTTTGTGGCTTACGGTGCAGTAATCGCGGCGATTTATACCGTGCTGACACTGGTATTCGCACCAATCAGCTTCGGACCGGTGCAGTTCCGGATTGCCGAGGCACTGTGCATCCTGCCCTTCTTCACACCGGCAGCGGTGCCCGGCGTGTTTATCGGCTGCCTGCTGTCCAACCTGCTCTGCGGGGCAGCGCCGCTCGATATCGTGTTTGGCAGCCTGGCGACGTTAATCGGGGCAGCAGGTTCCTATGGGCTGCGCGGGAACAAGTGGCTTGTATGCCTGCCGCCGATAGCGGCCAACACTGCCATCATTCCATGGGTTCTCCGCTTTGCGTATGGCTCGCCGGATTTAATTCCGGTTGCCATGGTGACAGTGGGAATCGGTGAGATTCTGGCTATCGGAGTTCTGGGCAATATCCTGCTCTTAGCTCTGGAACGGTATAAAAATATTTTATTTGGCAGATGTGCTGGAAATGCGGCTGCCAGATGACAGACGGCTGAACTGATAAGCCGAATTGGCCCGGAAAAGGTTTACTGCCTTTCCGGGCCTTTTTATTGATGACGGTGAACTGTGCGCGGAGCGACGTGATGAAAAGTAAACTATTCACCACAATCAACGGCGTTTTTTTGCCGTTTCTGTGCATCATTTGTTACGGTTTAGCAGAAGGCTGAACTGTAACCATCATATTCTGACGGCACTAACAAAATCTTGACAATTCCCATCAAAAGAAGTTAAATAAAAGTAATGCCGGAAAACGGGTAAATGCGCCCGGCGGCAATGGACATCAATACGGCATATACATTATATATAGGGGCTGCAGAATATAGAGAATAAAGGTGGAAAATAACATGTATCAGATTGATTTTACAAAACCACAGTCAGTTCATTTCGTCGGCATCGGTGGAATCAGTATGAGCGGGCTGGCAGAAATTTTAATGGACGAAGGGTTTAAAATATCCGGTTCAGATGCCCATGAATCAGAGCTTACCAGACATCTGGAGGCGAAGGGCGCGGTTGTCTATTACGGCCAGAAAGCTGAGAATATAAAAGACGGTATCGATGCGGTTGTCTATACGGCAGCCATTCATGAGGATAATCCTGAGTTCATGGAGGTAAAAAGACGGGGAATCCCTATGATGAGCCGTGCGGAGCTTCTCGGCCAGATGATGAAGAACTACAGGGAAGCTATCGCTATCGCCGGGACGCACGGCAAGACGACAACAACGTCCATGGTAACCGAGATCTTTCTGGAAGCAGACAACAATCCCACCATATCGGTTGGAGGTATCTTAAACTCTATCGGAGGCAATATCCGCGTCGGCGGTCCGGAATTTTTTGTGACGGAGGCCTGCGAATATACGAACAGCTTTCTCTCATTTTATCCGACCATGGCAGTTATACTTAATATAGAAGAAGACCATCTTGATTTCTTCAAAGATATCGATGATATCCGCCGTTCGTTCCGGCAGTTTATTGAGAAAGTACCGGAGAACGGAACCATTATCATGAACGGGACCATAGAGAACTGGCGGGAGCTGACGGCCGGTGCGGCCGGAAAGGTTGTTACATTCGGAAATTCGAAGGAAAATGATTACAGCTTTGACGCGGTTGTGTATGATGAATATGCAAGGCCTTCTTTTGATCTTTATATAAAAGGAGAGAAAAAGGAGCGGATCAGTCTTGGAGTCCAGGGGGAGCATAATGTATACAATGCCCTTGGAGCAATTGCAGTGGCAATGGAGTCCGGGGCCGGGCTGGAGGCTGCCGGCAGAGGACTTTTGAAATTCACAGGAACTAACAGAAGATTTGAAAAGAAGGGGGAGCTGAAAGGGATCACGATTATCGACGACTACGCCCATCATCCCCAGGAGATAGAGGCAACACTGAAAGCGGCTGAGAATTATCCGCATAAACGTATTTGCTGTGCCTTCCAGCCGCATACTTACACCAGGACGAAAGCATTTATGAAGGAGTTTGCACAGGCTCTTTCCCTCGCAGACTGCGTTATGCTGACTGATATCTATCCTGCAAGGGAGACTGACACGCTGGGAGTCAGTTCTGCCGATATTGTTGCGCTTTTAAAGGAAAAGGGAGTCGATGCCTGGTATCTGCCCACATTTGACGATATGGAAAAATTTATTTTGGAAAATTGTACACAAGGTGATTTGTTGATAACTATGGGGGCCGGAGACATTGTAAAGGTTGGGGAAGAGCTGTTGGGGCTCTAGTTATCCACATTATCCACATAGTTGTCAACATTTTATGTAAAGAAGCTATGTGGATTTTTTTTGCCCTGGGTGTATAGAGGATGAAATTCAAATAACATTGATAAATCAAGGGTTTCGACAAAATAGTTCATATATCGAGTGGATAACAAACGATAGTGTCCACATTATCCACATTATCCACACCAATATCTGTGGATAACCCCGCCTATTTTCTTTTGGAAAGACCTGTGTTATGATGTAGGCATAGTGAATTTGTGGATTTTAAGGTTGCGGTTCGTCCGGAACGGTGACAATTTAAGTGAGGAATGGTGAGGGGATGGAGCTCAGTTTTAAAAACCGGTTTTCTGCGGGGATAACGGTTGTGGCCAATGAATTTATTGATCAGTATATGGCAGATGCCAACGGAGAATACGTTAAGGTCTATCTGTACCTGCTCCGCCATGAGGGCGGGGAGATTACGGTGGAAGCGGTGGCGGACGCGCTGAACCATACGGAAGCTGATGTACGGCGGGCCTTTGCCTATTGGCAGAAAGCCGGGGTCTTTGAAAAGGAGCCTGCCGCCCGTAAGAAAGAGCCTGAGGGGGTAAGGGAGGCTGTAAAGGCAGAGGACAAGAACTCCGTGCAGCAGCTTTCCGAAAGCCGTGCGGCACGGGAGACAAGCGCTTCCTGCGTATGCGATTTGGAATCGCTGTCGGATGATGAGACATTCACCCAGCTGGTTTATATTTCTCAGAAATATTTGAATAAAACGTTTACGCCTGTGGACTGTCAGGTATTCGTTAATCTATACAAGAATTTGAATATGCCGTCGGAACTCATAGAATTCCTGGTGGAATACTGTGCGCAGAACGGGCATACAAGCCTGCGCTATGTAGAAAAAGTAGCTCTCAGCTGGCATGAGAAGAATATCATGACTGTGGAGGAGGCGCGCGCGTATTCCAGAAGCTTTTCCAAGGAATCCTTTGCTGTTATGAAGGCCATGGGGCTGACGGGACGAAATCCGGCCGATTCCGAATTTGAATTGATGGAGAAGTGGTTCAGGACCTACGGTTTCACAAAAGAGATCGTGGTGGAGGCCTGTAACAGAACCATTAAGACGATACATAATCCCAGCTTCCAGTATGCAGACAGGATTCTATCCGATTGGAAGGATGCAGGGGTAAGGACGATGAGCGATATTGCCGCTCTTGATAAGATACGAAAGGAACAGGAACAGGCAAAATCGAAAAAGAGCGGCCGGGGAACGGGGGAAGGCCAGGCAGCGGCCCGGAGCGGTCCGGCCCGGTCGGGGAACCGTTTCCATAATCTTGAGGAACATGGATATGATTATGACGAGATGGTCTGGGATATGATCAATGCCGGACAGAAGGGTGAGTAACGGAGCGTAACGGTTCAGCCGTGCTGCGGACAGCACAGGATGCCGGCTGTACAGCAAGCAGGAGGTGGAAATGGCACTCAGCAATTCCCAGTATGATTCAATCATGCGGATTTATAACCAAAAACAGTTAAATAACAAACATGAACTGGATCGCCGTACCAAAGAGGTATATGAAAGGATTCCGGCTATCCGGGAGATGAATGACGAGATAAGTTCCGCCGCCGTAAGAAGCGCGAAGCAGTTATTAAATGGCGACAGGGAGGCGGTTGAAAAGCTCAGGAAGACCATTGCCGGGCTTAGGGAAGAACGGCAGGTACTGCTGGCGGCTTACGGCTATCCTGACGACTATCTTGAGATGCATTATGAATGTCCGGACTGCCGTGATACAGGATACAGTAACGGCAGGAAATGCCATTGCTTCCGCCAGCGTGAAATTAACCTTCTGTATGCCCAGTCCAATATCCGGGAAATACTGAAGCGTGAGAATTTCGATAATTTTTCCTATGAATATTTTGATGATACGAAGATAGACGGGCGAAGCGGCAAGACGGCCAGGGAATACATGCGCCAGGTGGTGGATACATGCAGGCAGTATGTGGACGCATTCGGTCAGAAAAAGGACAACATACTTTTTACCGGCAAGACGGGCCTGGGTAAGACATTTTTAAGCAACTGCATTGCCAGGGAACTGATCGAACGAAGTTTTTCCGTCGTATATCTTCAGGCGGTAGAGATGTTTGAGATATTTTCCAAGGAGCGTTTTTCCAATGACTCCACGGATGAAGACCGGGATCGCTCCCGCTATCTGCTGGAATGTGATCTGCTGATTATCGACGATCTGGGCACAGAACTGGTCAACACATTCACCACATCCCAGCTATTCTATGTGATCAATGAAAGAATGAGCCGGAAGAAAGGGACGATTATATCCACCAATCTGCCTGTCAATGAAATGCGGGATGAGTTTACGGACCGTATTATGTCCAGAATTGTCAGTCAGTATAAAGTGATACCTCTTTATGGCGAAGATATCCGGATTAGGAAGAAGCTCAAAGAGGCCAGGGAAGGAAAATAAAAGGAATTTAGCTGAGGTTTGGAGGAGTGGACTTTCCGCTGCCACTACTGCTGCCAAATAGTTACAGTTCAGCCTTCGGCTAAACCGTAACAAATGATGTACAGAAACGGAAAAAAACGCCGTTGATTGTGGTGAAAAGTTTATTTTTCATCGCGTCGCGCCGCACAACTCGGGATTTTCGAAAAAACAGCGAAAACACCCCGCGGAATACATCATGGCTGAACCGTTACGTTAAATAATCGTCTGTCCCCTTGATTTACTTGACTTATAAGGTGCATAATGATATAAATGAGACGATGATTATGTTTGTGAGGCCGCCGCTGATATTTGACGGGCTGATAAAATTCAAGAATAGAAAAGACTGATTTACTGGAGGAAAGAGATGCTGTACGAAGAAAAAATCATTGAGACGATCCCGGTTGGCCCCCTTGGGCTGATTCCGCTCAAAGGATGTGCGGAGCTTGGAAAAAAGGTGGATGATTACCTGGTATCATGGAGAAGGGAGCGGGAGAGCGAGCATAAAGCTACGATCGCATTTTCCGGTTATCAGAGGGATACCTATATAATCGGAGCCGGTACGCCGAGATTTGGTTCAGGAGAAGGAAAAGGATGGATTTCCGCTTCCGTTCGCGGTGATGATGTGTATCTGCTGGTAGATATCTGTAACTACAGTCTCACCTATTCCCTGTGCGGAATGGTAAACCATATGTCACCCGATGACCATTTCCAGGATTTAAAGAGAATTATCGCCGCCGTCGGAGGCAAGGCCAGGAGAGTCAATGTTATTATGCCGTTCCTCTATGAGAGCCGCCAGCATAAGAGATCGGGACGGGAGTCTTTAGACTGTGCCCTGGCTCTGGAAGAGCTGGTAAGCATGGGAGTAGAGAATATCATCACCTTTGATGCTCATGATCCGCGTGTTCAGAACGCAATCCCGTTAAAAGGATTTGAAACCGTACAGCCGATTTATCAGTTTATCAAACATCTCTTAAAGCATGAGAAAGAGCTTGAGATTGACAGCGATCATATGATGGTTATCAGCCCGGATGAGGGCGGTATGTCCCGCGCCGTCTTTTTTGCCAATGTGCTGGGACTGGATATGGGCATGTTCTACAAACGCCGCGACTATACGAAGATCGTAGGCGGACGCAATCCAATTGTGGCCCATGAGTTCCTGGGCGCCAGCGTGGAGGGCAAGGATGTCATTATCGTCGATGATATGATTTCTTCCGGTGAGAGTATGCTTGATGTGGCTAAGGAACTGAAGAACAGAAAGGCGAGAAAGGTATTTATCTGCTCTACGTTCGGCCTCTTTACCAATGGGCTTCAGAAGTTTGACGAATATTACGGCAATGGCCTGATTGACCGGATTCTGACTACGAACCTGATCTATCAGACGCCGGAGCTGCTTTCAAGGCCGTATTATATCGATGTAGATATGAGTAAATATATAGCGTTGATTATTGACAATCTGAACCATGATGCATCTCTCAGCGAGCTTTTAAACCCTACGGGACGCATTAACAGGCTGCTGGAGAAGTACAGGGCCGGTATCAGGGAATAAGATAGAAACAGGGCGGAAAGCTTCCTTTTTATGAGGACTTTCCTGCCCTGATTTTATTGATGACGGTGACCCGTGCGCGGAGCGTACAGGTTATCGTTGAACGGGGGGAAAGATGAAAGAAGAATTTATCAATAACAGGCCGGTCTCCATGAAGGCCGCAGTATACCACGGTATTGGCGATGTACGCCTGGAAGAGCGGCCGGTACCTGTTATCCGGGATCCGAAGGATGCCATTGTCAGGGTAGTTCGTTCCACGATCTGCACCAGTGATCTCCATATCAGGAATGGGGCGGTGCCGAGAGCCGTACCCGGAATTATACTGGGCCACGAATTTGTGGGAGAGGTGGTTGAGACAGGTTCTGAGGTGGTTAAACTGAGTGCAGGCATGCGTGTGGCGGCCAACTGCGAGACATTCTGCGGAACCTGCTTTTATTGTAAAAGAGGGTTTGTCAACAACTGTGAACACGGCGGATGGGAACTGGGATGCAGGATAGACGGCTGCCAGGCCGAATACGTCCGTGTCCCCTATGCGGATATGGGGCTTACTCCGATTCCGGCCTCCGTAACCTATGAACAGGCGCTATTTACCGGGGATATTCTTTCCAGCGGCTTTTGGGGCGCTGAGATTGCCAATATAAATCAGGGTGACTGTGTCGCTGTCATAGGCGCGGGTCCGGTCGGGCTGTGCGCGGCCGAGTCGGCCAAATATCTGGGAGCTGGAACGGTTGTTATAATTGACCGCGATGAATTCCGTCTCAGGCTGGCAGAGAAGAACAGGCTGGCAGATGTTACGGTCCAGAACGGCGTGCAGGATGCGGAGAATACGGTCCGGGAATTGACGGAGGGAAGGGGCGCAGACGCAGTAATCGAGGCAGCAGGAGGAAAGGATACATTTGAACTGGCCTGGAAGCTTGCAAGGCCGAATGCAGTCGTTTCGATAGTCGCTATGTATGAGGAGGCTCAGATACTGCCGCTGCCGTCCATGTATGGCAAAAATCTGATATTCAAGACAGGGGGAGTCGATGCGGCAAGCTGTCCCAGACTTCTGTCACTGATAGAAAAAGGAGAGCTCAGGACGGATTTCCTGATCACGCACCGTTCTCCGCTTTCTCAGATTATGGAGGGCTACCGTGTATTCGGGGCGAAGGAAGATAATTGCGTGAAATGGGTGATTACAGACGGGTCCCGGTAATAGCTGGGACCCGTATTTTGGCTGATTGACGGCGATGACCTGTGCGCGGAGCGTGCAGGTCATTGTTGACAGGGGGACCTGCTCAGCCAGCCTTTCCGTAATAGGGAAGCTGTTCATCAAATCCGGTTTTACCGCATTTGAACCACTCAATCATATGTTTTACCGTGTCGGATGCCTTGGCGGCAGCGGCCAGGTCGGAATTGAATGCCTGATGCGGCTGAACATATATGTTGGCCGTTCTGTCCTCTGCCATTTCAAGCAGCCTTCTGGCAGCCAGCAGATTTTCATCGCTGGTTGTTTTCTGGTTTCTAAGCGACTGGGAAAAATCATTTTCCGCAGTAAATACATCTAATCCGATACCACCGATAATTCCCTCCTGGTAAAGGTGTAGAAGACCGGCTTCCGGAGCTATTTCACCTCGCGTAATATTGATAAAAATAAGCCCTTTCTTTCCCTGGCGCAGGACCTCTTCGGAAAAGTAGTTTTCATTATAGAAGATACTGTCTGGAATACGGGTAAGATTCATTGCATTTATGATAATGTCACTGTTCTTAATCGCTTCCTCCTTTGAGACGAATTTTACGCTGTCACCGTAAAGGTCCCTCAGTTCATTTTCACGGATATCAACTGCCTGGGCGGTAAGGCCGTTTGCCTTAAGAAGCTCGTAAATGCGTTGCCCTATCTTTCCAACGCCAAAGACAGTGGCGATCCGGTCTGAGGTCAGCTCCATAAAGGAGGAGGTCATATTGCGCTCAAAGGTTACGGCATTCAATGTGTAATGATTGAGAAGTCCTGCGGTAGCATATACAAATTTCATGGTGGTCTGGGCAACGGAGTTAACACAATAATTCCTCAATGAAGTAATATTTGCCAAATCGGCTAACGTTTCAATATGGTCATAGCCAGCGCTTCTTGTTATGATGCTTTTTTTGCTTCCGGATAGGTAAGAGGCAGGTATCACGGAATGAGTTTTAGCACTGATGATTTCGGGAAGTTCCTCACCCGGGTTGCGCCTGAGAAATTCCTGGATAGTTTCCGGGATGACAAGATAGCGCAGGTCTTTTGGAATCAGGCCGCATTCCTGTGCGGCCTTTGTTTCATCTATTAGATGTCGAGCCTCTTCCCCTAAGGCCTCAAAGTGGATAATATCATAATTTATACTCATTACATACTCCTTTTATCAGGTGGTAAGTTCCTTCAGGTTTTTTATTTTATCTGCCCAGTTATCTTCCTGCTGAATGTTCTGTGTCATAAGGCTGACTACAATCACTGCTATAATTGGAACGACCACACTAATTGCTTCATGAATTCCTGTCGATGTTTTAAACAAATAGTACCATACACAGGTCGCTGGAATCCCTGTCAGTATTCCGGCGAGAATTCCCTGACTGGTACATTTTTTCCAGTAAAGTCCAAGGTAAAGAGAAGGGCCTACGGAGGTCATAAGTCCGGTCCATGCAAAGATAATCATATTAAACACGCCGCCTGAGCCGAATAATGAAATTAACAACCCGATTATACCAATCACAATTGTGAGAAGTTTACATATAATACCATACGCCTTCTGTGAGATATGCCTTTTCGCCAGAATACCTTTTTCAAGAAAATTCCGGCTTAGTTCGCTGGTAGATTGAAGCAGTAGTGATTCCGTTGTGGACATAACTGCTGCAAAGATACCTGCCATCAGGATGCCTCCTAAAATATTTGGGATGTAATCTACAATTATCTGCGGAATACATGTCTCGGGATCTGCTATTGTCGGATAAAGCAGACGGCAGCTCATACCTATCAGTACAGGGCCTAATTGCCGTATAATATTGAATATACTGGAAAGAACGCAGCTTTTCCGAATTTGTTTGTCATTCTTAATAGTAAGGTATTTTTGAATAGCCTGTGGCTGGGCCAGAAAACCGGCGGCGCTGCCCAGCCAGTAATTGCATATATAGAATGCGGCATTGCCGGTACTTCTACCGTTGTTCCACTGGATTAAAGATGGATCTGCTGTTGAAAGGGATGCAAACAATCCACTCAGTCCGCCCACTTTTGAAAGGGAAACCGCCACAAGGACACCAAAGCTGAGAATCATGATAAATCCCTGAATTGCATTGGTCCACATGGCGGCATTGACACCGCCTAAAAATATGTATGCAATAGTCAGAACTGCAATTCCTACTGCAATAGCGCTGGGATTCAGGCCCAGGACGTTTGCAGCCTTCGAAGCCGCTGTAAATTGTCCGGCAAGATAAAATGTTATAAACAGGCCAATCATTAAACCACCGGAAATTTTTATCAAATTATGCGGATCGCCATGCAGCTTTGACATTGCTTCAATTGGAGTAAGAACTTCTGTCTTTTCACTCATTGCTCTCAGTTTATGAGCCAGAAAAAACCAGCAGATAAATTCGAGTATCGTTCCCCATATACACTGCCATGTCGCAACCAACCCAAGTGTATACCCCATCCCCACAAGTCCGATGAAAGCAAATCCGCTGGCGAGAGTAGTTCCCATGGCCAGTGCTGTGACTACGGAACCAAAGTTTTTTTCTCCGACAATAAAACCTGCCGAAGATTTGCTATGCCCTTTTCTTCCCGTATAAATACTGACTCCAAAGGTAGCTGCCAGATATACGGCGATTCCAATAAAGATACCTGTCATATCTAATTCCCCCTATTTCTCACGATCATCTTTTCTGTGCCTGAAAAACCATATCAGCGACATTGCAAGTCCGATAAAAGGCAGTATAAAGATATTAATGATTTCTCCTATTCCAATGTATTGAAACATGACACCCTCCCTCTCTAATCCATGTGTAAAATAATCTCGGTTTGACCGCCATTTACGGTAACTCCCTGGGAGAATAGCAGATGGATATCGTTTCCTCCTTCTGCTTTAATTACGCCGTTATTATCTATGCTTACCCACAGGTCATGTCCCGGTAAAATCCGGTTTCCCGCTTTCTTGATTTTTTTCAGGCTGTTTAGTGTTTGGTCTAAATTTACGGATATTTGAACGGTTTCAGTTGCCAGTTCACCTCTGTTTTTTGCTGCATCACCCGCTAAAACCCACTTCTCTCCATTTTCCTGATGTAGAATATAAGAACAGCATCCAGGGGTATGTCCAGGAGTCATAATAGCGGTGATTCCGGGAAGAATCTCCTGATTATCATTCTCAATAAATATTTTCTTTGCTTTTTCCAGCACAGGTATTGCGGAGCGTTCAATCAGAAGATCTCTGTGTTCTGCGTCATTTGCATATTCCCATTCGGCCTTTGAAAGCACAAATACTGCGTTTGGAAGCAAATCTACATTACTGGCATGCTCAAAATGAAGATGAGTCAGTAAAACATAATCAATATCCTCGCATTTAACCCCTTTCTCCTCCAGGATCCGGTAGTAATCCTTTCTCAGACCAACACAGCCGGTATCCAGTAAAATATTGTGCCTGCCATCTTGGATCAAAGCCCATGTTCCCCAGCCATGGTAGCAAAAAGGCAGCTTGCCTGAAAAACCACCAAATAGAATTTTTACGTCAAATACCATGTTCCCTCCCATAATAAATAGTCACGTTAGTTACAAGTTTTTGCGCATTAACTTTATGATTTATTTATATCACTTCCAGTTTTTAAATTCCTGCATTCGATTGGAATTAACATGATAAATCTTGCTATTAAATTTTTGCGTAAAAATCAAAATTCTAAAAAAGTATAGGTATATAACGATATATTTCTGATAAAAGTATAGTTTATCATTCTTTAAATAACTGAATGGCGACGTGGAATTATATTGATGTAAATCTGTGAATGAACAAAAATAGATATTTTTTAGGTGTAACGCAAGAAAAGACAGAAAAAATATAGGATAGTGCAGAAACCAATGTAATTATTTACCATATAAATCGGGAAAATTGCCAAAAAATTGATTTATCTTGTTCAGGTCTGGAGAACGCTTGTAAGGAAGAATTGAAAAAGATAGACTTGTACTATAGCAAATAGACTGTTGATATTTGAGAATCTAGTTTTAGCAGGAATTTGAAGGGGAAAACAGATTAAAATTGGCAGAAAAAGATGATTGATTCTGTAGAAGCCAGAAAACAACTGGAATAAAATTCCAGTAGTATGGGCCAGGGAAAATATAGTAGAATCAGGATCGCAAAGAAGTCGGGAGAGGAGACGCAGAGGATGATCAAATGCCATTATGAGATTCACATTAGTAAAAATGATACTTATTCCATGGATCGTCCCCATTTTCATGAGGACATAGAGATTGTGCTTTGCATTGCTGGGGAAGGCGTGTTCTTCCTGGAGCCAGAGGTGTTTCCCTTGTACAGGGGGCAGTTATTTCTCATCGACTCCTCAATCCTCCATCGCAGCGTGGCAAATGAAGAGTACCGTTGCCGGGTTTTTCATATTTCATCAGAAATGCTGCACGAATTTTCCTCCCTTCAGAGTAATTTCCAGGCGAGAAGCAAGCGCTCCGGCCTGGTCGCGACGCTGACGGAGGAGGCCACAAAATATCTGGAAAGTCTGTATGGCAAGCTTGCCGAGGATTTCGGAAATGAGTTTGGCGGGGATATCAGACAGACGATCACATTGCTGACCTTTTTGCTGACCTGTTTTTCGCATTTCAATGAGGCCGAGGACGGGGAGGTACATACAAATCCTAGTCTCGATAAGGTGGCGCCGATCCTTACCTATATACAGGAACATCTGGGGGAGGCCATGACGACCCAGTCTATTGCCGATGCATTTTATATGAGTAAATACCACCTGTGCCATATTTTTAAAGAAGGCACCGGGTTCAGCCTGATGGATTATGTCATCAACTGCCGGATTTTGAAAGCCAGGTCTTTGCTTCGAAACGGGATGCGGGTCCAGGAGGTTGGAGAAAATGTAGGTTTCCGGAATAATGAACACTTCATCCGAACCTTTAAAAAGCTGACGGGAACACCACCGAAGCGGTACGCGATGATGTACAAGGACAGTGACCAGAATGCCCAGAGAGAGCTTGTGGTGGTGGAAGGCAAGGATGGGAAAATTATAGAGGGAATAAAGGCTTAGCTTGGCCTGCCGGATAGCCCCCGCCGCACTGTATGCCTGTCCCGGGATTTTATGTAAAAACCATCACGGAATAATGGCTGTGAAGGCAGAATATTTATCTTATTCTGCTCCACGGGTAACAGTTCCGACAGCATGGACTGTTACGGCATCCGGCTTACGATAACCTGCCCGCTCCGCGCACAGGCCACCGCCTTCAATGAAAACCGCTGCGCGATGAGCCGGATGCTTGCAGCCGCTGCCTTTTCGCACGGTCCGCGCAGCAAATGCGCAGACCTGTCTGAAATGTTACCTTCACAGACCATTTGACGGCTATTTCAACTCTGAACTTTTCCAGTTCGCTTACTTTTTATTAGTTTGTGTCTGCTGATTCTTCTTCTGGATATCCAGCAGCTGGATAATCAGATTCTCCACAACATTCTTATAATCATTATCTAAAAGTTCGAAATTCGCAAATATATCCGCAACGTAGTCTTCATGGCAGCAGGAAATATCTGTCTTATCTTCCTCGCTGCCCACAGGGACAAAACCGGTTTCCAGAAGAAAATCACCGGAGGTTTTTAATATTTTTGCCAATTGCTTTATCTTCGCCACATCAGGCTGCCTTTTTCCCGTCTCGTAGCCGCAGTAAGTGCTGTTCGTGATCCCCATGGCATCGGCTACCTGCTGCTGTGTGTATCCGACGGAAATTCTCGCTTCTTTTAACCTTTCGGTAAAACTCATTACGACACCTCACCTTCGCCTGAATCATATCATATGGTTGGCGTATCGTCAACAAAATCCCCCCTGATATCTTGACATATTGGCGAATTGAGAATATAATGACACTGTGATTTGGCGATACGCCAAGAAAGGAGGAGCGCTACATATGTATCCCAATTTGTTGGGCCAAAAAGAATTTTTTCGTCTCACGGAACAGGACATGGGGGAAATTATAGGCGTCAGTCGCAGCGATTACAGCCGTAAGGTTTTAAACGGCAGTTTTTATCCGGGCGAGTGCCGGGCATATTGCAGATATTTTAATAAGCCCTTTGATTTCTTATTTGCCACGGAAGGAGAGATCAGCCACTTTTTGAACAAATCCTTTCGAAATCTGGTTCCGGCGCCCTATTCGGCGGGGCAGGAGATGATCTCCGGTTAAGGATTGACTGCCGTAACAATATAAGAAAGGGGGAGTTACCATATCTACAGAAATTAATCAGCTTTTGCAGAATTTCGAGATACCCGGGGTGGCCAGGGTACGCCAGTTTTTTAACAGGGAGGAGCTGGAGGATCCGGAAAGGGAGCTTAAAAGACTATTAGAGGAAAAAAATCTTCCCATTAAAAAGGGATCGAGAATCGCGATAACCTGCGGCAGCCGCGGAATCGACGGATATGTGCCGCTGCTCAAGACAATTGTAGCTTTTGTGAAGGAAAAGGGAGGCATTCCTTTTCTGGTACCATCGATGGGGAGTCATGGAGGAGCGACGGCGAGAGGGCAGGAGCTGGTGCTGGAAAAGTACGGAATCACAGAGGAAACCATAGGCGCACCGGTTGTTTCCAATATGGAGGTGAACCAGATTGGCACCACGAGGCAGGGACTAGGCGTATATATTGACAAGAATGCCTGTGAGGCCGACGGGATCATACTGTTCAACCGGGTAAAACCCCATACCTCCTTTCGGGGACGTTATGAAAGTGGTCTTGTAAAGATGCTTGCCATAGGTCTTGCGAAACAGAAGGGGGCGGAAGCAACCCATTTTCTCCGGTATGAGAATATGGCGGAAAATATCATAGCCGTCGCTTCCGTTGCTTTGGAGCAGCTCAATGTAATCTGCGGTGTCTCTACCATCGAGAACGGTTATGGCCGACTTGCCAAGGTACATGTTTCCCGAAAAGAAGAGATTATGGCCGATGAACCTGATTATCTGCAGGATGCCTGGAATAAGATGGCCAGACTTGCACTTAATGAAATCGATGTGCTGATAGTGGGGGAGATTGGAAAGGAGATCAGCGGAACCGGGATGGATACCAACATTGTGGGCCGGTTCCATACGAATGCCGCGGGAGGCGGTCCCAGGACGATAAAGCTGGGCGTACTGAACATAACGGAAAAATCGGAGGGAAACGCCAACGGTATGGGATTAGCCGACTTTATCCCCAGGCATATGTATGAACAGATTGATTTCGGCAGCACCTACGTCAATACACTGACTTCCACGGAACCCAACAGCTCCCGGCTTCCGATGGTGGTGGAGAATGACAGGGCCGTATTTCAGGCATGTGTCAAGCTGTGCGGAAAAATAAAGAAGGAAGAGATCCGGATGGTTATCATCCCCGACACAAAGCATCTGGAAGAGATTTATATGTCAGGAGCCGCTATCGATGCTGCCTGCCGTCCGATTCGTGTGGAAAGCGGATTTATGGAGGTCCCTTTTGACAGAGACGGGAACCTGAAGCTGTTTGAAGGCAGCGATGATTCCGCCGTATAGAATGGATTTAATGAAATAAGGTTTTATAGTTAATGAGCCTGGTACATATTTGATGTGACTTTCTGTGAGGAGGTATGAGTTATATGGAATTGACTATGAGTTCTGCCATATGGCAGGTGATGGTTGACGCAGCGATTATGGGAACGCTGCTGCTGATTGGGGAATTTTTGCGGGCTAAGGTAAAATGTCTGCAGAAGGCATTGATCCCGCCGGCTGTTTTAGCCGGTGTCCTGGCTTTGTTACTGGGCCCGAAAAGTCCGTGGGAGGTATGCAGGATTCTCCCGCTGTCCAGTTCCTTTGGAACTTACGCCAGCGTTCTGATCGTGCTGGTTTTCGCTGCTACGCCCATTGGGGACAGGCCTAAGAAAGGGGCTATGTCCGGATCCAAGATCATGGGTATGTTTTTTAATATTTCCGGTATCGCCGTACTCCAGTACGGCATCGGCATGCTGGTAACGATCACGGTGCTGACAAAGCTGTATCCTGCTCTGAATGAAAATTTCGGCCTGATGATGGCCACCGGCTTCTATGGAGGCCACGGAACGGCTGCTGCAGTCGGGAAATCGCTGGCCGATCTTGGCGTGCCCGACATGACGGATTTGGGATATACCTGTGCAACCATCGGAATTGTGGGAGGAATTATCACAGGAATTTTAATTATCAACTGGGGAACACGCAAGGGATATACACATTATGTGGAAAATCCGAGTGAGCTTCCGATTGATATGAGAACCGGACTTGTACCGCCTGAGAACCAGAAGTCAACCTCCAAAGGGACCGTGGCTTCAATCTGCCTCGATCCGCTGGGATACCATCTCGGTATTGTTCTTTTTGCCTCGTGGCTTGGATATATGGCTTCCGCCTGGTTTGCAGGCTGGACACAGTCGGCTTTCAACTACAAAGTATCCATCCCGGAATTCTGTCTTTCCCTGTTTGCGGGATTGATTATCAATTCACTTTTGAACAAGAGCGGAGCATACAAGTATGTGGATCGCGGCTCCATTCAGCGCATTCAGGGAACGGCAACTGATTTTCTGATGATATCAGGCATCGGTTCCCTGAACCTGACCGTAGTTATGAATTATGCGGTTCCGTTGATTGTGATATGTGCTCTTGGATTTGCCGCCACATGGCTGTGGTTTCTCTGGATTGGCGGAAAATCATCGGAGGAAGACTGGTTTGAGCGCAACATGATGATGTGGGGACATGCCACCGGTGTTGCTGCCACAGGTGTATTGCTGCAGCGCGTTGTGGATCCGGATCTGAAGAGCCGGGGAATAGAAGACTCCGGTATCTCAGATATCTTTAACCGTCCCATTATCATAGGCCTGCAGGTTATCCCGCCGATTCTGATTACCACGATGGGGACAGCCGGTTCATGGATTGTCACGGTCGCTTGTTTTGCAATTGTAGCGGTTATGTGGATTGTGGCATGGATGACAAAGGGCTGGGTAGCCGGACGCAAACTGGAAAAATACAGATAATTAGTTATATTGAAGGTTATATTAAAGTTATTGAAGTAATTGCATAAAAAGGGCTGTGGGCACTGTGACATGTCGGTCACAGGTACCGCAGCCTTTTGTGTGTCACAGGAATCAGTCTGAAGGCTGAGGCCGGAGCCTGAGTCTGCATTCAGGAGGCCCCGGATTTTTGGCTTCTTATCTTATCTCATCTGTCCCCGTTTCAGGGCATTTCTACCGGTATTTGGATCTCCGTGACAAACTCCTTTGGATTATTTGTCATTGAGATATTGATAATAGATGTTTCTACGGAGTTGCCTGTGACGGTCAGCCCCTGTTTCTTAATATAATTCCACAGCTTCCGGTAAGTCTTTGAGATGGTCTGGTAGCTTCCGGCATGACAGGCCACGATAAAGGTTCCGGCCGGTATGACGCAAAGCCGTGTGCCCTCCACGCCCGGGGAAGGCTCCACGAAAAAGCCAATGGAGTTATAGGTAAGGAAATGGCCGTTTTCCACGTTTTCCTGATGAATCTCAAGCACGATATCCCCCTTATCATAGGAAGGCCGGTTGTGTAAATCCCGGATATAGGAAGAATAGAGAAGCTTGATGCAGGCGTATAAATCGCTGCTGGCGAAATTAATATTCATGCGGTAAAGATACCGCTCCGGACAGCGGCGCAGCTCAAAGGAGGAGGATTTGCGCCGGGCCAGTTCGATTTTATTGATCAATTCCTCATTCTGCCGGTTCAGCTCCTGAAGCTCTGCCAGCTCGGCAGCTATGATGCTGCGCCGTTCCAGCAGCAGCTTTTCCAGGGAAGCCACATTTTTGGCGCTGCTGTGAGCCTTGATCTGCTCCAGGCTCAGTTTGAGCTTTTTTAGTTTTCCAATCATATTGAGCTGAAATAACTGGTTATATTCATAATATCGGTATCCGGTCTGGCTGTCTCTGGCGGACGGCTTGCACAGGCCAATCGAGTCATAGTACCGGAGGGCGGATTTGGAGATATTTAGAAAACGGCTTATATCGGCAATCGTATATTTATCATTCATGCTCATGTTTCCTTCCTTAATACTCAAACATTCAAGTTAACTTTAACATTTTTATCCTTATAAAACAAGGATAAATAAAAGAAAAGATTTATTTATGAACAGTTGACATTCAAGCGGCATTACACCTTAAAATGATGTTAATAAGGAAAGGAGCAATACTATGGAAAACCGTTTTTTAAATGTCTCCATTATGCAGCATACAATTACAGCTGACCTGGATACAAATCTGAGAGTGATTGAGGAGTCGGTTGAAAATCTGATGATGGGATATGTCAGGCCGGAGCTAATCGTCGGCGTGGAGTTCGGGATAAGCAAGCTCCCTATTACCATGGAGGACGGGGCTATTCAATTTTTAAGCAGTCTGGCTAAAAAACACCGTGTATATCTGGTGCCGGGAACTTTTGCGGAGAAGGCGGAGGGGCTTAAGGATGGGGAAGCCTACAATACCTGCCCGGTTTTCGGGCCGGACGGCACGTTACTATGCCGGTACAGGAAAAAAGTACCGTTCCGGCCCGGAGAGATGTCGGCGCCCAGCAACGAAACGGAGGACTACTGTATTTTTGAAATTCAGGAGAAGGGGATTACAGTCGGGCTGCAGATATGTTATGATCAGTTTTTTCCCGAGATTTCCAGGACGCTGGCGCTGAAAGGAGCAGAGCTGATTCTCTGTCCGGCTCTGGACCCGATCGAATACCGCCATGTGCCTGAGATTATACCGAGAGCCAGGGCGCTGGAGAATGAACTGTTCTATATTTGGACATGCGGTACCGGCCAGCTTGGGGCATCAACCTGCTGCGGAAATTCCATTATCGCAGATCCGGAAGGACAGATTGTCCTGCAATGCCCGGAGACCCCGGCACTGGTCACAAAGACGCTGGATTTTTCCGGTGTGGTGCTGAAACGGGAGTACGGCCGTGACCAGCACCTGAATTCACTCAGATATTTTAATGTACAGTACCCGTTTGCCGGTAAGATAGAGGATGCGCCGGTATACAAAAATGCAGGCAGGCTGACGGCAAATAAAAAAGAGTACGAGGAAAAGACACACGGGATACGGATGGGAGATTTATAAGGGGGATTTAAAATGGAGAGTACAAAAGGGAGTTACAATGCGGCGGTTCTGAAGTTTATTCTTTTTTCTGGGATCGGGGCAATCATGTTTTTTGTAAATGTCGACATAGGAGGCGTATCGGTTATCCCGATTCAGCATATTATCAACTTAATCAAGAAAACCTGCGGGCCGGTGATACCATATTTCACTCTGCTGATGGTTATGGCAGGCGGTATCATGCCAATTGTCAACGGAAGCTATAAGACTTCCAAATTTAATTTTGTATTTACCGCCATTAAGCTTCTGGGGACCGTAATTGGAATCATGGCAGTGTTTCAAATCGGACCGGAATCGATCATGCGTGCAGACATGGTTCCGTTCTTATTCAACAGTGTGGTGGTGCCGATTGCCCTCATGATACCCGTGACAGGAGTGGCTTACGTAATGCTCCTGAACTTCGGCCTGGTGGAATTCATCAGTGCATTCATGCAGCCAGTCATGAGAAAGATATGGAAAACACCGGGAGAGAGCGCTATCGACGCGGTGGTGTCCTTCTCCGGCGGCTATGCCCTGGCAGTGCTTCTGACTAACGACCTGTATAAAAAAGGAGTGTACAGTGCAAAAGAGAGCGTCATCATTGCTACCGGCTTTTCAACCGTATCGATCTCCTTTTTAATTGTCATTGCCAATACCCTTGGATTTATGGAGCATTGGACGCTGTATTTCTTTGCCTGCTTTTTTGTAACCTTCTTCGTGACTGCTGTTACGGCCAGGATTTATCCCATAGACGGTATTCCCAATGCTTACTATGAGAAAAAAGCGGACAGCACAATGGATTACAGCGAGCCTCTGTTTAAGCGTGCCTGGCATGCCGGAATCAGACAGGCACGGGAGTCAAAACCGCTTTCCCATTACCTGAAAGAATATTACTTAGGAGATGCGATTAAGATGTCCTCCGCCGTCACGGCAAGCATCCTGGTAATCGGTCTGGCCGGTATGCTGGTAGCTGAATATACGCCGTTTTTCGATGCGGTGGGCTATCTCTTCTATCCGGTAACCTGGCTTTTGCGTCTGCCTGAGCCAATGCTGGCAGCAAAAGCGGCGGCAATTGAAATTGCCGAAATGTTCCTGCCGTCCATGCTGGTGGTGAAGAGCGATATGGTTACGAAGTTTACGATTGCGGTGACAAGCGTATCGGCCATTTTATTCTTTTCGGCTTCCATTCCCTGTCTGCTGTCCACGGACATACCTGTAAAAATGAAGGATATCTTCCTGATTTGGTTTGAGCGGACGGTCCTGTCTTTAATCATGGCGGCAGCAATCGGTTTCATCTTCTTCTAAAGCGGCGTGAAAAATGAAAAGTGCTAAAACACCATATATACAAGGGGTCATGCTGGCATTCCTGCGCAGTTTCCTGGCTCTCCCTTTTCTGGCCATGGCAATGAAAGGGAGAGGCGTCTCCTTTTGCATCGGGGGGAAATAGGCGGTGGCAAAGTTTTAGTATGATAGGCGTTTTAAGAGCTGGCGGCAGCTTTTAAAGCGCTTTTTTGTAAACTTTTTTTATTGCCAGGCAGGTATGGTGTCTGTATAATTAGAGGAAGTTCACATAATGGAGATTTTAACTGAGGTTTGGAGGACGCGTCCGGAACGGACCATGTCCGGTGTGGTGAGGGTATCTGTCTGAGTCTTCCGTCCCCGTGGGAGATTGTCGTGAAGGGAGAATCCGGCCGGAATGAATTGCTGCGGGGACCGTTTGCACTCTTTGGAGTGCGCATCGGAATACTAAGCTCGTGAGGGACCTCGCTAAGCACCGGCGGACTCCCATGTCCCCTCCGCAATTGATTCCGCCTACTTCCCCGGTTCAGGTTTTCCCCGGGGACGAAAGACTCATATACGCCCACCACCGCCCCGTCCGCTGGCCGTACCGGCGGCGTCCTCACCTGCTTAACTAATTAGGGAGAATATAAAAAATGAACAAGAAAGACAGAGAAAACCGTAGCGTGCATAAGAACCGAAGCGGAGTTGATACGACATGGATACTTGCCGGAATACTGGTGGTATTATTAATTGTGGCTGCAGTGGTTTACATTGGTAAAAAGACAAGCGGAACCGGTAATAGCGGCGCATCCGCGGCACCAGCCGGGGTGACGGGGAGCGGTGAGCCGTCGGCAGGCAGCGGCGGAATGATTGGGCCGGGGAAAGAGGAGCAGTCTAAGAATGAAACCGGAGCAGAAACCGGAACAGAAACAGGGGCTGGAACAGAGCTGGAGACAGAGTCCGGAGCAGAAACAGGGCATGAGACAGAACCGGAAACGGAACCTGTAACGGAACCTGAAACACAGCCGGTACGGCTGGAAAGTCTCAGCGGCCTGGTGCCCGGTACGGTTCTTGATACGGAGCAGATCGATTTTGACCATCTCGACCGCTATTTTATGAGCTGGCAGATCGAGGAGGGGGATAACCTGCACCGGCGCATTGACGGGAAATCTTACCGTGATAATCCCTATGTGCCGCTCAGTTCCCTGCGGTACCTGAAGATGCCGCATTATAATTTCGACGGCCGGATTCAGGTGGGGGAAATGATCGTTAACAAGGATATACAGGATGATGTGATAAGCATATTCAAGGAATTATTCCGTTCCGGGTATCAGATTCAGTCTATGTATCTGATAGACAACTACTGGACAGGAGATGCGGAGACTTCAGATTCCGCGTCTATCGATGAGAATAACACATCGGCCTTCTGCTACCGCGTAATCTCCGGGGGCGGAAATCTGTCGAATCATGCGTATGGCAGAGCGATTGATATAAACCCGCAGCAGAACCCTTACGTTTCCTATTCCTCCGGTTCGCCGAAATGGGAGCATTCCAATGCCAATGACTATATTAAGAGGGATACGGGACTGCCTCATGTGATAACCCATGAGGATCTGGCGTATAAACTGTTTGCCAAACACGGATTCCGTTGGGGCGGGGACTGGAACAACCCGAAAGATTACCAGCATTTTGATAAAAATAAAAAATGAAAAAGAAGGGGATCATAACAGCTCATGCGGTCTGATTTGTTACAGGGCATCAGCAGTCAAACGCAGCCAGGCGGGAAATGGTATTCTGTATATACAGGAGGTGCTTAATATGCATGCATGGGAACAAATACAGGAATCAATCGAATTTATCGAATCACATCTGGGCGAGGAACTCAGTATCCGGGATTTGGCGGAAAAAGCAGCGTTGTCGCCTTTTTATTATCAGAGGCTGTTCAGGCGTCTGGTAAAAAAGCCGGCTGCGGAATATATCAGGCTGCGCCGGATGGCAAAAGCAACGGAGGCCCTGCTTTCAAAGGACAGAAGGATTTTGGACATAGCGGTGGAGCTGGGTTTTTCCTCCCACGAACATTTCAGCAGAACCTTTAAGTCTACCTTTGGGATGACGCCGGAAGAATACAGGAGCCATCCAAAAACCCTCAACCGGATGACAAAGCCTGAGCTTCTGCTCCACTATACGCTGATTGATGAAGGCGTGCCGCTCATCACCGACGGAATCGTCCTGGAGATTAACAGGCGTCAGGTGAAAGAGCCAATCCGCTTTATCGGCATGGAGAAGACGATGCCGGTTCAGTTTACAGCCGGTTTGGGGACGGAGTCCGGAATTGATCCGCTGGATTTTCTGTGGCGCGGCTTTCATAAACAGAAGGAGAATACATCCGGTCTGTTCCTGGAGGAGGAGATAGGAGTGTCTTATCCCTGCCCGGACCCAGGGTATTTTAACTATTTTGCAGGGGCCAGGGCCGGGACGGAAGCGTCGGCCGGATACAGGGAGTGGAAACTTCCGGAAGGGGAATATATTGTCTGCTCCTTTGAGGCGGAAAACTTTGAAGCTCTCGTGATGGATGCGCTCTATAAAGCGCAGCAGTATTTTTACGGAACATGGATTCCAAAGCATAAATTACAGACGGAGCCGTTCTGTGCGGAGCGGTACGCGGACCATAGCCCGGAGACCGGAAGTATGGAAATCTGGGCTAAAGTAATCCAACCGTAACAATCCGGTCATGTTTATATCTAACGATAACCTGCACTCTGCGCACAGGTCACCGTCATCAATGAAAAAGAGGCATCCGGCCGCGGGAGCGGACTGAATGCCTTTTTATACGGACCGGCCGTATCCGTCGGCCGGTCCGTCAATTCTAATATCGGAAATCAAATCAAATTTCGATCAGGTTATAATCCACTCCGGCCTCTTTCAGAATCCGTCCCTCCCTCTTATGGCAGGTAAATACAATAATCTGTCCCCGGCAGGCTTTGGAAAGCCATGTCAGCGCCGTGCGCAGCCTGTCGTCATCATAGAGTACGAAGCTGTCGTCAAAGACGAGAGGCATCCGGTCTTCCCCGCCCTGGATAAACTTGGCGGCAGCCAGCCTCAGCGCCAGATAAATCTGGTCGGCCGTGCCGCTGCTGACCTGCTCCAGTGGAACCAGCTTTTTCTTTGTATTCAGGAATGCATTCAGGTTTTCATCAATGCTGATGCTGGTATAAATGCCGCCGGTGATGCCGCTGATCAGCTCCGAGGTTGTCTTATTCAGATACAGCCCGAAAGAGTCCCGTATGGACATGGAAAGCTCCTGCATCGTCTCCTGAGCCAAATCAATCGCCGCGATATCCTGACGCAGCCGTTCATTCTCAGTGATAATCCGTTTCAGCGCGGCCGCCCTGTCTTTGCAGTCGGCCAGATGCTCCAGCTTCTTTTCCAGCTCCCACTGGATGCGCTGCTGTTTCTCAATCACCTCGCTGCAATTGTTCTGGCGCTCCCGCAGCGTTGAGATTTTTTCCGTCTGCAATTTAAGTGTTTCTTCTGATTTCGCCATCATCTGGCAAAGCCTTGTAAACTCGCCCAGACGGGAACGCAGGGCTTCCATGGCCTCATCGCTGATTGAACTGTCGCCCAAATGGCGTTTGAATATCTCCGAGAGGGTGGCGGTACAGAGTTTTGCCTCTTTGAGAAGGCGCTTTCTGCGGAACAGAGTAAAGAATCCGCCGGCCAGCAGCACAGCCGCGCCGATGGCCAGGGCCATACCCGTGGTATAAGGTTTGAGCTTAACCGGCAGAACAGGAAGCAGCGTATTATACGGATAAAAATACCAGTAGAGGAAGTATCCGGAGCCTGCCGCGGCTGCGGCGGCCAGCAAAAACAGTATGATGGGAACCATCCGTCCTCCGCCGCTCTGCGTAACGGCTTTCGAGTCATTATAGCAGCTGTATATCTCTTCGGCATTATTTAAATATGCGGAAATGGAGGCCTCATCGGAAAATTCATAGTCGTCCAGCATCTGGCGTCCTCTGAGTACTTTGTCAGCCAGCTCATCCTTTTCCTGCTGGTTCAACTCAATCTCTTCTTTGACACTGTCGCGCATTTTCACATATTCCTGCATTTGATTCTCATATTCCGGCGAGGAAATCTCTTTTTCAATATTGCGGATTTCACTTAAAAGCATCGTGTAGGTTCTCGCCGCCTCGGGGCTGAGCTGTGTTTCAAACTGTTTTTTCTGCCCCTTTAGGTAATTGGTGGCCTTAGTGATATTCAGGGCCATATTGCCGGAGGTATTCATGTTGGCAATATAATTCTTAAGCTCCGAGATCATTCCGTCCTCGGTGGCGCTTTTTAACTGGCTGATGCTGATGGTATTATTATAGACTGTTTCGCTTAATCCTCCCAGCAGCTCATCCATAAATGCCTTGGTCGGCTCCACCTCTTTTCCCAGGGTTTCATTAACAATGATAAATTCTTTTTTATTCTTCTGAAAGCTCCGCTCAATGCGGTATACAATACCGTCGGATTCCAGGCGCAGCTGTCCTTCGTAGGTTCCGCTGTTTTCCCATGGCTCGTACTTGCTGTAGGTATCCGTCCTGGCGGCCCTGCCCCTCTGGCGTTCGATGCCGAAGAGCATTCCGCGGATAAAGGTGTGAATGGTGGATTTGCCTGCTTCATTCTTGCCGTAGACAATATTGATGCCGTCCTCAAAGGAGACAGACGTGTTATGAAATTTACCAAATCCGCTTATGTATAAATCCAGAAAACGCACTTTTGTTAACTCCTTTCATCGGTTGTGAGAAGCAGGGCATGGATTCCGTAAAACAGCGCCTTTTTTTCCACAGGGCTCATATCGGGTTTCTGAAGCGCACGGATATAGAAGCCGATCATATCGCTGGGATGTTCGGCAAACAGCGCGCTGAAGTCATATTCCGGTTCTGATTCATCCAGGATATCGGATATTTTATAGCGGAGCAGCAGGGAGTCCAGATCAAATGTGATATCAGGATCCCTCATTCCCCGTACCCGGAACCGGTAGATGTTATCAGTTCCGCGCTTGTCAATCTCGTGGGACATTTTAAGGCATAGCTCCGTATTGGTTGTGGCAGGGGTGACATTTACAATCAAAGGGATGTAGCGCAGCTTTGACATCGGAATAAATTCAAGCTTGGTAACCAGCAGGGTGGATGGGTTAATCTCTCCGTAGAAGATACCGTGGGCGCCTGTCTCCGTCTTATCCAGCGGCTCAGGGGAGCCGCAGTAAGCCATCTTGCGTTCAATCAGAACTTCCGGCTTGTGGATATGGCCAAGCGCTATGTAAGAAAATCCGGAGTCTGCCAGCGCGGCCTTGTCGATCGGCGTGTGGTTCAAGTCTCCCCCGTGCCCAATCAGGATATGGATCCGGCCGTCATGCGGCGCATAAGCCTGGTTCAGACGCGGCTCCGTAATCTCCGCAGTATGGTAGCTGAAGCCGGTCACCTCCGTGTTGATATCGCGGAAATAGTAGCTTGTCAGTTCTTCGCTGTCGATGAAGGTTACATTGGGACACCATGAAAAGCTTAAGACGGCAGAGCTTAAGCGGATCCTGTCATGATTTCCGGCGATTATAATAACCCGGACACCGGGGATGGTGGAAAAGAGGTAGTTGACCTCTTTTAAATCCTTTTGCAGCGGCTGGCGGTGAAACAGATCGCCTGCGATAAAAAGGCAGTCGGCCCCTGTTTTTCTTGTCTTTTCAATGATAGCGGCAAACGTGTCGCGGATATCGCGGGCCCGTTCCCTGCTCCATGGTTTGTCACTGTCCGGGGACATGCCCCAGTGGATATCGCCGGTATGTATAAACTTCACAATGATCCCCCTTTAATAGTAAATTCTGTGTAACGGCCCATCCTGTCGGAACCGTTACAAATTTTTCCAGAAGCCGTTAATACCAGACAGAGCTGCCGCAGATAAATCCGACGCGGCAGCTCCTAAGCCGATACTATAATTCACAGTTATTAACCGTTCTTGGGAACGGAATGATATCACGGATGTTGGAAACGCCTGTCAGATACATGACGCAGCGCTCAAATCCGAGCCCGAAGCCCGAATGCCTTGTGGAACCGTATTTTCTCAGATCCAGATAAAAACCGTAATCTTCTTTCCTGAGGCCCAGTTCATCCATTCTTGCCACCAGTTTGTCGTAGTCGTCTTCCCTCTGGCTTCCGCCGATAATCTCGCCGATTCCCGGTACGAGACAGTCCATGGCGGCTACCGTCTTGTTGTCTTCGTTCATCTTCATATAGAATGCTTTGATTTCTTTCGGATAATCTGTGACGAATACCGGTTTCTGGAAGATCTTCTCTGTCAGATAGCGCTCATGCTCCGTCTGAAGATCACAGCCCCAGAAAACCTTGTAATCAAACTCATCATTATGCTCTTCCAGAAGCTTTACGGCTTCCGTATAGGTAACATGGCCGAACTCGGAATTAAGAACATGGTTCAGTCTCTCTAAAAGCCCCTTGTCGATAAACTGGTTAAAGAAGTTCATCTCTTCCGGAGCATGTTCCAGAACATAGCGGATTACATATTTTAACATACTCTCAGCAAGAGCCATATTGTCATTCAAATCGGCGAAAGCCATCTCCGGTTCAATCATCCAGAATTCGGCCGCATGGCGCGTCGTATTAGAGTTCTCGGCGCGGAAGGTCGGTCCGAAAGTATAGACGTTGCGGAAGGCCATGGCGTAAGTCTCGGCATTGAGCTGTCCGCTTACGGTCAGGTTGGTCGGTTTATTGAAGAAATCCTGTGCAAAATCAACGGCGCCTTCCGGTGTCTTCGGCACGTTATTCAGATCAAGCGTAGTTACCTGGAACATCTCGCCGGCTCCCTCACAGTCACTTCCTGTGATGAGGGGAGTATGCACATAAACGAAATCGTGCTCCTGGAAATACTGATGTATAGCGTAAGCTGCCAGGGAGCGTACGCGGAATACGGCCTGGAATGTATTGGTTCTGGGACGGAGATGGGAGATCGTCCTCAGGTATTCAAGGGTATGGCGTTTCTTCTGAAGCGGGTAATCGGACGCGGACGGACCCTCAATCAGGATCTCAGAAGCCTGGATTTCAAAAGGCTGTTTTGCTTCCGGCGTGGCGACCAGCTTACCTTTGACGATGATGGCAGCCCCTACATTCAGCTTGGATATATCGGAAAAGTTCTCCAGTGTATCATGATAAACGATCTGCAGCGTTTCAAAATAGCTTCCGTCGCTGACGACTACAAAACCAAAGGCTTTTGATCCTCTGACGCTTCTTACCCAGCCGCCAATCTGAATTTCTTTATCGAGATAAGCTTCTCTGGAACGGTAAATCTCTCTTACAGTTACTAAGTTCATAATGTGACTCCTTCATTTATATAACTTTTTTGTATTTTCTTGTCAATGCTGTCATTATACTTTATTTTTCCAGTGGTTTCAAGGGGTTACTAAATCCCCGGCCATATAATTCTTCTGTATTGCGCGAACCGCCATTTCCTCGAATGCCTGAACGTAGAGGGGCTTTTCAATATAGTTTAACGAAACCAAATCAATCTGGAGGAATTTATTGAAATTTTTGACCGGAAGTATATGGATGTATTCCTCCTCCGGGCAGTTCCTGTTATGGGTGTGAATCCGGGATAGCAGCATACGGGGACCGATTCCGGCGCCCACGCCTTTGGCGCACAGGGAGATCTGCGTATCGGTGTCACTGATCTGGTAAGGGGAATAGAGATCGATATGGCGCTGATCCAGGTATTCCTTCAGGGCTGAGTTCACGACACTGGTGGAATAGCTCTTGATGAAAGGGATATCCGCGAACTGACTGAGATCTGTTTCTTCGGCGAGCAGATGTGCGTATTCTTTGCCGAAACGGCGTTTTAACAGTCCGTCGGATATCATAAAACACAGCTCATCCCGGCATAAAGGCGTAAAGCTCAGATCCTCGCCGTATGGGGTATTGACACCCAGAAACAGATCCAGGTTTCCTTTCCGGAGGCTTTCGACCAGGACAACGGTATCGTTCATGAGGAAACGGATCTCCACCTCCGGATAGGTTCGGGAGTATTCCGGAATCACCCAGGGCAGGAAAATCTGAGCGCGGGATGCGCTGATTCCCATGGTGAAGCTGCCCTTCATTCCCCCTGCCCGTTTTGCCAGACTGTCCAAAAGGCTGCTCTCGATCGCCTGAATCTTTTGAAGGGAGTGGAGCATGGACTGCCCTGCCTCCGTAAGCTGAAAACGAGGTTTTCTTGTAAAAAGCCGGACGCCATAATTCTGTTCCATCCGTTTGATATGGTCGCTGACACACTGCTGCGAGACGAAGGCGCGCTGAGCCGCCCGGCTGATGCTCATCTCTTCGGCAACTAACAAAAAAATTTCCTGGTTGGCTTGCAAGAGTTTCTCCTTTCTAAATCATACCCGCCGTTAACGCGGATTAATCTTCTGCTCATACTGACTTTACGGATCAGTGTATCATGTAAAATTGTGAAATACAATATAAATATTGTTTATATTCAAAATATACTTGTTTGATATTGGTTTGCTGCTGAGGTATATTATTTAATAAGAAGAGAGAAGTAAGAAGGAGGAAGCAGGCATGGATGAATCGAAATTTGAATACAGCAGCTATAAAAGCGGCGAGCTGACCAATGGAATCGAACGTTCCGCGCACAGGGCGCTGTTGTACAGCACGGGCCTTGACACGGACGACCTTCATAAACCGTTGATAGCCGTCGTCAATTCCTTTACAGAGATGGTGCCCGGACACATCCATCTGCGGGAGATTGCAAAACATGTGAAACAGGGAATCTGGGAGGCGGGAGGTATCCCAAGAGAATTTAATACAATTGCGCTGTGCGACGGCATCTGCCAGGGCCACAGCGGCATGAGTTATCCGCTGCCCAGCAGGGAGAATATAGCGGATGCGATAGAAATGATGATTGAAGCCCATCATTTTGACGCAATGGTGATGCTTCCCGGCTGCGACAAGATTGTGCCGGGAATGATCATGGCGGCCGCCAGAGTGGATATTCCGGCAATCATTCTTCCGGGCGGGCCTATGATGGCCGGAAGCTATAAGGATAAGGAGATTATCACACTGACCGATATGAGGGAATTTATCGGGCAGACACAGATGGGAAAAATGACGGAGGAAGAGCTGCTGGAGATTGAAAAGCGGGCTCTCCCCACGTATGGGACCTGCGCTATGCTGGGAACGGCCAACTCCATGAGCTGTCTGGCTGAAATACTGGGCCTGGCCCTTCCGCATTCCTGTACCGCGCTGGCGGTATCGGCAGAGAAACGCCGTTTTGCTAAGCAGTCCGGGAAGCGTGCGGTGGAAATGATAAAAGAAGGGCTGACGGCCCGGAAGATTCTGACGAGGGAGGCGCTGCTAAATGGAATCAGCGCCGTGATGGCCATGGGGGCGTCGACTAATACGGTCCTCCATCTAATGTCGATTGCCAACGAGGCGGATGTTAAGCTGACCCTGAAGGACTTCGACGAAATCAGCAGAAAAGTGCCTTATATCTGTAATCTGAAGCCGTCGGGCCGGTATCCGATGTCTGTCCTGCATGAGAACGGGGGCATCCCGGCCGTATTAAAGGCGATTGAGAGCAGGCTGGAGCCGGCTCACATGACCGTGACGGGAAAAACGATAACAGAAAATCTGAGCGGTACGCCGCTGGTTGAAAACGATGTGATTTACCCGGTGAGCCGGCCTAAAAATGAGGAGGGAGGAATCGCGGTACTGTACGGAAGCCTGGCTCCCGACGGCGCGGTTGTTAAAAAATCGGGTGTGAAGCCGTCCATGTACCAGTTCACAGGCCGTGCGCGGGTTTTCCATTCTATGGAAGATGCAAGCTATGCCGTCTCAAACGACCGGATCAGGGCAGGGGACGTGATTGTTATCCGTTACGAGGGGCCGAAAGGCGGACCCGGCATGAGGGAGATGCATATGACAACTTCCCTTCTGGTCGGAAGGGGGATGGATGAGAGCTGTGCGCTGGTTACGGACGGCAGGTTCTCCGGTTCCACGAGGGGGCCGTGCATCGGCCATATCTCTCCTGAAGCGGCGGCCGGCGGCCCGATTGCCGCAGTCGAAGATGGTGACAGAATCATCATCGATATACCGAACAGGAGGCTTGAGTTAGATGTACCGGAGGAAATAATCAGGGAGCGTCTGGCAAAAGTGAAGCCGCTTACCAAACCGAGAACACCGGCGCTTGAAAAATACGCCGCTCTCGTCACATCTGCCGATCAGGGTGCCGTGCTGAGAGTACCGGATGAGTCAAAAAAATAAACAGATGAGGAGGCCGGGAAACTGACAGAACGGCTGGGTGAGTTTTTTCAATGCATGTAGTTTCACGGCTCAGTACCTTAACAGACAATATGAACAGGGAGTATCCTTCAGGCATAGAAAAGCCTGGGGGATATTCCCTGTTTTGTGTCTGCTGTGCCGTGCCACTTATTCCCAGAAGAATTCATGGCTATTTTCAATTATAATACATGAGTTAGCGAAGACTAAGCTTTTCCGGAACCGAGTAAATAAAATAGAACATTCCCGTGAAATTCCCGTATTTTAGCGGTTTTCCGAGAAAAAAGGAAATATATGGAAGGGGATTTGAAAAAATATATTAAAGGAAACACGGAAAATGTCGGAAAATGCACAAAAATAATACTAAATCTAGTAAAAATTTGTTCACTATTTCGGAAAAGTGTGCTATAATAGTAAGCACATAAATAGCTACACAAATCTATGCATCGAGGGGTGATATCGTGATTAAAAAAGAAATGATTGCAATGCTCTTAGCAGGAGGACAAGGCAGCCGACTCGGCGTGTTGACACAGAAGGTTGCAAAGCCGGCAGTTTCATTCGGCGGAAAGTACCGTATTATTGATTTTCCGCTCAGTAACTGCATTAATTCCGGAGTAGACACAGTCGGAGTTTTAACACAATACCAGCCGTTGCGTCTGAACGCGCATATCGGAATTGGTATTCCTTGGGATCTTGACCGCAATGTCGGAGGTGTTACTGTTCTTCCTCCTTACGAGAAAAGTAAGGGAAGCGACTGGTATACGGGTACGGCAAATGCGATCTATCAGAACCTTGAATATATGGAGAATTATAACCCGGAATATGTATTGATTCTTTCCGGAGACCATATCTACAAGATGGATTATGAGGTAATGCTTGAATATCACAAAGCGAATAATGCTGATGTAACCATTGCAGCTATGCAGGTGCCGATCGAGGAGGCCAGCCGTTTTGGTATCGTCATTACAGATGACAATAACCGGATTACTGAGTTTGAGGAGAAACCGGATAATCCGAGAAGCAACCTGGCGTCCATGGGTATCTATATTTTCAGCTGGCCGGTACTGAAGGATGCTCTGATCAAGCTGTCGGAGGAACCGGGATGTGATTTTGGTAAACACATTATTCCGTTCTGCCACGAGGCGAGTAAGAAAATCTTTGCATATGAGTACAACGGATATTGGAAAGATGTTGGAACCCTGGGGTCTTACTGGGAAGCCAATATGGAATTGATTGATATTATCCCCGAGTTTAACTTATATGAGGAGTACTGGAAGATTTATACTAAGAGTGATATCATTCCGCCTCAATACATATCCGAGAATTCCAAAATTGAGAGGAGTATTATTGGAGAAGGTACGGAAGTGTATGGTGAGATCAGCAACTCTGTGATTGGAGCAGGAGTTACGATCGGAGAAGGAGCTGTCGTCAGAGATTCAATTATTATGAAAGGAAGCGTAATCGGCGCAGGGGCCGTTGTGGATAAGGCCATTATCGCAGAAGACGTGACGGTAGGAGAAGGAGCAGTGCTGGGTGAAGGCGAGATGGCACCAAGCAAATATGATCCGAAGGTATATCAGTTTGAACTTGTGGTAGTCGGAGAGCGTTCCACGATTCCGGCCGGAGTCAGAATCGGCAGGAATACGGCGATTTCCGGAGAGACCACACCGGATGATTACCACGGCGGAGTACTTGAAAGCGGCGATTACATAATAAAGGCAGGTGGAGTACAATGAGAGCAATTGGTATTGTTTTAGCAGGCGGCAACAGCAAGAGAATGAGAGAGTTATCCAACAAGAGGGCGATCGCTGCAATGCCTATCGCGGGCAGCTACCGCAGTGTCGATTTTGCTCTGAGCAACATGAGTAACTCTCATATACAGAGTGTTGCTGTACTTACACAGTATAATTCCCGATCCCTGAATGAACACTTAAGCTCTTCCAAATGGTGGGATTTCGGCAGAAAGCAGGGGGGTATGTATGTTTTCACGCCGACTATCACAGCCGAGAGCAGCGACTGGTACAGAGGCACGGCAGACGCGCTTTATCAGAATCTGGACTTCCTTAAGAAGAGCCATGAACCGTATGTAGTGCTTGCCAGCGGTGACGGAATCTATAAACTGGACTATAATAAAGTACTTGAATACCATATTGAAAAAAAGGCAGATATCACGGTTGTCTGCAAAGATATGGGACCGGAAGTGGATATTACAAGATTCGGTCTTGTAAAGACGAATGATGACGGCCGTATTACGGATTTTGAGGAGAAGCCGATGGTGGCGACCTCCAATACGATTTCCTGCGGAATCTACGTGATAAGAAGGCGCCAGCTAATCGAACTGATTGAACGCTGCGCGGCGGAAGACAGATATGATTTTGTAACCGATATTCTGGTGCGTTATAAGAATCTGAAGAGGATTTATGCATATAAGCTTCCGACCTACTGGAACAACATCGCTTCCGTGGACGCTTATTACAAAACCAATATGGATTTCCTGAAGCCGGAAGTAAGACACTACTTCTTTAAAGAATATCCGGAGATTTATTCCAAGGTGGATGATCTGCCCCCGGCCAAGTACAATCCGGGCGCCATGATACGAAACAGCCTGGTATCCAGCGGATGTATCCTGAACGGAACGGTGGAGAATTCAGTTCTTTTCAAGAAGGTCTATGTTGGGAATAACTGTGTAATTAAGAATTCTATTATATTAAACGACGTATATATTGGGGACAACACTGTAATCGAGAACTGTATTGTGGAGAGCAGGGATACAATCCGTGCCAATACGACGCATATCGGTACACCTGACAACTTAAAGATTGTCATCGAGAAAAACGAAAGATTTACATTATAAAGAACAGACGGGAGAGGGGTTTGGTTTATGCAGATTACGGACGTAAGAGTAAGAAGAATTGAGAAAGAAGGCAAGATGAAAGCCATTGTTTCCATCACGCTGGACAATGAATTCGTAGTCCACGACATCAAAGTAATCGAAGGGGAGAAGGGGCTGTTCATCGCTATGCCGAGCCGCAAAGCTGCGGATGGTGAGTACCGTGATATTGCACATCCTATCAATTCCGGTACGCGCGATATGATTCAGAGTATTATTCTTGCTAAATATGAAGCAACAGCCCTGGAGATGGCTGATGAAGAGGCGCATGAACAGGGCCAGGGGGTTTAAAACGTTAAAAAACACATAAAAATTGCATAAATATGAAAGAAATTGCCCCGGGGTGCTGGACAAAGCCGCCGGGGCGTTTTATTATATAGAAAAATACTTCGCATTAAATGCGGAAATAAAACCAGGGGGGTTATAATTATGAGCGGTACAATATTTGCGCTGATACCGCCAATCGTAGCAATCGCACTGGCATTGATTACGAAAGAGGTGTATCTTTCACTTCTGATTGGTATTCTATCAGGCGCATTCCTTTTTACCGGGCTGAATCCGGTCCATGCGGTGGAAACCGTAATTTCCATTATGGGAGATAAGATTGGCGGCAACGTCAATATCCTTCTGTTCCTGTCATTCCTCGGCATAGTAGTGGCTCTGATTACAAAATCAGGCGCATCCAGGGCATACGGCGAATGGGCGGCACGTTCGATTAAGAGCAGGCGGGGAGCGCTTTTGGCGACTATGTTTTTAGGCTCCCTTATCTTTGTCGATGATTATTTCAACTGTCTGACTGTGGGTACAGTTATGCGCCCGGTTACGGACAAGCATAAGATTACCAGGGCAAAGCTGGCATATATTATCGATGCCACGGCAGCCCCAATCTGCATTATCGCTCCGATATCCAGCTGGGCTGCGGCCGTAGGCTCATCCCTTCCGGAAGACAGCGGTGTTGATGGATTCAGCCTGTTTCTGCGGACGATTCCGTTTAATCTCTATGCAATCCTTACTATTATATTCATGCTCTTTATCATCCTCGGTGGATTTGATTTTGCGGCAATGAAGAAATATAATGAGCGTGTGGAGAGAGAGGGAAAGGAAAAGACGATTGACGCGGAAGCAGTCACCATTGCAGGGAACGGAAAGGTTATCGATCTGGTTGCCCCGATTATTATTCTGATAGTTTTCTGTATCAGCGGCATGCTGTACACGGGAGGAATAATGGAGGGAGTGGGGATTGTGGAGGCTTTTGCCAACTGTGACTCCGCGCTGAGCCTGGTACTTGGTTCCTTCTTCACGCTGGTATTTATCTTCATATTCTATCTTGTAAGAAAAGTAATCCGTTTTAATGAATTCTGCGAAAGTTTTACGATTGGTATAAAAGCAATGATTCCGGCCATCATGATCCTGTGCCTTGCGTGGACGCTGTCCGGTATATGCAGTGCGGATTACCTGAATATCGGAGGTTATGTCGGTTCGGTCGTTGGCGGAAGCGCTCTGGTAGGCGCGCTTATGCCGGCCATCATGTTCCTGGTAGCCTGTGGTCTGGCATTTTCCACCGGTACATCCTGGGGTACGTTTGGAATCCTGATTCCAATCGCCTTTGCAGTAGTCGGCGCTGAAAACATGAATGCGCTGACAATTTCCACGTCGGCAATTCTGGCAGGAGCCGTCTGCGGCGATCATGTTTCTCCGATTTCCGATACGACAATCCTGGCATCGGCAGGAGCGCAGTGCGATCACATTAACCATGTGTCCACGCAGATTCCGTATGTACTTTGTGTGGCCGGATGCTGTGTAATCGGATATCTGGCAGCAGGCATTACGCAGAATGGCTGGATTGGAACACTGACCGGTCTTTTAGTACTGGCAGTTGTCCTGGTTATCCTGGATCGGAAGAATAATCCGAAGTTTGCGGCCAGGCGTTAACAGAACGTATAAGTAAAAAATCATAAAAAAACGCATCAGAAAATTAATTATAATATGATTTGCTGGTATAAATTCCTCTGTTTTACAGATACTACATTTATGCAAAACGATACAGATAAATGTGGAAAATGTAAGATGGAGGAATTTTTGTATGAAAGCTACAGGTATAGTCAGAAGAATTGATGATTTGGGAAGAGTGGTAATTCCGAAAGAAATCCGCCGTACTCTCAGACTCAGGGAAGGTACTCCGCTTGAAATATTTACGGACAGAGAAGGAGAAATTATCCTTAAGAAATATTCGCCGATGGTCGAACTGGCTGCATTTGCCGTTCAGTACGCGGAGGCCATGGCCCAGTCCACCGGGCTTATGGTTTGTATCACGGACCGCGATCAGGTCATTGCCGTGGCAGGCGGTCCTAAAAAGGATTATCTTCAGAAGCCGGTCAGCAGACAGCTCGAAAATGCGATTACAGAGCGTATGACTATTACGGCAGTAAAAGAAGACAAGAACTTTATTACTCTTGTATCGGAAGAGCCGGAGGGAACTACGGCCCAGGTAATCGTTCCGATTATCTGTGAGGGCGATGCGATTGGCGCCGTTGCCATTCTCGGAAGGGAACCGAGAACGAAATTTGGAGATATGGAAGTGAAACTGGCTTCTACGGCTGCCGGATTTTTGGGCAGGCAAATGGAAGGGTGATTTAACGGAGGTTTGGAGGACGCGTCCGGAACGGACCAGGTCCGGTGTGGTGAGGGGGGTGTCTGAGTCTTCCGTCCCCGTGGGAGGTTGGTCGCGGAGGGGGAATCCGGCCGGAATGAATTGCTGCGGGGACCGTTTGCACTCTTTGGAGTGCGCAGCAGTGCTAAGCTCGTGAGGGACCTCGCCAAGCACCGGCGGACTCCCATGTCCCCTCCGCA
>Ga0129310_1000407_pt1 | contig 53886 bp, 41 predicted proteins | sample Go1ome_2_FD_94433 | JGI IMG/M metagenome (GOLD analysis project Ga0129310, IMG submission 94433) | Western lowland gorrila individual fecal microbial communities from Wisconsin, USA - Go1022A metagenome | ecosystem: Host-associated > Mammals > Digestive system > Large intestine > Fecal | place...
CCTGTCCCATGGCTTCTGCGTCAAGGTCTGCCCGGGATTTCCGCAGGTAAACAGCGTACATTGTTATCACACAGGCATTTCACAGCTGCTCCGCAGGTCTCCACGGAGTTGTCGGAGCTGCAATTCCTGCGCTATCTGCTCGGCAGTGTTTATCATATTCTCACGCCGTAATGCGAGTTCACTCTCACTGGAGTTCGTATACGCATCATCGCTGAAATACACGGCAGCACCGCACGAAGCAGTGTAGGATAATATCATGCCCATATTCATCACCTCGCCTGATTATATGGCGGATTGGTTGTACAGTATCTCCTTTCCTGGGCACTTATGGTCAACTCTAAAAACCGGTTTGAAAAGGGAAAATGGGTAGAGTGCGCCGAATGCGATGAAAGCCTTACGAGGAGGTTTGAAGAAGCAGTCGGTGTGCTATACACATTTTCACTCAAACAAGGGTTTTAGAGGTGACCATATACTATCCTCACTTTTTCATCAGCACGCGCAGCTTTTCCATATTGCTGCGGCGATTGACGAACGGCTTTGTGACGAGCCTTGCAAACCAGCACGCGGGAAGCAGCGCCGGCGCTCTGTTAAGCACGGGATAGTGCTCTTTCATGTGCGTGAATGTCGGGAAGATAAGCCGCATGAAGTACCCCATTTTTCCGGAACGCTCTATGCGGTTCAGCGCGGAATTTTCCACCGTGCCGTATGTCCCGCTGCCGAAAATATATTGCTCCAGCCGGAGGGTTTCTCCGCTGTGAGCTTTCCCGCCGAACCATACTTCCGCAAGCTCCGCCATCGTGCGGGCAATATCAGCCCTGCCTGACGGCTCGAGGAGCTCAAACGAGCGTTCCGCGCTGATATTCATGTCCGAGTGCAGGCAAACCCACAGATCCATTATCGTGCGGATACCCGTTCCGCCCTCTTCAAGATGCTTTACCGCATGGGCAAGTATGTATGCGAAGAACTCGTCTGGGCGGAAGCTGTAATGCATTCCGTCATGCGTGCACATACTCCACGGGTCGGAAAAAACCGCGCCGAATTCCCTGCCGTCCTCGCCGAAAAGCGAACGGTGTATCTCGACGTTCATAACCGGGGGCTTGTAATAGATATCATGGATATCGTAGCCGAAATGCTCGCAGGAATACCCCAGCCCCTCCATCACGCCGCGCGCCGCTGCGGCGTTCTTTTCATCGATGAGGATATCTATATCCGACATCGTGCGCATATCGCTCTGCGGATACAGTCCCTTTATAACGCAGCCCTTGAGCGGCAGGAACCTTATCCCCGCGCCGCTCAGCGCCGCGCAGAGGGATTCAAGCTCCATCTGCTGCGTGATGTCCTTTACAAGCGCCTTGTCACGTATCTGCCGCCACGGGGAAGCGACAGGCTCGCTTATCGGCAGCTTCTCCGCCGCATAATATGCCATGCCCGCCACGCTGTGGCGCTGTGCAATGTGCATAAGCTCCGACGCAGGGCAGCCTTCGGGCGGACGCGGAGGTTCCGCGCCGCAGAGAAGTGAGCCAAGGAGCCGTATCAGGTACGCGTATGTATCAGCATTGCTCATTTATCACACCGTCCTTCAGAATGAATTTTCGGGAGCATATTTCCAGCGCGGCGGGACGGTGCGTCACGATGAGCGCCGTTTTACCGTCCAGCGCGGCGATGTTTTTAAGCAGGCGGTATTCCGTATCGGCGTCAAGCGCAGAGGTCGCCTCGTCCATCAGCAGGAAATCCGCGCCGCTGTAAACCGCCCTCGCGACGGCAATGCGCTGCGCCTGCCCCTCGGACAGCCCGGTGCCGTTCTCGCCGATCACTGTGTCCAGCCCGTCGGGAAGCTGCATGATAAATTCCTCCGCGCACGCCGTACGCGCCGCCCGCATTATCCTTTCGTCGTCAGCGGGAACGGCGAACGCTATATTCTCGCGTATCGTTCCGGAAAACAGTCCGTTCCCCTGCGGAACATATGCAAACAGCCTGCGTGAAGCCGCGCACGGCGCGCACTCGCCCTGCGTCGTCACAAGCGTTATCTTTCCCGCCTTCGGGCGGTACATACCGAAGATAAGCATAAAGAGCGTGGTCTTTCCCCCGCCGGATATTCCGGTGAGCGCGGCGATCTCGCCCCTTTTCACGGTCATGTCCGCGCGGGTGAGCACATCGCCGCCGCCATAGGAAAACCGCACTCCGTCAACGCGAAGCTCCGTAAATTCTCCGCGCGTTCCGGCAGAGTTTTCCTCATGCGGCAGGCGCTCTATCTCCATTATCCGCTCCGCCGAAGCCGCCGCCGCATAATACTGCGGAAACAGCGACGACAGCCCCGCAAACGGCGACTGTATCTGATTGACGAGCTGAAGCACCGCCGTCAGCGTGCCGTAACTCATCGTGCCCGAAAAAATCCCGAAACCGCCCCACACCAGCGCGAGGACGTATCCCGCCTGAAATATCAGCCCGAACCCCGCGCCCGCCGCGACGCCGAGCGTTCGGCGCTTCATGCGCAGATCGTAGTGCTCGCGCTGATTTTTCGCGTTCTTTCCGAGCAGCGTGCTTTCCGCCGAAAACACCCTGACCACCGCCATATTCGAGAGCGTCTCCTGAATGAGGGCGCGGACCTTTCCCTCCTTTTCCTGCACCTGCCTGTGCAGACCCTTGAGACGTCCGCGGAATATGCTCAGTACCGCAAACACCATTATCCCCGCCGCCGCGAATACCGCCGCGAACCATGGCTGAAGCACGATCATCAGCACCCCCGCGCAGAGAAGCTGCGTGACAAGGTTTACCGCCGACGGAAGAATATTCGCCGCGCCCTCCGCGCATATCCTGACGTCGGAAAACATTCTGTTCACAAGCTCCGCCGTGTGATAGCCCGAAATATCCGAAAGCTCTGCGGAAAGCAGGCCGCCGAACATTTCTCCGCGCAGCTCGGTCTCGATGGTCGCGCGGACTTTTTCCGACAGCATATTGCATATAAGCCTCAGCGCGAGCTGAAGCAGCACCACTCCGCAAAGAAGAAGCGCATACGCGATTATCCCTCCGCCGTCGCCTGCCGTGGCGGCGTCGATAACGCCCCTGCAGAAAAGCGCGAAAGCCGCGCCCGAGGCTGCAAACAGCGCGTTTCCGATGATGACTACAAGCAGCGCGCCGCGTTTTCCGCGCGTAAGCCCGAAAAGCTGCCTCAGGGCTGTCCTGTCAAGTTTTTTACGACCCATGAAACAACCTCCGCAGCCTGAAATACACCCTGCGCACAAAAAAGCTGCGCCAGAACAGCAGGTATATCTTATACCCGAGACTTCCGTCGGTGCGCTTTCCCCTGCGGGTGACATATTTCACGGAGGCAATGACCTGCCGCGGTTCTATTCCCTGCTCGGGCGCCGTCTGATTATCGCCGCACATGGTGTATGTATCCCCGTTGAACGCGATCGCGCGGTGAAGCACAAACGAGCCGTCCGCCCGCTGATAGAACGCTATATCGCCGGTTTTCGGCGGACGTTTCTCAAGGGTCACGCTGTCGCGCCCCTCGACGATGAGCGGCAGCATACTCGTGCCGCGCGGAAAAAGCGTAAACTCCCCGCCGCTGTCAAGCACCTCGCGTATAACGTCCGCGTATTCCGCAAGGCTGAACGTCTCAGGCAAGCAGCGCCGCCTTTTTCAGTGCGCCGACGAACTCCGCGACGTCTGTCGCCGCCTGCGCGCCGGTCACGTCGTATTCCTCGGTGAGCGCCTTTCGCAGCTCCTCCTCGGACTTGTCGGCGGAGAGCTGCTCCCACAGGAATTTTCCCGTTTCGTTGAGCCTTATTATCCCGTTGAAGCTGCGGCTCGCCTCGCCGAACGCGACAACGACATACTGTCCGCCGACCTTACGCAGCATAAATCCGTCCTTTATTTTCATTTTGTTACCTCTCTTCCTCAATACTGCTTTAATTATATATTATTGCCTGCAAAATGTCAATACGGTGCCGCCCGCGGACGACATTGGCAAAATGCACAAAAACGGGTTCATTATTCAAGTCTAATCGCCGATTTTTTTATGTAACTCATTTACAGCTTGACTTTTATTTTTATAATAATTATAATTAAATATGAGGTATTATTTTCCGCATGGAAAAATTTATTATATAGGAGGATTTTATGAAACTAAAACGTTTAATGACGGCTTCAATGGCAGCTGTAATGGCTGTAAGCTCTGCTATTGTTTGCGAGATCACTGCAAGTGCAGAAGTGGTTGTTTGGTCCACCGAGAAAACATTGTCTGCATGGGATGGTACTAAAATAAGCTTAATTACCAAAGGGCAGCCGACAGACGATGCAACAATAACTTTTACCATTGATGAATTGACGTTACAGACAGCTGGCGATGACATTATTTTCAAGGTCTGCGACACTTCTTGGCAAGAAATCAAAACAATTAAGTTTGACGCAAATGAAACTACGTCCAAAACAGAATATTCTATACCCTACAGCAAATTGAACGGTGCGACAAAAATAGTATTTCAGGCAGGTCACCAGCCGGTAGTACTTAAAAAAGTGACAGTTTCCAATGTTGTTTCCGAAGCGTACCCGGGAAATAAGATTACTTTGCCAAAGAATCCGTATGGTACCAACTATCAGGGAGAATTTTCTCTTGGTGGAATTAACGGGGTTACTGCTGCCACGGACCTTTTTACAAAGGCTTCAAAGATTGAGGTCAAATTCCAGATAAATGGCGCAACAAGCAATGGGGCGGATTTTGACATAACCAAAATAAGATATTCGCTTGTTCCCAAAATCTATAGCGGTGACTTATGGCCTTGGGTACAGGTGGTTGGCACAACGGCATATGACGCAGCCACAAAGACGGTTACGATTACCGCTGATATCACAAAAGACCTCTTTGCAAAGATTGATGATATTAAAACATATACATTTAGCGAACTTGTATTAGTTTCTTCCGTAAATGAATCTGATACTTCTGCACAGGTTGAACTGTTTATTGAAGACCCTATAGTTACTGCAACCTCGAATGCAGTTGAAAGCGTAAAGATTACCGACCTTGACGGCAAGGATGTTGCCTCTGAATACACCTACGGCGATACGATAAACCTTAAGGCTAACGTAACCCCCACAAACGCTGTCGGCGCAGATAAGGTTGAATGGGCTTCTGAAAACCCCACCGTTGCAACAGTTGACGAGAACGGCAAAGTTACCCTGCTTAAGGCGGGCGAAGCCAAGATTACCGCAATCGCAGGCGACGTAAGCCAATCCGTTTTTTTCACCGTTAACAAGAAAAAGCTCACCGTCGCTCCCTCTGCTCTGACCAATATATATGTAAGAGACAATGAAATTGAAGCGGCTGCTAAGGCTGTGACCGCAAAATATGCACTTGAAAATGATGAAAATGTAAGCCTTGTAAAAGGCACGGATTACACCGTTTCCGAACCGCAGATTTCGGCTGACAAAAAGTACTACTCCATCACAATAACGCTTTCAGACGACGCAGCCGGCAAATATGAGCTTTCCACAACAACGCTGAAAGGTTATATTGCTTATGAGCTCACCAGCGTAGCTCTTAACTCTGATACTCTCAACCTTGTTGCAGGCGCGAACGGCCGCCAGCTTGTTGCCACAACAACGCCTGACAACGCACTGCTTGACAACCTTACTTTCACCTATAAGTCCTCTGACGAGACCGTTGCCACCGTTGACGAGAACGGCTTGGTAACGCCCTTAAAGGCAGGCACGGCAACTATTACTGTAACCGCCCAAGCCGTTGTTACAACCAACGGTATGGCCCTCTTCACCACAAGAGCAACGGCAAAGTGTACCGTTACGGTAACCGATATAGCTATCCCCGCAACGAACATTGAGCTTGACGCATTCAGCAAGACCATGACCGTAGGCGACAAGGCTAAGCTTACTGCAACAGTAAAGCCCGCCGATACTACCGACAAGGTAGTATGGACGTCCTCCAAGCCGACCGTTGCAACCGTTGACGAAAACGGCAACATCACCGCGCTGGCAGCAGGCACAACTGAAATCACCGCTACAGCAGGCAGCGTAAGCGCCGTATGCAAGGTAACAGTTGAAGGGGTTAAGGTAAGCGAGATAAAGCTCGACAAGACGTCCGTAAGCCTTAAGGCAGGCGAGACCGCACAGCTCACCGCAGTCGTAACGCCCGACAACGCAGCAGACAAGACCGTAACATGGACTTCCTCTGACGAGAAGATCGCAACAGTTGCAGACGGCAAGATCACAGCCGTAGCGCCCGGTACCGCAACCATCACGGCAACCGCAGGCGGCAAGAGCGCAACCTGCACCGTAACCGTTGCCAAGGAAGCGCAGATTATCAAGGACCCCAAGAAGTATCCGGGCGTTCCCAAGGATTACGCTAAGGTAGACCCCGTTGTCACCACCGTAAACAGCGACGGCACAAAGAATATGCTTGTCATGTTCTCCATCTCCGACAGCGACGTCAAGAACTTCAGAGGCGCAAGAATAACTTTCAAGAGAGCGGACGGCAAAACATTCTCGCGCTCTCTCATTCTCGGCAAGTACTACACCGACGTTACATATGTCAAGGATGGCGACAGCTACAACGGCAACAGTCAGAACTACATCGTTATCAGGCTCAGGAATGTTGATGACTCGTGGGGCGACATTTCCGCCAAGTTTGAGCTTATAAACGGTTTAGGCTGAGTTAAAGGAGGATAAAGCATTGAAAAAGACATACATCAGACCCGAAATAGAGATCACCTCTTTCACTACCGAGGACATCATCACCGCAAGCAGCCCCTCTCCGGGCGGCATGACTAACGGCGGCAGCCTCAACGCAGACGCTAACTCCGATATCGACTTCGACCTCGGCAACGGCACCTGGAACTAATATCGGGATATTCTGAAAACCGGAAATAAGAGCGCCGGGCGCGTGTTGCGTCCGGCGCTTTGCGTGGGGAGAACTATGTACAGACTTTATAAAATCTGCGGCTTTATCGTCGGCTGCGACTTTCGCTTCCCGACAATGACGGCGCGCGCGGAAAAGTTCCTGCTTGCAGGAAAGGACGAACCCGACATCAGCATTCCGTTTAACAGCGCGGCGCTCGCCGCAATAAGCGGGCGCACCGGTCTTGACGCGGACAACGCCGAAATCATTTTCACGGCGGAAAGCTTTTACCGCACGCTCCCTCTTCGCGGAGGATTCATGCTGCATTCAAGCGCGGTAGTCGTAGATGGAGAGGCTTATCTGTTCTCTGCCCCGAGCGGGACGGGAAAATCCACGCATACCGGGCAGTGGCTCAGGCTTTTCGGAAACCGCGCCGCAATACTCAACGACGATAAACCCGCAATAATGCTGCGCGGCGGCTCTGTCACCGCCTGCGGAACTCCGTGGAGCGGCAAGAGCGACCTTAACATCAACGCCGAATTTCCGCTGCGTGGTATATGTATCCTCGGGCGGAGCAGCACCAACCACATTGAGCCTGTCAGCGCCGATGCGGCGGTATACAGCCTTCTCGACCAGACGCTCCGCCCGGAAGACCCCTCCGAAATGGCCGCGCTGCTGTCCTGCATAGACAAAGCTGTATCATCGGTCCGCGTGTGGCGTATGGGCTGCAACATCTCCACCGAAGCGGCGCAGATGGCTTACGACGCCATGTCGGGAAAATAGTCACCCATAAAAACAGTCCCCGATTCCTGTCAGACAGTTATCGGGGCTGTTTTTTTTGCGCCGACCTGATAACTGCCGTCCGGGCGTATACGTCCAGCGTAATTTTAGTTATTCTGCTCCTGTTTTTATTTCCGGAAAAGCGGCGTCACGTTAAGCGTGAAATTACACCTGTCAGCGTTTCCTCTGGTGTTGCGCTCCGTTTTTATGTATTCAGCCCGGCTGATTATCGTTTTTAGCAGGCGGTTTTTCTCTTCCGGTGTGGACTGCGCGTAAATATCCATCACACGCTTTACCCTTGGGCTTATCTGCGCATAAAGCTGCCGATTGCCCTCAGCCTCGCTGACTTCCCGCTCAGCCTGCCGCAGATTCTCCGAAAGCTGCGTTCTTCGCTTTTCGAGCGCTTTCAACAAGCTCCAGCTTTGCGGATACGTTGCCGCAATTCCGATTCGGGCAGCGGAGTGTGTCGCTGTGATTCCTGCTGACCGTCCCGAGCCTTGTCATCATGCTTCCGCGTCAAGGTCTGCTCTGGATTTCCGCAGGTAAACAGCGTACATTGCTAGCACACAGACATTTCACGGCTGCTCCGCATATCTCCACGGAGTTGTCGGATCTACTCCAATCGCAAGGACAGTACATACCACTACAAGAACAGCAAAGAGCGTTATGATCCATACTGCCATTGCCGGCATGCTTCTTTCGGGTCTTACTATTGTGCCGCTCGCCTTATTTTTTATCATTTTGGCAATAACATTGCCATATGCATCTCTGTGAGCGTATACTTCAATATCATTATTTTCGTTTATGGAGCCGTTGTTGACTTTTCCATAAACAATGACCTGGTCACAGGCATTACCCACTGCATTCAATAAAGTAACAGTATAGTCAGGACGAATATACCCTGACAGCTGTATTATTCGTCTGTGGAGAAGGAGTAATATCATTTCCATAGGGATCACGATTGGCAGGAACATTTCCTCCATTCAGCAGGACCTTTCTGCTGTTGCTCCGTCTTGGTATATACGATGACGAAGGTTGACTGCTGTCATATTCAGACGAACTGTACGGTTTCGGCGCAGTATAAGATTCTGTTTGAATTCCAGACAAGTTTGCAGCATAGGGATCCTGACTTATTGCGCATAACTCGCAAATATCGCCCTGCCTTTCAAAAGTACTTTTTCTTTGATCAGAAATTCTTAACGAGATTTAAACAGAGCAATATGGCAGAAGGTAAAATCAACTGATACAATACTATAATGATGTATGGTATCATGTGTACCCCCACTCATAAGTCATGATGATCACATAATCCGCTATCCTGCCATGGGCCGCATAATCATGCGCTTCATAAAGCACCCCCTGCTGGTCCGGGGAAATCTTGGGGGCAAGGGCAGTCACAACGATATACCCCCGATCGTGGAGCTGATCCGTGAGCCGTTCCAGGAATGCATTATACCGCTCCCGGTCATCTGGCGCGATGTATTCTATATCCATGTTCACGCCGTAATACCGCTTGCTGGTCACCTCAGCGAGAATGTTCCCGATAAGCCGCTGCTGCAGTTCCTCCGAAGCAAGGATACCGGAGAGATTTTCAGTGTCGAAGCCCTCGCCGAAAATATTCGTAACCACCATCAGCGGCATGACCGCCGACCTCTGCGCGCTGAATATCAGACTGCTGTCGTCCGGTGGGATAAGCTCTGCCTGCGGCGTCAGCGTATAGCTGAACGGACTTATGAATGTCAGAAATGGCAGCACGCAGTTAAGCGCGTTGGTGCTTATACTCGGGTATGCATAACCGTTGAAAAGCGCCTGTCTCCGCTCCCCGGAACTGTCCACCGGTATCATAACGGCGTCACCGGGACGGATATTCAGCGGGTCAAGTTCCGGGTTCGCTTCGATGAGACTTTCCAGCGGGACGCCGTATTCCTGCGAGAGCGAAAACAGCGTCTGCCCCTCTGTTATGATGTACCTCACCGTATCCGTGTTGATAAGTAAATTCTGCCCCGGCACCAGCCTGGAACCGTCGCGCAGGCTGTTGTCTGCCACAATTCTCGCGGGTGGAAGCCCGTATCTGCGGGATATTGCAGCAATTGTGTCCCCGGGCTGTACTGTGTAAATAAGCATACCTACCTCCTATATCTCGCGCCGGGAACCAATTATGCGGATCCCCACGGCTTCGGCGTAATCATAGCTGGAAAGCCGGCGATTTCTTGCGTCATAGGTGTGCGAACAGGTGAAAATACTTTCCGGAGTGCCCGGATAGAAAATATAGGATACAAGCATCGTGTGATAAAGCCTTCCCTTGCCGTTTCGCAGCTGAATGACGTCCCCCGGGCGCAGCTGAGATAATTCCACGGTTTCGGCGTAAACAGCGGGTCCCTCGTTCGTCAGCAGAAACCGGTTCAGGAACTCCACTCCCGTCCACGCAGGCGCGCGGTCGTCGGGACTGATATAGTACCACCCGTCGTCCCCTGAGTAATTCATCACCCGGCAGCCCGCATAAAGGCACTGCGAAACAAAATTAGTGCAGTCGCCGCCGATATTCTCAAAATCATAATACCGCGGATTTCTGGACAGCGCCCATTTCAGCGCATACGAAACCGCCCTCACCCTGTCGTAGCCGCTTTCGATCAGCATGATAACCACCTCTTTGAGATATAATATGCTATCATGCCGTTTTTGTGCATAAAACAACAGGGGCTGTGATAACACAGCCCCTCGCTCGTCAAAAAGTGTATTTCTCAGCAGTCCCGGTTTATTCGATATTCTGTATCTGCTCGCGTATTTTTTCGATTTCGCTCTTCTGGTCAACGACTATGCGCGTTACCTCGATATCCTGTACCTTGGAGCCTATCGTGTTCGTTTCGCGGTTCATTTCCTGCACCAGGAAGTCAAGTTTTCTGCCCACCGGCTCACCGCTCTCCAGCAATCCGCGGAACTGCGCGATGTGGCTGCGCAGGCGTACCGTTTCCTCGTCAACGGCGGTCTTTTCGGAGAATATCCCGGCTTCCATGAGAATGCGGTTCTCGTCGATGTTCGTGGAACTGAGCACCTCGCACATCTTGTCGTAAAGGCGCTTGCGGTAATCCTCCACCACCATCGGGGAGCGCGTTTCAACCACGCCGACCCATTCCTCTATCTTCGCAAGTCTTGAGAGGACGTCCTGCTTCATACGTTCGCCCTCGTTCTCGCGCATGCTGATGAAATGCTCCAGCGCTTCCTCAGCGGTGGATCTGATATCCTCCCACAGCTGCGCCTCGTCGGTCTCGGTCTTTACCACCGTGAATGCGTCGGGAATGCGCAGAATATTCGACAGCGACAGGTCGTCCACCAGCCCGAATTCGTCCTTTACAGAGCGCATCGCGTCGATGTATTCCTTGACTATCTCGTGGTTTATGGTGATTTTTTCATCAGCCGCTTCAACATTGTTTATCAGCACCGAAACCTCTACCTTGCCGCGGCTGATCCTCCCCTGGAGAAGAGTTTTCAGCTTGTCCTCGACGTAACCCAGGCTTCTGGGCAGGCGCGAACTGAATTCATAGTATCTGTGGTTAACGGCGCGTATCTCTACTGTGATATCGCGGCCGTTGAGTACCTGATGGCCTCTTCCGAAGCCTGTCATGCTCTTTATCATGTTATTTTCCTTTCGGCGTTACCTTATGGTGCAGAGACCCTTGTCAAGCATATGCTGTGCTGCGGTGAGAATTCCTATCTTCGCTGTGGGGAACGTAAGTCCACCCTGGAGCCATACCGCAAACGGCTCCCTGAGCGGTGCGTCGGCAGAAAGCTCGATGGAAGCCCCCATCGTGAACGCGCCTGCCGCCATGATGACCTGGCTGTCGTAACCCGGCATATCCCAGGGTTCCGGGGAAGCGAAACTATCCACTGGCGAACCTGCCTGAATACCCTGACAGAACGCAATCAGCTGCTTTTCACCGCCAAGCTTCAGCGCTTCGATGATGTCGGTGCGCTTTTCGTTATACTTCGGGAATGCCTCGAACCCGAGAAGTTCTGCCAGCGCTGCCGCGAATGTCGCCGTCTTGAGAGCCGCGCAGACTGCTTCCGGCGCGTGGAATATACCCAGGTACATTCCGCGCAGCTGGTTAAGGCTCGCGCCGACTTCCTTGCCGGTGCCCGGGGTCGTCAGCCGGAATGCGCACAGTTCCACGAGGTCTGCCCTGCCGGCTATGTAACCACCGGTCTCGGCAATACCTCCACCCAGGTTCTTGATAAGGCTGCCCGCAATGAGGTCAACGCCCACTGCAAGCGGTTCTCGTTCCTCTACGAGTTCTCCGTAGCAGTTGTCAGTGAATATCACGCAGTCCCTGTTTACGCTGCGGACTGCCTCGCAGATACTGCCTATAGCGTCAACCGTCAGCGACGGGCGCAGCGAATACCCTCTGGAACGCTGGATATACGCCATTCTGCAGCCGCCTGCAGCTTTCTTTATTCCCTCAAGGTCAGGAGTTCCGTCGGGCAGCAGATCGACCTTTGCGAACTTTACCCCGAAATCCTTCAGCGAACCTATCCCATCGCCGGTGATAACGCCCTGCATGGTGTCGTAAGGTTCCCCGGTGACGGAAAGCAGCAGGTCGCCCGGCCGCAGGATTCCGAACAGCGCCGTTGTCAGCGCGTGGGTACCGTTGACGAAATTGTGGCGCACCAGCGCGTCCTCAGCGCCGAGTATCTGCGCGTAAACAGCGTCAAGCTTGTCCCTGCCGTCGTCGCCGTAGCCGTAGCCGTTAGTCCCTTTCATATGGATATCGCTTATCTTATTGTCGATGAATGCTTTCAGAACGCGCTGCCCGTTGTATTCAGCCATGCGGTCGAGTTCTGCGAACTGCGGTCTGCAGAGTTCCATCGCCTTTTCGCTTAATTCCGCCAGTTCCGGTGAGAAGTTGAAAAATGCCATTTTATTTGTCCTTTCAAGTCCGGATTTTTCCGGAACATAATAAACACATACATATTTATTTTACACAATATCTCACCTCTTGTCAACAGGTTTTGTGATAATTCCGCCGACAAAAAGAAAAAAGTCACGGCACGTGAACATGTACCGTGACTTTATATGATCTGGGAACCTCTAAAAACCGGTGTGAAAAGCAAAAATGGGCAGGGTGAGCCAGCTTCTAGGAAAGCCGACGAAGTAAGGCTGTATGCCTTACGAGGAGGTTTGACGACGAAGATGGTGCGCACTGCACATTTTCGCTCACATGAGGTTTTTAGAGGTGACCATCTGTGAAATTACGCGAGTTCATCTGCAAGGGCTGCGATCTGTGCCTCGCTGTCTGCGTTTACTGCCGAACGGACCGTTACGGTGGTCTCTGCAAAAGTGATATCCTTGCTCTTTTCGAACATGGACTTCATCACCTTAGCAGCCAGCGGAGCCCAGGAACCATTCTCGATAAACGCCACCTTGCGCTTCTGGTAGTTTCTCTCGGTCAGGCTCTCGATGAACGTCCTCATGAACGGGAACACATCCGCATTGTAAGTCGGTGAAGCAAGCACCAGCCTGTCGTAACGGAATGCGTCCTCGACGCACTCAGCCATATCGTCGCGCGCCAGGTCATGCACGGAAACCTTTACGCCCTTATCCGCGAGCTTTGCTGCAAGCATGTCTGCAGCCCTGCGGGTATTACCGTAAATGCTTGCGCATGCGATAACAACGCCCTCGCTCTCGGGACGGTAGGACGACCATGTGTCGTAAAGCCCGATATAACGTCCGAGGTCCCCGGAAAGCACCGGACCGTGCAGCGGGCAGATGACCGCGATATCCAGCGCGGCAGCCTTTTTCAGCACTGCCTGCACCTGTGCGCCGTACTTCCCCACGATGCCGAAATAGTAGCGGCGCGCCTCGCACGCCCAGTCCTCATCAACGTCCAGGGCGCCGAATTTGCCGAAGCCGTCTGCGGAGAAAAGCACCTTGTCAGTGCTGTCGTAGCTCATTATCACCTCTGGCCAGTGGACCATGGGAGCCGCGATGAAATTCAGCGTGTGCCTGCCGAGTTCCAGCGTGCTCTTTTCAGCCACGACTACCTGACGGTCCGCGTAATCCGTGCCGAAGAACTGCTTCATCATCACAAACGCCTGCTTTGATGAAACTATCTTCGCCTCCGGGTACTTCTCCGCGAATGCCGCAATGTTGGCAGAATGATCCGGCTCCATATGGTGAACCACAAGGTAATCCGGCGACTTGCCTGCAAGCTCTGCTTCTATCTTAGAGAGCCATTCGCCTCCGAATGCGCCGTCTACAGTGTCCATTACCGCGATTTTTTCGTCCATGATGATGTAGGAGTTATACGACATTCCGTTGGGAACAACATACTGACCCTCGAAAAGGTCGATGTCATGGTCGTTAACTCCGATGTACCTGATATCATTTGTGATAGTCATTTTATACCTCCAAAAATGATAATTATTTCTGATTTGATATAATTTATTATACATCAGTATAATTGATTTGTCAAGTAGTTTTCCCATTAATTTTCACATATTGACCCCGGCGCGTTTTTATGCTAAAATATTGACAGAGGTGATATAATGAACAGCAGTATATATCCGGTGATCGCAGCGCAGGCCAGACTTCCGTTCTACCTTTCCGGCGCGGGTATTTCCGACCCGGAATACCACGTTGTGCGCCCTGACGGACTGGTTTCCTGCCAGATACTGTTCACCCGCAGCGGCAGCGGCGTCCTGCGCGTTGACGGCAGGGACTTCATACAGGCGCCGGGCAGCATATTCTTTCTCGCTTCCGGCGTACCGCATGAGTACTTCCCCGCTGCCGACAGATGGGAAACCGCGTGGGTTGTATTCCGCGGAAATCATATAAAGGAACTCATGACCGAGATGGGCTTCGGCGAATGGCACGAAAAAAGTTCCGCTGAACTTTCCGGCTGCGAGAGGATATTCAGCCGCATAATGTCCGCAGCTGCCGACCCTATTCACGGTGGAGAGCGCTGCTCAAGGCTGGTGTATGAATACATTCTGGAGGTGCGCTCGCTGTTCTTTTCCGGAGGCTCCCAGGGTGGGACTCCACGGCTCGCCGACCCCGCAGTCAAGTTCATGGACGAGAATTTCAGCCGCGATATCACGCTTGATGAACTCGCGGCGCTGTGCGGAGTTTCGCTGCAGCACTTCTGCCGGGTGTTCAGGCAGCAATGCGGAATGCGCCCCATGGAGTACCTCGCGCTGCGCCGTGTCGCGGAAGCAAAGCGGCTGCTCAGCACAACGGAACTCAGCGTTTCCGAGATTTCAGCCATGACCGGATACAGCACGCCGACTTATTTCGGCACGGTTTTCCGGCGATGCGAGGGGCTCTCCCCGTCGGAATGGCGCCGTATATCCCCCAGGCTGTGATGTTCATATTTTGAGAGTGCAGCAAATATTTGAGATTGAAAAACGCTCCCTTATGCGGTATACTGTATTTACCGAAGCACGAAAGGAGCACCCCATGAATCTGAAAAAAATAGCGGCCGCAGCTGTATGTGCAGCAGCGGCAAACTCAGTAATACTGCCCGCAGCGGCAGAACAGGAGAACGACCTCATGAACATCGCAATAAACGGCGCCACTGCCAACACACTTGAAAACATGCTCTATCGCGGTGTGGGAATGGTAAGCGGCAACAACTCGTCAAGGCTTCTTCTCGACTATAAAGCCGAAAACCCTGATGCCTACTGGGAGATCATGAACTACATGTTCGGCAGCCAGGGGCTTGAAATCGCCCACCTTAAAATAGAAATGGGCTCGGACGTGAACTCGTCCTCCGGCACGGAGCCTTCAGTAATGCGCACCGAGGACGAAAAGGCGGACGTCACCCGCGGCGCAGGCTATCAGCTTGCAGCAGACGCAAAGTCCATCAACCCGGACCTCACGCTTGACATGCTGTGGTGGAGCGAGCCGCTGTGGATCAGCAACTCCGACGATGTTTACGCGGCGCGTTACAAGTGGTACAAGCAGACCCTCGACGCAGCCTATGAAACTTACGGCATAAAGTTCGACTATGTTTCCGCAACGCAGAATGAGCGCGGCAGGGACAACGACTGGGTGAAGTACCTCTCGCAGCACCTCAAAGCCGAGACCGACTGCCCCTACGACTACTCCCGGATAAAGATAGTTGCCGGCGAGGAAGTCTGCACCTGGCAGGCGGCTTCTGAAATGCTCAAGGCCATAAAGGACGGCGACGCAAGCATTTCCGACAACATCGACGTTCTGGGAAGCCACTACACCAGCAGTTCCAGCGAGCAAGCGCAGACGCTCGCCCGCGAATACGGCAAGGAACTGTGGTTCAGCGAGGGAAGCTCCCCGATGGCTTATTCAGAGGGCTCATGGCGCTTTGACGAGGGCAATTCCGGTCTGACCGGAATAAACGGCGCGCTGGATATCGCAAACCGCTATCTGTCCATGTATCCCCAGGGTGGAATGACTCTGTGCCAGTTCCAGCCGGTGATTTCCGCGTATTACGACGGCGTGTGCTACTGCCAGAAGCAGTTCATCAACGCCTGCGACCCGTGGAGCGGTTATTACACCCTCGACAGCGGATTTTACATCATGCTGCAGTTCACACAGTTCATCGACAAGGGTTGGAGCTACATCGACAGCGCGTGCTATGCCGACGGAGTACCCGGTGGCGACGGTCATGCGATAGTTGACGCAAAGTACAGCTATATCACGCTCTGCAGCCCCGACAAGTCGGAATACACCACCGTCATCACCAACACCACCGCAGAACCGATAACCTACGACATCACCGTTTCCGACCTCGACAGCGCCGGGAAGTCCGTCAACCTGTGGGAAACACGCGGTCCCGACGGCGGCGCTTACGATGAGAATTATTTCAAGAACATCGGCAGCGTGACCCCCGACGAAAACAACGGAACTTATTCCTATTCCGTCACCGTAAAGCCTTATTCGATACTCACCGCTTCCACGGTTGAGCTGACCCCTGCGGAATACCACCAGAGCACGCCCGAACAGCGCACTATACTGGAGCTTCCCTACACCGACGATTATGAGTACGCAGACTATCCTGCCGACTACCTCTCTTCAAGGGGAAATGCACCGAGATACACCACCGACGAGGGCGGCGCATTTGAAGTAGAAAACGGAAAGCTCGTCCAGCAGATAACCCCGGATATCAAGGCAAATGAATGGGGCTGGACTCCCGACCCGACCACGAATTTCGGCGACGACCGCTGGTACGACTACAGCGTTTCCGCTAATGTGACATTCGCGCCCTCCGACAGCAAGGAAAGCAACTATGCCGGCGTGGGACTGCGTTACAACCAGGGAAACGCCGGAGCAAGCGGCTATTGGGTGAAGCTCACCGAGGGCGGCAGCTGGAGCCTGTGGGAAAACAGCGAAGTTCTCCAGAGCGGAAGCACCTCAGTTGACACCGCATCCCCTGTAGCGCTGAAGATAGAGGCTGTGGGCAAGACAGTCCGCTGCTGGGCTAACGACGAACTGCTGTGTGAGTACACCGCGGACGGAAGTTCCATGTGCGCAGGCAGGGCAGCGTTCTTCTCATCGTTCAACCAAAACAGCTTTGACGACCTGGTCGTAGCCCCCGCAGAGGGAGGAAGCACCTACATCACAAGGCTTGACAACACCGACATGGCATTCACCTACAACGGCGAATGGGAGCACAACACCATGTCCAGCTACAAGAACTACAAGCGCACTCTTTCCACCGGCAAGGAGGGAAGTTCGTTCACTGTTGAATTCAACGGCACCGGTATCGGCGTCACCGGTGGAGGTCACGGCGCAACGCTGAGTTATTCCGTTGACGGTGGTGAAGCGCAGGAATACACATTCGGCAAAACCGGCACGCGCAAGGTAAATCTCCTGGTGAACGGACTTGAGGACGGCGCCCACACGCTTTCCGTCACCGTTGTGGAAGGCAACTACAACGTAGACGGCGCAGAAGTCACAGGTGGAACTGTTTATACCGCAAAGCAGCTTTCGCACATCGCTGAACAGTCCACGGGTTCCGCAAATGCCACCAGCGAAGCTTCCACAGCTGAAACCTCTCAGGGGACGCAGCCCGGGCAGGATTCCGGCGACGACGGCAGCGAAAAATCCGGAGGATTCCCGGTGGGCGCTGCGATAGGAATAGGCGCAGCAGCAGTGGCAGCGGCAGGCGTGATCACCGGAGTTGCAATCCACAGGAAGAAAAAGAAATAAAACACAATATCCCCGGAACGTAAGTTCCGGGGATTTGATTTTTTATTCAGCGTTTACTTAGTACACTTCCGTACCAGAGTAATAATACGTGAGTATCTGCTTGTAATCGTAGCCGAGGTAAGTTGCAAGGGCGTTTGCGCCATTCTGGCTCATTCCCACGCCGTGACCGTAGCCGTAAGTGGTGAACGTGAACGTATCCGAGCCCGCGTCATACGAAATATCGAACGCGCTTGAACGCAGCCCGAAGTTCATTATCCTCTCGCGGAACACCCTGCCGGTTATCTTCACGGAATTTCCGCTGCTGTCAGTGTAGCTGTGATAACCGCCAACGCTCATCTGCCCGACGTAATTTCCGTCTACCCTGCCCTCGATCGAAAGCCACCCGGAAGGGTCGCCGGTGAGTTCAATCCCGGTGACGGACTTTACATTGCTCTTGATCTCCGCAGAGGTGAACTGCGTTGTCTTTCCGTAGTTGGGGTCGTACTGCTTGTCGAGATCGCAGAAACGGCTTTCCAGATAGGGGTAGTCAGTCCCCCATACATTTATGCTGGAAGCCGTATAGCCTGCCGACGAAGCGGAATACACCGCCTGGATAATGGAACCGTTATAGTAGATTGCCTTTCCTATCACGGATTCCACCAGCACCTCTACCGCGTCAGATACCGTGGAAGCAAGTCCCACGCTGGGGTAAGTGCCATAGTCGTTGCAGAACTTAACATAGGTGTAAGCGGCAACTGCCTGCGCCTTTATCGCTTCCGGCGCGAATGTATTCCCGACCTCGTGCTGGGTCATTCTGCCGACTATCTCCAGCGCACTGCCGGAAACAACGCCGCCGTTTGCGCGGACGTACAGCACCTCGCCGGAAACGTCGTTTCCACTCGGGGAGTCGTCAGGCTCAGTCATATCAGGCTGGTCGTCTGCGCCCGTCGTGGTGGAGTCGCCATCGACCGGAATTCCTGCCATGGTAGTGGCAGACGTTGCGGTCTGCACGGGGGCTGCGGTCGTTGTGGTCGCGGTGGTCTGGGGAGGTTCCGTCACCGGAGCGGCAGTCGTGGTGGCCGCGGTGGTTTCTGCCGGTACTACATCGTCCTCCTCGGGGAGGGTGATAACTATTTCATTCGTGCCGTCATAGGTCGCGTCGTCCGTTTCGCCGAGTATCTCCTCGGTGTCCTCAGGCACAGCGTCGTCCAGCACATCGGAAATATTATATGTACTCTGCACGAACTTGCTTGAAAGCGACAGCGGAGCCATTTCCATCAGGTCGATGGATACGAACCCGGTGCTTGTTTCGTCCGGCACCAGAAAATCCAGCGTACCCTGACCGCCTGCTTCGTCAAGGTCGTCCACAAGCCCGCCTGCTTCATTTGTGCCGTCCGTCGGTGCGGAAGCGCTCATCGCTTCGCCGCCTATGGTCCCGGTAACTCCGCACACGAACATATAGCTGTTGACTATCAGCAGAGCCACGCCGATTTTTACTAATGAAAGCTTCTTCATCTGACCTCCGTTACTGGTAATCTGCAGGGTCGTCTACAAGACCGTTCTTTTCAAGGTACTCCTGCATGCCCTGTACAAGAGAAACGTCCCAGGTGCGGCCCTTCCACTTGTTGCCGAACGCCTTGGTGTAAGCGTCAAAGTACTTCACGCTCGTTTTCCATGTTATCTTGGAGGTATCCACCTCGGGGCTTTCGTTCTCGCGTACCTTTCTTGCGACTATAACAAGGCGCAGATCCTCGAAGCCGGTGGAGCCATCGCAGGTGGAAAGCGTGAGCAGCTCGTCGCCGTATTCCACATCGACGCCGGTGTTGTACTTGCTGCGGTCCATAACCTCGAGAACGTACTTATAGAACTCATCGCTGTTCTTGAAGTAAACATACTTGGTGTAGTCGAACACCTCTCCGTGCTCCTCGTTGGTGTTGATTATGAACACGGAAATTATCTTGTACTTGTTCTTCTGATAAAGCGTGTTGAAATCAATGACCGGTGTTTCCTTGAGGAAGTCGATGTTGCTGTTATAGTTGTTCAGCGCCGCGAACTTGTATCTGTAGAGCATGTTGTGGCCGTACAGAATGGTGTTGTTCGGCATCTCGTTGGGTCCGAACTTGCCCTCGTAGTCGGTGAAGATGGTGCCTGCGAATTCGTCCTCCTTGTTGAAATTGTGGTGGAGGTAGAACAGGTTGTCCTCGCCCTGCACAACGGGGTAATCAACGTTGGTGCCGTTTATAGTCACCCAGCCCACGAAATCGTTGTTCGCGTCGTAATAAGCGGCGTATTCCTCGTTGATGGAACCCTCGGGCAGGTTATCTATCTGCTGCTGGGTAGGCGCATTTGCGTTGACGACTATCTGCTGACCGTCCTCGATGACCGTCTGACCGTCGCTGTTGACGATGGTATCCAGCCCGTCGTTCTCAGGGGAAAGCAGTGAGATGAAGTGCACCGCGATTATAACCACCGCCACAATGAGCAGGCACAGCGAGCCAAGGAATATCACCTTTCTCGCGACTTCCGCTCCGTCGTCGCCCTTGCAGGGGATAAGTCCGGTGACAAGGCTCTGCCCGAAGCTCTGCTTTTTCTTTTTGCGCTTTTTCTTCTTGTTGTCGTTGTTCGGGGACAGTCCCATATCCATTTCTGCCATTTTGTTGCGTCTTCCTTTCAGAGTAATGCTGATTTATTCTTCGTCGTTCTTTTCCTCGACTGTGTAGCTGTAGTCGAATATCATAGCAGGGTCCCACTTTCTGCCGCCCCATGAACCGCCGTATACTTTATAATAGTAGTCAAAGTACAGCGGGTCGGGGTTTTCATACGCCTTGCTTACGTCAACCGTGGGGTCCTCGCCCTCGCGTACTTCCCTGCCGAAAATGACCCAGCGGCAATCAACGCCGTAGTCAAGGATACATGTCGAGAGCGTGATGAGATTATCGCCGTACTGCAGATCAACATCGGTGTAGAACGTGCTCCTGTCGAGTATCTGCGCGATGTAATCGTCAAACGACGCCTTGTTCTTGAACTTACGTCCCTGCAGATAGTAGAACACCTCGCCGTCCTCTTCATCGACATTCGCAAGCATTCCCGCGAATATCTTGTAGGTCTTGTCGTGGTAAAGCGTGTTGAAAGTTATCGTCGGATAGCTTCTGTACCAGTCAAGCCCGTTATCCTTGCCATAACGGTAGTTGAAGTATCTGGTGAGCCTCGCAAAATACTCGCCGGTGACGACGTTGTGCCCGTAAAGTATCGTATTTGCCGGCGTATTCTGCGGGGTTATCTTCTCGCGGTAATCTGCGAACACCGTACCTGTCTTGCTGTAGTCGCCGTTGAGGTTATGGTCGAGGTAGTAGTCGTTATCGTCGCCCTGCACCACAACGTTGTCAATGAACGGATCATCCGGGTCGCCCATGGTTATCCAGCCGATGACGTCCTTGTTCTGCTCCAGCAGCGGCAGGAACTTTTCGTTCACCTCGGGGTATTCCTCTGCGAGTTCGTCCTGCTTCTTCTGGTCAACAGTTACCGTAGTGGAGCCGTGGTATATGTCGCTTATCTGCTGGTTCAGCCTGTTGTCCTTTGCCTCGCCGCCGTAAAACGCGATTATCGTCACCAGCGAAACTATCAGCACCACCGCAGCCGCAAGGAATATCACCTTGCGCACTATCTCCGCGGTCTTGTCGCCCTTCCACGGGATAAGATATTTCGCTATCCTCAGGAATATGCTTTCCTTCTCAACAAAATTAGCCATATTGCTCTATCCTTTCAGGACAATCAGTAGCTGAGCAGCTTGTTCTTGTCCCACTCGCACACGCCGTTCCAGCTGCCGCCGTAGATGCGGTCGTAATACACCTTGAACAGCCTGGGATTGAGATTTCTCTTTGCCACGGTGACGTCAACGCTTTCGCTCTCGCCGGGACGAACCTTTCTCGCGAAGAGCACCCATCTTGTGTCTATGCTCTTGCCGAGAGGCCAGCAGCATGTTGACATCGTGAGAAGTTGGTCGCCGTAGGTGATATCCACGTCTGTGAAGAACCAGCTGCGCTCCATTATTCCTATAACGAAGTTATTGAAATCATCCTTGCTGCTGAAAGAAGTCTTGTGCGCGTAATCGAACACCTCGCCGTACTGGCTCTGCGTATTCGCCAGAACGCCCGCGAATATCTTGTAGGTCGCACAGCCGCCGTCCGGGGTTGCAAGCATGACAGTCGGGTGGACCTTGTAGAACGCCAGCGGCTCGCGGCTTGCGTCGTTCGGCACATAGTGCGTAACATGCGCGAAGAACTCGCCGCTTATCATGTTGTGTCCGTACAGAATGATGTTGCCGTCGGTGCCGTCCCACCTATTCTTATAGGAAGAGAACACCGTGCCGGAAACGCTGTCGTTTCCGAAGAAATCGTGCTTTAGATAATACTCGTTGTCCGTGGACTGAACCACGACGTTGTTGACGCTGGTTCCGGTTATCTTTATCCACGCCCTCGTGTCGCTGTTGGTCGCCTTGAGGTCGCTCCAGTTGGGGCTTATCGGCGTGTTCTCCAGCGGAGTTACGTTTATCTCCTCGCTCTGCGCTTCACCGGTGGCGCGGGTGCTGGTGTTGAACGGGTCGTAGTTCGGGTCCACGTTCACCAGGTCGTCCGCTCCTACTCCGCCTATGTTCGCGATGTTGGAATTCGTCTTTATGTCGTTGTTCATGCCAATGAGCTGCCATGCGAGTATCGCGAGCGTGATAACGAACACGATTATCGCAGCTATCAGCACTATCTTTCGCATCTTCTCGGTGGGTGCGTCGTCTGCCTGCGGGAACGCAGCCAGACAGAACCGCTGCCAGCCGGATTTAGGTCTGCCCTTTATCTTATCCTGCTTCTTATGCTGAGTGCGGTGCGGTTCGTTGTAGAAATCGAGCTTGTCCACCGCGATATCTCTTGAAGCAGAGGTTTTTCTCTTCTTTGGCTTTTCTGTATAGTTCGCCATAATTATCCCCCTTGCTTTACGCCTTTATTCTGTCAAGCAGCATTTCCAGCGCTTTCAGCGTCGCCTGCGCCCTGACCTGCTCCCTGTCCCCCGGGAACACGAAACGTTCCCCGTGACAGCCGTCAGGACCGCTCACTGCTATGCAAACTTCCCCTACGGGGTGCTCTGCGCTCCCCCCGGTGGGACCTGCCACCCCGGTGGTGGAAACCGCAAACCCTGCCCCGGACAACTTCCGCACGCCGTCAGCCATCGCTTCCGCGCACTGCACGCTGTACTCCGTGAATTTATCCAGCACCTCGCCGCTGACATGCAGCAGTTCGTTCTTTATCCTGTTGGAATAGGAGCACACGCCCAGCTCTATCACCGCTGAACTCCCCGAAACGGAGGTTACAGCCCCGGAAACCATGCCGCCAGTGCAGCTTTCCGCGGTGGATATCCTGACGCCGCGCGCGGCGCATTCTCTGACTATCTCAGCCGAAACTGCGGCTATCCTGTCGTAATATTCCCCTGACATATCACATATCCAGGTCAACGGTGCGCTGACCGTACCTGAAACGTTTCACCTCGGTTTCCCTGACTGCCTTTTCTATCAGCGGCTCAAAGTCGAACGACTCTTCTGCCCTGATTATTTCGTCCAGCGTGGGACGTGTCTTGGGGTGCTTCGGTGAAAATACCGTGCAGCAATCCTCATAAGGCAGGGTGGAAATATCAAACGTGTCTATCTCTCTGGAAATATCCACTATCTCGCGCTTGTCCATGCCTATCACCGGACGGAAAACCGGGTACTCGGCCGCGGCATTCGTGCAGAATATCGCGGGCAGGGTCTGGCTTGCGACCTGCGCAACGCTCTCGCCGGTGATTATCGCGCCGTAATCATTCTCGGCGCAGACGCGGTTCGCTATCTTCACCATAAGTCTGCGCATGAGTACTGTGAAAAGTTCCTCGGGGCAGTTGTCGCGCAGCGCTTCCTGCAGTTCGGTGAAAGGAACGCAGTAGAATACGATGTCGCCGCACCAGTCGGTGAGCTTCTCGCAGAGGGCTTCGGCCTTCATGCGGGCGCGCTCGGAGGTGTAGGGTGGGCTGACATAGTGAATGCAGTCCACGATAAGGCCGCGTTTTGCCATCATGTAACCCGCTACCGGGCTGTCTATACCGCCGGAAATCATGAGCAGGCTCTTTCCGGAACTTCCCACCGGCATGCCGCCCGCACCGGGAATTCTCAGTGCGCTGAGGTAAGCGCCGTTGTCGCGTATCTCCAGCCTTACCCTTACATCCGGCTCGTGTACGTCAACGCCTATCTCCGGGAATGCTTCCAGAATGACCGCGCCGAGTTCTTCCTGTATCTCCGGCGTTTTCATCGGGAAAGCCTTGTCGCTGCGCTTGGACTCCACCTTGAATGTCCTTGCGCCCCCGAGAGCCTCCCTGAGATATTCCGGCGCATGCTCCGCGATGACCTTGAAATCCTTCGGGAACACCGCGCAGCGCTGTATCGCGCTTATGCCGAATATCTTCTGCAGTCTGTTTATCACCTCGTCCATATCCACGCCCTCGGGAGGGGTGATATATATGGTGGATTGTCTGCGGTAGAATTCGAATGTGCCGAGCTTTTTCAGACGGCGCTTTATGTTCTTCTGGAGCATATCCTCGAATGTGGATTTGTTCAGTCCCTTGAGGGCTATCTCTCCGTATTTTACAAGTATTATCTCTTTCATCTGTTCATTTCCCTTATATTATTTTCTGCGGAAGCGCTGAATTCCGGCGCTTATGCCATCAACAAGCGCGTCTATGTCCGCTTCTGTCGTATCTGCGCACATGCTGACCCTGACTGCACTGTCCGCAAGCTTGTCCGCAACGCCGAATGCTGCAAGCACTCCGCTGGTCTTTCCCCTGGAGCACGCGGAGCCGCTTGAAACGTAGATCTCGCGTTCCTCCAGCGAATGCAGCATTATTTCGGAACGCACGCCGTCCACGCTGAAGTTCACGATATTCGGCAGGCAGTCGTCGCCGGAGTTGATCGTTATGCCCTCCAGACCGGAAAGCCCATCAAGCAGGCGTTTTTTCAGCGCCGAGAAATGTTCCTCAGTGCCGTGGTAAGCACGCACTGCCGCGTCAAGACCCGCAATGAGCTCGACAGGCTCCGTACCGCTGCGCAGGTTCTTCTGCTGACCTCCACCCAGCAGCAGCGGGGCAATGCGGACGCCTTTCTTTATGTAAAGAGCGCCAATTCCCTTGCTTGCGTGTATCTTGTGCCCAGAAATGCTGATAAGGTCGCCCTCCAGCGGGACTTTCAGAAATCCCTGCACCGCGTCGATATGCACGATGGTCCTGGGATTTTTCTTCTTCACCAGCCGGTACAGCCGCTTGACATCGACAGCGTAACCGGTCTCATTATTCACTGCCATGCAGCTTATAAGCACCGTGTGCTCGTCCACTGCGTCAGCCAGAGCCTGCACAAAATCCGGGTGGTCTTTCGGCGCAAGGCGCACTACCTCGAAGCCGCGCTCCTCCAGGCTTGTCATGACGTTGGCAACGGAGGGGTGCTCTATCGCGGTTGTGACTATCCTGTTTCCGGCGCGGCGGTAAGTTTCCAGAGCGCCGCGTATCGCGGTGTTGCTGCTCTCAGTCGCGCCCGAGGTGAATATTATATCGCCCTCGCCCAGCTTTGAAAGCAGCGTTTTTTTCGCCGAAGCTATAATCTTTTCAGAGCGAATGCCCATTCCGTGCAGCGAGCTTGCATTTCCGAAGCTGTCGCGCATAGCCGCAGCGACTGCTTCAACGGTTTCAGCGCAGGGTTTTGTTGTAGCGGCGCTGTCAAGATATATCATGTTATTTCTCCCTTTTCTGTCCGCACACACAATTGTGCATTATATATACTATAACAGTATATCACAAAATTCCCGGTTTGAACAGTCTTTTTTTGAAATTTTCACTTTTCTTTCATTGTGATTACGGCGGAATAACAAAAGGTTACAAAACGGTTACAGAAATTGCTTAAAAGTTACTGAAAAATGACAATGTAAGGAAATCCGGTTACAATGTTGTCATATATATTGATTTTTTGCGCCGGGGGTGCTACAATATATACAGAAAGCAAAACACAAAAGAAATTCCACATTATTCATGATAAAATATATGATCCTCCAATTCCAAAAGCCTCCGGTTATCCCGGGGGTTTTTGGTTTTTCCAGGAAAAATACCAGCGTCAGGCGTTAAAGAAATGTTAAGATTTGGAAGATAACTTCCGTAATATCTGCCGGGGAATGTCCGGAAAACGGGACTGTAATCGCATTTGTGGCAATTCAATGTGATTTTATGCCGCGAAAAGAATTTTCAATAATTTTCCAGAAACCTATTGCAAAAATATCCAATTTATGGTATTATTGAGTTACAGAAAAAAACAGACATTCCGCATATGCCGCCGAAGGGGAAGATATCCGGGCGGAAAGGAATGACAAAACGGAGGTAAATCATGACAAACAGGATCAAGGTACTCATCGGCAGCGACACCGCAGACTGCGGAATGGCATGGGCAGGCGCGCTCAAGGGCGCGGGAATGTACGCAATAACCCGTCACTGCGACGGAAACGCGGTGCTCAACTCCATCAAGTCGGAAGCGCCGGACGTGGCAGTGCTTGAAGCGAAAATGCCCTACTGCGACGCGGTGGAAGTAATCCGCCGGCTGAAAACGGAAAAGAAATACTGCCCCAACGTCCTGATAGTTTCCGGCACCGACGACCCCCGGCTGGAGCGCGACGCCATCAACGCAGGCGCCGCAGGCGTCATGGTGAAGCCGGTGGACCCGCAGTACCTTGTCAGCAGAGTAACGCGGCTGTGCACCCCCTGTGACGAGCCTGAGGCAGTCCCGGACGAAACAGACCTTGAATGCGCAGTCACTGAAATAATCCACCAGGTGGGAATTCCCGCGCACATAAAGGGATACCACTACCTGCGCACCGCGATAATGCTCTCCGTCAACAACGACGAGATGATAAACAGCGTCACGAAGCTGCTTTACCCCACCGTTGCCAAACGCTACCAGACCACAAGCTCCCGCGTGGAGCGTGCGATACGCCACGCCATCGAGATAGCATGGGACCGCGGCGACATCGACGTACTCACCCGCATCTTCTCATACACCGTACATACTTCCCGCGGAAAGCCCACCAACTCTGAGTTCATCGCACTCATAGCCGACCACCTGAGGCTGAAGTTCAAATCCAAAAACAACATACCGGCGTTTAGTTCAATTCGGAATTCGTAATTCTTAATTCGGAATTTCGGTGTCCGCTTCGCAGACGGATCTCAAAAACTTTGAATAGAAACATTACAGGGCGAAAGTTACTCTCTCGCCCTGTGTATTTTATAGTAAATCTTTTTAGAGGTTACCTTTAGATAACGTCCGCAAAGCGGACACCACAATTCCGAATTCCGCATTACGAATTCCGAATTGATTTAACTGCTTCTGTATTGTTTCGGCGTCATTCCCGTTTGCGCGCGGAACAGCTTGCAGAAATACGCGGAACTGCTGAAACCGCATTCCAGCGCGACTGCTTCCACCGTCATGTTGCTGTCGCGCAAAAGCTGCATGGAACGTTCCACGCGGTATTTCAGCAAATAATTCACCGGGGAAGTGTGCAGGTAGCTCTGGAAGCACCTTGAAGCCTCGCTGCGGCTTATGCTGGCGGCATTCGCGATACTCTGCAGCGAAACGTCCTCCGCGTAATGAGCCTGGATAAACCCTATCATCTTCTGCATGCGTATCTGCAGCACATGCTCGTTTTTCACGGCCGGCGCAAGTTCAAGTTCGTCGCGGTGCTGGTAAAGCTCTGCCCACGCAAGACTTATCTCGCACAGCACGCGTATCTCGAAGCATTCCCGCTCGCCGGCGCCCGCCCTGAATTCCAGCCTCGGCACTTCGCCGTAACGGCCTACCTCGCCGTATTCCTGCATCATCGCGAATACCCTGTCCAGCCGCTCCAGCACCGATATGCTCCATTCGGTCTTTCCGTCAAGGACGATATACGGCAGCTGCGAATTCAGCGTCAGCGGCATGACGTACTGTATATTTATAACGCTGTTCACCGGCGCGATGAATTCCGGCTGGAACACGACGTTCGGGCAGTAGCAGGGCCCCTCGTCGGAATTATTCTCATAGCTGTGCAGGCAGTTCGCATTCAGGAATATCCCCTGCCCCTGCTCCAGAATGACGATGCCGTTGCCCGCATGTATCTTCACCCTGCCGGAATGCACCACGAAAAACTCAAGGTTCGGGTGCCAGTGCATCGGCACGTTGTTCCCCGCGATATGCAGGGAATTCACATAGTACTGTATAGGGAAGCCTGCCTTTCCGTGCTGGACAAGCTCCTGAAAGTTCTCTTTCAACGGCATGTGGAACTCTTCCATCAGTTCACCTCCAAAATCGGGTAACTCAACCCATGTTTGACATGCTTTCAGTCAAACAACCCTTTGGGAATATTATAATATAAATCGGGAATATTGTCAATTGTTCAAAATGATTATAGAGAATATAATAATATTATACAGAAAAGGCAAAAATATTTGTGCACATCTTACAAAGATAACGATTACACATTGTGAGAAATGCCTAAAGTTATTTAAGTAACACAACCTTAAAAAGCGCAGGAATGGCTTGACAGCGCGGTTTAAATATGTTTTTTCAATTTACTCTGACCGGGCAGGCGCCATTTACAGTTTAAGGCAATATGCACAATTCACTAAAAGGGAGAAGAAAATGTCAGCTTTCAGAAAAACTCTTGCATGCGCCCTGGCGGCGTCTGCAGTCCTGGGGCTCACAGCGTGCGACGACAGCGCGCCCGTTCAGTCCGCGGACTCCGGCTCCGTGCCAGCAGCCAGCACCACATCTACGCAGGCTTCCACCACCGTAGACCCGGACGCCGGTCTTGAGCTCACCGATAAGGAAAACAAGGTGATAGACACCTCCGCGTGTCCCCCCAGCGGCAATGCCGGTAAGTTACGTTACCTCGGCTTCTACGACATCACCAAGGATCAGAAAGGCACCGAGCAATGCCTGATATTCCAGAGCGACCTTTACGGCGGCGAGATAGAATACCTCACCTCACCTTTCGGTCAGGCTTACTACGACAAGCTTGCAAACCTTATCGCCAGCGACGACTCCCCTGATATCGTCACCAAGGACGGCATGCTGCGCCCCGGCAACCTGAGCAAGAACCTTTTCGAGCCGCTTGACGACAAGATAGACCTCACCTCTCCGGTGTGGAAGGACATTGCGGGCGTTGTGGACGACTTCAGCTGGAAGAGCAAGCACTTCTATTACCCGCACCGCACGACAACGCTCTACGCGCTTAACTACAGCAAAAAGACCATCGAGGAAAACGACCTCACGGACCCGTACGACCTGTACAAAAACGGCGAATGGACCTGGGAAGCATGGCGCAACCTCATGATAGAGTTCTGCAACAAGAGCGAGGATAACGTCGGCTTCTACACCACCAACCACACTATAACGAGCTTCATCGCCACCACCGGCACGACGCTCATCGACGTTCAGCCGGACGGCACCATCACCAACAACATTCTTTCGCCGGATATCTCCCGCGCGATGACGTTCCTTGAGGGGCTCTGCCGCGATGGTCTTACATATGACAAGTCTTTCGGCGACTGGATAGACCCGGGACAGTTCCCCAACTGCTGCGACAAGCTGCTGTTCACCTGCACCGAGCCTGAATGGACGTATATCGCCGCAACTGAGTCAGTCCAGAACAAGGAAGGCGTTGCAAACGACATCTTCGGCGTGGTTTCCGACTTTGCATTCGTTCCGTTCCCGAGAGATACGGTGGCTGACAAGTACTACACCGAATACGATACATTCGGATACCTTGTCCCCAAGGGCGCAAAGAACATCGACGGCGCTATTGAATTCATCAACCTCAACAGAATGTATGATATCGACCCCAACGTACAGGCAAAGGTCCGCGAGGATCACATAAACCCCAAGAAGATCTACTTCGAAAAGGGCAAGTACGAGGGCTTTGAAAAGTGGCAGATCACATGGGGCGAGCGTGAATACGACCTGTGGCGCGAAATGTGCGACCCGGCTAACTTCTCGTTCATCAACGAGGACGCCGAGGGCTTCTCGCTTGACTTCACCGACCAGATAGGCAATCTGCTCATGGGCATCGTTGAGCGCAGCGAATCCTGGACGCAGACCAGCGCGGAGTTCTCACCCATCGCTGACGGCGTTATCTCTCAGTTCACATGATAATCATCTGAGCTTCTCAGATATTATATTATTTCAGAATTCATTTTTTATTTAAGGAGGAACTTAAAAATGAATAAAGTAAAACGTCTCCTCGCATGCGGCCTTGCTATCACAATGGCATTCGGCATGACAGCATGCGACGAATCAACACCCGCTTCTTCGGGAGGAAACAGCTCCGGTGCAAGCAACCAGGTTAATCAGCCCGGTGCCGTTACCACTTCGACATCTGCTTCCACAACAACAGACCCTAACGACGCACTCGACATGACTGACAAGAAGGAAAAGACCTTCGATACTTCCCTGTATCAGCCCTCCGGCAATGCAGGAACAGTTAAATTCTGCGCTTTCTATGATATCCAGGGCGACCAGAAGGGTACTGAACAGTGCATGATCTTCAACTCTGACCTGTTCGGCGGCAACATCGAGTACATAGCCACTCCGAACACCACAGACGCACTGCTCGAAAAGCTCTCCAACCTTATTGCTTCCGACGATTCGCCCGACCTGGTTGAAAAAACGGCGATGCGTTACCCCGGCAACATCTCCAAGAACATGTTTGAGGCTCTCGACGGAAAGATCGACATCGATTCCCCGCTGTGGAGCGACATGAAGGAAGTCGCCGAGTCCTACGCATGGGGCAACAAGCACTACTACTATCCGCACCGCATCACCACCTCCTACTCACTGAACTACAGCAAAAAGACCATCGAGGAGAACGACCTGCCCGATCCTTATGAGCTGTACAAGAACGGCGAGTGGACATGGGACGCTTGGCGCGATATGATGACCAAGTTCTGCGACAAGGACGAAAACAACATCGGCTTCTATGGTACTGATACCACTGTTGACGCGTTTATCCTCACCACAGGTACTTCTCTCATCGACACGCAGCCCAACGGCTCCATCACAAACAACCTGGCTAACCCGAACGTAACAAGAGCAATGCAGTTCATCGAGGGTCTGTGCCGTGACGGTGTTTCCTACGGCAAGGAACTCGGCGACTGGGTACCTCCGGAGACTTTCGCTACTGAGTGCGACAGACTTCTGTTCCTCTGCATGGAGCCTGAGTGGACCTACATTGCAGCTACAGAGAAGCTCCAGAATCCGAAGGGCGTTGAGAACGACATCTTCGACACCGTTTCTGAGTTCGCATTCGTTCCGTTCCCGAGAGACCCGCAGGCTGACGCTTACTACCAGGGCTACGACACATTCGGCTTCCTGGTACCCAAGGGCGCAAAGAACATGGACGGCGCTCTCGAGTTCATCAACCTTTTCAGAGCTTATGATGTTGACCCCGTTATCCAGGCTCAGGTAAAGAACGACCACATCGCTCCTGAGAAGATCTACTTCGAAAAGGGCAGCAACGTCGGCAAGGAAAAGTGGCAGATCACATGGGGCGAGCAGGAATACGACCTCTGGAGAGAAATGTGCGATCCCGCAAACTTCTCCTTCATCAACGAGGACGCTTACGGCTTCACATCTGACCTCCAGTCTCAGCTGGCTACCGTTGTTATGGACGTTGTAGGGAACGGCTCTTCCTGGACTCAGACTTCTGCTGAGATATCTCCTATCGTTGACTCTACTATTGCAGAATATGCTCTCAGCTGATAGCTGAACACATAAATAAAGGCTGCCCGAGGGCAGCCTTTAGGTTTATCGGAAAGTCCTGACGAGACATATGAACCCCGTGATGAATTCTCACCACGGGGAATTTTTTATTGGTTCTGCTTGTTTTTCTTCAGCTTGCCGGTTATCTTATCCCAGGGGAGCTGCACCAGTATAACCGCAGCGAAAACCACAGCGCAGCCGGTTATCTGGCGCGGCGTCATGGTCTGGTCCGTTGAAAGAAGCCCTGTCGCGCCTGCAACAAAACCTGATATCGCAGCAACCACGGACTCCATCGAAAGAATGAGCGCAGCCGCAGTAGGTTCAACGCCTTTCTGCCCGACTATCTGCAGCGTATAGCCAACTCCGCAGGAAAGCACGCCGGCATACAGCACCGGAATAATTCCGTCGGCTATCTGCGACCAGGCAGGCTCCTCGAAAATGAATGCGCCGATCGTGCTCACCACGCCGCACACGAAGAACTGTATGCACGACAGCACTACGCCGTCAGTCAGCGGTGAGAACTTATCTATGACGAGAATATGCACTGCGAAAACCACCGCGCTCCCCAGCACGAGCAGGTCGCCGGGATTTACGGAAAAGCTGTCCTCGGTGAAGCACAGCAGGTACATTCCAACCACTGCCATAGCAACAGCAGCCCAGACCGCGCCAGGCACCTTTTTATGCAGGAATAACCCAAGAACCGGCGTGATGATGATGTACAGCGTGGTGATAAATCCACCCTTGCCGACGCTTGTCATAGACAGACCATATTGCTGCAGTGTGGAAGCCGCCGTCAGCGCAATTCCGCAGGAAAGTCCACCTATGATGGTTGTTTTCAGCGGAAGCGGCTTGCGTTCAGCTTTCGGCACGCTCCCGCGGATGATCAGTATCACCGGGATAAGCACCGCGCTGCCTATCAGATTTCTTGCTCCGTTAAACGTCAGCGGACCCATCGAGTCCATTCCGGCTTTCTGCGAAACGAACGCCATGCCCCAGACTATCGCTGCCGTCAGCAGCAACAGGCAGTTCCTAATCTTTTTTGCATTTGTCATGACTTGACCTTGCTTTCCTTTTTATTGCGGCTTTGCGCCTGATTTTGTTACGCTCCACTTTATTCAGCGCGTCACTAGCAATAATACCACAATTACTTCAACAAGTCAAGGAAACACCTGGTAATTTCACAAAAATGCAAAGAAAAAAGCGGCTCATTGCTGAACCGCTTTTCTGGTTTCATTTCACTTTTGTGTGAGCTTTTTCAGCATTGCAGAAGCGTCCAGCGCGTCTACCCTGCCGTCATGGTTGAAATCTGCCATGTCAGTATTTCCTATCGGGAAAAATCCTGCAACGTAACGAAGGACTTCGTAAGCGTCCAGCGCGTTGAACACGCTGTTGTTGTCCGCGTCGCCGGGCAGTGCTGATTTCTTGCTTATCATGGTGACATAATCGCCCTTGCGGTATGCGTCGTTGATATACACATATCCGTTTTCGTCTACGCGGCCGGCGCTTATGCACTCCGTCTTATCGCCGTTGTACTGATACAGATTTGCGATGTACCCTTCAAGTTCACTGCGGAACGTCAGTCTCAGCGAATAAGGAACAAGATTGCCATAGCGTATATCGTTCTTCATGCCGAATATGCCGCTCAGGTCCCCGGGGTCGTTGTTGCCGTAGAACATTGTCACGTCCATATCGTAGGAGTCGAACTCCTGTGCGCCGAACACGACTGCAGCTCTCTTTGTGTCAATGACGAATTCACCGGTGCTCTTCATTTTCTGCAGTGCGTCGATCACCTTCTTGGGTACGAGCGTGAGTCCGTTCATATCAACGGTGATGACGCTGCGCTCCGGCTGGCTGAGAATGTATTTCACCACCTGGTCCCAGTCGAACTTCACGCCATGAATTGTCGGGAAGCTCGGTGCTGGCTTGTCGGGGGTTACCGGGGTAACGTGACCGCCGCCTCCACCGGAAGAAGCCTTGCTGAATGTAACGCTTATCGTATGCTCGCCGTCTACAAGAAGCTTGTAAGAATTGTTGGTGAGTCTGACTTCCGCGCCGTCGATCTTAAAGCTGCCGACCTCGTAGCCGCTTTCCGGCTTTGCGGTGAATGTGACCTCGCTGTCTGCGTCATAATCTCCGGTGCCCGGCGTCACTGTGCCGTGCTCGCCGCAGTTTACGGTGACTGTGTACTTTTCCGGAGCCTTCTGCCTGAATGCAACATCGAACGCATGCGGTTCCATAACGTTGCTTATCGTGTAGGTGTTGTTCTCGGTCTGAACTTCGGCGTTATCAAGGGTAGCCGTGTATTCAAAGCCCTCGTTCGGGGTAATGGTTATCGTGACATCGTCGCCCGCTGCGATGTTCTGCACTCCTGCCGGGGATACAGTACCACCGTAGTTGCAGGTTATCATGACCTCGTAGGTCTTGCCGATGGCGCCGACTGTAAAGTCGAACGGCAGCACCTCGCCATCGAAATCAGGATCTGTGTCCGCAACTTCAAAGGAATAATGCGATGTGCTGTGATTTCCCTCGGGGAGAGAGCCGTTGAGCACAACTCTGCCGTCGGCTGTGAACTTCAGCCATTCCGGGAGATCTCCTGGCGGTAAGAATCTGTAATTACCGGAACCGCCTGCAAAGAACTGGTTGAGGTCAACATCAATGGTGTCATTTTTGAGGATCGGGTCCTGCGTGCCGGCTTCCTTCACCTGCACCAGGCTGATAAATTCAAGCTTTAACGACTGCGTATGGTCTGCCGCTTCGATCCTGTCGGAAAGCACGCCGCTCTTTACTGCTGCGTTGTATTCCTTGATATCGGCATATCCACCGAGGTTATCTGCCGACTTTAGCTGCACCGTCTTAATGGAATTTGCAAACACCGCTTCATCATCAGACTGTGCATATAAATTGGCATTTCCAATGATAAACACGCCGTTTCTGCCGACTATACCCCTGCTCTTCTTGCCGGAATTTGCAGGACCGCAGTATACCCTGATATCGGCGTCATCTGCAACGAACTTATTGGCATATATCGCATAGCAGTTACCCTCGCAGAAGCTGCCTGTATTCGGGCTGGGGTCGCCCTGCTCTGCGGTTACAACGAGGTTGATCTTCCTTACATATATTTTGCCGCTGTAGCTGTCCAGCGCGCCCACGATATTTGAGTTATAGCCGGAGTCAGTGTACTTTGAGGATATTCTGAACGTACACGGTTCACCCATGCTTAATATAGTGATATTCCCCTCGCCTGTCAGCGCAGTGCTTTTAGAGGAAATACTGCTATCGCTTTTCAGGACCACTGTAGAGTCGATGGGGAGCCTTACGCCGATCATTGCCGATGTCTCGAAATCCAGGCCGTCAAGCACGAGCGTCTTTTCAGGGTAACGGTATTCATTTTCATACTGACCGTACCATGCCCAGCCGCTGCCAGAACTGTTAAGGTCACACCCGGTGAACTTACCGCCAAAATCCCAGCCGCCATAATTGTTGATCTCTTCTTTTGATTTGGTGAAATCAAGGGTGAAGTCTATCTCACCTACATTCAGCGTGACGTCCTGGGTGATGCCGTCAATGCCGATAGTAACTATATAAGCGTCGCCCTCAAGGTCAGCGTTGTTGTGTATTCTCAGCTGCGCCTTGCAGGGGTCGCTCTCATCTTCAACGAACACGATTTCAAAGCAATCATTGGGGACCGGCGCTCCACCAGCTTCCGTGAAACCCACTGAGATATCGTCCTCAGTGACGCCGGGGGTGCGGTAAAGGTCTATCACCGCGTACTTCTCGGCGCTTGCGTCGTTATAAAGGGAATAGTCTTTATCCAGTTCATAGGCGGTTTTGCCGTCCTCGTTCACATTGACGAGCTTATACAGCTCATCTCCAATGTAAACGCTGGTAATGGGCAAATTGGAATCTCCTGTAGAATAGGCAGACCCGGTAGAATAATTCACATATTTCCCGGTTGTCTGGTACAGCGTTCTTCCGTAAAGGTTAAGAAACAGATTACTGGCCAGCTTGTCGAGCGCATAGCCGTCAACAGAAGCAGCGCCTATCTCGCCGACTTCCTTTACAGAGTCGCCGGCAAATAACAGAATTCCCTCTCCTTGAGCCGAATAGCCAGTCATTGAGCCGCAGGAAACGCTGCATCCATCCATAACTGCTACACCTGTGCCGTAACTACCATATGCAAAGCCCGTAACCATACTATTGTCGCCAAAGCTGCATGTGCCATAGAGCGAAACAGCGTTTGCACCATAGCCGTAAATCAGGCAATCGGAGACATTTGCGTTGTTTATCTTAACGGATTCGCGTCCCATGGTGCCATATATTGCGCTTGGTAATTTTTTACCCTCTGCCATTACACTGACGCTGCTTGCAGTGCCGATGACAGTAGTGTTATCAGCAAATCCTGCCGTATCAAAAATTTCAACGCCAGCATGATCTGACGCACCACGAAGCGTTGTATTTTCCGCGAGACTTCCGTTTACGGTTATGCCGTTGTTGACCGATGGATTGTCAGTGACAAGCGTTCCGTCAAAGGTCTTTCCAGTCGGTATTGTAACAGGCGTGTTATACGCGAATACTCCGCCGTTTAACTCCGCGTCTGTCAGATTATGGTTTGTTCCATTATTGATGAACGTCTTGCATACCAGGGCTCCGGCATACGTTGTCCCGCTACTGATATAATATTCGTATATCTGATTTCCATTCAGCGTTACATTAGGTCCGCTGTTATTTATATCAGCTACGGGTAAGGCGTTAAGCATAACTATGCCGTCATATACGTCAAAAGTAACATCAGAGGTCAGCGATGTTGCGCCTAATAAATATACATATCCCCTCTGTACTGTTACATTCGCCTTTTCAGATTTTACTCCACCGCTCAATAAACCGCCATTGACAGTTATATCAACAGAATGTCCGGAATCGTTATTAATAATATCGGCATCTGCATATCCGCTGTTCTGTACAAATTTGCTGTCTGCACCTGATAACTCGATATTTGTTACAATATAACCGCCGTTTATGGTGACATTTCCGGAAGCTTTGAGATTGCCATAACCACCATATAAATACCCGCTGTCGATCGTGAAATCATCGGCAAGGATCAGGGGCGCGTTAGAACTGCCCGATGCCTCAAACACACCCGAGCCGCCCCAACGCACCGAACCGCTGGTGCGGATAAACGAACTGCCCATATAAAGCGACGGATTTACGTAGCCGGTGATGGTCACATTTATGTCGCAATCAGCTTCGACTATCGGCTTATCCTCGTCTGCAGAAACTAAATATCCTCCAAAGATGTCCAGATTTGCGCCGTCCCAGCTCCAGCCGTTGCCATGACGCGGCTTTCCGCTTTCAAGCTTTCCTATCATGGCAGTGACTGCCTGGTCCGCATGGGCTGACAGTTCAGTCAGAGCCTGTGCGGGCACTAGCGACGCCGCCATTACCGCCGCTGTCAGCAGGCTTGCGAGCCTGTTTTTCAGCGTTCTGGTTGAATTATTCATATAAACCTCCTATACTGTGAATATACACATGTTATAATTATAGCGCAATTTTCACAGAAGGTCAACAAATTCTTCCTAATTGTCGCGTTTCGCTTCCTATTTGTTGAATTTCTGATTTATGGCAATACCGCATAAAGATTGTGCGGTGTTGCCTTAACATTGGCTCTGTTATGCGTTTTTTGTGCACAGGGGCATCAATGACAAATTTCGCGTGCCGCGCGAAAATACTCTTGATTTTTATTGAAATATGTGGTATATTATAGTAAGGATACTGTTGAACAGGGCGTAAAACCTTTCAGCTGCCCCAATAGCAACATATGCAACATATTAAAGTATATAAAATGTTCGGAGGTAAATCATGTCCGTTAATCTTCAGAAGGGTCAGAAAGTTGACCTGACAAAAGGCAACACCGGCTTAAAGACTATTCTTGTCGGGCTTGGCTGGGACGAGGCGCCCAGAAAATTCTCGCTCTTCTCAAAGCACGAGGATATCGACTGCGACGCTTCCGCGCTGCTCATCAGCGCCCAGACCGGTAAGCTAAACGGTCCGATAGACGTAGTATATTTCGGAAATCTCACACACCAGACAGGCGCAGTCCACCACATGGGTGATAACCTCACCGGTGCGGGCGACGGCGACGACGAGCAGATACTGGTGGAGCTGCCGAAACTTGGCAGCGCTTATTCCAAGATAGTGTTCACAGTCAACATCTATCAGGCAATGCAGCGCAAGCAGCATTTCGGCATGATAAAGAATGCGTTCATCAGACTTGTGGACGCAGACAAGGGCACGGAGCTTTGCAGATATAACCTCTCCGAAAACTATGACGGCAAGACCGCAATGATATTCGGCGAGATCTATCTCTACAACGGCGAGTGGAAATTTAACGCGATCGGCGAGCCGACAAACGACAACAGTATCTCGGAACTTGCCGCAAGATATCAGCGCTGAAATTCAAAGGAGGAACCATCATGACAAAGAAGCTTGTAGTTATCGCAGGGATCGTAGGACTGGCAGCAGTTGCAGCCGCAGCGGTTGCTTATCTCCTCACAAGAAACAAGTCCATCGCAGAATGCCTCGACTGTGAGGAAGACGACGAGATCTGAAAACATCAGCAAATCAGAGGGGTTCTCCCCTCTGATTTATTTAAGTTAGGAAACACGATATGGCAAAAGAAAAAGAAATAAAAACAAACGCAATGCGCATGCTGGATAAGCTGAAGCTTCCCTACACGGTGCACACATACGAGTGCGATGAGTTCATCGACGGAGTCCACATCGCTGAACTTCTCGGCGAGGACTGCGCCACCTGCCTTAAAACGCTTGTCACCAAAGGCAAGAGCGGGAATTACTACGTGTTCGTTCTCCCTGTGGACAAGGAACTCGATATGAAGAAATGTGCACGCTCAGTGGGTGAAAAATCGCTGGAAATGGTGCACGTAAAGGACATAAACGCAGTCACCGGCTATATCAGGGGAGGCTGCACGCCCATCGGAATGAAGAAACAGTTCAGGACGGTTATACATTCCACTGCGCAGGACCACGACAAGATAATCGTCAGCGGCGGCAAGCTGGGCACACAGCTGGAGCTTTCCCCCAGCGACCTTGCGAAAGCCTGCCAGGGCACATTCGACGACATAATCGCTGAATAAAACAGGGCTGCTTCACGGCAGCCCTTTAGTCTTATCACGGCTGGAAGATGTAGTTAAATGTTTTAAATTACTATTGACATAACTGGGTTTTTAGTTTATAATTATTAATAAGCAGGCTGTATAAATGTAAAATTATTACACTGCAAACGGATCTCAGGGAAAGTCTGCATGATATGCAGCAATAAAATGCCGTTATCCGGCAATTCATGGAGGTCAAATTTATGTCAGATTACATCAGAAGATTACCTGTTTACCTGCTTCTGGACTGCTCGGGTTCAATGGCAGGCGAGCCTATCGAAGCGGTAAAGCAGGGTATAAAGGCGCTCCTGAGCGAACTCAAGGGCGACCCACAGGCGCTGGAGACCGCGTGCCTTTCAGTGATAACATTCAACAGCACCGCGCGCCAGATCTCCCCGCTGACAGAGCTCATGCTCTTCAAGGAGCCGGAACTGACCGCAGGCGGCGCAACCGCACTCGGCGGCGCGCTCACAGTCCTCGCTGACTGTATCAGAAACGAAGTCAGAACTTCCACCCCCACACAGAAGGGCGACTGGAAGCCCCTGGTGTTCCTGCTGACTGACGGCGCGCCCACCGACAACCTCGACGACGGGATAGAAGCGCTCAGGCACGTTTCCACGAGCAACATCATCGCATGCGCAGCCGGCGCAAACGCAAACACCAATACCCTCAGGAAGATAACCAACAACGTCCTGATGATGAACAACCTCACCGCAGGCGACCTTGCTGCGTTCTTCGCATGGGTTTCCGGCTCTATCAAGGCTTCCTCAAAGAGCATTGACGCAAAGCCCGGAGAGGCTATCCAGCTGCCACCGCCTCCTCAGGGATTTGCGATCGTTCCCTGATGGGAGGATTATGGACAGAGATGAGAATATGCTCCCCGGCATAGACCCGGAGGGGCTTCACAAAGTTACCCAGCCCGTTCATGCGGAACTTTCCGGCAGCGTGCCGGTTAATTCCCCCGAAGCCGAACAGGCAGACGGAGAAGCAGTCCGGCAGCCCGCAGAGGAAGCACCCGCAGCCGAGCCCGAAAAGCCAGCTGAGCCAAGGATGTCCGACCGCGAGGTGATGCAGCACACCGCTTCAATGTGGCGCTACCGCACCATAGCAGAGGACGGAACGGAACTCCACACAGAATGCCACTGCAAATACACCCGCACCGAAGCCGGCGATATCATCGGCGCACGCGTGCGCGGAAAGAAGCACAAGCACGAGGGCACCAACTGCGACGACTGGTTCGAAACTGCGGAAGCAGACGGCTGCCTCATCGCAGTAGTCGCTGACGGAGCAGGCTCCAAGCAGCTTTCGAGAATCGGCGCGAGGGTCAGCTGCGAGGGCGCGGTGGAATACCTCAGCGCTGCGCTGCCCGAGATGTTCTCAAAGGACGAAACGCTCCGCGAGAAACTTTCAGGCGACATCAGCGGAGATGTGTTCCTGGGCGCGTGCGGGCAGTTCGCGGCAGTTATGCGCACTGCGGCAGAAAAGGCGTTCGACGCGGTGATACAGAAGCTCAAGAGCCTCTACAGCGACGAACACTACATCTCCACCCTTGGCAGAAATCCCACTCTCGCCGACATGGGGAGCACGTTTCTGGCAGCGGTGGCTATCCCACTGACGATAAACGGCGAACGGCAGCGGTTCGTTATTACCCTGCAGATAGGCGACGGCTGCATCTGCGCCATCGACAGCAGCGAAAGCCACGACAAGTGCTTCCGGCTGCTGGGTGAAGCGGACAGCGGCGCATTCTCCGGTGAAACTGAGTTCCTCTCAGAAAGAATGGTCTCCGAGGGAATGATAGCGCGCAAGATCCGTATAAGCCGCGGCAGATCAGACATATTAATGCTGATGAGCGACGGCGTTGCGGACGATTACTTCCCCGCGCAGCCCATGATGAAGCGCCTGCTGCTTGACCTGCGGCTCAACGGAATTCTCCCTGTCGGGGGCGATACATCTGAAAAGCGCGAGCCTGCCCCGCTGAAATTCCCGTCGGTGACGCCGGAACAGCGCCCGGTGGCGATACAGTACGCCAAGCAGCTGATGAAAGACGGCTCCCCGGAAGCGATAAACGCGCTCTGGGACGACCGGGATACGCTTGCCCCCTACTCTCTTGAAGCCTGGGGAAGCTCCCTCGGTAACACGCCGGAACAGCGCCTGCAGTGCTGGCTCGATAATTACAACGAACGCGGAAGCTTCGATGACCGCACCCTTGTTGTGATGAATTTCGACAATAAGTGATAATTTGCAGTTGTTATACATTTTGTAATTCAAACTTGTATTACATTACGGAATACAAGAACAGCATTTTACTTATTGTATATTTGACACGATACATCATAAATATGCTTATACCGCATTAATATGCGATATTCAGACGCTAACATTACTCAAAGTTAATCGGTTTAAAATATAACGGAAAGTTAACGAAAGGAACGGTGAAAAAGTGAACAGCGGTGAAATAGTGACCGCTTCTCTCGAGGGTGGTGGGACGATAGATTTCGTCTATGACGCAAACGCTCCCCGTGGTGGAATGAAACACACCTTTTTCACCCCCGACAAAAAGTACGCCGTGCAGTTCTTCAACGACCCGCGCGACGGAATGAACCCCAACGTCCAGGACCGCATACGCACGATAGTCGGGATATACAATCCCACCGTGCCGGAGGAAAACGGAGGCGCGATAGGAAATTCCCGCAAGACTGCGGAGTACTTCCGCAACCGCTTCTGCTGGCCGGTGGCGATAGTCAGGGCGCCCGAATTCGGGATAGTCTGTCCGGCTTACCCGCAGAGGTTCTTTTTTGGAGAGAATGCTTCCACCGCAGGGCTTAACCTGAAGGGAAAGGACAAGAAAAGCAACTGGTTCACCGGGCGTATGCGCAAATACATAAGCCCCGGGGAGCTCGGTGATTTCCGCACGATGCTCAGCGCGGCAATATGTCTTTCGCGCAGCGTCCGCAGAATGCACCAGGCAGGACTGGCGCACTCCGATCTTTCCTGCAACAACGTCCTGATAGACCCCCAGACGGGGAGCACCGTCGTGATAGACATAGACTCGCTCGTGGTACCCGGGAAATACCCCCCGGAAGTGTGCGGCACAAAGGGCTACATCGCCCCGGAAGTCATCGCGACCATGGAATTCGACCCCGGGGACCCGCGGCGCTGCCTGCCGTGCGTTTCAACCGACCTGCACGCGCTGCCGGTGCTTATTTACGAATACCTGTTCCTGCGGCACCCGCTTGCAGGGCCTAAAGTATACAGCACGGCTTCGGCTGAGGAGGACGACTTCCTCGGCATGGGGCCGATGGCTACATTTATTGAAGATCCCAATGACAGGAGCAATCGCCCCCCTGACCTTGACGTGACCATACAGTCGCTGTCAAAGGGGCTGGAAAAACTCTTCCTGCGCGCGTTCGTTGACGGGCTGCACGATCCCTCCGAGCGGCCAATGGCAATGGAGTGGGAAAGCGAACTGCTGAAAGCCTGGGACAGACTGCGGAGGTGCGAAAACCCCCGCTGCTCAAAGAAGTGGTTCATTCTCAGAGATGAGAATAACCCGATATGCCCCTTCTGCAAAACACGAGTTACGGACAAGGTCATCAAGCTCACACTAAAGAGCGGGGTGAGGGGCAAAAAAGGCGTGTACAGAGACTGCGGAGAACTGATCGCATACGACCAGATGCCGCTGTTCGACTGGCACATCTTTTCCAACGTCCATAACGACGAAAAGGCGGGCACTGAAATGCGTGCGTACATCTGCAGGCATAACGGTATGTGGCTGCTCGTCAACAATGGCGTCGAGGGAATGACTTCCCCGACGGGAAGGCTTGTCCCCAGGGGACAGGCTATCGAGCTTAAGGACGGAGCCGTGTTCCGCATGACAGACCGCGAAAACGGGCTGCTGTGCGAGGTGACGGTACATTGAGTCCGCTCGAGAGAGGAAATGGTATGAAGCAATTTGGTTTAACAGACAGTCAGGCTGAGGAATCCCGAAAGAAATACGGCGACAACAGCATGACAGAACAGGCGTCCGAAAGCTTCTGGGATAAGCTCAAGGGCAATCTTGGCGACCCGATGATAAAGATACTCATCGTGGCTCTGCTGATAAACGTCGTGCTGGCAATTCTCGGCGGCGTGGGCATAATCAAGGAAGGCGCCCCGGAATGGTACGAACCGATAGGAATTTTCATCGCCATCGCACTGGCAACGCTGGTTTCCACATTCTCTGAATACAGAAACGAGAATGCGTTCCAGAAGCTGCAGGAAGAGGCTTCGCGCATCATGTGCAAGGTCTACCGTAACGGAGTTATCGCCGAGGTAGCAATAAACGACATCGTTGTCGGCGACGCTATCCTGCTGCAGTCCGGCGATAAGATACCGGCAGACGGTATCCTCATCGACGGCGACATCAAAGTTGACCAGTCCGTGCTCAACGGCGAGAGCCGCGAGGCAAAGAAAACAGCTACCCCCGAGGGCTGGACTGATACCGACGAGAGCCTGAATTTCGATAACGAGCACAAGGTTTTCCGCGGAAGCGTCGTATGTTCCGGTAATGCCGTTATGGAAGTCACCGTTGTCGGCGACAAATCCGTTTACGGCAAGATCGCAAGCGAACTCCAGGTTGAGGACGACCGCGAAACTCCCCTTAAGCTGAAACTCGGCAAGCTGGCTGACGGAATAAGCAAGTTCGGCTACATCGGCGGTATCGCCATCGCAGTGGCAATGCTCGTCAAGACCCTGTTCATGGGCGATGGCGGCATTGAGGGCTTCCTGTTCACCGCCGAGGGCGTATTCCAGTGGGCTGCGCTGCTTGAGGCTGTTATCCAGTCCGTTATGCTGGCGGTTATCATCATCGTTATGGCTGTCCCCGAGGGACTTCCGCTGATGATAGCGATAGTTTCCGCTCAGAACATGGGCAAGATGCTGAAGGACAACGTCCTTGTAAGAAAAGTAGCAGGTATCGAGACCGCTGGCTCCCTGAATATCCTGTTCTCCGACAAGACCGGCACCATCACCAAGGGTAAACTCGAGGCAGTCACATTTATAAACGGCGCGCTGCATGAGTCCAAGACCTTTGACGAGGTGGGCGGAAAGCTCAGGGACATTCTGTCGCTGTCCATTCACAAGAACACCCTGTCCATTATCTCCGGCAAGGGCAAGGATATGAAGGTCATCGGCGGTAATGCCACCGAGCGCGCTATCCTGGGCTTTGCTGCGGGTTCCACATGCACTGCGAATGTAAAGGCAGTGGGCAATATCCCGTTCAACTCCACGAACAAGTATTCCGCTACCCAGGTCACCGGCGACTACGACCTGTCCCTCATCAAGGGTGCGCCTGAGAAGATTCTCCAGCGCTGCTCCCACTACTGGGACGAGAACGGCGAAAAGCAGCCGTTCAACATGACTGAACTCAACAGGCAGATAGACGAACTCGCAGGGCGCGCTATCCGCGTGCTTGCCATCGCAACCAGCGAGGACGCACTCGGCGAGGAAGCGCTCCCCGACAGCAACGACTGGACCCTGGTGGGCGTTGTGGGAATACGCGACGAGGTACGTCCGGAGTCCGTAACTGCCATCGCGGAAGTTAAGGGCGCAGGCGTGCAGGTAGTCATGATAACCGGCGACCGCAAGGAGACCGCAGTGGCTATCGCCAAAGACGCGGGACTTCTCGAAAAGGACACCGACGTTGTCCTGACCTCCGACGAGCTTGCAAAGCTCTCTGACGACGAGATAAAGAAGATGCTCCCGAATATCCGCGTTATCGCGAGAGCGCTGCCCAGCGACAAGAGCCGTCTGGTGCGCCTTGCCCAGGAACTTGACCTTGTAGCCGGAATGACCGGCGACGGCGTAAACGACTCCCCTGCCCTCAAGAAAGCGGACGTTGGCTTCGCAATGGGCGGCGGTACGGAAGTTGCAAAGGAAGCCAGCGATATCGTTATCCTGGACGACAACTTCAACTCCATCGACAAGGCTATCCTGTACGGACGTACTATCTTCAACTCCATCAGAAAGTTCATCGTATTCCAGCTGACTATCAACGTTTCCGCGGTGCTGATAAGCTTCATCTGCCCGCTCGTAGGACTTGACAACCCGCTCTCCGTTATCCAGATACTCTGGGTCAACCTCGTAATGGATACCCTTGCGGCGCTTGCATTCGGCGGCGAGCCGGCTCTCCACCGCTTCATGACGGAAAAGCCAAAGCGCAGGAACGAGCACATCATCAGCAAGAACATGATGAGCCAGATAATCACCGGCGCTGCATGGACATTCATCCTTTCCCTCGCTATGCTGGTACTCGGCAGCTTCGACGCCGACCCGAACGTTCCCGGCGTAAGCTTCCTGGAAAGCTGGGGCATCCTGCGTGAGAACGCCATCGAGGGCGAAACTCACATGTTCCTGCACACGGCTTACTTCGCATTCTTCATCTTCATCGCGGTGTTCAATGCATTCAACGCAAGAACCGACCGCGTGAACCTGTTCGATAATCTCGGCAAAAACAAGGGCTTCCTTACGGTATTCGGCATAATCGCAGTGGTACAGATACTCATGACATACCTCGGCAGCGCTATCCTCAGCGGATACGGTCTGAATGTAACCGAATGGCTCATGGTCCTGGTAATGGCGATATCCATCATACCGATAGACCTCATCAGAAAAGCGATAATGAACGCAGTTTCCAAAAAGTAAATCACACCCGGCTCGCGCTGTGTCATTCAGCGTGAGCCATGGGCACATACAGTTCATTTTAAGGAGGAAAACAAAATGGCAGTTAATCTTTCCAAAGGTCAGCGCGTAAGTCTTGACAAGTCCGTAACTATGGCAAGGATAGGTCTCGGCTGGGACACAAACAAGTACGACGGCGGCAATGATTTCGACCTCGACGCAAGCGTATTCCTTCTGGGAGCAAACGGCAAGGTGCTCCGCGACGAGGACTTTGTATTCTATAACAACCTCAACGGCAGAAACGGCGCAGTAGTCCATACCGGCGACAACCGCACCGGCGAGGGCGACGGCGACGACGAGGCCATCATCATTGATTTCACAAAGATCCCCCCGGAGATCGAGAAGATCGCAGTAACAGTTACTATTTTCGACGCTCAGCAGCGCAACCAGAACTTCGGTCAGGTATCCAACGCTTACGTAAGAGTTGTAAAGATAGACAACCCCGACGACGTAAACGGCGAGGAGGTTATCCACTTCGACCTTATGGAGGAATTCTCTATCGAAACAGCGCTGGTAGTATGCGAGATCTACCGCTACAACGGCGACTGGAAGTTCAACGCAGTTGCAGCCGGCTACCAGGGCGGTCTTGAAGCCCTCTGCCGCGCTTACGGCGTAAACGTGTAATCACATCAGAATTTCCAAGGGGGGCAGCGGCTTGACGGAAGGTTCTATCAACGATATAATTTCAGCGGTACCCACCGGAGGCACCGCAGCGCTCCCCGTCGGCGAATTTGAAGGTCCGCTGGTCATAGACCGCGCCATGAAGCTTGTGGGGAACAACACCACGATATGGGCGCGCCACGGCAGCGTTATCACCGTGAATTCCCCCGGGGTCACGCTCGAGGGACTGCGGGTGGAACTCACCGAGGGCGACGTCACCGAGACCGCGATACAGGCGAATTACCCGACCGCGGTCAGCAATGTGGAGATACTCGGCGCGGTAAACGGCTTCGGCAGCGAGGACGGCATGTTCGACATTCCGCGCACGCTGGCGCTGGGTGAGCTTTCGGCGCAGGAGGACAACACGTTCCGCATGACGGTGAACATTCCCGCCCCGGCAGAAATTTCGTGCTGCCAGGGTGGAGTGCAGTTTCTGCCGGAAAGGCTTCCTGCCGGCCGCAGCGAAGTCCGTATAATAGTAAGCGCCCCCGGTACCCCCGGGCTTATCTACACGGAACTGCTGCTGGTGTCGCAGTTCCAGCGGCGTATTTATCTCACCGGCAGATTTTCACCGGATACCCCCGCGTCAAAGGAACGCGTGATATTCACGGCAAACAGCAGCCCTGACTACACCGCTGCCGCCTCAGGAATTCCCATGCAGCCCCCGGGGAACACCCCCGCACCCGGCGTCGGGATACCGGCACCGGCGTCGTTTATTCCATCGCTGACGGTGAACGACCCGCGGCAGGCAGCCCCCAGGAGCATAACAATCCCTAAGGAAGCAGAACCAGTCCCGGAACACGTGCCGCTCCCCAACGCGCCCACTCTGGTGGTGAAGCGCGGACAGCGCGTGCCGGTGATGAACTCTGCGGGGAGCAGCTTCTCCGTCTATCTCACCGGGCATAAGCTCGGAGATGTGGATATCGACCCGTATGCATTCCTGCTGAATGAAAGCGGGAAATGCCCCAACGAACGCGACCTTGTTTTCTTCGGAAACGCAAGTTCCCCGGACGGCGCGGTGCAGTATTCCACCGAGGACGGGCGCATAAACGTGGACCTTGGCAGGCTCTCGCCGTCGGTGAAGCGCATAGTCGTGGCATACTCGGTGTATTCCGGGGACGCACGGCGTAACTTCTCGCGGGTGAGCGCCCCGGTGCTTTCACTGTACGCCCAGGGCAGGGAACGCGTGAACTTCCCGATAGACGGACTTACCAATGAAATAACTATAGTCGCGGCAGAACTGTACATATACAAGGGAGAATGGCGTTTATCCGCTGTCGGCTCCGGCTACCGCGACGGCCTGGTGAAGCTTTGCGGCCAGTACGGCATTGAAGCAAGCACCTGATAAAAAAGCAAACATGAGAGGAATGGTCTGGCAGAATGGCTCCTGAAGGATTTACACGATATATCGGCTACGACAACGCCGATGTTTTCAAGAATATGCTGATAGAGAGCTACGCCGCCGCGAAGAAGAACGGTCTTTTCTTCGAGGGCAGACTGCCGATGGCTTCTACCACTGAGATCAGCGCTGCAGCTTCCTACGCTGCGGCAGACCTTAACGACGAACGCTCCGTGAGATCCGGGCTGCAGAGCTGGCTGTCCTCGCAGCGGCTGCCCTACAGCGCGGAGGTGATAACTCCCCTGCTGACGGAAGCGATACGCAGCTGCGGGCCGAATGGCAAGAACACTTATTTCGTGCTGCTCTGCTGGCTGATGAAGTACCTTTCGATAAGACCCGCGTCATTCATGTACATCGGCACCGGAACGCTCCGGGAGCTGTATTTCATGCTGATAGTCAGCAGCTGCGGGATAAAGGTGCAGTACGTTTCCTATGGCATGGACGCGGATTTTGAGAAATTCCCGCACAAGGACAAGGTGCGCACTGTCGCCGGTTCCATGAGCGGAATGATACAGATAGATTTCGCGCACATCGACCTTTCAAAGGCAGCGCAGCTGTGCGAGATGCGTGCTTCCGCGCAGCAGGTGGACGGAATAGTACAGCGCCTTGACACCACCGCAGCCGGCGTCTTTGAGGACTTCATGACAGACCGTCGCACCCGCGTGGTGCGCAGCGGCGGAGTATTCCGCGAGGACGGCGTGATACCCGTGTACTGCGCAGCCCTCATCGGGTATGACGACGACGCGGTATACAACAACATGCTGCTTAAATTCAAGGAAGGCTTCGCGGGGAGCAAAAAGCAGCTCATCTTCATAGAAAAGCCGCTCGAAAACCCGAATGCCGATGAAATACGTGCATTAGGGAGCGTCAGCCGCAACAATGTTTCTTCCATGATAGACGAACTCGCGCTGCAGATAAAACTGAACGGCGACGCGGTGCGCACGGCGCTGGCGCAGTCAGAACTGCGGAAGCTGCTGAATTCGCTGTACACCGGCAACCCGACGGTGGTGTACAATTACGGCAGCAAGTTCATTTCCTGGCTGTATCGCTGCACGCAGGCGCGTAAATACGCGGTGCAGTACGAGGATATACCGCTGATATTGTACTACGGCGATATTTCGCAGTCGGAGCTGTATTTTCTGCACTTCATGTCGCGGGTAGGCTTCGATGTTATCTACATCACGCCAAACAAGCTGCTGCTTGACATCACCGTTGACAAGAACCTCGACAACCGCATGCAGATATTCCAGCTGCCGCAGACCCGCGACAGCGGAAGCTACCCCACCAAGGCAGTGAAGATGAAAGTCAACACGGTGGCTTATTCTGCCGAGCGGGAGCTCGACACAATGCTGTACGGAGGCGACGCGGGGATATTCCGCGACTTCCAGTTCCCGAACAGCCAGACGGTGACGCTGCGCACCACGCTTGAAGAAATAGGCATTCTGTGGAAGCAGGAAGCAAGGTTCCGGCAGGGATTTTCCACTTCCGGCAATCTCGTCACGGTGCCGAACATCTTCGCAAAGATAAGCGGCGTAAAAAACGGCGACGTCAACGCCTACTGGGAGGAAATACGCGACCGGCTCACCCCCGAAACTATCCTCAGGGTAAAGGGGACGCAGCCCGCGCAGCAGCCCAGCGTTGACCTGTCAGCCTACCGCAGTTTCTACCGCAACGGGCAGATAGACACTGAAAGGCTGAAAGCCTCCTACCTCAACCGGTACAACTACCTGCCGGACAGGATACAGGATATGCTGCTCTACAAGCTGCAGGAAGCGGTGGACAGCAAGTTCCTCAAACTGACCGGCGACGACCTGATGTGCACGGTTCTGCACTTCGGTCTTAACCTTGACAAGGAATTCATGAAGCTGCTGCAGAGCTTTGACTTCACGAAACAGCTGCCGAAGCTGATATGGATAGACGCGGTGGAGCAGACATTCTCGCTTGAAGAATGCATTCAGCTCGTGCTGTGCAACCTCATCGGCTTTGACATACTGATATACACCCCGACGGGGTACAAGAACCTTGAAACGTTCGTTTCACCGGATGCATTCGAGGAGCACACACTGAACGAGTTTCAGTACAACCTGGAGGTGCCGAAATTCAGGATACCCACAGAAATGAAGAACAGCGGATTTTTCGGCAAGCTGTTCAGGAAAGGATAACGAATTATGGGATTACAGTTCACACCCGGTTCACAGTTACAGCCCCAGGCTCAGCCTCAGGAACAGGTAATTCAGGCGACCACACTCGCCAAGACCCCTGAAGAGGCAGCGCTCGACGTACAGATCGAAGAAGCAAAGAACTACAACATAGTTGTTGAAACCGACAAGATAAAGCAGGAACTCGCGACCAGCGCGGATATCGACAGACTGGTGAGCACCATCAACCTCAACGACTCCAACACCATCGTCAAGTTCGGTGCTGACGCCGCAGAGGAGATCTCCAAGGCTTCCGACCAGGTACTGAAATCCATGACTATCGACCAGGTGAACGACACCGGCGTTATGCTCAGGGAGCTCAGCGCTATCATGGATAAGTTCGATATCAAGGAGATCCAGGACGAAAAGCCCGGTTTCTTCGGCAACCTCAAGAAGAAGCTGGAAAAGATAATCGGCAAGTATGAGACCATGGGCAGCGAGGTAGACAAGATCTACGTCCAGCTGAAACAGTACGAGCGCGAGATAGGCGAAGCAAACACCAAACTCGACAACATGTATGAAGCGAACCTCGGTTACTACCAGGAACTCGTGAAGTATATCATGGCAGGCGAGCAGGCTGTAAAGGAACTCGACCAGTACATCGAGGAATACACAAAGAAGTGCGAAGCCAACCCCGACGACGGCACTATCCGCATGGACCTCTCCAACCTGACCCAGATGCGCGAGATACTCGACCAGCGCGTAATGGACCTCAAGGTGGCTGAAAACGTTGCTATCCAGACGGTGCCGATGCTCAAGACCATGGAGTATTCCAACCTCAACCTGGTAAGAAAGATAAACTCCGCATTCATCATCACCATGCCGGTATTCAAGCAGGCTCTGGCGCAGGCGATCATGCTCAAGCGCCAGAAGATAATCGCTGACTCCATGCAGGCGCTCGACGAAAAGACCAACGAAATGCTCAAGAAGAACGCACAGAACACCGTTGCGCAGAGCAAGCAGATAGCAGCGATGGCTTCCGGCTCTTCCATCAAGGTGGAGACCCTGCAGGAAACATGGTCCACTATCGTCAACGGTATCGACGAGGTTCAGGCTATCCAGAACCAGGCACGCGAAAAGCGCAAGCAGGACGCCGTTGTTCTCGAGAACATCAAGGCAGACTACAAGAAGCGCATGAAGGCTTGATAAACTAACCACGACCCGGTGTGTTTAGGCGCACCGGGTATTTTGTTATATTTTTTCGATATACTGTAGAAATTTACGGACATTTGTGATATAATTAATTTAGGAACACGCTGCGCTTTATTCAGCGTTTTATTACCAGATATCAAAGGAGGGATAATATTATGAATGAGTGGCTGGATATTACCCAGGTAAGCTTCAGGGTGCAGGCGCTGGCGCTTGCTGTGGTAGTGCTGCTTATAATAGATTATCTGAAAAGCAAGAAGCTGCCGCTCAGGTCAACGCTGGTATTCGGGTGCTTCCTTTTCGTGGGGGCGTTCAACCTTGTCATGGATATGGTGACTTATTACACCCTGTTAAATTACCAGATGGTTCCATCGGCGCTGAACAGATTTCTGCATATTCTGTTCATAGGCAGCCTGGAACTAATGGCGATGCTGATTTTCATTTATGTATTCTATCTGTATGGCGCACAGAAGCGCTTTTCAGTCTGCCAGATAATTCTCTGCGTCGTACCATTTTTGCTGACTGCGGTAGGGTCTGCAGTCATGCCGATAGAATATGTCGTCGATGAACGCGGGTGCTATTCCACGGGTATGACCGTGTACCTGCTTTACGCGTCCATAATCATCTACATAACGCTCACCTGCGTGCTTCTGTTCAGAAAGAACAACGACAGGCTGCACGGCGACGCCCTGGCAGACTACAACAAGGCAAAGGTGACTATCTCGATAGGTCTTGCGATATGGGTGGTAGTAGCAGGAATTCAGTTCATAACCAGATATGTTCTCATTTCAAGCATCGGAAATTCGCTCATGCTGCTGTACATCTACCTCAACTTCGAAAACCCCAAGCGATTTGCCGATGATGAGACCGATACCCTCAACCGGCAGGCATTCCACATAATGGTGCCGGAAATGCTCGCGCGCAAAAAGACATTCTGGCTGCTCAGCTTCACGGTGGACGACATAGAACAGATAAGCAAGAGCATGGGCTACGACCAGATGAAGCTTATTCTGCGCACGGCTGCAGACAGAATGACGACGGTGCTGCCTAAATCACGGTTCTTCCACTCGCGCAGCAACACGCTTTCCGTGTTCCTCTCTGACAGGGAGCAGGTGGACGCATTGCTGAAAAGAGCGGGCAGCGCGGATTTTGCAGTGCCGTTCGGCAACGGAACATTCAAGCCGCAGTATCACATAACCGTCATTGAGTGCCCGAAATTCGGCAGCACCCCCGATGAAATATACGACACCCTCGACTATGTTCTCAGACACCATCATCACCATGAAAACGGCAAGGTGTTCTGGATAAACGAGGACACGATAAAGGACAAGAACTACCGCAAGGAAGTGCTCGCATTGCTGACAAGAGCAGTGAACACAAAGGCATTCAACGTGGTATATCAGCCGATATGGTCCACCAAGGAGCACTGCTTTGCCTCCGCTGAGGCGCTCGTGCGTCTGCAGGACTGCGGGGACCTCGGCTTCATTTCCCCTGAGATATTCATTCCCATGGCTGAGGAACAGGGAATGATAGACGAGATAGGCAGCATCGTGTTTGAAAAGGTGTGCAGCTTCGCGGCAGAAAACAAACTCTGGGAAAAGGGTATCCACTATATCGAGGTAAACCTCTCGGGAATGCAAAGTGTGGATCCGTCGCTCCCAGCGCAGCTTTCGTCGGTCATGGGGCATTACGGCATAGAGCCGAAGTTCATCAACCTCGAAATAACCGAAACAGCCTCCATAGACGGTGGAGAACTTCTTGACGCAAATATGAAGCGCCTCCGCAGCCTTGGCTGCCACTTCTCAATGGACGATTTCGGCACGGGATATTCCAACCTCTCGCAGATGGCAAAGGTACACTTTGAGCTGGTGAAGCTTGACAAGAGCCTTATATGGCCGGCTTTCGGTGAAAGTCCCGAAGAAGCGATGGTGATACTGAACAGCTGTATCGCCATGATACTCCAGCTGGGCGCGAATATCGTCGCAGAGGGCGTAGAGACCGAGGAGCAGGCAAAATTCCTGGCAGAACACGGCGTAAGGTATCTGCAGGGGTATTTCTACAGCAAGCCCGTCCCCGGGGAAGCATTCCTCGAGAAGATAAACGCTGGCGCATAAACCGCATTACAACGCCGATTACAGTTTGTTAAGTAAAAAATGTGCGAAAAATTAGGTAAATATGCACATGGAAACTCTAAAAGATTTAGTCAAAAATACTATTGAAATTCATACTTCTTTTTGCTATACTATACTTAAAGAAGTGCGGAACACCGCACCGGTAATTAAAGGTAACCTCTAAAAACCTCCTTCACGGCAGATTTCTATGACTTATATCATCTGCGTCGTTACCAAACCTTGAAATACATACAGTATTACTTCGGTTTGGTGCCTAGCATCTGATATAAGTCATATACGAAATCTGCTCGTGTCCCGGTTTTAGAGGTTACCTAAAAACAGAGAGGTATTCACATGAGCTTAGAAATCTTTGGTCAGAGCATTCCTAACATGCCCTGGCAGGACAGACCCGAGGGCTGCAAGGACGTTATCTGGCGCTACAACGCTAACCCCATCATTCCCCGCGACCTGCTCCCCACCAGCAACTCCATCTTCAACTCCGCTGTTGTTCCGTTTGAGAGCGACAAGGGTCACTTCGCAGGCGTGTTCCGTGTAGACGACAAGGAAAGAAACATGGCTATCCACGCCGGTTTCTCCAAGGACGGCATTCACTGGGACATCAACCCTGAGAAGGTTGAGTGGATCAACGACGATCCCGAGACTGCTGAGGCTAATCCCTGGCAGTATGGCTACGACCCCCGCTGCGTATGGATCGAGGACAGATTCTGGATCACATGGTGCAACGCATACGGCTGGAAGCCTACCATCGGCGTGGGCTGGACCAAGGACTTCAAGGAATTCCACCAGATGGAGAACGCATACCTGCCCTTCAACAGAAACGGCGTTCTGTTCCCGAGA
>Ga0129310_1000413_pt1 | contig 53328 bp, 39 predicted proteins | sample Go1ome_2_FD_94433 | JGI IMG/M metagenome (GOLD analysis project Ga0129310, IMG submission 94433) | Western lowland gorrila individual fecal microbial communities from Wisconsin, USA - Go1022A metagenome | ecosystem: Host-associated > Mammals > Digestive system > Large intestine > Fecal | place...
GTGCGAATAGCTTATTTTTACTTGTATTTATGACCGCTTTGCAGTATAATATTCTTGAAAATCTATAGCAATCCAACTTTTTAAATTCACAAAATCCAGTCGCAAAAGCTGGGATTTATGGGTTTTGTGACCGGATTTTGTCTGAATTTTAAGGCGGATTGCTATAATTATAAGGAGGTAAGCGCATGAAAATGTCTTTCCGATGGTACGGCGAGGGCAATGACAGCATATCTCTCGCTGATATCAGACAAATACCCGGTGTCACCGAGATAGTCTGGGCACTGCATGAAAAACAGCCAGGCGAAGTCTGGGAAAAGGCTGAGATACAGGCTGTAAAAGATCAGCTTGACAAGTACGGCTTCGGCATGGAAGTAGTTGAGTCGGTGAACGTGCATGACGATATCAAGACCGCAGGCAAGAACCGTGATCTCTATATCGAAAACTACAAGCAGACGCTCAGGAACCTCAGCGAATTTGGCGTGAAAGTGGTATGCTACAACTTTATGCCTGTCTTTGACTGGACGAGGACTGACCTGTTCCACCCACTGCCCGATGGTTCGACCGCGCTGTATTACGAAAAAAGCAAGATAAAGCAAGACCCTGAGGAGATGGCGGCGTACATTCTCAAAGAAACTAAGGGCTACACTATGCCCGGCTGGGAACCTGAAAGGCTCGCCAACCTTAAAGAACTTTTCGCACTGTACAAGAACGTTGACAAGGAGGCGCTCTGGGCGAACCTCAAGTATTTCCTTGAAGCGATAATGCCCACCTGTCACGAGAGCGGCATCAAAATGGCTATACACCCCGATGATCCGCCCTGGGACATATTTGGTCTGCCGCGCCTTATCACCGATGAAGCGGCGGTGGAACGCTTCCTGAAAATGGTAGATGACCCTTACAACTGTCTGACCTTATGTTCGGGGTCGCTGGGGTCGAACCCTGCTAACAACGTAGCTGAGATAGTACGCAAGCACTGTGACCGCATCGCGTTTGCGCACATACGCAATGTGAAGCACTTTGACAACGGAGATTTCAGTGAAACATCACACCGTGACTGTGACGGAGATGTGGGTATCCTTGACATCATAAAGGCGTACCATGACTGCGGCTTTGATGGTTACATACGTCCCGATCACGGCAGGCACATCTGGGGGGAGAAATGCCGTCCCGGATACGGCTTATATGACAGAGCATTAGGCATCATGTACATTTTAGGCGTATGGGACTGCCTTGATAATTCATAATTCATAATTCATAATTATTGGCAGGGGCGAAAGCGGGCTGTTTCAGCGGTCACTTTGCCGCCCAACAAAGCCGAGTAAGAACACAAAGCTATGTGCGAACCAAAGCGCGCGGTCAAGCCTCGCGCCAGCAGGCTTGCGGGAGTTTGAGGGCAGAGCCCTCAATCACCGAAGTGCAAAGCCAAAATGCACATCAAGCAATAAAAGCAAAGCAAAACCAAAGCCCACAAGTCGGATAAGCACAGCAAATTTTCCGACCAAAGAGCGGGCAATTCGCCAGAAATCAGCGGGGCGCACAAACCTCCGACAAACGCAGTTCTTTCGGGGCAAGACGAATTGCCCGCGTGAATTAGCCGAACAGCGACAGCGTCTTCGGCGGTCGGTCATAGCTCCAAAGGATAAGCCTGTCAATACTGTAGGGCGGGGGCTTGCTCCCGCCGTTCGACCCGCACACACCCGCGATAAAAACGGCAGACTTTCGCGGCGGTCGGTCATCGCTCCCTTACGTGAAACGCAATTCTAAGGTGTAGGGCGTGTTTTAATTCATAATTCATAATTATTGACATGACCGCGAGAGTGCTGTTTCGGCGGGGTAACACGGCATGGCGGTAAACAACGGCGGGGGCAAGCCCCCGCCCTACCCCAAGTTTGCCGTACACACTCGCGATAAAACGGCAAACCATTTCGGCGGTGAACCGATAATTCGGCGTTAAACACGGTGGTGTGATGTAACACGGCATGGCGGTAAACAACGGCGGGGGCAAGCCCCCGCCCTACCCAAAAAAATCAAGCAAAAAACTAATAAAAAATGGTGAACAGATATGGCAAGAAAAGTAGTAACATTCGGGGAACTGCTTATGCGGCTCTCACCCGAAGAACATAAAAGATTTATTCAGGCGGACAGCTTCGGCGTGGTATATGGCGGCGGTGAAGCAAATACCGCCGTTTCGCTGGTGCAGTTCGGGTATGATGCAAAGTTCGTCAGCCGACTGCCTGCCCATGAGATAGGTCAGGCGGCGATAAATACACTCCGTCAGTACGGGGTGGATACCTCTGCGGTCATTCGCGGCGGCGACAGGATAGGCATTTATTTCATCGAAAAAGGTGCCGCGCAAAGACCCTCAAAAGTCATCTATGACAGGGCGGGTTCGGCTTTTGCCACCGCTAAGGCGGAAGACTATGACTGGCGCGGTCTGCTCGCGGGCGCTGACTGGTTCCATATAACGGGCATAACCCCCGCGCTGGGCGGTGAAGCCGCTAAAGCCGCACTTGAAGCCGTCAGGACCGCTAAGGAGATGGGTCTGACTGTCAGCTGTGATATAAATTTCCGCCGCAAACTGTGGGATAAGGAAACTGCGGGTCGGGTCATGGCTGAGATACTCCGCTATACCGATATCTACATCGGCGGAAGAGATCAGGCGGAAGAACTCTTCGGCATACCCACCAACGCCCGCGATGACAGCGATTACAACGCCTACAAAGCTGTGGCTGAACAGCTGAGAGAACGCTTCGGGCTGAAAAAAGTCGCCATAACACTGCGCACTACCCTCAGCGCTGAGGACAACCGCTGGGCGGCTCTTCTGTATGACGGCGAACAGCACTGCTTCAGCCGCGAGTATACCTCCCATGTGGTTGACCGCGTGGGCGGCGGCGACAGCTTCGCGGCGGGGCTGATATACGCCCTGTCTGAGGGTATGTCCACCCATGATGCGGCGGCTTCCTGCCTGAAACTCTCGGTAGAGGGCGACTGCAACCTGATGTCTGCCGATGAAGTGAAAGCACTGGCGTTCGGGAACGGCTCGGCACAGGTACAAAGATAAGGAGAATTGCTATGAAACTCAATACCCAAAGCATCGTCAGCGAAAAAGCCCTCTGGCAGGAGAAAGGCTTCATACTGCCGCTGTACGATACCGATATGATAAAGCGAAACACCGAAAAAGCCCCGCGATGGGTGCATTTCGGCGGGGGCAACATCTTTCGCGGGTATATCGCAAGGCTGGCTGATGATCTTATCTGTCAGGGCGATATGGACAGCGGCATAATAGCCGCCGACAGCTTCGATACCGAAACTATCGATAAAATATACGACCCATACGATGACCTCTCACTGCTGGTGGGTCTGCCCGCAAGGGGCGAGAAGTATCTGCGGGTGATAGGCAGTATCGGCGGCGCTGTGTGCGCAAAAGGCGAGGGTATGGCGAAACTCGGAACTATCGCGAAAAGTGACAGCCTGCAAATGATATCCTACACCATAACCGAGAAAGGCTATGCCGTAAAAGATATGAACGGCGATATACTGCCGTATGTGCAAGCCGATATCGACGACGGCATGTCGGGTGAACTGCGCTCTGCCATGTCGGTGACGGCGGCGCTCATGTATGAAAGGTTCTGCGCGGGCGGTACACCTGTCGCTCTCGTCAGCATGGATAATTGCAGCCGCAACGGTGAAAAGCTGAAAGAAAGCGTGCTGACCATAGCTGAGGGCTGGTGCAGCCGCGGCTTCTGCGGCGCTGATTTCGTGGAATGGCTCAAAAGCCCGAAAGTCAGCTTCCCGTGGAGCATGATAGACAAGATAACCCCGCGCCCCGACAGCACCGTATGCGGCGAACTGACTGCGCTGGGCGTTGAGGGCATGTCGCCTGTAAAAACTTCGCGCGGCACTTTCACAGCGCCTTTCGTAAATGCCGAGATGCCCGAATATCTGGTCATAGAGGACGATTTTCCCAACGGCAGACCGCCCCTTGAAAAGGCGGGCGTTTACATGACCGACAGAGAGTCGGTGGACAGGGCTGAGAAGATGAAAGTTATGACCTGCCTTAACCCTCTGCACACTGCGCTGGCAGTTTTCGGCTGTCTGCTGGGGCATAAGAAGATATCCGACGAGATGGAAGACAGCGACCTGAAAGCGCTGGTGTACCGTCTGGGGTATAAGGAGGGTCTGCCTGTGGTCATCGACCCGCACATGATAAGCCCCGAAAACTTCCTCAGAGAGGTGCTTGAAGAACGTCTGCCGAACAGCTACCTGCCCGATACCCCCCAGCGCATAGCCACCGATACCAGCCAGAAACTCGCCATACGCTTCGGCGGGACGGTGCGTGCGTATGCCGAAAAGGGCAGTGCATCAAAACTGGAGATGATACCCCTCGTCATAGCGGCTTGGCTGAGATACCTGACAGCTGTCGGAGATGACGGCGCACCGATGGAACTCAGCGCCGACCCGATGCTTGACGAGATGCAGAAGACAGTCCGCCCCGAATGGTTCGGCAAGGGCTGTGACAGGGCGGCTGTTGAAGCAGTGCTGAAAAACGAAGCCCTCTTCGGCGCTGACCTTGTGAGTGTCGGGCTGGCAGATAAGATAGCCGCTTACCTCGACAAGATGCTGGCAGGTGCGGGGGCAGTCAGAAAAGTCCTGCACGATGCGGTAACAGCGTAAAGTCGGTAAATGCCAAAGAAGTGATGATATTACCCAATTATCACGCGGCGGGATTGTCTAAAAAGTACAATTTTAAAGATACACTGTAAAATCCGTCCGTTTTCGCTGGACAAGTCGCCCGATATTGGATATAATTTAAGTGGAGGACTCTGCCCCGTCGGGCGGGGGACATCGGCGGCAACTGCGCAAACGCGCGTTTTTCTGACATTTAAGAGGAGGTCTTGACATGGAAAAAATGAAAAAGTATCTTGCCGAGTGCATCGGCACATGCGTGCTTGTGACCTGCGGCTGCGGCACTGCAATGCTGGTGGGCTGTGATGCCGTGAACGGCGGCGGCTACATACTCACCGCGCTGGCTTTCGGTCTGGTGATAGTGGGAATGGCTTACTGCGTGGGCAACATTTCGGGCTGTCACATAAACCCTGCGGTATCGCTGGGCGTTCTGATAAAGGGCGGCATGACAGGCAGTGAGTTTGTGGGCTATGTGCTTTCGCAGTGTGCGGGGCTCGCTTCTGGGTTCGGCTATACTGGCGATAATCTTCACGCTGGGCGGCGTTGAGGACAAGACAGGCGGCTTCGGCGCGAACGGTCTGGGCGGTGTTAACGGCAGTATCGCGGCAGGTCTGGTAGTTGAGATAGTTCTCACATTCATCTTTGTGCTGACCATACTGGGCGTTACCGACAGCAAGGCGGGTCACGGTTCTTTCGGCGGACTCATCATCGGTCTGACGCTGGTGCTGGTACACATACTGGGCATCGGTCTGACAGGCACATCGGTAAACCCCGCAAGAAGCCTGTCCCCCGCAGTATTCGCGGCTATCTTCGACAACGATCAGCCCATAAAGGAACTGTGGGTGTTCATCGCAGGACCTTTCGCAGGTTCGGCACTGGCGGCATTCACTTACAAATTCCTGTCGGCAGAAAAGTAACAAGCGATAAAGAGGGCGGCATGCGAAACAGCGTGCCGCTTTTTTCGACCCTCCCGAATTGTGAAAAGGGCGGAAAAGTGTGCGCTCAAAATGTGCAGATGTACAAAAATCATCGCAAGCCGCCGCACACTGTTGACATTCGGGGCGGTACATGATATAATATTTACGATATATACACAGGCATCGTCCGCGTGGCTTTTCCAAAGCCGTATGACGCGGACAAATCGACAGTGAGTGGCGGCACCAGACTGCGTCCCCGAAAGGGGTCGGAGAGGCGGTGCCGCCTTTTTGTATACTTGCGCGGCATTTCGGCAACAATAAGATCATCAACACCGAAAGGAATGATAGCATGATAGAAAAAGACACCATACGCCTGCTGAGGGAGTGCGATGCGGGCGTGAAGATGGGAGTTTCTTCAATTGAGGACACGATGGAGTTTCGGCTGAGCGAGCCGCTGAAAAAGGTGCTTGACCACAGCAAAGCTCAACACATGGAGATGTCCCGTGAGATAGCCCGCCGCCTTGACCGTTTCGGAGATGACGGCAAAGACCCGCCGATGATAGCTGAGGTCATGGGCAGTATCAAGGCGAACTTCAAGCTGGTCACCAAAGACACTGACAGCGCCGCCGCAGAGTTCATCACCGATGGGTGCAATATGGGCATAAAGTCACTTTCAAAGTACCTCAACCAGTACGCCGCCGCTGAGGAATATTCCAAAGACATCACCAAAAAACTCATATCCATCGAGGAACAGCTTTCAGCCGATATGAGGGCATTTCTGTAAACAGGCACAAAAAAAGGCATGGGGAGATTATCCTCATGCCTTTTGCGTTATGCGTACATATTACTTGAAATATCTGTCATACAGGCCCTTGAAGCCGCAGCCGTGTCTTGCTTCGTCCTTAGCCATCTCGTGAACGGTGTCGTGTACTGCATCATAGCCCAGTTCCTTAGCGCGTTTTGCCAGCTTCATCTTGCCTTCGCATGCGCCGTTCTCAGCCATGTATCTCATTTCAAGGTTCTTCTTTGTGGAAGGTGTTACGACCTCACCCAGCAGTTCAGCGAACTTAGCCGCATGCTCAGCCTCTTCCCAAGCCGCCTTCTCATAATACAGACCAACTTCGGGATAGCCCTCTCTGTAAGCGACCCTTGCCATAGCCAGATACATGCCTACCTCACTGCACTCGCCGTTGAAATTTTCCTTAAGACCTGCAACTATCTCAGGGTCAAGACCCTGTGCGATGCCGACTCTGTGCTCATCAGCCCATGTCAGTTCAGCCGCTTCCTTAAGTTCATCGAACTTTGATGCGGGAGCGTTGCACTGGGGACACTTTTCGGGAGCAGACTCGCCCTCATAGATATAACCGCAGATCGTACATACAAACTTCTTCATGTTAATTCCTCCTTTGGACTTTTTTTGATTATCGCACGAAAAGCCCCTCTTTGTCAAGGCTAACCGCGCTTTTCGGGGAGTAGAATATTCTATACGAATTTTGTCTATTTTGACAAAAGGGGATTTTTAATTCATAATTCATAATTCATAATTCATAATTATTGACATGACCGAAAGTATGCCGTTTCACGCGGGTGTGCGAGGGGCGCACGCTTTGATCCGCGAACTGCTTAACTTTGTCTGTGTCATGGTTCGATGTTTTTTTGATGAAAATGTATTTTGTACACTTAATTTACAAAATAATAATCAAATCTTTGGCAATGTATGGTATAATGTGAGCATCTATAACAAAATGCCCCGAAAAGGGCGGAACGATGACAGGGGAAAAGATATTGGAAAAGGAAAACATTAAGCAGGGCGGAAGGCGCACTTCAAAGGCGTTCCCGCTGATAATGCTTTTGATAATGGCTCTGGTGTGCGCAGGCTGCATGGGTTATATGGGGTATATACACTATGACAAACAACTGGAAAATGAAGCCGAGATGCTCAGGATATCCGCACAGCAGGCGGCTTCGGGACTGGATATGCAGCTCGCAAAGCTGGAAGATGCAAGCGTTACACTGATGGCTGACAGCGAGTATACCGATTTTGATGCGGCTGACTTCTCGACTATGAGCGAGTATGATATGACCCGCAGGTTATCTGAACTGAAGAACAAGGTCACGGGGCTGAGTCTTATCGACAATTACTGCGATTTCACACTGCTCTACCGAAATGATGCGGCGGCAGGCAAGCTGTCTGAGGGTTCGCGGGAACTGCTGGGCGATGATGACGGAAAGATATACCCTGTGCTGACCGATATGCTGGGCGAAAAGCGCAGGATATGGGTGACCGGCATAGATTGCAATTTCAACAAGGTGTTTTACATATGCCGCGCCAATGAACACACGCTGTTCGTAGGCGGATTTTACACTGATGAACTGAGATATATGCTGACTGATGCTGAACTGAAAGACAAAGTGGGCATGCTGCTGGAGGACGGTGACGGCAATGTGATAATGTCGGTATCCAACAGCGAAGAAACTCTCGAACCTGAAGAGGGAGAGGGCGGCAGCTACGCTGTTATCACAGATACCGCAGTTCAGGTTTGCAGGACGCTCGACAACGGCTGGAAGATCGTGCTGATAAAGGATATGACAGCCATTTATGAATTCTATAAGAAGCTGGCGCTGGAAGTGGCGGTGCTGATGGTGCTGACTATGGCGGTGCTGACTGTCATGTATGTGGTGCGTACAAAGGACGAACAGTCGTTGGGCGGCTCACCGATGCTGACACCCGAAGTGGATATGCTTACAGGCATAACCAACGCGGAAGAGGCTGAGAACACCATAGCAGACAGGCTGGAGACCTGCGCGGCAGGCTCGACATACATGCTGGCGCTGGTGAAGATAGTCAATATGGAAGAACTGGGCAAGCGCTACGGCAGAGCGGGATACAACGGCTCGATAATCAAGACCTATCGCGGTCTGGCAGAGTTCTTCGGCACAGACGACCCGACATCTGAGAACATAGTCGGCAGGATAGGCGAGGGCAAGTTCATAGTTATGGCGAACTTCACCCAGTATGACCTGTTCAAGGCGAACGATGCGCTGAAAGACAGCCTTGTGAAGCTGAGCGAGCATATGAACTCGGTGATGCTGGCAAATCAGGGTGATATGCAGATATGTATAGGCGCGGCGGTGTTCCCTCACAGCAGCGGCGACTATGACGAACTTTACGACATGGCTGAAAAGGCGCTGGAAGATGCGGTGAACGATGATGAACGTTCCTACGCGGTCTACAGCAAAAAAAGCGTTTTCAGGAAGTGAGATGTGCATGGCTGAACGGTGCGCATGACAGATGATATATAAGGTCGGCAGAAGAGAAAGGCACACAGATGGTAAGAAATGTATTAAAAAGGACTGCGGCTCTGGTGACTGCGGCAGTCATGGCGGCGGGGCTGTGCGGCTGTCATGAGAGGACTATGACCGATGATGACGAGCGCATAGAGATAAGTTTCTCGTGGTGGGGCAATGATGACCGCAACGAGCGGACGCTGAACGGTCTGAAAGGCTTCACGGAGGAAACGGGCGTTACTGTAAGACCGAAGTATGCCGAGTTCAGCGGTTTCAAGTCAAGGATGGATACTGAGATATATTCGGGTACTGAAGCTGATGTGGTACAGCTGAACTACGACTGGCTTTATCAGTACACGCAGAAAGGGGAAGAGTTCTACGACCTCAGCACGCTGGAGGAGATAGACCTTTCGACCTACCCTGAGATGTCACTTGCCTGCGGCTGGGCAAACGGCAAATTGCAGGCGATACCATACGGCTTCAACGCACTGACATTTGTGTATAACAAGACACTGCTGGACAGCTATGGTCTGAGTATACCCGAAACTTGGGACGAACTGTTCGAGGCGGCGGCGGTACTGCGGCGTGACGGTGTGTATGTGCTTTCGCTGACGGATAAGTTTTTCTGGCTGACTGCCTGCGCATATCTGGAACAGTCCACAGGTCACAAGGTATTTGATGAGGACGGCAAACTGGCGCTGAGCAGTGATGATGTGCGCATAATGCTGGCATTCAGCAAAAAGATGCTTGACGAAAAGGTGACTGAACTGGGCAGTGAGTATGACAGGCGTGATTTCTCGATGCTGAGAATGGCGGGCACTGTGTCATGGACTTCCGATCCAGGATATTTTGAAACAACGGCGGCAGAACTTAAGATGGAACTGGCGGTGGGTCCTTACCTGACCACTAAGGAGTTCGACAGCTTCGGGTGGTACGAGAAGCCGACAGGTCTTTACGCCATAAGGCAGGACACCGAAGAACCGCAGGCGGCAGGCGAACTGGTCGATTATCTTATAAACAGCGCTGACATGGCGGCAAGTCTGGGCATGACTAAGGGCGTGCCTGTCAGCAGGGCGGCGGAGGAAGCCCTTGAAGCGCATGGCATGCTGGAGGGCGTTGAGTACGAAGCCAACCGCATGATGATGAATGAACCGCGCCTGATGACCATGAGTCCATTGATGGAGAACAGCGAACTGATAGATATTTACGCAGATGCCCTCAACGGTGTGTACTACAACAAGCACATAACCGTTCCCACAGCCGCAGACAGGGCGTGGGACAAGATGATCGGCGTGAAATTATGATATAAGGTGAAGTGCGTCCGCAGAGATATGCGGGCGCATTTTTTGCCGACAAACCGTACCGAACAGCCTTTCAGCAGGCATTAACAATGGTTCGCGATTTCTTTCGCTAAAACGGCATTCACGCGCCCATACCAATAATTATGAATTAAAACGGCAAATCATCGCGGCGATGCCCCGATAATTCGGCGGTGTAACACGGTATGGCGATAATCAAGCGGCGAGAGTAACGCCGACGCAGTCGCGAACGCCGTCGCCCTACCAAAAGTTTGCCGCTCATACGCGATAAAACGGCTCACTTCCGCCCCTGCCAATAATTATGAATTATGAATTATGAATTATGAATTACAAAAGCCCCCGCCCTACCCGAATTTTGCCAAACCCACGATAAACGGCGCACTTTCGTTCATGTCAACCAATTATGAATTATGAATTATGAATTATGAATTACAAAATACACCTTAGAATTGCGTTTCACTTAAGGGAGCTGTGACCGACCGCCGAAGACGCTGTCGCTGTTCGGCTAATTCACGCGGGCAATTCGTCTTGCCCCAAAAGAACTGCGTTTGTCGGAGGTTTGTGCGCCCCGCTGATTTTTTGGCGAATTGCCCGCTTTTGGCTTGCTTTGGTCGAATGCTTTGACCTCTTACCGTCAACGCTTTGTTCGCCCAACTACTTTTGTTTGTCGCTTGTGGACTGCTTCCCCGATTGAGGGCTCTGCCCTCAAACTCCCGCAAGCCCTCTGGCGGCGGGCTTGACCGACCGCTTTGGCTCGCGCATAGCTTTGTGTTCTTACTCGGCTTTGTTGGGCGGCTTAGTTTGCGCTTTCTTCCGATAAAACGGCTCACTTTCGACCCTGCCAACAATTATGAATTATGAATCATGAATTATGAATTGCAAATTATTGACTTTTGCGGCGGGGAGTGGTATAATCTAAGGTATAGGTCTTTACGGCAAAAATTTTTATTCTTGAAAAGAGGTCAATCACAATGCTTACACTGGATAAGGTGTTCGACGCATCAAATGTACTCAAAGAGGTCATCAGGTCTACCGACTGTATAGCCGCACCCAATGTGAACCCCGACTGCAACGTTTTTCTCAAGACCGAGAATTTGCAGATAACAGGTTCGTTTAAGGTGAGAGGCGCTTATTACAGGATATCCCAGCTTTCCGATGAGGAAAAGGCACACGGCGTTATAGCATGTTCTGCGGGTAACCATGCACAGGGCGTGGCGCTGGCGGCGGCTAAGAACGGCATAAGATCCATAATCTGCCTGCCCGATGGTGCGCCTATCTCGAAGGTAGAGGCTACAAGAAGCTACGGCGCTGAGATATGCCTTGTACCCGGCGTTTATGATGACGCTTATGCTGAGGCTATACGTCAGCGTGATGAGTACGGATATACTTTCATTCACCCGTTTGATGATGAAAATGTCATCGCAGGTCAGGGTACTATCGGTCTGGAGATACTCAATCAGGTGGCTAATGCAAATGTGATCGTCGTGCCTGTGGGCGGCGGCGGACTTATTTCGGGCGTGGCTTTTGCGGTAAAACAGCTGAACCCACGCGTGAAAGTCTACGGCGTGCAGGCTGAGGGTGCGCCTTCTATGGTGAAGTCCATATCTGAGGACAAGATAGTATGCCTTGACAGCGTACACACCATCGCAGACGGCATTCAGGTAAAAGAACCGGGCGAGAATACATTTGAGTACTGCAAGCAGTATGTTGACGGCATAGTGACTGTCACCGATGACGAGGTAAGTTCGGCTATACTGCACCTTATCGAAAAGCAGAAGCTGATAGCTGAGGGCGCGGGCGCTGTTTCGGTGGCGGCTGTTATGTTCAACAAGATACCTGACCTTAAGGGCAAGAACGTTGTTTGTCTGGTGTCGGGCGGCAATATCGATGTTACCATACTTTCGAGGGTCATCAAGAGAGGTCTGCTGAAGTCGGGCAGGTCTGATACGCTGACCATTCAGCTGGACGACAAGCCGGGTCAGCTGAAAGATGTTTCGGCAACTATCGCAGATCTGGGCGCGAATGTGGTATCTATCCACCACGAGAGGGCGAGCGAGGACAGCGACATCACCGAATGTCTGCTTCGTCTGGTGCTGGAAACCAGAGATTACAGCCATATCCGTGAGATACGCGCGGCGCTGACTGCTAAGGGCTTCAAGATAGTCAACAAGTGATGACAAGGCTGACAGAGTACAGCGGTGGATATCTCTGTGCGGGCGCGAAACTGCGCTTTGTCGGGGAATATCCCTTTGATGCCGAACCTGTTGACTTTATGATATGCGATTATCCTGCGGCGGGCGCGGGACGGTGTAACTTTGCGCTGTACTGCGTGTCGGGCTACCATGCGGGCAGTCTTGAATATGTTTTCCCGCAGGAAGCGCAGGCAGAGGAAGCGCGGGCGATAAGTACAAAATGGCTCGCTGAGAACTGGCAGAAAAAGGTATATAACGGGTGCAGTGCAGAGAACGTGACCGTACTGCTTTGAACCTGTTGAATAAATGAAACTGCTGTATATTGCTTACCACGCCGAAAGCTGAGGAAGCGGTACAGATCAAAATCGGCAGACAAGTGATATGACAGGCGGGCGTTTCGGCTGTTGTCACGATGGCGGTCAAAACGGCGCTGTCGTGGCGTTTCATCAAGGAGAAAACATGAAAAGGACAACAAAACGAAGGCTGGTATATTCGGCGCTTTTTGCCGTTATGCTTATAACTGAGATACTGATAGGGAAGTACGCTCACGGCTTTGTACGCGAATACATCGGTGATGTCCTTGTCATGCCCGCCATGTATTTTCTGGTGCGCATATTCACTGACAGTTTTCCGCGCACACTTCCGCTGATACTGTTCATCTTTGCATGTGCGGTGGAAGTTTCACAGTATTTCGGGCTTTACAAGGTACTCGGCTTCGCACGCGGAAGTCTGCCTGCCATAATCATCGGTACGGGCTTCGCGTGGGGCGACATAGCGGCATACGCGGCGGGCAGTGTGCTGAACGTTATTGCCGCTGTCGCGGGCAGGGGCTCTTCCCCGAAAACAGATGACGGGAAAATATAATGTGGTTATCCCGCTGATACACCAAAATAAACGATGTTATATCGGGAATTGAATACAGTTGATAAAGGTATTTTGCAATGGTGTGATAAAGGGATAGTCATAAAATATAATTACAGTATAAAAACGCGGCAGAAACCGTGTTTTTATAGCAATAATATTATTTAAAGGAGTAGATCATAATGGCAGAAACAATTTACACAAAGAACGCACCTGATGCGATAGGTCCTTATTCGCAGGCTAAGAAAGTAGGCGGACTGATATTCACATCGGGTCAGATAGCTATTGATCCCGCAACAGGCAATGTTGAGGCAGCTACTATCGAGGAGCAGACACATCAGGTATGCAAAAATCTGAAAGCTGTTCTGGAAGAGGCGGGAAGCGGTCTGGACAAGGCTGTGAAGACTGTATGCTTCCTTAAGAATATGAGCGATTTCGGCGCTTTTAACGGCGTTTACGGCGAGTATTTCTCTTCAAAGCCCGCAAGGAGCTGTGTGGCTGTAAAGGAACTTCCCAAGGACGTGCTGGTAGAGGTAGAAGTAATAGCTGAGGTATGATGCGGCATAAGACCTCTTTAATTAACAAAATCGTTGCAGAACGTTGACACATAGCCGTACATGTTCTGATATAATGAAAGTGCGCAGTTCTCCCCCGCCTTTGGGCGGGGGAGTGCTTTTGCGTAAAAATAAAACGTGGCTATCCCGCTGACACACCGCAAAAACGGCGGCTTTACCGCATTTTCAGCCGTTGTGCCAAAGGGATAGTCATAAAATAAGGGGAAGTAAAAATGAAAGCATATGAGATACTTATGGATATCGCGCTGATACTGATAAGTGCGAAGTTCATGGGTCTGGCGGCGCGTAAGGTAAAAGCGCCGATGGTAGTGGGCGAGATAATCGCGGGCATACTGATAGGACCGTGTTTTTATTCGGGACTGGTACAGCCCTCAGAGTACATAAACGTGTTTGCCGAGATAGGCGTTATACTGATAATGTTCTCGGCGGGGCTTGAAACGAATTTGCAGGAACTGAAGAAGTCGGGCGGCATAGCGCTGGTGATAGCCTGCGTGGGCGTGTTCGTGCCGCTTATCTGCGGTGCGGCGCTGTACGGGGCGTTCTACGGATTTGACGGCTTTGGCACCGAGAAATTCTTCCACGGGCTGTTCGTCGGCTGTATAATGACGGCGACATCGGTGGGCATAACGGTCGAGGCGCTGAAAGAGATGGGCTATCTCAAAGGCAGGGTCGGTCAGACGATACTTTCGGCGGCGATAATAGATGACATCATCGGCATAGTGGTGCTGACATTTGTGCTCAGCATGAAAGACCCTTCCAACAGCATCGGCAAGGTATCGCTGAAAGTTGTGGGATTTCTGGCGGCATCGTTCATACTGGGCTATCTGATATACAAGGTATTCAAGGTAGTGGACGAGAAATATCCTCACACGAGGAGAATACCGATAATCGCGCTGAGCCTGTGCTTCATACTGGCTTATGTGGCAGAGGAATATTTCGGCATAGCGGACATCACGGGCGCATACATCGCGGGCATAATCCTGTGCAACGTGCGTGATGCTGACTACATCGACCGCAAGGTGAACGTGAACGGCTACATGTTTTTCGCCCCGATATTCTTTGTGGGCATCGGATTAAAGACGAGTTTCAAGGGCATGGGCAGTGAGACTGTCCTGTTTGCGCTGGCATTCGTGGCGGTAGCGATGTTATCGAAGCTGATAGGCTGTGGTCTTGCGGCGAAATGCTTCAAGTTTGACACACACGACTGTGTGAAGATAGGTGCGGGCATGATGACAAGGGGCGAAGTTGCGCTGATAATCACCAATAAGGGTCTTAGCATGGGCGTACTTGAACCGAGCGCATCTACAGCGGTCATACTGCTTATAATCGTCAGCAGTATAGTCACGCCGATATTCCTGAAATATCTGTACACTAAGCACCCCGAAAAATCAGAAGAAACGGCATAGCTATAGCAATCCAACTATTTAAATTCACAAAATCCAGTCGCAAAAGCTCGGATCTATGGATTTTGTGACCGGATTTTGTCTGAATTTTAAGGCGGATTGCTATAGGGGCAGTCCCCGCATGAGCGGGGGCTGTTTTTTTTGCTGTTATCACGCGGAGATATGCGCACCGATGCGAGCTGATGCCGTTCTTATCCTTTGAAGTGATGACTGAGCGGCGGGGCTGGGGTGCTGTTTTTGTCGTTTCTCACAAACTTACCAATAAATTAGTGACAGATAACTCAAATGATGGTATAATAAAGGCAGTGTTTTACCGCGAAAGGAGTATCTTGATGATGAAAATGAAATTCTTTGTACCTGTCTTAGCGGCTGTTATGCTCACTGCTTCCTGCGGCGTTTCGGTTGAGAGCAATACTGCGGCTGAAAAACAGTCTGCCAAAACCACCGCTGACAATAGGGAAGTATCTGACAACGAAAGCATACCCGACGGACAGTCCCCCGAAGATACAGACTCTCAGTCCCCCGAAGCCGAAAAGCCGCAGGAAACACGTACAGGCAAAACTGTGGTGAGGTTTGCCTGTGCAGGCGATAACCTGATACATGATAATATCTATTCAGAAGCGCAGAACGATGACGGCAGTTATGATTTCAGCAAGTGCTATGCCCCCTGCAAAAAGCTGATAGAAGATACCGATGTGGCGGTACTCAATCAGGAAACGCTGGTGAACGATATGTTCGAGCCATCGACTTTTCCGCTGTTCTCTACCCCGACAGAGGACGGCGATGCAGTGGTGGACTTCGGGTTCAATGTCATTTCGATGTCAAACAACCATGTGCTTGACAAAGGCTCTGACGGGCTTATAGCTTCTCTCGACTACTGGGATACCAAAGATGTGGTACACTACGGCGCTTACCGTGATGAAGCCGATGCCGAAAACATCAGGACGATGGAGGTAAACGGCATAACTTTCGCGTTTCTCGGCTATATGGAACACACCAACGGCTTTTTCCTCAGCGATGACGAACCGGGAGAAGTGGTATATATCGAGGAGCGTGAGCGCATAGAGCGTCAGGTGAGGGCGGCTGACGAAATGGCTGATGTGGTGGTAGTTTCCTGTCATTTCGGCACAGAGGTGCAGAACGACCTTAACGCTATGCAGATAGAATTTGCACCTCAGCTGGTAGAATGGGGCGCTGACCTCATCATCGGTACGCAGGCGCACGCGCTTTCGACCTGTGGATTTATCGACAAGCCCGACGGCGGCAGAGCGTTCGTCTACTACGGGCTGGGAAATTTCCTGAATACCATGTACGATGCCGACAACCCCGATGGCTGGTACGGCAGGGCGATACTGGGCATATTCGGCAAGCTGGACATAGTGAAGGACTTCGACAACGGCGGCGCGGTGACTTTTGAGAATGTCAAGGCGATACCCGTTATCTCCCATTATGAGGGCGTAAGCTGGGACAGCATGTGGTACAACTGTGCGGTCTACCCATACGGCGACTACACCGATGAAATGTTATCGCGGCACATGATGTATCAGCAGGTCGGTGTCAACAGGGATACCCTTGCCCACTATCTGTCATACATTCCCGAAGAATTTCTGGCATACGAGTGATATTTCGGCATAAAAAATGCGCGGGCGAACTTTCGCCTGCGCATTTTCTTTGTATTGTGATACATGTATCTGCTCAGCTTTCAGCGCTGTCTTCAACGGCTTTGCTGTCTTTGTTTTTTACCGAGATATCCCAGCAAAGACCTGCCGCTATGAAGAACATGTAGGTCGCACTGAACCAGGTCGTGTTGAACCACGACTGCGCGATGTAGGTCAGCACAGCGGCGAGTGCGGCGGCTGATACCCAGTCGCCCTTGCCCTTGACGAACTTGTTCAGCAGTTTGAAGCCCTTTACCGCCGTTACTATCAGGAATGCCGCGTATATCACCAGCGTGATGATGCCTTTCTGTGCGCCTGTGTCGGTAAATTCGTTGTAGGTGCGGTCAAGGCTGAGGGTGAGGTCTGAATAGTGGTATGGAATGTTGTCGGGACCCACGCCGAATGCAGGGTACTTCATCATGATGTTCTCACCGTCACCGAACAGATAGTCGTATATGCTCCTGTCATCTGTGGCAGGGTCGGTAACTTGGTTGATGTAATCTCTCCTGCGCTCATAGCCTATCATGCGGTTTACATAGCTGTCGGTGAAGATTATCTGCTCATCTGCGAACTTCACCGCGCCCGTACCGAAGAGCGCACCTGCGATAATGCCCGAACATGCAACGGGTATCAGCACTGCCAGTGCCGACTTTTCGCCCTTTGCCGCCTTGATGACCGCGAATATCGTTACGAAGAACGCCGCCGCCGCTATGCAGACAGCGCCCGACCATACCTTTGTAAGACAAGCCGCCGCCGCCATTATCGGTGCGGCTATACAGTACAGCACTCTGCGCGTTTTGTTTTTGTCAAATGCGATGCCTGCCAGTGCTATCGGGAAAGCGACAGCCAGTATGACAGCCAGCGCGTGGGGCGAGGTCAGAAAACCGCTCGCCGCTTTAGTGTCGGTGTATATGCCCCATGATGTAGGGCTTTCTTCGGGCGAAACGAACAGTTCGCCCAGCGAAGGGTCAGCGTCCTCAGCCAGACCCGGATGCTGATACAGCCTGTCAAAGAAATTGCACATAGCTCCCGATGTTGCGGGTATGACTTCAAGTATGCCCGCCAGCGACTGCAAAACGCCTGCGCCCACTATGAAGTCGGCAAGCTGTTTTTTGCGGTCTTTGTCATTCAGCGCCGCAGCCACAGCGAAAAGTCCGAAACAGCCGAATGTCATCAAAAAGCCGTCATGCCTGCCCATGAAGCCCAGAATCGAGTCATGCAGGCTTGTGGCTGTCAGCGAAGATATCAGCGTGGTAAGCATGCAGATGACAGGCAGTGTCAGCAGTTTGTTGCCTTTCAGGTCAACCAGACCCTTCTGCCTTGCCACATTGAACACCAGATAACCCACGCCGCCCGTAAGCATGACCATAGATGCGGCGTAGAATATGAAGTTGTCGCTGAGGTAGTGGGGCATATCATCCTCTACATACATCAGGGTATTCTGTGTGTAATATGCGGGTATAAGTATCAGCGTGACTATAGCTATAGCCAGCATACAGAAGCGGCTGCACATCTTCTGTGCGCCGTTAAAGTCCATATTCAGTATAAAATCCGATTTTTCGGTCGAACCGAACAGGTGTCTGTGACCCTGATTGGGCACATCGACCCTTTTTTCTTTTTTAGCCATATCTAGCCTCCGAATAGATTCCCTTTCTGCCGCCGCGATGCGCAAAGTCGGTCTTTGCCGAATTTTTCCGACTGCCGCGCGGGGCGTTTGTTTTCATAATTCCTTATAATTCTTATATTATCCATGATATAAAAAAGGCGGACAGGTCTGCCCTGTCCGCCGTCATTGTTGAGCCTTACTTGGCATACTCCACTACTCGGCTCTCTCTGATAAGGTTTACCTTGATCTGACCGGGATAGTCCATCTCTGTTTCTATCCTCTTGGCGATCTCCCTTGCGACAAGCACCATCTTTTCATCGTTGATCTTGTCGGGCTGTATCATTATCCTTACCTCTCTGCCCGCCTGTATAGCGTAGGATTTCTCTACGCCGTCATAGGAAGTGCAGATCTCTTCGAGTTTTTGCAGCCTCTTGATGTAGTTTTCGTAGTTTTCGCTTCTTGCACCCGGTCTTGCCGCAGAAATCGCATCTGCTGCCTGTACCAGTGCCGCAACGACTGTCCTTGTTTCAACATCGCCGTGATGTGCCTCGATCGCGTGGATAACGTCGGGGCTTTCCTTGTACTTCTTACATACATCTACACCTATCTGTACATGCGAACCCTCGATCTCGTAACTCAGCGCCTTGCCTATATCGTGGAGCAGACCCGCTCTTCTTGCGAGATTAGCGTCAACGCCCAGTTCCGAAGCCATCATGCCTGCAAGATGTGCGACCTCGATAGAGTGGTTGAGCACGTTCTGGCGGTAGCTTGTTCTGAACCTCAGTCTGCCCAGCAGTTTGATAAGTTCGTGGTTAAGACCGTGAACGTTGGTTTCAAGCACAGCCCTTTCGCCTTCCTGCTTGATCTTCAGCTCTACTTCGCGCTTTGCCTTTTCTACCATCTCTTCGATGCGGGTGGGGTGTATACGGCCGTCCTGTATCAGCTTTTCCAGTGCGATCCTTGCGACCTCGCGCCTTACCTGATCGAAACATGAGATAGTGATAGCCTCAGGTGTGTCATCAATGATAAGGTCAACGCCTGTGAGCGTTTCGATGGTGCGGATATTTCGACCCTCACGGCCGATTATCCTGCCCTTCATCTCATCGTTCGGCAGTGCCACAACGGATACAGCCGTTTCAGACACCTGATCTGCCGCACATCTGGCGATAGCCAGTGAGATGTACTGCCTTGCCTTAGCGTCGCATTCGTCCTTGATCTGCGCCTCGTAATTCGCGATCTTCACTGCCTTTTCGTGGACAAGATCACCCTCCAGCTGGCTCAGCAGGTATTCCTTAGCCTGGTCAACTGTCAGCCCTGAGATCTTCTCCAGCATATCAAGCTGTGAATGCTTGATGCGCTCAGCCTCAGCCACCTTCTCGTCGGCGGACTTCAGCTTCTTCTGAAGTGTTTCCTCCTTCTTCTCCAGATTGTCCAGCTTCTTGTCGATGCTCTCTTCCTTCTGCTGGATCCTTCTTTCCTGTCTGGATACTTCACTTCTTCTCTCTTTCAGCTCTTTTTCGGTTTCCTGGCGGGACTTATGTATTTCGTCCTTTGCCTCCACCAACGCGGATTTCTTAAGAGTTTCGGCGTTTTTCTTCGCTTCCTCGACTATCTTTTCCGCTTCTGCCTCTGCTGAACCGATGGCTGCTTCGGCAGTTTCCTTGCGGTAGTCGATACCCTTCTTAAAACAGATGTAGCCGCTGATGGCTGCGCCAAGAACAAGAGCCGCTACACAAAGTGCTATTACCAACATTGTATAGCATTCCTCCTTCTTGAAAGTACAGAGTTTTTCCCTTTCATGCGCCTGCGCATCGATCGGGAAACCCTCTGCCCGATATTAAATTGTAAAGATACATATAGCAAAATTTATTTTATGACAAGCCGCCGTAAGCGCCCCTCGCTTCGGCAGACCGATAAAAAATAAAATGCACAATATTATTGTATAACAAAACACGTAAAATGTCAAGTTGTTTTTTAGTTATTCTACCAAAAAAACAAAAATTTTATATTTGGCGCAAAAGTTTACACTTGACAAAAGCACCCGATAGTGGTATCATGTAAACAAGGCACCGCAAAAGTGCCTGTTATAAAGCAAATCTATGACGGGGAAGCCGTTTGGCAAAAATGCTGATACAGAGAGTGCCGCGCAAGCTGAAAGCGGCATGGAAGCGTAGCCTTATCGGACACCGCCCCTGAGTGCGTCCAATCCACGCCGCAAGCCTGCGTTAAAGGCATCAACGAGTTACAGGGCGGCAGCTTTTGGCTGGTGCGGCAGCGCGAATGAGCGGTCGGCAGTCTGCGTGAGTGCGGGTGTTCCGTATTGGCGTTTGTGAATTTGCGGGGTGCTTATATGAGCAGTTCGCGGCGGCATGCTTCTCTGTATAAATACGGGTGGAACCACGTTTTTAACGTCCCATGTGAGAATATTCTCGCATGGGGCTTTTTTTTATTTGTGTTAGGGCGGCTATCTCCGCCTGATAAGAACAATGGGAGGTGTTCATACTATGAGAGCAAGAAAGACTCTTGCGATTATTTGCTATACCGTCAGCGCCGCCGCATGTCTGGCGGCAGGGGCAGTGTCGCTTATGGCGATGAGGGAGAAGATAAGCTGTGCCTACGGTTTTTGGCTGTTCGTGCCGATATGGATAGGCGCGTTCTGGTTTTTGACCTTTTTCAATGCTTTGAGCCGTGAGAAGCGGGGCAAAAAGGTGAAGTACATTGTAAAAAAGAGCGTTACGAAGACGCTGAGCGCTCTGGTGAATGTGCTGAGCATACTGCTTTTATGTTTCTGGGTGTACCTTTACATCTTCAAGGTCATGCCTGCGGCGGCGGATAAGAACAGTGACCCGCTGAAAAACACGGCGGCTTCAATAAGTATAACTGAGAACATATGAACGGAGGAACGTTATGGCAAATGAAGAACTGAACACAAGCGGCTGGGATGCGATAACCGCTGAATTTGAGAGAGTTTATCCCGGTCAGACGAAGCCTTTGCACTACGGCACCATACTTTCATGGGAACTGGGCGGCAACGACCCGCTGAGGGGCATAAGCATCTATGACGGCGGGGATTTCTGGCATTTTGTAAGTTACGGTCTTACCGAACTTTATGAGAAAGAGACTGAAGACAAAGAGTGGAGCGGTTTTGGGTTTGAACTGACATTCAAGCTGAAGAAAGACTGTTTCGACCCTGAAGATCTGGAGGACGAACTTGCCTGCGTTTGCGGGATAATGCAGTCGATAGCCAGGATAACCTTTAAAAACGGCGACATTTTCCAAAACAATGAATACATTTACACGGGTCAGACTACGGGCATAGATGCGAAGCAGAAGTCGGCACTGACGGGTTTTATCTGCATCAACGACCCGACAGTGAACACCTTAGAAACGCCGAACGGCAGGGTAGAATTCATTGAACTCATCGGCATGACAGATGCGGAACTCAAGACGCTGGGTTCACACGACAGTGTAGCTGAGATATATGCACGTTTAGGCAGTGACATAACCGACTACAAGAGAAAACCGCTTTTTTAATTCATAATTCATAATTCATAATTCATAATTATTGGCATGGGCGAAAGAATGCCATGCCGCCCAACAAAGTGAAGTAAGAACACAAAGCTATGCGCGAACCAAAGCGCGCGGTCAAGCCTCGCGCCAGCAGGCTTGCGGGAGTTTGAGGGCAGAGCCCTCAATCGGGGAAGCAGTCCACAAGTGACACAGAGAATTAGTTGGGCGAACAAAGCGAAAGCCCACAAGCGGCGCAAAAACAGCATTCTTCTGACCAAAAAGCGGGCAATTCGCAAAGAACAGAGCGTGCGAAAATCTTTTGCACCGCAGAAACCATGTGCGGGCGACGAATTGCCCGCGTGAATTAGCCGAACAGCGGAGCGTCTTCGGCGGTCGGTCATAGCTCCAAAGGATAAGCCTGTCAATAGTTCAAGGCACAAAACCCGGTGGGTGGGTGGGCGGGCGCACTCCAAAGAAAAGCATGTCAAGGTTCAACGCGCATACCCGCGCACACCCGCGATAAAACGCGGTGCAACACGGCGGGAGTCATGCCGACACACTGCACGAACAATGCGGTCTTCACGGAAAGCCGCACACAACACAACGATAAAAGCCGATGGCTCACCGCGAAAACGGTCTGCCAGTGGCGGTATACAATAGAAAATTTTTACGAAAGGCGGAAATATTATGATAAAGCTCACATTAAAAGACGGCTCTGTTAAAGAGATAGAGCAGGCAATGCCCGCGAGCGAGATAATCAAGGGCATCGGCATGGGTCTGTATAAGGCGGCATGCGTGGTAAAGATAAACGGTGAGGTCAAAGACCTCAGAACGGTCATAGACAGCGACTGCGAGTTCGAGGTGCTGACTTTTGACTCCAAACAGGGCAAGGAAACTTTCTGGCATACCGCTTCGCACCTGATGGCGCAGGCTGTAAAGAACCTCTACCCCGATGCTAAACTCGGCAGAGGTCCTGCTACCGAGAACGGCTTCTACTACGATTTCAAGGTAGAAAAGCCTTTCGCTCCCGCCGACCTCGAAAAGATACAGGCTGAGATGAAGCGCCTCGCTAAAGAGGGCTATGAACTCGAAAGATTTGAACTCTCCCATGATGAAGCTGTAAAGCTGATGCAGGAAAAGAACGAGGATTTCAAGCTGGAACTTATCGAGAAGCACGACAGCAAGGGCGAAAAACTCAGCTTCTACAAGCAGGGCGATTTCGTTGACCTCTGCGCAGGTCCCCACATAATGAGTGTCGCTCCCATCAAGGCGGTAAAGCTGACACAGTGTACAGGCGCTTACTGGGGCAAGGCTGAGGACGGCATACAGATGTCGCGTATCTACGGCACCGCTTACCCTAAGGCTTCCATGCTGGAAGAACACCTCAAGCAGATGGAAGAAGCTAAACTGCGCGATCACAACAAGCTGGGACGTGAACTTGACTACTTCACAACTGTTGACTATATCGGTCAGGGTCTTCCGATACTGCTTCCTAAGGGCGCTAAGGTCATACAGACTCTCCAGCGCTGGATAGAGGACGAGGAGTACAGACGCGGCTACCAGCTGACAAAGACTCCTTTCATGTCAAAGAGAGAACTGTATAAGATAAGCGGTCACTGGGATCACTACCGTGACGGAATGTTCATACTGGGCGACCCCGATGACGAAACTAAAGAATGCTTCGCTCTGCGCCCGATGACTTGTCCTTTCCAGTATCAGGTCTTCCTGAACAGAAAGCGCTCCTACCGTGACCTGCCGATGCGTCTGGGTGAAACTTCCACACTGTTCCGCAAGGAGGACAGCGGTGAGATGCACGGTCTTATCAGAGTAAGACAGTTCACCATATCCGAAGGTCACCTTATCATCAGACCCGAACAGCTGGAAGATGAGTTCAAGGGCTGTCTGGCACTGGCTAAGTACTGCCTTGAAACTATCGGTCTGGCAGAAGATGTAAGCTACCGCTTCAGCCAGTGGGATCCCGCTAACCCCAACAACAAGTACGAGGGTACTGCCGAACAGTGGGAAGAAGCACAGGGCGCTATGAAGAAGATACTGGACGATATCGGTCTTGATTACGAGATAGGTATCGATGAAGCCGCTTTCTACGGTCCTAAGCTGGATATCCAGATAAAGAACGTGTTCGGCAAGGAAGATACACTTATCACCATACAGATAGATATGCAGATCGCCAAGAAGTTCGGCATGGAGTATGTTGACAAGGACGGCAAGATGAAGATGCCTTACATCATACACAGAACTTCTGTCGGCTGCTATGAGAGAACTCTCGCTCTGCTGATAGAGAAGTATGCAGGCGTTCTCCCGCTGTGGCTCGCCCCCGAACAGGTGCGCATACTGCCCATCAAGCCCGAACATAACGACTATGCTTATGAACTGGCAGAGGAAATGCGCGATCTGGGCATGAGAGTCGAAGTTGACGGCGAGGACGACAACATCGGTCCTAAGATAAAGCAGGCACGCTTTGACAGAGTGCCTTACATGTTCATCATCGGTGACAATGAGGTGAAGGACAGGACTGTTACCGTTCGTTCGAGAAAAGAGGGCGAACTGCCCGCTATGCCTGTGGCTGATGCTATCGCTAAGCTGAAAGAGGAGATAGACACTAAGGCTAAGTAATTTATCACGTTCGGCACATGTCGGAGTTTTGTGCGCCCGCGGGAGGTTTCCTGCGGGCGCATTTTTTATGCCCTGATGCAGTCTGTGACGGCGCGATTGTGCAGAATGACGGAAAATGAGCCGCCGTTAAAGCGGCTGATGGCTGAAATGTTCTGTGTGGTCGGGTGGAGGTCGAGGCAGTGCGAAAATTTTGTCGGGGAAAGGCAGTGTCGGTTTTTGTAATAATTAATGTATTTAACGAAAGAATTTGTAACCTTTTGCGGAAACTCCACAAAGTGTGACGCGAATGTCCTGCCCGATAAAGTGAAAGGTTTGTGAAATGTCTGCATATAGTATTATTTTTCAGCGAAAGCTATTGACGGGCACCAAGTATTGTGGTACAATGTATCTGTAAAGAAGTTCTGCGGGGCAAGATCGACATTCGGGGACGGTGACTGTCCTGATTTTTTGTCGGTCTGTGACAACTAGATATCTGAAAAATTTTGGTGACAGAAGACCAGATGTTGTATGCGGCTGCTGTTCACGAAAAATTTACAAATTACGGAAAAGTTACAGATGACCCCCTAAAAGTTACAAACAGCGCCGTTCACGCGCCAAAAACGGGTCGGCGGGTACAATAATATTCCCTGTTTCGCTGATATTTCGGGAAAAATAACAATTGCAATTTTTTTCATTATACTGTATAATAGGTATAGTGGTAAAAAGTGCGATTTGGTGTCAATTTTCGACTGAGTTGTGTAAAAGGTGTCAGTGAGAGGGGTGAGCGCTTGGATTTTCTGATGGGTACATGCAACCAGAGCATGGACGTTAAGGGGCGAATGAGCTTCCCTGTGAAATTCCGTGAGATAATGGGCGAGCGCGTCATCGTCACAAAAGGCATCGACCACTGTTTGCTGGTGTTCTCACCCGATGCTTTCGGCAGGCTGAACGATAAGTTCCGCGAGATGCCGCTGGCGCAGGGGCGCGATATCATAAGGTTCTTCACGGGCAGTGCCGTTGAAGCTGAGGCGGACAAGCAGGGCAGGATACTTATCCCGCAGACCCTTAGGGACTGGGCAGGGCTTGAAAAGGAAGTTTCTGTCATGGGGCTTGGCGACCGCTGTGAGATATGGGACAGGGCAAAGCTGGAAGAACGTGACAAACAGCTGGATGAAGAGGCACTTCTGACGGCTATCGAGGGAGTTGGTATCTGATGGAGTTTCGGCATGTGCCTGTGCTTCTTGAAGAGTGCATCGAGGGGCTGGATATAAAGCCCGACGGCATCTACTGCGATGGTACTGCGGGCGGTGCGGGGCATTCTAAAGAGATAGCGAAGCGGCTGACTACAGGTCGGCTGATATCGGTAGACCGCGACCCCGAAGCGGTGGCTGTTGCCACAGAACGGCTGGCGGGTCTTCCCGCAACAGTGGTGCGCGGCAATTATTCCGAACTGGACGAGATATTTGAACGGCTGGGTCTTTCGGGGGCTGACGGTATACTGATGGATCTGGGCGTGTCATCATATCAGCTGGATAATGCGGAAAGGGGCTTTTCCTACCACGCAGATGCTCCGCTGGATATGCGCATGAGCGGCGAGGGACTGTCGGCAAGAGATGTGGTCAACGGCTACGATGAAAAGACGCTGGCGAGGATAATATTCGAGTACGGCGAAGAAAAATACTCGCGCAGTATAGCGCGCAGGATAGTCGAGGCGCGTCAGGTCAGACCCATAGAAACCACGCTGGAACTGGCAGAGATAATAAAGACAGGCGTTCCGCAGAAGGTAAGGCGTGAGAAAAATCCATGCAAGAAGACATTTCAGGCGATACGCATAGAAGTCAATGCCGAACTGGAACACCTCAGTGTGGCGCTGGACAAGGCATTTGACCTGCTGAATGTGGGCGGCAGGCTTTGCATAATAACTTTCCATTCGCTGGAGGACAGGCTGGTGAAACAGCGCTTTCGGGGCTTCTGTCAGGGGTGTGTATGCCCGCCTGATTTCCCTGTGTGCGTGTGCGGAAGGACTCCGCGCGGCAGACTGGTCACCAGAAAACCCATCGAACCCACCGAGAGAGAGAATACAGAGAACAAGCGTGCGCACAGCGCAAAGCTGAGGATAATAGAGAAGATAAAAGAAGAAAAAGACCCGAACGTCACGGCGGACGGGATATAGCCGAAAGGCACTGTCACGCGGCAGATAACGGACTGCGCGGCGGACGAGAGAGAAAAAAGTTTGTGTAAAAATTTTCCCGATCTACAGAGGTGTGTATATATGGTGAAGTATAACGATAACGGCAATCTTGCCCATGAACTGGAGATGCCGTATGAGGAAACGGCACAGGAGAGAAACGAAAAAGAAAACGAAACAGTACGCGCAGAGGAAGAGAAGAAAGCAAAGAAGAAGTCTGCGCCTGCGATGAGCATACCCGCTAAGGTGGCTTGGGGCGTACTGCTGATAGTGGCGGTGACACTGATGGGAAGCCTTATCTACGGCAGAGTCGAGATATCAAGGCTCTACAATGAAAGGGCAAAACTGGACACCGAACTGACCCGCCTGCAAAATGAGAATTTGAGCATGCAGTCTGAGATAGCCGAGCGCATGAACATGACAAAAGTCGAACAGTATGCGCAGTCGGAACTTGGTCTGCAAAAGCTGGATAAATCACAGATAGAATACATAGAGGTCGAAACACCGTCGGTGGCTGAGGTGAAGGCTGACGGCGGCGAAGATGCTTTCGCCCGCGTGAAGAGATGGTTCAATTCGCTGGCGGAATATCTGGGACTTTAAAACATAAACTATAGAAGAAAGTTAAGTGCGGGGGACTCGTCCGCGCGGATAAACAGCAGTCGGGGCGGAGCACTCTGAGGGCTGTTCTGCGGGAGTTTTCGGGCGTACCCGAAGCGCTTGGCTTTCTTGTTCTATGCTTTAGCCGCGATCGTCACGCCTGCGGACGGCACGGATAATTCGGATAACGCAGTCGGCACGTCGGCAGACCCGATATTTCGGGGAGGTCGGCGGCGTGCTGTGTTGTAAATAAGGAAAGTTTTTATCGGACGGAGGAATGCTTTTAATGACCGATAAGCCTAGTCTTAAAATGAAAACAAGGCTGACCATATGGCTGTGCCTGCCTGTGCTGGCGATACTCGTATACATGATATGGGGCATATGGAAAGTTTCAATAAAAGAGGGCGAAAAGTGGCGGGAACTGGCAAGTTCGCAGCAGCTCAAATCCACAGTGGTGACGGCTTCGCGCGGCAATATGTACGATGCGAAAGGCAATGTGCTGGCGCAGAGCGCAACAGTATACAAGATATACGTTGACCCCGTGATGCTCGAACAGCAGTGCAAGCTGAGAGATAAGCGCATCGATGACCTGAAAGCGGCGATAGCCAAAGAGAAAGACCCCGATACGCTGGCAGAGTATCAGGAGGAACTGCTGAATGCCAAGACAAGTACCCAGACCTTTGACGAACTGGCTGACTTCATCGCACAGAAACTCAATATGGATATCGCAGATGTACGCGCCAAGCTGGGCAATACCGCAAGCCAGTATATCGTTTTGCAGGAGGAGATAGAGAAGACCCTCCGTGATGAGATAGAAGCCAAGCTGACAGAACTGCATGTAGACGGCATAAGGGGCGAGCCCCAGACAAAGAGGGTCTACCCGCAGGAGTCGCTGGCGGCGCATATACTGGGCTACATCAATGCCGAAAATGACGGCGTCTACGGTCTTGAAGCCTATTATGACGACTACCTCAAGGGCGTTGACGGCAGAGTCATAACCGCTAAGGACAAGGACGGCAAGGACATTCCCTACCGCTATAAGCAAAGCTATGATGTGCAGAACGGCAACGACCTCAACCTGAACATCGACATAAACATACAGTACATGCTCGAAAAAGGTCTTCAGGCGGCGTATGAGAAAAACCTGCCCACCGACAGGGTGTGCGGCATTATCATGGATCCGAAGACAGGGCGCGTATACGCTGAGGCTACTGCCTACAGCTATGACCCCAATGACCCTTCGGTGATATCGGATCAGCAGGTGGCGGCTGATCTGGCGGCACTTAAAAATACCGACAAGTATGAAACTGCAAGGCAGGACGCATGGAGCGTCCAGTGGAAGGACAAGTGCGTATCGGAACTGTATTATCCCGGTTCGGTATTCAAGATAATCACAGGTTCGGCGGCGCTGGAAGAAAAAGCTATCACTATGGAGGATACTTTCACCTGCAACAGCCATATAACCGTTGAGGACAGAGATATCTCCTGCTGGACTACAGGCGATCACGGTTCACAAAATCTGGCGGAAGCTATGGCGAACTCCTGCAACCCCGCGTTCGTACAGATAGGTCTTAAGCTGGGGGCTGACAAGTTCGTAAAGTACTTTGACGGCTTCGGCTACAACGAACTGACAGGCATCGACCTGCCGGGCGAAGTCAATTCTTACAACATACATGTACTCAACTGGCTGGGTCCTGTCGAACTGGCGACATCGGCATTCGGTCAGACCAACAAGGTAACACCGATACAGATGATAACCGCTGTGGCGGCATCGATAAACGGCGGCTACGTGCTCACGCCCCGCGTGGTGGACACTGTCACCGACCAGAACGGCAACATCGTCAAGAAAAATGAGAAAGAAGTAAAAAGGCAGATAATCTCTGAGGAAACTTCGGCACAGATGCGCGAGATACTCAAAGGCGTCGTTGAAACGTACAAGAGTTCAAACTGCTATATACCCGGCTACAGCATCGGCGGAAAATCGGGTACTTCGCAGAAGCTGGACGAAAACGTAAAGGGCGATACATATGTGGGTTCCTACTGCGCTTTCGCACCTGCCGAAGACCCGCAGGTCCTCATGCTGGTAATGGTAGACCACCCCACAGGTGAAGAGTTCTACGGAAGCCAGGTGGCGGCACCTATCTGTCAGGAAGTGCTGGCGGAAGTACTGCCTTACATGGGTCTGTTCCCCAACTACACAGAAGAAGAATTGCAGACTGTTTCGATAAATGTGCCGAACGTTCAGTACTACACTGTCGAAGAGGCGCAGAAGACCCTTGAAGAACTGGGCTTCGTGGTCAAGATAAAGGGCGAGGGCGAAACGGTGCTGAGGCAGATGCCTGCGGCAGTCAAGATAGAACACGGCGGCTCGGTGGTGCTGTATACCGACCAGAGAGCAGAGGTAGAAAAGGTAACAGTGCCCAGCATACAGGGGCTTACAAGACAGCAGGCTAAGGCAACGCTTGACATGTACGGTCTTAACCTCATCGCTGAGGGCACAGCGGCTTCGGAAGAAGGCAGTTATGCGGCAGGCGACCAGAGTTACGAGGCGGGCACAAGCGTACCGCTCGGCACTGCGGTCACGGTGACATTCTCACCGAACGGCATAGCTTCGCAGTAAGCGGCTTCGGCGTGATGACATGGAAAGGTAAAATGTGTAACATCGGCTGACGGCGGGGGCTGTCGGCGTGAGAAAATGATAGGGACTGGTTTTTATGAAACTTTATGAGTTGATAAAGGGCGTGGCTGAAACTTCACTGCCCGATATGGAGATAAGCGGCATAACTTCCGACACAAGGGCGGAAGTCAGGGCGGGCGGAATGTTCGTCTGCATAAAGGGCAAGACCTTTGACGGGCATGATGCGGCACAGCAGATGCTCGACAAGGGCTGTGCTGTGGTAGTCTGTGAGAGGGACTTAGGTCTTGAAAGACAGATAGTGGTGAGCGACACAAGGGCGGCTTTCCCGATGCTGTGCGCGGCATGGTTCGGTCACCCCGAAAGGGAACTGGAACTGATAGGCGTTACAGGCACAAACGGCAAGACCACCATCACCACCGTCATAAAGAAGGTGCTGAGCGGCTTCGGGTGCAAGGTGGGTCTGATAGGAACCTGCCAGAACGAGATAGGCGAGGAGATAATACCCACCGCGAGGACGACTCCCGAACCCTATGACCTGTTTGAACTGTTCCGCAGAATGGCTGACGCGGGCTGTAAGTACACGGTGATGGAAGTTTCCTCACAGGGGCTTGAACAGAAGAGAGTGCAGGGCTGTCATTTCAAGGTCGGCGTGTTCACCAACCTGACACAGGATCACCTCGATGTTCACGGCACGATGGAGAACTACTATCAGGCGAAGAAAATGCTGTTCGATATATCCGACAGCGCTATAATCAATATAGATGACGAGTACGGCAGGCGCTATGCTAAGGAGATACCTTGTCCGTATAAGAGTTATTCGGTGAACGGCAGTGCAGACTTCATGGCGCAGGACGTTATGCTGGGCACTGCGGGGGTAAAGTATGTCTTCGATGACGGCAGGGTGAAGAAGAATGTCAGCTTCAACATGCCGGGACTGTTCAATGTGTCAAACTCGCTGGCGGTCATCGCCTGCATGGAGGTGCTGGGCTATACGCCATGTCAGACCATCAGGGAGTTCGAGAAGATACAGGGCGTTCGCGGCAGGGCTGAGATAGTCCCCACAGGTCGTGATTTCACGGTGATATGCGACTACGCACATACTCCCGATGCGCTGATAAACGTGCTCTCAGCCATAAAGGAGGGCGCGAAGGGCAAGGTGAAATGCCTCTTCGGGTGCGGCGGCAACCGCGACCGAACAAAGCGTGCGCCGATGGCGGCTGCGGCAGCTGAACATGCGGACTTCCTGATAGTTACATCGGATAACCCGCGCAATGAAGACCCCGATGAGATAATCAACGATGTGATGGAGGGTCTTAAGGGCAAGGATACGCCTTATGTGCGCATAACCGACAGGCGCGAAGCGATACACTGGGCGGTGAAGAACGCCGAAAAAGACGACATTATCGTGCTGGCAGGCAAGGGTCATGAGGATTACCAGATACTTGCAGGCGGCGTGAAGATACATTTTGACGAGCGCGAGGTAGTTGCAGAAGCGCTCAGAGAACTTGAATAAAGGACTTCACGGTAAAATGGAGGAAGTTCTGAAGTAAGGACAGCAAAGGGTGGTTTAGCAATGGAAAAATTGATGCTTTCAGAGATAATACAGGCGGTGCGCGGCAGTTACGGCTATCCCGCTGATGTGGAGGTGAAAGATATCTCCACCGATACAAGGACGATAACCGAAGGTTCACTGTTCATAGCGCTGAAAGGTGCTAACTTTGACGGACACGACTTCGCGGCGCAGGCTATGGAGGCAGGCGCGGTGGCTGTTGTGACCGAAAGACCTGTAGACGGCGCAAGATGCCTGATAGTCGATTCGACTTCGCAGGCACTTCTTGATGCGGCTTCATATTACAGGAGCAGATTTGATATACCGCTGGTTGGCATCACGGGCAGTGTGGGCAAGACCACCACTAAGGAAATGATATGGTCGGTGATGTCAAAGGGCTTCAAGACCCTGAAAACAGAGGCGAACCACAACAATGAGGTCGGCATGCCGAAAACTCTGCTGGAACTTGACAGCACCCATCAGGCGGCTGTCATAGAGATGGGCATGAACCACAAGGGCGAGATATCGAGAATGTCTACCAGCTGTAAGCCGACTGTATGCGTGATAACCAACATCGGCGTTTCGCATATAGAAAATCTCGGTTCGCAGGAGGGCATACTCAAAGCCAAAATGGAGATACTCGACGGTGCTTCGGCAGATGCGCCGCTGATACTCTCGCGCGATGACAGGATACTCTCAAAGGTGCAGGTCTACGGCGACAGAAAGATATGGTACTACTCGGTATCGAAAAAGGACAGCGATGTGTACGCTTCCGATATCGCCGCTGACAGCAAGGGCATCAGTTTCACGATACACTATGCCCGCGAGAAACTGCCCGCAAGGATAAACTGTCTGGGCGAACACAATGTCAAGAACGCGCTGGCGGCTTTCTGCGTGGGCGCGGCACTGGGCATGGACAATGCCGATATCATCGCGGGTCTGGCTGATTTCAGACCTGAGGGCATGAGGCAGAATATCATAGAAGAGAACGGCGTGACCTATATACTCGACTGCTACAACGCCGCTCCCGATTCGATGAAAGCAAGTCTTTCGGTGCTGGGGCAGGTTTCCGTAAGGGGCAGGCGCATAGCTGTGCTGGGGGATATGCTGGAACTTGGCAAGGGTTCGACAAGATACCACCGCACTGTGGGCGAGTATGTCAAAAACTCAAAGACCGATATACTGCTGTGCTTCGGCAAAAATTCAAATTATTATATAGAGGGCGCATGCGACAAGGGCTTCGACCGCGCAAATACAGCACACTTTGACAGCAGGGAAGAACTTGCCGAACACCTCAAAGGCATTTTGCAGGAGGGCGATGCGGTGCTGTTCAAGGGCAGCCGCGGCATGAAGCTGGAGGAAGTCTACGAGGCGATAAAACAGGCGTGAAGCTGACCTTTATAATATTTGCTTTACAGCTGGCTGTCGGGGGAATGCTCGGACGGCTGGCGATACCTGTTTTCAGGAAGATGAAAACGGGCAAGTTTGAAGTTTACATCGGTGACCGCTTCGGGCAGGATAATTCCGAGCCGCGCGGCGGCGGCGCTGTGATGTTTCTGTCGCTGATATTCGCCTGTTTTGCGGGCGCGGCGGCTGAGGGTCTTGGTGCGGCTGACCTGCGGGGCATAGTCGGCTTTGTGATGTACACGGGTCTTATGACGGCGGTCGGTCTTGCTGAGGACTATGACCGCGATGTGCATGGCGGCATCGGTATGAAGAGCCGTTACCGCGTGGCGGTGAAGCTGGTGGTCAGCGCGGGTTTTGTGGCACTGATGGAGCTTTTCGGCTATGACTGCGGTGTGGTGCTCCTGCCTTTTCGGTGGGGGTATATAGACCTTTCTTGGGCGGGCATACCGCTGAATGCGATAATAATGACGGTGCTGATAACAGCTGTCGAGATAACAGACTGTCAGCGTGGCATACACGACACGGGCATCGACGGGCTTTGCGCTATGGTGATGTTCGTGGGCTTTTTAGGGCTTTTCGCTGCCTTCGGTGACGGCAGGCGGGAGCTTGCAAGACTGCTTAGCCTCTGCGCGGCGGGAAGCTGTGCGGGCTATCTTATATGGGGGCTGAGACCCTCAAAGCTGTACACGGGGCAGTCGGGCGGAATGTTTCTGGGCAGTGCGATGTGCGGGATAATGGTGCTTTCGGGACTTCACGGCGCTGTGATGTTCAGCTGTGCCGCCGCCGTCACGGAACTTTTGGTGCATCTGCTTCAGCGGGCGGTATTTGCGAGGAAAAAGAAGCTGTTGTTCAAGGGCGCAACGCTCCATGAGCACCTGAGGAACATCGGGTGGACGGAGAGCCGCATAATGGCAGTGTTCGCGGCGGCGCAGGCGGTGTTCTGCATCGGGGCGGCGGCTTACAGCATATACGAATCGAAACTCGCTGTCGGCTGACAGGCGGCTACAGTACAAAAGATATGACCATATAACGATACGGCTATCCTTTCAGCACAACGGCTGAAAGATATACGCCGACCACTTTATGTTTTGTAAGACCGCTGTTTTTTTGTGGTGAGTCAGCGGGATAACCACTTATAACAAATGCTTTATCGGAGGGACAGCATTAATGGCTGATAAAGGAATCTACCGTGACCGCGACGGCGGTCTGACACTGGGTCACAGACAGCCTGTGGCTCAGGCGAGAAAAAAGCTGAACCTGAACTTCAAGTCCATAAGACACGGCGTTGACAGACCTTTTCTGATACTGATACTGGCACTGCTGGGCTTTGGCGTGCTGATGATGTTCTCGGCATCATACGCATGGGGACTCAATGACATGGGCGATGGCTACTATTATGCGCGAAAACAGCTTACCTTCGCGGGTATCGGGCTGGTTGGCATGCTGGTGGCATCTGTGTGGGATTACCACTTTTTCCAGAATACCTGGGTGTGCTATATCTTCTACATAGTGATGTACGGGGTGTGTATCTACGCGGCATTCTTCGGGTCGGCAACGGCTGACGCGAGCCGATGGATCGACTTGGGATTTGTGCAGTTCCAGCCGTCAGAACTTCTGAAAGTCGCCTTTATAATGATATTTGCGTACATAATGGCGGTGAACTTCCCGAAATTCGACCACTGGAAATACTGCGTGATACCGTTCACTGTGATAATGGGTCTGACGGTGGTGGTGCTGACGTTACAGCGACACCTTTCGGCAGTAATGATAATAGGCGTTATCGGTGTGAGCATGATGTTCGTGAGCGGCATGCCTGCGAAAACTTTCTGGAAATTCATGGGCATACTGGCACTGGTGGCGGTTATAGGATTCGTGGGACTTACGCTGATAGGCAAGTTCTCGTACATACAGGACAGAATAACCAGCTGGAGAAATCCTGAGGGTGACATACAGGATTCCACATGGCAGACATACAACTCACTGCTTGCGATAGGTTCGGGCGGCTGGTTCGGTCTGGGATTTGGCGAATCAAAGCAGAAATTCCTATATCTTCCCGAAGCACAGAACGACTTTGTATTTGCGGTCATCTGTGAAGAACTGGGTTTTGTGGGGGCGCTGGTTGTAGTAGTCCTTTTTGTCCTTTTTGTACTGAGGGGATTTTACATAGCGGCCAATGCGAAAGACCGTTTCGGCATGCTTGTAGCGGCAGGCATCACGATACAGATAGGATTGCAGGCATTCCTCAACATAATGGTAGCATCGAATGCGATACCGAACACGGGCATATCCTTACCTTTCTTCAGTTATGGCGGAACAGCACTCATCATACAGCTGGCAGAGATGGGCATACTACTGAACATATCGCGTCAGGGAAACATCAAGAAATGAATTCATAATTCATAATTCATAATTATTGGCATGGGCGAAAGCGGGCTGTTTCTGCGGTCACTTTGCCGCCCAACAAAGTGAAGTAAGAACACAAAGCTATGCGCGAGTCGAGCTTTCCGTCCACCCTTTCGCGAAAGGGTGGCGGGAGTTTGAGGGCAGAGCCCTCAATCACCGAAGCACAAAGCCAAAATGCAAATCAAACAAGAAGAGTACGGCAAAGCGACCGCCTACAAGTCGGATAAGCACAGCAAATTTTCCGACCCAAAGAGCGGGCAATTCGCCAAAAAATCAGCGGGGCGCACAAACCCAAAACAAACGCAGTCCTTTCGGGGCAAGACGAATTGCCCCGCGTGATATTAGCCGAACAGCGACAGCGTCTTCGGCGGTCGGTCATAGCTTCAAAGGATAAGCCTGTCAAGATTCAAGGCACAAAACCCGGTGGGCGGGCGGGCGGGGCGCACTCCGAATAAAAACATGTCAATATTGTAGGGCGGGGGCTTGCTCCCGCCGCGTGGTCATCGCAGACCCGCGCGGAACAGCAAATTAATGCCGCCATTCTACCCGCACGCACCCGCGATAAAACGGCGAACCCTCGCGGAAATCCCCGATAATTTGGCGGTAAACACGGTAGTGTGATGTAACACGGCGGGAGTAACGCCGACACAGTCGCACACGCCGACACAGTCGCGTGACGCCCCCGCCCTACCCGAATTTTGTCAAACCCCCGCGATAAAACGGCAGACCACCGCAAAGCACACCAAAAAAGAATATCAGACGGCGAAAGGTGAATAGTGGACCGCAGAGCGCTATTCGCTTTTTTTCGGTTTTTGTGAAGCTATTGTTAACTGTTAACCGAATATGGTTGCTTTATTAATAATAACAGAGTATAATTTATATAATATACTAGAATAGTCAAATCTATACAAAAGAGGTATTGTTTATATGTTGAAGGTACTGCTTGCCGGCGGCGGCACAGCGGGTCATGTCAACCCCGCACTTGCCATCGCTGAGATAATCAAGGAGAATTACCCCGATGCGGAGATATGCTTTGCAGGCAATCCCGAAAAGCTGGAGGCAAAACTCGTGCCGAAAGCGGGCTACCGCTTTGAACCGTTGAGGATAGAAGGCTTTCAGCGGCAGATAAATGCCGAGAACATCAAGCGAAATCTCAGGGCGGGCGTGTATCTGCTGAGATCGGGCGGAAGATGCAGGGAGATAATCAAAGGCTTCAAGCCCGACCTCGTCATAGGTACAGGCGGCTATGTCAGCGGACCTATCGTCAGGACTGCCGCTAAAATGGGCATACATACAGCAGTCCACGAACAGAACGCTTTCGCAGGTGTCACAAACAAGATACTCTCGAAAAAAGTCGATGTGGTCATGATGACGGTCGAAGAGTCGCGCAAAAATTTCCCCGATGCCAAAAAGTGCGTGGTGACAGGTCTGCCTGTCAGGGGCGGCTTTGGCAGAATGACTAAGGCTGAGGCTCGCAAAATACTGGGTATCCCCGAAGATGCGCAGGTCGTGCTGTCAGCAGGCGGAAGTCTTGGCTCGAAAGTCCTTAACGAGAACATCATGAAGCTGTTCAAATGGTATCAGAAAGAGGGTCGTGAGGTTTGGCATATACATTCCTACGGCACTTATAAAGACTACGCAAACTATATCGCAGACTGTGAAAAACAGGGCATAAAGATAAGGGGCGACAAGCATTTCATGGTGGACAGCTACGTTGATATGCCAAAGGCTATGGCGGCGTGCGATATGATAATCACCAGATGCGGCGCGGCTTCGCTGGCTGAGATAGAAGCTATGGGCAGATGTTCGGTGCTGATACCCTCTCCGTGGGTGGCTGAAAATCACCAGTATCACAACGGAATGGTACTGCAAAATTCAGGCGCGGGCATTGTCATCGAGGAAAAAGACCTTACCGAAGAAAAGTTCATCGGTGCGGTAAAAGATTACCTCGACCACCCCGACAAGCTGAGAGAATGCTCCGAAAAGGCGGCATCTCTGCACATAAAAGATACCAAAGACAGGATAATGTCCTGCCTAAAACCGCTTATCAATTCATAATTCATAATTCATAATTCATAATTGTTGGCAGGCATTCGAGAATGCCGTTCGACTCGCACCCCCCGCGATAAAACGGCAACCTCTCGCGCAAATGCCCGATAATTCGGCGGCGTAACGCGGTATAGCGGTGTAACACGGCATGGCGATAATCAAGTGATGGGAGTAACGCCGACACAGTCGCGAACCCACACCCTACCGGAAGTTCGCATGTTCATTTCAATAAGCGAAAACGTTTAAGTGAAGAGAAACAGTTCTGACAGGCGGGTAATTGTCGGAAAATTTTTATAGGTTAGATAAAAGCTGATGGTGAGGCAGAAAGCCGAGAGCAAATTTGTGTCAGAATTGCAAAACTGACGGTCAGCATAGGAAAGTTGGGATATCCCGCGCGGAAAAGCAGGCGGAAAGCCGTTGGTGCGGGGCATGGGGACACCCCCATTTGAGATAGGTGATTTAAATGGCGATAGACAAAACATTGCAGACTAAGCGTTCCGGCAGGGGCGCTTCGATGGACAGTTTAAAAATACCCGAAAACCTTGATATGTCACGGCTTGAAAGGACAAGCTATCACGGTTCGGGCATAAATGCGGCGGCTGACGAGATATTCGCGGAAAACAGGTACGGCAAAAAGACCCGCTTCGGCGCGGCTGACGTGAACTATGCAGGTTCGGAACAGCGTGCGAAACAGCGGCGTGAGGAAGCCAGAACTATCGAAAATGACTTCACTGCAAGACCGATGGTGAACAATAAAGCGCGGAATGCGCTCCATCAGGGGGTCAAGGTAGGTTCAAGCTATGTCGAGCGCAAGAAGATAATCATATGGATAACTGCGGCACTGATACTGCTGGCATCAGCGCTGGTATTCCTGCCGCCGCTGATGAACAGTTCGTCAGAAGAAGCTATGGTAGACCATGACAGGAACGTATTCAGAACTATGGGCATGACCGAGTTCAAGGCGTTTGCGATGTCGAACTACTCGGTATTCAGTCAGGAGGCTTTTTCTTCTGAACGCAATGAGAATTACAGGGTCATCGAGATGACTGTGCATCTACAGAATTCATCACCTTTCGAGGTCACCATACCACAGTACGAAGCTGTGCACGTTCCTGCAAAGTACAAAGACAAAGTCTGCTATGTTACATCAACGGGCGTAGCCTCGAACAAAGACGGTGTCAGCAAAGTAGTAGGCGACAGGCTGAACGGATTTGAGGGCAAAGATGTCACCATAGAGATGATGATAAACGTGGCTGACATGACGGAAGAAGACCTCGACGAATGTGTGACAGGCATGATACTTTCGACCACAGGTGCAAAGAAACGTATAGCGCGCGGTGTAGAAGTCCCTTGTTTACCTGCTTTCCTTTTTGTATCTGATGCGGTAACGGTACAACTGAACCCTTAGCCGATACATAATTAATAATTATCAGCAGAAAAAAGCGTAAAATAAGCCGAGCGGCGAAACATCGCGGCGATGACCCGATAATTCGGCGGTGTATCGTGCGCCGTTCTCGTAAAAAGTAACGAAAACTCCGCTCCTTGCATAAGATAAGCTATACTTTACCTGAAAAGGGGCGGGGCTTATGCAAAGGCTTATAATAAAAGGCGGAAAACGTTTGTGCGGCGAGATAAAAGTTCAGGGGGCGAAAAACAGCGCTCTGCCACTGCTGGCGGGGTGCCTGCTGGCTGAGGGCAGAACAGCGCTCACGCGATGTCCCGAACTTTCAGATGTCTTTGCCGCATGCAGGATACTTAACGAACTGGGCTGTAAATGCAGTTTTCGGGGGAACGTGGTTACCACAGATACTTCGGGGGCTGAGGGCTTCCGTATAAGTGACGGACTTATGCGCGAGATGCGCAGTTCCATCGTTTTTATGGGGGCGGTGCTGGGGCGCACAGGCAGGTGCGAACTCAGCTATCCAGGCGGCTGTGAACTGGGTCCCCGACCGATAGATATGCACATAACGGCACTAAGACAGCTGGGCGTGAAGATAACCGAAGAACACGGCCACATAAGCTGTACCTGCCCGCGCGGTATTCGCGGGGCGGTCATCGACCTGCCTTTCCCATCGGTCGGGGCGACCGAAAACATTATGCTGGCGGCAGTCTGCGGCGAGGGCGAAACTGTCATACGCAACGCGGCGCGCGAACCCGAAGTGCGTGACCTCGCTGACTTCCTGAACCGATGCGGCGGAGATATCCGCGGGGCGGGGTGCAGTACCATACGCATAAACGGGGTGAAAAAACTGCGGGGCTGTGAGTTTGAAGTCATGCCTGACAGGATAGCGGCGGCGACCTTTATGTCGGCGGCGGCTTCAACAGGCGGTGAGATAGGACTGCTGGGGGTCAGCTGTGATGACATTCGGGCGGTGACGGCTGTCTTTGAAGAAATGGGGGCGGCGGTCTACTGTTCGGCTGACAGCATCTATATCAGCTGTGCAAGACCTCTGCGGGCTGTCAGAATGATACGCACCATGCCCTATCCGGGATTTCCCACCGATGCGCAGGCAGTCGTGATGGCTTCGCTTGCCACCGCGCGGGGGAGCAGTATCATCTCAGAAAACATTTTTGAAAGCAGATACCGCCATGTTGACGAACTTGTGCGCATGGGCGCAAACATAAAGACTTCGGGACGGACGGCAGTGATAGAGGGCGTTGAGCGCTTGTATGGCGCAAATGTGATGGCACACGAATTAAGGGGCGGTGCGGCACTGGTCGTGGCGGCATTAGGTGCAGAAGGCATAAGCTGTGTCAGCGGGGTACAATACATTGACAGGGGATATGAGCAGATAGAGCGTTCCTTCACCTCACTGGGCGCGGAAGCGGTTCGCAATTCTTAATTCATAATTCATAATTCATAATTATTGACAGGGGCGAAAGCGGGCTGTTTCGGCGGTCACTTTGCCGCCCAACAAAGTGAAGTAAGAACACAAAGCTATGCGCGAACCAAAGCGCGCGGTCAAGCCTCGCGCCAGCAGGCTTGCGGGAGTTTGAGGGCAGCGCCCTCAATCGTGGAAGCAGAAAGCAAAGCGACAAACAAAAATAGTTGGGCGAACAAAGTGAAATACGATAAGAGGGCAAAGCCATCGACCAAAGCAAGCCAAAAGCGGTTAAACACGACATAACGATGACCCGAAAGTTCGGCGGTAAACACGGCGGGAGTCACGCCGACACAGTCGCGAACGCCCCCGCCCTACACGTAGGGAGTGCAGACCCAAAGGCGGGCAATTCGCACAAAAAAGCGCGTACTCAATTCCCGCGAACAGCACTCCCCATGTGCGGGCGACGAATTGCCCGCGTGTGCCAGCCGAACAGCGACGGCGTCTTCGGCGGTCGGTCAGCAGTTCAACGGATAAGCCTGTCAATAGTTCAAGGCACAAAACCCGGTGGGCGGGTGGGCGGGCGCACTCCAAAGAAAAGCATGTCAAGGTTCAACGCACACACCCGCGATAAAACGGCGAACCCTCACGGCGATGAACCTATAATTCGGCGGTCGCATGCCCCCACCCTACCCTAAGTAATACAGTAAAGGAAGAGCAAAATGAGCAGTGATTTCGAGAATAATCCCTTTTCAACGGGACGTGTCAGGCGTAAACTGAATATCAGGGCGCTCTATGCGGGGGCGGCAGTCATCGCGGCAGTGGTGATATTGGTTCTCTGCATGACAGTTTTCTTTAATATCAGTGAGGTCGAGGTAAGGGGCGTTACCCTGTATACCGATGACCAGATAATCAACGCGGGCGGTATATATGAAGATATGAACCTCGTGCGCACCGATGTTTTAAGGGCTGAAAAACGACTGACCGATAACCTCGTGTATATCGATGAAGTCAAGGTCAGCAAGGAGTACCCCTCAACCGTCGTCATAGACTGCATCGAGGCTGAGAAAGCCGCAGATATACAGTTCGAGGGCGGCTACTACGTGCTGAGTACTTCGGGCAGGATACTCGAAGCAGATAACTCAGCGCCTACAGGCGGTATCCCCGTCATCACGGGTTTTAAGTTCTATACCGCGCAAGACCTTATCGACAACGGCGAAGAACTCACCGATGAGGAAATTTTCGCCTACCGCGCACCCGGCGCAAAATTGCAGTCGGAAGACGGCTACAGCGACAAGATAATAATGGACTTGCTGACCGAACTCAGAAAACAGAAGTACGAAAATGTAAAGACTATCGACATAACTTCCCGCGCGGATATCATCATGAATATCGATGACAGGCTCGATGTCAAAATGGGAAGTTCGGCGGATATCGGCTATAAACTCAGCTATTTCACTGAGGTAATGAACAGACTGGCTGACGGCTATGAGGGCACACTTATCTATAACGGCTCGGAGAACGGCGTTTCTGCCATTCCGAAAGACCAGTATCTCGGTAAGGTAAATCTCGGCAAAGACCCCGAAAAAACCGATGAAAGCGCCGCTGAAAAGCCCGAAAACAACGCCGAACCCGCTGATGCTCAGATGGATACCGACAGTTCGCAGACCGATAACACCGCAGACGGCGGCTGGTCGGACAATACCTACGATAACGGTCAGGGCTACGATAACGGCGGCTGGTCGGACAATACCTACGATAACGGTCAGGGCTATGACAACGGCGGCTGGTCGGATAATACCTACGATAACGGTCAGGGCTACGATAACGGCGGCTGGTCTGATAATACCTACGACTACGGTCAGGGGTACGATAACGGCGGCTGGTCTGATAATACCTACGACTACGGTCAGGGCTACGATAACGGTAATTATGGTTGGTGATTTTACCAATTAACAAAAAATTAAACCATCAAAATTGCCTAATATCAGCAAAATCCTTTACATTTCGGGGGATTTGTGTTATAGTATTAATGTATCTAATCATATTCTTCGGGTCGTATGGTAAAAAGACAGAAGAAACAGACGGCGAACCGACTTCACAGTGAAGTCTGAGGACCCGAAGGTGAGTAAAAATTTTTCAGGAGGATTGTTCACTATGAGTTATGAATTTGTTGAAGAGCCGGTTGTCGGCGCAAGCATAAAAGTCATCGGTGTCGGCGGCGGCGGCGGAAACGCCCTCAACGGCATCGCAGAGGCAGGTATACAGGGCAATGTTGAGTACATAGCCGTAAATACCGATATACAGGCACTCAAAAAGTCCAGGGCAGACAGACAGATACAGATAGGCGCTAAGCTGACTCACGGTCTGGGCGCGGGCGCTAAGCCTGAGATAGGCGAGGCTTCCGCACAGGAGAGCCAGGACGAGATAGCTGAGGCTATCAAGGACGCTGATATGGTATTCATCACCGCAGGTATGGGCGGCGGTACAGGTACAGGCGCGGCTCCTGTTGTTGCTGAGATAGCACAGAGCCTTGAAAAGCTGACCATCGCGGTAGTTACAAAGCCTTTCAAGTTTGAGGGCGTAAAGAAGATGCAGAGGGCTGAGAGCGGTATCGAACAGCTGGTAAAGCACGTTGATGCGCTGATCGTTATACCTAACCAGAACCTTATCACCAGTGATATGAGGCTGACTATGAAGCAGTCCTACCAGATCGCAGATGAGGTGCTGAAGACCGATGTTATCGCTATAGCTGAGATAATCACAAGACATGATGAGATAAATGTTGACTTCGCTGATGTGACCACCATACTCAAGGGCGCCGGCAGAGCGCACATCGCTATCGGTCACGGTGAGGGCAAGGATAAGGTACAGGATATCGTTGAGCAGGTAATAGCTTCAAGGATACTGGAAACTTCCATCACAGGCGCAAGAAGACTGATAGTAAATGTTACTATGAGCGAGGATCTGCTCATAAGCGATATGGACGAACTGACTGCGGCTATCGCAGATGCGGCTGATGACGGCGCTGAGATAATCTTCGGTAACGGCACCAACCCCGACAGCAAGGACAGCATGGACGTTACAGTTATCGCGGCTGATTTCGTTGACGGCAACCCGATGGCGGCAAGCTATGCTGAGGCTCAGGCGGCTGTACAGCAGTCACAGGCGGTGGCGGCACAGCAGGTGTCGGCAGTGCCCAACACCACAAATTTCTCTTTCCAGAGAACTGACGCTGACAAAAAGGCTGACGCTGAAGCTATGTACAAGGCGGGCGTAAAGGCGGCTGACAAGACCGACCTCTACGACGATATCTTCAACGTATTCAAGAATAAGTAAGGATTTCACAAAGGCGGGTCGGCAGGCTCGTCTTTGAATCATAGTTGAACGGCATCGTTTTTTGCTTGTTTCATATGGAAATATGCGAAAATATGAATGTCGTTTACTATAACTTACAATGTTCAGCTTTTCTGAATTAAGTTCAGCTATGCGGCGTAAAAGCTGAACTTTATCTGCGAACACATGCACAAAACGGCAGATGGCGCGTTCGGCGGGCTGAAATGGGCGAAAAGTTGCACAAAATCGGCGGAGAATATTGTGAAGTTTACTGAAATTTCATTTTTCGGCAAAAATCGTCAAAGTAAGTGGTTGAAATAATTTTATATTTATAGTATAATAGAGTAGTCTTAAAACTAAATGCTTATAAATTCTATGCAAGCATATATTCAGGAGGGAATAGAAAATGGCTGGTAATGGTTATTTGAGAACAGTAAGAGTCGGCGGTTTCGATAAGCAGGATGTTCTGCAGTATGTTGACGAACTGACTTCCAAGATCTATCAACTTGAAAATAAGGTCAATGATCAGGAGGAAACGATAGATCAGCTCCAGCAGGGCGGCGGCGACTCTAAGGGCGACGACGAGGCAAAGAAGGAGCTGGAAGCTAAGGTCGAAGAGGCAAAGCAGAAGATAGCTGAACTGATGGCTTCCACTGACACCATGAAGGTCAGGATCGCTGATTATGAACAGCAGATAGCAGATAAGGACGCTGAGATCGAGGAGAAGAATGCTGAGATCGAAGAGCTTAAGGATAAGGTGACCGATGCTGAAACTAAGGCACAGCAGGCTGAGGCTAAGGCACAGCAGGCTGAGAACAGCGGCTCACAGCAGGCGTTCGATATGGGTCAGATCTTCGTACAGGCTCAGCAGACCGCAAACTTGGCTATCGAAAAGGCAAGGGCTGACGCTAAGCAGATCACTGATGAGGCTGAGGCTCAGGCAAATCAGGCTATAGATGATGCCAATGCACAGGCTGAGGCCACTGTAACAAAGGCTAATGCTGAGGCTGAGCAGACTTTGTCCTCTGCAAAAGAGAGCGCTGAGAACACCAGGGCTGAGGCTAAGAGAGAGGCTGACCAGGTAACAGGTGCCGCTTATGCTGAGGCTAATAAGGTGAAGAAGGAAGCTGAGGAAGAGGCTGAGAGAGTCATCGCTGATGCTAAGTCTAAGGCGGCGGCTATCAAGAATGATACCGTTGAGATCAGAACAGCTGTCAAGGAGCAGTTCACTACACTGAGCGATACTGTTCAGAAATTGGTAACTTCGCTGAATGACCTGTATGGCAGCAGCATCGGTGCAGTAAACACTGCAAGAGATCTGATAGATGACGGTCTGGATATCGTCAGCGAGGGTGAGGAAGAATAATATGTCCGAGATAAGGGCATTTCGCACCGAAGAACTGAAAGCAAGGAGCGGTGAACTGCACTGCGGCGACAAGATACTGCTGACAGGCACCGTTTACACTGCGAGAGATGCGGCGCATAAGCGTTTTGCGGCACTGCTCGATGAGGGCAAGGAACTGCCTATACCGCTGGAAGGCGCTGTGATATACTACGCAGGTCCTACACCTGCGCCTGAGGGCAAACCCATCGGTTCATGCGGACCGACTACTTCGGGCAGAATGGACAGGTTTGCGCCGAGATTGCTTGACTTGGGTCTGGGCGGAATGATCGGCAAGGGCGAACGCTCGCAGGAGGTCAGGGACGCCGTTGTGAGGAACAAGGCGGTCTATCTCTGTGCCGTTGGCGGCGCGGGGGCACTGGCGTGCAACTGCATAAAGTCCTGTGAGGTCATCGCATTTGATGATCTGGGCTGTGAGTCGGTGAAAAAGCTGTATGTGGAGGATTTTCCGCTTATAGTTGCCGATGACTGCTATGGCGGCGATATTTTCTCGCGCGGCAGACAGGAATTTTGCAAGGCTGAATAATGATATGATAGCGCACAGTCGATGGCTGTGCGCTTTTTTGATATTTAAATTAAACGTTTTCGTATCGGAATTATCGGCGCGGCGGCAAAGTGCGGAACGATCTGCGGTGCTAAGATAGGGCAATTTCACGGTTTCAGCAAAGTGCCTGAGAAAAGTGTCTGCCGCAAATATGAACGCAAACGTTTTCGGGCGAACTCCCCCTCACGGCGGTCGTCGGCAGGTCGGTGAGTGTGTTACAGATCGGGCTAACATTCTGTACGGTGTAAACTTTTGGGTGATAATGCGCAGTTCTGACGGTCGGGTGATGTGCGGACGGCAGAAGGCTGTCGGTGCGTTTTTATAAATGTGAGCGCAAACGTTTTCGGGGAACAGTTTTTTTCACAGAAATACCGTTCGGAAGCGTGGAAAATAAGATGATCGGTGCGAGTTCGGGCAGACAGCACATTTGCAGGCACGAAATATGCGCACAAAACGGCTCGGAGGCTGTGAGATACATGCTTATTTGTGCAAAAAGTCAGGCTAATAAATGGTTAATATGTGCAATTTACTAAAACGTTTTCGTTTTAGTGTAAAGTTGTTCAAATCGGGTGGGGAGAAATTATTAAAATGTGCAAAAATAGTTAAAAAGACTTGAATAATCGGGGCGGATATGGTATAATTGAGTGTGTTTAAATTTAGCGCTTGAAAGGAAGACCGTAAGTGAACAAAATAGACTTGAATTATCAGTTCAAGGGTACTGACTGCGTTAAGATGCAGTCGGACAAGTATACTGCTATAATCGCCCCATCTGTCGGCTCGGCTGTGCTGAGGATGCGCGTTGACAAAAATGATCTGGAAATATTCAAATTCCGCAAATTCGTGCCGATGAAGACCATCGAAGAACAGCGCGAGATATGGGGTCTGCCCACACTGTACCTGCCCAACAGGTTCGACAAGGGCGTGCTGAAGACCTCCGATGCGGTGTATAATTTCCCCATAAATGAAGAAAAGCTGGACAACTTCATTCACGGCTGGGTACACAAGCGTGCCCACGAGATAGAGTGCTTCTCGGACGAAAACGGCAAGTGCGTGCTGATAACCTCTTACGTTTACGATGAGAAGGACGAGATGTTCCGCTATTTCCCCGTTGAGTTCAAGATATCCTACACTTTCACCCTCTCTAAGGACGGGCTGACACAGGAGATATATCTGACCTCAAACAGCGACAAGGCTCTGCCTGTGTCGATATGCACACACACCTGCTTCAACGCTCCGCTGAAAGACGGCGGAAATGAAGCTGATATGCGCCTCTGCGTGCCTGTGGGCGAGAAGTGCGAACTGGACAGAAGATGTCTGCCCACCGAAAAACTTCTGCCGCTGACCGACTGGGACAAGGAGTATAAGGACGGCGACAAGGTGCCTACAGGTCAGCCGCTTGACAACGACATGTACACAGCAGTGATGAACAGCTACAAGGGCAAGCCTTTCAACGGTGTCATAATCAGGGATATCAAGAGCGGCTGTACTCTGCTGAACGAAGTTTCTAAGGAATTCATGTTCTGGAATATGTGGAACGACAGCGGCGACAAGGGCTACTTCTGCCCCGAACCGATGACTGCCATGATAAACGCTCCGAACCTCTCGCTGGACAGCAAGGTGACAGGCTACCGCGAACTTAAAAAGGGTGAGACCTTTAAATGCTGGCAGAGGTTCTATACCGAAGACTGACTCTGCTGACCCTCGCGGCGGCTGTGACTATGGTCGGCTGTGCGTGGGACGGTCAGGGCGATGGGCTGGGCGAGTTCACTTCCGCAAGGGTGACGGCTGAGGAAAGTGCGGTCACTGACGGCGAAGACTCGTCGGAAGATGATACGCCCTCCGAAGAGGAGAAAGCCGAAGATACAGCTATGGCTCTGGTGGAAAAATGGCTGGGTCTGCTGGCTGAGGGGGACGCGAAGTCTGCCGATGAACTGGTATCGCCCCGCATAAGGGCGGTCGATGAAGACCTGCGGCTGTTCAACACGGATTTCCCGAAAGCGGCTGACATAACAAGGTACGCCCCGACGGTGGTGCGAAAAGATGCCTATGGGTACACGGTGACGCTGAAAGTCATCGTAACGCCCCGCGATGACCCCGAAAGCAAAGTCAATGCGGATATACTGGTAAGTATCGACAGTGACGGCGGCGCGGCGGTGGAATATGTCACCGAGATAGGCAGTACCGCGATGCGCTCACGCAGAGTGATGCGGCGGGCAAAGCAAGCCTACGAATGCGCGGTCAACTCCCTCGCGAACATGGAAAAGAAAACGTGGAGCGGCATGCACCACATGGGTGAAGGCTCGCGGGTGACAGATGATATCGAAGAACGGCTCCACCCCGCCAAAAGCGAAGATTTCAGCGTGGCGGTGCGTGACGGCGAGGTGATGTATGTCAGCTGGACTGACGGCGGCATCACCGAAAGATATCCCAAAGCCGAAGAATATGAGGACTTGCGGGAGTCAGAGCCCGAACGGTCGTAAAACGCCCTGTCCTCTGTAAAACAGAGGGCATCATATAAAGTTATTTATTCCCCGAAAACGGGGATAGAATATATTCAAGCCAAAACAAAATTGGAAAATACAGGAAAGGTGGAATTTATCAAATGAAATTCGGTTTTTTCGATGACGCTAACAAGGAGTACGTCATTACCGAACCCAGAACGCCATATCCGTGGATAAACTATCTCGGTTCGCAGGCGTTCTTCTCACTGATCTCCAACACAGCAGGCGGCTACAGCTTCTATAAGGACGCAAGGCTGAGAAGGATCACCCGTTACCGTTACAACAATGTGCCTATCGATATGGGCGGCAGATATTTCTACATAAACGATAACGGCACTGTATGGAATCCCGGCTGGTCACCTGTAAAGACAGAACTTGATGCGTACACCTGCCGTCACGGTATGGGCTACACCATCATCAAGGGTGAAAAGAACGGTCTGGAAGCTGAGGTAACATTCTTTGTACCTAACAACTACAACGGCGAAGTACAGAAGGTAGTCCTCACCAACAAGAGCGGTGCTGAGAAGACCTTCAAGCTGTTCTCTTTTGCAGAGTGGTGTCTGTGGGACGCTCAGGACGACTGCACAAACTTCCAGAGAAACTTCTCGACAGGCCGTGTTGAGGTTGACGGCTCTGTTATCTACCACAAGACCGAATACAGGGACAGACGCGACCACTACGCATTCTACTCTGTAAATGACAGCATAGACGGCTACGATACCGACAGAGATTCTTTCATCGGTCTGTATAACGGCTTTAACGATCCTCAGGCTGTAATGGCAGGCAAGGCTAACGACTCATTTGCTGACGGCTGGTCGCCTATCGCTTCACACTACAAGGAGATAAAGCTGGGCGCAGGCGAGAGCAAGACCCTTATCTTCATACTGGGCTATGTTGAGATGCCTGTTGACCAGAAGTTTGAGGCTGACGGCAAGACCATCAACAAGGTAAAGGCTAAGGCTATGATGGAGCAGTTCGATACTCCTGAAAAGGTCGATGCAGGTCTGGCTGAACTCAAGGCTTCGTGGGATAAACTGCTGGGCATACTGAACGTTGATACTCCCGATGACAAGGTTGACCGTATGGTAAACATCTGGAACCAGTATCAGTGCATGGTAACATTCAACCTTTCACGTTCGGCTTCTTACTTTGAGTCGGGCATCGGCAGAGGCATGGGCTTCCGTGACTCCAACCAGGACGTACTGGGCTTCGTTCACCAGATACCTGACAGAGCAAGAGAGAGGATCATCGACATCGCTTCCACTCAGCTCCCCGACGGCGGCTGCTATCACCAGTACCAGCCCCTCACCAAAAAGGGCAACTCCGATATCGGCGGCGACTTCTCTGATGACCCGCTGTGGATGATACTGTCAGTTTCCGCATATATCAAGGAAACAGGCGACTGGGGCATTCTCGATGAGATGGTGCCTTACGACAACGATGAGTCAAAGGCTCAGCCGATGCTCGACCACCTGAAAGTATCTTTCTACCACATCGTAAACAATCTCGGCCCTCACGGTCTGCCTCTGGCTATGCGTGCTGACTGGAACGACTGCATCAACCTTTCCTGCTATTCCGATACTCCAGGCGAGAGCTTCCAGACCTACACCAACCCGAAGTTTGCGGCTGAGGGCGGCTATTCAAAGGTGGCTGAGTCTGTAATGGTAGCTACACTGTTCACCTACACAGGTCCTAACTACGTGGCTATACTGAAGCATCTGGGCAAGGACGATGAGGCTGCTGCTGCACAGGCTGAGATAGACAAGATGAAGAAGAACGTTATGGCTTCTGCATGGGACGGCGACTGGTTCCTGAGAGCATATGACTCTGAAGGCAAGAAGATGGGCTCTAAGGAGTGCGAAGAGGGTCAGATATTCATTGAACCTCAGGGCTTCGCTATCATGTCTGAGATAGGCAAGGAGCAGGGCGCTGATATGAAGACCCTCGCAGCTATCGATGAAAGACTGAACACCAAGTTCGGTCTGGTGCTGAACAACCCCGCATTTACCAAGTACTATATCCAGTACGGTGAGATCTCCACATATCCCGGCGGATATAAGGAGAACGCAGGTATCTTCACACACAACAACGCATGGATCATCTGCGCTGCTGCATATGCAGGTCAGGGCGATCAGGCGTTCAAGTACTATTCCGAGATCGCGCCTGCTTTCACTGAGGAAACTTCCGATATCCACAAGACCGAGCCTTATGTATACGGTCAGATGATCGGCGGTAAGGACGCAGGTTCGGATATCGGCAGACCGGGCAAGAACTTCGGTCAGGGCAAGAACTCATGGCTGACAGGTACCGCTGCATGGAACATGGTAGCTATCTCCCAGTACATTCTGGGTGTACAGCCTGATTTTGACGGTCTTAAGATCGATCCTTCCATACCCGCTGCATGGGACGGCTTCAACATCACAAGACAGTTCAGAGGCAACACATACAACATCGCAGTCAAGAACCCCGACCACGTATGCAAGGGCATCAAGTCTGTGACTGTTGACGGCAAGAAGATCGACGGTATCGTAATGCCCGTATTCGAGGCAGGTTCGGTACACGAAGTCGAAGTAGTAATGGGCTGAGATAATTCATAATTTATAATTCATAATTCATAATTATTGACAGGCATTACGGCTTTGCTGATATAACGTAAAAACGCGCTCACGGGGAGTTTACTGTGAGCGCGTTATTTTTTTGTGGTTATCCCGCTGACACAACACAAAAACAGCGGATATACAGAACTTAAGGTTCTTGGCGTATGGCGCTCAATTATCCTTTTGTTTACCGCATTTTTGTTGGTGTGCTAAAGGGATAGTCATATTTTTTTTGACAAAAACAGCATTCTTCCGACCCTGCCAACAATTATGAATTATGAATTATGAATTATGAATTGAAATTTGCCTTGACAAAGAAAGGAAAAAGAGGTATAATTATAAGGTCGGCTGAAATGTTCGGCGTATTTTTTACTGAAAGGGGTAATGACAATGCCTAAGTTTTACATCACTACACCGATATATTACCCATCGGGTGACCCGCATATCGGTCATTGCTATACCACAGTCGCGTGCGACTCTATTGCGAGGTATAAGCGAATGCAGGGCTATGATGTCATGTTCCTGACCGGTACTGACGAGCATGGTCAGAAGATAGAGGACAAAGCCCGCGATAAGGGCGTAACACCTCAGCAGTATGTTGATGAGGTCGTGGCTACATTCAAGAAGCTGTGGAGCTATATGAATATCAGCTACGACAGATATATCAGAACTACCGATGATTACCATGTGGAGAGCGTCCAGAAGATATTCAAGGAGCTTTATGACAAGGGCTATATCTACAAGGGCGAATATACAGGCAAGTACTGTACTCCCTGTGAGAGTTTCTGGACTGAGAGCCAGCTTGATGCTGACGGCTGCTGCCCTGAGTGTCACCGTCCTGTAAAGGAGGCATCTGAGGAGGCTTACTTCTTCAAAATGTCACCGTTTGCTGACAGGATAGAGAAACTGCTGACCGAAACTGACTATCTCCGCCCGAAGACAAGGGCTACCGAGCTGGTCAATAACTTCATAAAGCCCGGTCTTGAGGACCTGTGCGTTTCGAGAACTTCGTTCACATGGGGCATTCCCGTGACCTTTGACCCCAAGCACGTTGTTTATGTGTGGGTCGATGCGCTCTCGAACTACTGCACCGCTCTGGGCTACAAGAACGGCAAGTATGATGACTATGACAAGTACTGGCCTGCCGATGTGCATATGGTGGCTAAGGATATCATGCGTTTCCACGCGATAATCTGGCCTGCTATACTGATGGCGCTGGACGAGCCTCTGCCTAAGCATCTGGCTGTTCACGGCTGGATAACTTTCCAGAACAAGAACGGCGAGGCACAGAAGATGTCTAAGTCGCTGGGCAACGTGGTAGACCCCTTCATGCTGGGTGAGCGCTACGGCGTTGACGCTATCAGATACCATATTCTGCGTGAGATGGCTCTGGGCGCTGACAGCGCATTCTCCAACGAGATAATGATAAACCGCATAAATTCCGACCTAGCAAACGGCTTCGGCAATCTGGTATCACGTACCGTTGCTATGGCGGACAAGTACTTCGGCGGCACACTGCCCGAAACTCGCCTTGAGGGTGATTTCGATCAGTCACTTAAGGACTGCCTGCTGTCGGTGCGCGAAAAGGTCGATAAGTGCATAGACGAAACACGTCTGAAAAATGCACTGGAAGAGATCTTCGTGGCGGTAGACCGCGCAAACAAGTACATCGATGAAACTGAGCCGTGGGTACTGGGCAAGGACGAGTCGAAGTATGACAGGCTGGCATCGGTGCTGTACAATCTGCTGGAGTCTATCCGTATCATCTCCACTCTTCTGTCTGCATTCATGCCCACCATCATGCCTGAGGTATGGGAGCAGATCGGCGCAAATGCTGATATCTGCACCTACGAAAATGCAGGAAAGTTCGGCGTACTGCCCGCAAACGTGACCGTTCACAAGGGCAGGATACTCTTCCCCAGAATAGATATGGACAAAGAGATAGGCGAGCTGAACGCCATCATAGAGAAGAACATGGCTGAGGCTAAGGCTAAGCTGAACGCTGATGAAGCCGCAGAAACATTCACTCCCGCACCGCTGGCTGAACAGGTCACTATCGATGACTTTGCAAAGGTCGAACTGAGAGTGGCTGAGGTAAAGGCTTGCGAAAAGGTCAAGAAGTCGAAGAAACTGCTGTGCTTGCAGCTTGATGACGGCTTCGGCGGCAGACAGGTGGTAAGCGGCATCGCTCAGTGGTACAAGCCCGAAGACCTGATAGGCAAGAAAGTCATCATCGTGGCTAACCTTAAGCCTGTTACCCTCTGCGGTGTTGAGTCCAACGGCATGATCTGCGCGGCAGATGCTCCCGACGGTTCTGCAAGGGTGGTATTCCCCGACCAGACTTTGCCAAACGGCTCTAAGATAAGGTAATTTCCGCTGACCGCGCATTTGCGTCAGGGGAGAGCAGATAAAAAAGGGGGCGTATCCCGCCCCCTGCATAAGCGTCCGTAGCTCAGCTGGATAGAGCGTCAGACTCCGACTCTGAAGGCCGCAGGTTCGACTCCTGTCGGGCGCATATAAGCCCCTCTGCTTTGGCGGAGGGGCTTTATTGTATTAAGAAAACCCCCGGCTCTGCCGGGGGTTCCAAAAAGCTTTAGCTATGGGTAGAAAAAAAGAACCTCCTATGATAAAATAAGAGTAGGTCTGCCAACCGAAACTTAATGATCA